>Ga0068859_100001277_pt1 | contig 25768 bp, 21 predicted proteins | sample KBSSwiS22_FD_66585 | JGI IMG/M metagenome (GOLD analysis project Ga0068859, IMG submission 66585) | Switchgrass rhizosphere microbial communities from Kellogg Biological Station, Michigan, USA - KBS Switchgrass S2-2 | ecosystem: Host-associated > Plants > Roots > Rhizosphere > Soil ...
ACGATGGTCTTGGTTCGCGGCCGCGGCGCGTCATCACGTTGGTCGAAGGAATTCGGCGCGAACACCGGCTCGAGGCCGGCGCGAGGGGCCAGCCACCGCCCGATCGTCGGCGAGGTGGCGAACACGACGTCGGCGGCGCTCAGACAGGAATCCTCGAGCTGCCGGTGACGGTCGAGCAGGTGCGCGAACAGGGCGGGGTCCCAATCGGTCCTCGGCGCCTCGGTCCACGGGTCCCTGTAGTCCAGCGCGTAGACCGCTCCCGTGCGCTCCGCGATCCGCCGTGCGATCAGCGCCGGCGTGTAAGGCGGCAGCGTGGCCATCACCACGTCGAACGATTGGCCCCGCACGGCCCTCAGCGCGAAGGGTTGCCAGCCGCGCCAACGATCGGGGAACTCCGCGCTCGCCACGGTTCGCCAGAACGCGTCGCGCAGGGAGCCGATCGCGCCGCGCCGGCCCTTCGCGGGCGACGACGGGACTGTCGTGCCGGCCGTGGCGGTCGGTGCGGCTTGGGAGCTCGAAGCGGCGTGCGCACCCGACGGAACGAATCGACGCAAGGTGTCGGCGGTGCGGCGAATCGCGTTGCCGGGAACGAACGCGTGCGTGCGCAGCACGCGAACCCCCTCGGGGGCCGTCCAATCGTCGTCCAACGGGAGGCCATAGCGCGCATGGGGCGCGAGCACGGTGACATCCCAGCCGCGCTCGGCGAGGCGCCGCGCGAACCGCTCCGGACGGCGCGCTCCGATCTTCCTCGAGGGCGGAAAGAACGCCGAGACGATCAGTAGCCGCGGGACCTTCGCCACCCTTCCCCCAAGTTCGAGGGAATCTATTCCTCGCGGCGCAAGTTGCGCAAGGAAAAGGGGTTGGGCGCTTCTAGTGGCGGTCGGTTCGCCTGAGGCTTCCGACCGTCGACGGCGGAGCGTTCTGGGTGCAGCCGGAGGTGTCCCAGCCGCAGCTCGCTGAGCACCGCAGCAGTCCCCCGGTGAAACCGAGCGAGACGCACGTGGACCCTCCGAGATCGGCGCCGTCGCACGTTTCCCCGGACTCGCGCACGCCATTGCCGCAGACGGCCCCGCCGGCGCCCCTCTGGATCGAGCCCTCGGCGAGGGTCGCGCCGCCGGTGGCGCAGTTGACCGCGTTGCCCGCGAGGTCGGTCCACTGGGTGTCGCGCGTGCCATCCCCGTTCCAGTCGACGCCAGCGACGCCGTCGCCGTCGGGGTCGCAGCTTCCGGTGCCGTCCAGCGGCCCGCCCGTTCGCGGCTTGTAGTTGGCGAGCCCCCCGTGGGTTCCCGGGGAGCCGGCCGCGAACGCGCCGGGGTTGAACCACACCGCGCGGTCCGCGGCGTTCGTGCTCGCCGCGTTGTTCGCGCGGCGCACCGTGGTCGCCGTGGACGCGTAGAGCGTCGTGACACGCAGGAAGGCGTTGTTCCGCTCGACCACGAGGTCTCCCGACGCGTCACAGACGCGGTCCATCGAGACGTCCATGTCGAAGGTGTTGTTGAACAGGTAGTACTCGAAGCGGCCCGTTTGGATGTCGCAGAACCCTTGCCAGAAGCGGTTCATCTTCTGCGTCGCCGCGGGGTCGTAGCGGAACAGGTTGCCGTACACCCACAAGCTGCCGTTGCCCTGGCCCTGCGCGTTGCCGAATCCCTGAAGGTCCATGAAGTACCCGCGCGAGGTTCCCATGCTCTTGACGATGAACTCGTTGTTCCAGAAGCGGTGCTGCGTCGGGTGGATGTCGATGTTCTTCAAGTAGCTGATGACGATGCTGTGCGTCTTCGTGAAGGCGCCGGTCGGTCCGCCGTTGCGGTAGAGCACCCCGGCCTTGGCGGGGTCCACGTCGACGAGGATGCGGTTGTCGTGGATGAACAGCGGACAGCCGCAGGTGACGTTGGTGCCCACGCCGCAATCCGCGTCGAACAGCCTCGCGTTGTTTTGGACGAGGAAGGAGTTTTCGATCACCGTCGGCGTGCTGCAGTTGGCGTTGCTCTGGTCGCCGATGGCGGACCAGTGCGCCTCCGTGAACCCTTCGTTCGACACGTTGTCGGAGGAGACGTTGTCGATGCCCAGGGTGAAGTCGTTGTCGTGGAAGTAAATGTGGTCGACGACCAGGCCGTTCGTCGCTCCGCCGCCGTCCAGCTCGATCGACGCGGTCTTGGGCCGGGTGCCGTTTTGCGCACAGGTCCCGGCGGCGCAGCCGTTGCCGCCGTTGTACCGGGTGAACTCGAGGTTGCGGATCTGCAGGTAGCTCGGCTGCCGGCTGGAGGCGTTGAAGACGCCGGCGTTCTGGTCGAAGGTGCCGTCGCCGTTCGAGTCGATCTTGATGTACGTCGATCCCGCCGCGGGGGTCGTCCGGCAGAAGCCTTGGCCGTACAGACCGCAGCCTACGATCGCGCCGTGGAACGCGTCCCCGGTGCAGGTGCCGCCCGAGCAGGTCGTCCCGTCAAACGCCCCGTTGGCGTTCGCGTCGCCGCTCAGGACGGCGGCGTAGCTCCCATCGGCGGGGTTCTTGTCGCCGTTGGGATCCCACGAGTCGACCGAGCCGCCCATGTTCGCGGCTTCGATGACGCCGGGGGCGGTCGCGGTCCCGTAGTTCCCGTCCGCACTCATGTTCGGCCCGTCGCCGAGCGCGACGATCGACGCCTTGAAGCAGTCGAACTTGTCGCAGGTGCCGGTCGTGCCTTCGAGGTATCCCTGGTCGCCGCAGTTTTCATCGCACTGCGCGCCGGCCTTCTTGTACGTCCCCGCGTGAATCTCGCAAGAGTCGGACTTCGCCATGTTCCACACGCAGGCCTGTGGGTGACCGTAGACGAACTCGCGCGTGCCGTCCCGGTCGACGTCGGCGGACACGCCATGCTGGACCGGCGCCACCGTTCCGCCCCCACTCGTGCAGGCGGTGGAGGTCGTCGTTCCGGTGACGGTCCCGATGATCTTGCCGAGCTGCGAGCCGCCGGAGCAGTAAGACAGCTCGTCGGTGTTCCCGGCGATCCCCTTGGCGTTGTGCGCCGGGTTCGGACAGTCGTTGAGCTGCCCGTTCCCGTTCGTGTCGAGGTACACGTGACGGTCGGCGGCCGGGACGGCGCTTGCCGCCGCCGCGAAACAGACCGCGATCACGCACGCCCGCACCGGGTGCAACAAGGGCAACCCCTTCTGTGTTCGGCTCAACCTCGGCGAAACGCCGAAAAACGCAGCAACCGACGTGCCCAAAGACAAGGATGCCGCGCAACCGGGTCGACCGCCCGCGCGCGACGCCGGATGGGTTACGAAATCGTGAGGACGAGCACGGAAACGTCAACGGCGGGAGAGAGCGCCCTCGTAGACGGCCACGGTCGCCGCAACCATCGCGTCCACGGAATAATCCCGCGCGATCCGCTCCCGTGCGGCTTCGCCGAGGCGTCGGGCCATGCCCGGGTCTTCGAGCAGGTCGGCCACGGCCGAGGCGAGCTGCGCTTCGTTCCCGTCCTCGGCGAGCAACCCCGTCACGCGATGCGTGACCGTCTCCTTGTTCCCGCTGACGGCGTAGGCGGCGACCGGCACGCCGAGTGCCATCGCTTCCAGGATGGAGTTGCTCGACCCTTCGTTCATGCTCGGGTGCACGAGCACGCTCATCCGACGCAGATACGGGGCGACGGACGCGGCGTAACCGACGAGCTCGAATCGATCCGCGATCGCAAGACGGGCGCAGGCGGCTTCGAGCCGCTCGCGCTCGGGGCCGCCGCCGACAATGAGAAACCTCGCGCCCGGGACTCGAGCGACGATCGTCGCCGCGAGCGGCGCAAGGCTGGCCGCACGCTTGCGCGGGTGGAGCGTGCCGACATATCCCACGACCGGCCGTTGCTCTGGGTCCCAACGGAGGGGGGCCGGGGTCGCGCCTTCCCGATCGAGCCGCGAAAGCTCGACGCCGTTTCGGACGAGCCGGTACTTGTCTCGTGAGATTCCCGTCCGGCCGGCGTGGCGGTCCAGAACGGCCGCGCTGTTCACGACGATGGCGGCGATCAGCGGCGACAGCGTGCGGTAGGCGATCATGTGGGGCGGGCCCAGGTCGTCTTCCATGCTGCGAATCGAGGCGATGACGGGCACGTCCCGCGTGAACAGCCGCGCGACCGCGGCGCGCCAGTTGCTCGCCCACAGCCACGCATGGACGACATCCGCGCGGCGGCGGCGGGTCAGCCGTTGAAGACCGGAGATCGTGTCCGCGCCGCTTCGCCCCTGGCGGGGAAGGAACACGACCTCGACGCCGGACTCGGTGAACCCGGAGGCGGTCCCGTGCAGATCCTCGAGGGTGGCCACGAGCGGCTCCCAGCCGGCGGCCCGAAGCCGCGGTGCCAGAAGCGCAAGCTGCAGCTCGGCCCCTCCGACCCCCAGATGCGGAATGAAGAGGATGACGGTCTTCATCGCCGCGGGAGCTGTCCGGGGAAGCACTCGTCGAGGAATCGATTGAGCCCTTCGATCTGGGCCGTCCGGGTGTAGCCGCGCGCCGTGGCCAGCGCCGCCGAAGCCAGCCGCGTCGCTTCGGCGTCGTCGGACAGCAGGTCGACCACGGCCCCCGCGAACGCCGCGGCATCGCCCGCCGCGACGACGCGGCCGTTCACCCGGTCACGCACGACGCGCGGCACGCCGCCGACGCCGGTCGCCGCGACCGGAACGCCGCGCGCCATCGCCTCGAGGAGGACTTGGGGAAACCCTTCGGTGAACGACGGCAGGACGAGAGCGTCGTGCGCGTCGTACAGCGCGAACAACGCGGGTCCGTAAGGGACGTGTCCGGCGAACGAGACCGAGCCCGCGAGGTCCGATGCCTCGACGCGGCGGCGGAACTCCGTGCCGTAGCTGCTCCCCCGGTAGTCGTACCCGGCGATGGTCAAAACGGGAGGGCGCCCGGGGAGCGCCCCCCGTATCCTGCGAAACGCATCGAGCAAGACCTCGACGCCCTTCTCCGGAGCGATCCGCCCGACGTAGAGCAAGCGCGCAACGCGGCCCCCGCCCGGCCGCTCGTGCGGTCTCGCCACGAAATCGGCGTCCTCGAACTTCGACGAGTAGACCAGGTGGCACGGGCCGAGGGCTCGCAAGAACGGGTAGTCGTCGCGCCCGACGCTGACGACCGGCGTCCCTTTCGGGATCATCGCGATGACCGCGCGCGCGGCGGCGAGCCCCGCAAAGCGCCGCAGCCCCCGATGCCGGTGCCGGATGTCCGCTTCCAGATCGCCGCGCACCCACAGCACCGCGGGAATCCCGCGGCGGCGCGCCTTGCGGATGGCGAGCGGCGTCAGCGGATGCACGCCGAGCCCGACGGCGAGCGCCCAGCCGCCCATGCGGGCGTCGAACGTTCGAGCGGCCGCGGGCAGCAGCGTGAGGGCGCGCCGGCACAAGTCGGGGACGTCGCGGTACTCGGGCAGCGGGACGATCTCGAAGACGTCGCGATCGAGCACGTAGGGCAAGGACGTCGCGTCGCGCACGAGGCGGCAGCACAGCTCGGCGCGGTCGAATCGCGAGCGGGAGAGCGCCTCGACGAAACGGACGAAGACTTCGTCGGTGGTCAAAGCACCGCCGTTGTCGACCACGATCTGGTCGAGCACGAGACCGACGGCACCTCCACGCGAACGCTCGCTCACGCGACGATCACTCCTCGGCGAGGCGCCACTCTACGCGCATCCGCCGTGATATTGTCCCGGCGTCCGCGCCCGTGCCGTTCCCGCCGTACCGCATGATCCCTTCGAGGTCCGACGCCGTTGGACGACGAGAAGCTGGACATTCGCCGGATCGACCAGTCCCTGATGCGGGGGATCGCGTGGACCGGGATGGCGAAGTGGTCGACCCAGCTCGTGACCTGGGGAGCCACGATCGTCCTGGCAAGGCTGTTGACCCCCGCGGCATTCGGCATCGTCAGCATGGCGACGTTGTACCTGGGCTTCGTCGGTCTGTTCAACGAGATGGGGATCGGGTCCGCGGTCGTCAACATGAGAGACCTCACCCCCTCGGAGATCCGCCAGATCCACACGCTCTCCGTGTGCCTCGGAATTGCGGGGTTCCTCGTCGCCTGCGCGATGGCGATCCCGATCGGCATCATCTTCAAGGCCAACGAAGTGCCCCCGGTCATCGCCGTCCTCGGCATGTCGTTCATCGTGAATGCCTTCAAGACGGTCCCCGCCGCCCTCCTTCAGCGCGAATTCCGCTTCAAGTACCTGGCGTTCAACGAGGGGTGCGCGGCCGTCATCATGGCGGTCTCCGAGGTGGCGTTCGCCCTGATGGGCTTTGGCTACTGGAGCTTGGTGATCGGGGAGCTGTTGGGGATGGCCGCCGGCTCGGCCATGGCGTTTGCGTGGCGCCCGCTGGCGTTCGCCGTGCCGCAGTTCCGGAAGCTGAAGCGCGTCTTGTCCTTCACGCTCAACCTGCTGGGCGGCCGCATCCTGTGGTACGTCTACTCCAACGCGGATTTCGCGGTCGTGGGGCGCGCGATGGGGAAGGAGGCGTTGGGGACCTACCAGCTCGCCTGGAACTTCTCGAACCTTCCGCTCCGGAAGATCACGGAGCTGATCGCGCGCGTCACGCCGTCGGCCTTCGCGGCGGTTCAGCAAGACAAGGCGCTCTTGCGCCGCTACCTGCTCAACATTACCGAGGGACTGTCGATCGTCACGTTTCCCCTGTGCGTCGGCATCACGCTCGTCGCCGACGACTTCGTCAGGGTCGCCTTGGGGCCGCAGTGGATTCCCGCGATCGTTCCGTTGCGATTGCTGTCGGTCTACATCTCCATGAGAACGATTCAGACGATCATCCCGCAGGTGATCATCGCCCTCGGCGACACGGCGTTCCTCCTCCGGAACGGCTTCCTGGCGATCGCCGTGATGCCCCTGGCGTTCTGGATCGGGACCCACTGGGGGCTTGCCGGGGTCGGCTGGGCTTGGATGATCGCCTACCCGATCGTTGCGGTGCCGATGTACGTCAAGCTCCACCGGATGATCGGCCTCGAAGCCGGTGAGTACATCCGCTCCATCTGGCCCGCGACGAGCGGCGTGCTCGTCATGGCCGTCGTCGTTCTGGGGGTGCGTGCGGTGTTGTCACCCGACATGCCGAACCTGCCGCGGCTGGTGATCCAGGCGGCGGCCGGCGGCTTGACGTACGTGGCGACGGTCTGGTGGTTGCACCGTGCCCGGGCCATGGCCGTCTTCGCGGCCCTGCGGGACCTGCGGCGCCCCAAGCGTGTGGACACGCCGCAGGTCAATCCTTAGGTTAGGCGCATCGATCGAGGGGGAATGCATCCGCCGATGACCGGTTCAGAACAGTCCGCGGACCAACCGCTGTCGCTCAAGCCGGGGGAGTGGGTCGAAGTCCGCAGCCTCGAGGAGATCCTCGCGACGCTGGACGCGCGAGGGCGTCTTTCGAGCCTGTCGTTCATGCCGGAGATGGCTCGGTACTGCGGCCGCCGTTTCCGGGTCTCCCGGCGGGCGGACAAGGCGTGCGATCGCGTTCAGAAATCGGGGAACCGGCGCATGCTCAACGCGGTCCACCTCGAAGACCTGCGCTGCGACGGCGCCGACCACGGAGCCTGCGGCGCGGCGTGTCTCATCTTCTGGAAAGAAGCGTGGCTGGTCCGCGCCGACGCCCCGCGCGCGTCCCGCGCTCCCGGTCCGGCGCTGATCGACGCGGCGAGCCTGAGCAAGACGACACGTACCGTCGAGGGCGACGGCACCCCCGGGAGCGTCGTCTGGTCCTGCCAGGCGACCACGATGTACGAAGCGACGAGCGCCTTCTCCCGATGGAACGTGTCCCAGTTCGCCCGCGACGTTCGTGCGGGCCATGTCACGACGGGCAAGGTCGCTTGGTGGGGGATCACCAAGGCGCTGAACCGGATCCGGCTGCTCCCGAAGATGTGGCGCGTCATCGAGTCGTCGCGCGGTCCGTTCCGCGTGCCGTTCATCGGCGGCACGCTGACCAAGACCCCGCGCGAGATCCTGGACCTTCAGCCGGGCGAGTGGGTGATCGTCAAGAGCTACGAAGAGATCCTCGCGACGCTCGACAAGAAGGGGAAGAATCGTGGCATGACGTTCGATTCCGAGATGGTCCGCTACTGCGGCCGGCGGATGCAGGTCCGCCAGCGCGTCCTACGCATCATCGACGAGCCGACCGGTCGCATGATGGAGCTCCCCAACGACTGCATCATCTTGGAAGGCGCCTGGTGCACCGGCGAATACCACGGCTTCTGCCCGCGAGCGATCTATCCGTATTGGCGTGAGATCTGGCTGCGGCGTGCGGATCCCGTGAGGGCCACCGGCGCGTGACGCCCAAGGTGACCGTCGGGCTCCCCGTCTACAACGGGGAACGCCATCTTCGGGAAGCCATCGAATCGATCCTCGGCCAGTCGATGGGAGACCTCCAGCTCCTCATCTCCGACAACGCGTCGACCGACGGCACGCCGGACATCGTCTCGGCCTACGCGGCCAAGGACGCTCGCGTCCGGACCCACCGAAACCCGACGAACATCGGCCTGGCAGCCAATTTCAATCTCGTATTCCAGCTCTCGGACACGCCTTATTTCCGCTGGGCCTCTTCCGATGACGTCACCCTGCCCGACTTCCTCGGCCAATGCGTCGCTTGCCTGGACGAGCATCCGGACGTGGTCCTGGCCTACACGAAGACCCGGTTCATCGACGACGAAGGCCGCCCCGTCGACAAGAGGGACCTCGGGCTCGACCTTTCGTCCGACGACCCGGCCGACCGATTCCGGAAGATCCTGGAGGCCGGGAGCTGGGTGAACGCCATTTTGGGCGTCATTCGCTCCGACGCGCTCGCCAAGACGAATCTCCTTCCGGCGTATTCCTCGGGTGACTATGGGCTTCTGGGCGAGCTGTGCCTGTTCGGAAAGTTCCGGGAGCTTCCCGAAAGCTCGTTCCTCCGGCGGATCCACGAGCGATCCTCCAGCCAGCACGTCAAAGAGGTCGGGTGGATGGAGCTCTACTGGACCGGGCGAGCCGGTCCGTTCTCGCCGCCGCTGTGGAATCGGTGCCGGCACCACCTGGGAACGATCGCCCGCTCGCCGCTTAGCGCGCGCACGAAGCTCTCACTGACCGCGCATCTGGTCCGGACGATGATCTGGCGCCGCGATCGTCTCCGGCGCGAGTTGATCCAGGCGATCGGCTCGAGAATGAGTCGACGCAAAACCGGCGTATAAGGATTACCGGATCGTAATTTCCGAATTCGGTCTGCGCCCTCTCGCCGACCACCGCGTCTGCGCCTCAAAAATCAAAACCTTGACGATCAACAACTTGCGGTTCGCCGCGGTTCGATTGCAGCGCCCGATTCGTGGCACCTCGCTTGCTCTAGACCGTCGCGGCTTGCTTTGGGGAGGCCGATTGATGGCGAAGCTTCCGATTCGTTCGTTGGCGATGTCTCTCCTGTGCGCGGCCGCCGCCGCCGCTCCGGCCCAGGCGGGCTCGATCGTCCTGTCATGGGACCCTTCCCAAGGCGCGGCGGGCTATCACGTCTACTACGGGACGACCCCCGGCGATTACAGCGGGGGGATGATCACGACGGCGCTGACGTCCGCCACGATCACCGGACTGGACGACTGCACGACCTACTACGTCGCCGTGAAGGCGTTCAACGGCGCGGGCGAGTCGCCGAACTTCTCGAACGAGCTGTCCGGGTGGTCCCGGCCGACCGTGACCTCGGCGAGCCCCTCGATCGCCATGCAGGGCGATCAGGTCGTCATCGACGTCAACGGCGCCAACTTCCAGGGTGGCGCCGTGGTCAACTTCGGCAACCCGAACGTGTTTCTGACGTCGGTGCAAGTTCTCTCGTGCACGCACATCCAGCTTCTGGCGACGATCGAGCCCACGTCGCGCTCGATCCGGCCCGCCGAAGTCGGCCGGTTCGACCTCACCGTCTCGAACCCTGACGACGTGTTCGGGCTGAAGACTCAGGGATTCGAGGTGCTGATCAACCCGCACCGCTTCGACGTGAACCAGAGCGACGCGACGACGACGAACCGGATCGACGGCAAGGACACCATCTACGTGTCCCGGCAGTTCGGCCAGAACGAGTCCAGTCCGAACTACGATCCCGACGACGACTTCGACGGCGATGGCTGGGTGGACGGCAACGACGTCGCCTTCATCGCGGGGAATCTGGGCCGTTGCTGGTCCGCTGCGACCCGGTCGTGGACGCTGGCGGCCTGTCCGGTGGGAATGCAGTGAGCGGGGGCACCATGAAGCTCGGAACCGTTGTGTTGCTGATGGCGCTCGTCACGGCACCCGCGTGCGGGGGCGGCGGAGGCGGATCGACCAGCCCGGGCGGCTCGCCGACGCCGATTGCCGCGACGTTCACGCCGGACCAGGCGAGTCCGGGACCCAACACGGTCGCGCTCGCCGAAGGGGCCAAGAGCAACGACGTCGTCACCGTCAACGTCACGGTGACCGGCACGAACGACGTGTTCGGCGCGGCGTTCGAGGTTCTCTACGACGACTTCCACACGACGTTCCTGGGCTACACCCCGGGCACCATCGTCGAGCAGGGCGGGAACTCGCCGACCTACAACGTGGACGGCTCGTCCAACCCCGGACGCATCGTCATCGGGATCTCGCGCACCGGGTCGACGTCCACCGACGTCACCACCACGAAGTCCCTCGTGGGCCTGCAATTCCGGGTCAAGCAGGCCGGGGTCTACCAGGTGGTCATCCAGAACGCGGTGGTCTACGACAACCAAGACCCGCCGCAGCCGATCCCCACGATCGCGTGGTTCGCGGGTGCCGTCACCGGCGTCTGACGAGCGCGCCCGCATCACGCGTTCGCCTGAAAAAACTTACCGAAAGTACGCTCCCGCGGGGTTGCTCCTTCGCTCACGGGAACCTAAGTTTCAGACCTGTCAGCACGGGGATGACATTGACTGGACGAACGGCCGCATGGGGAGCGGCGCCGAGCGGCGCCGCACACGACTTCGCCGCGAGCCCGGCGGGCGAGGACTTCTATCGCCGCCTGATCGAGGGGATGCGCTGCGGCATCCTCGTGATCGAGCGGACGGGTGGCGTGGTGATGGTCAACGAGCACGCACGCGCGATCCTCGAGCTGCCGGAGCTGCCGGCGCGCGGGGCGGCGATCGAAGACGCCCTCGCCGACCACCCGCAGCTCGCCAGCATCCTGCGTGAGTCGTTCTCGATGTCGCTCCTGCCGAACCGCGCCGAGATCGACCTCACGAGCCGCTCCGAGAGCGGAAAGACGATCGGCTTCACGCTGTCGCTCGTTCCCGGTGAGGACGGCGCGCCCACGGGCGCGGCCTTGTTCTTCAAAGACCTCACGCACGTCGAGCACAAGGAAGAGCAGGAGCGCCTGAGGGATCGCCTCGCCGCGCTGGGCCAGATGGCGGCGAACCTCGCCCACGAGATCCGGAACCCGCTCGCCTCAATCGAGGTCTCGTCGTCGCTTCTGAAGCGAAAGCTCCCGGCCGAAGCCTCCGAGCGCGAGCTCCTCGACAAGATCATCGCCGAGGTGCGACGGCTGAACCGGACCATCACGTCGAGCCTCGAGTTCGTGAAGCCCCTCTCGCTGACTCCGGTGATCTCGTCCCTGGACGGCGTCCTGGACGACGCGCTCACCGTCGCCTTCGGCCGCCGCGGCCGGGCGGGCCTCCAGGTTCGACGCACCGCCTGCCCGTCCTGTCAGGAGTTCCTGATGGACCGCGGACAGCTCCGGCAGGTCTTCGAGAATCTGTTCCTGAACGCGCTCGAGGCCATGGGCGAGCACGGCACGCTCGGCATCGAAGTGTCGACGGTCCGGGCCCCGGCCGCGTCCACCACCCCGTATCGACCGGCGGGAGCGCAGGACCTGCGTTCGTGCTTCGACTCGTACGCCATCGTCCGGGTCTCCGACACCGGTCCCGGCATCCCGGCCGAGCACCTCGACAAGCTGTTCTATCCGTTCTTCACGACGAAGTCGCACGGATCGGGCGTCGGCCTTTCGATGGCCAAGAAGATCGTCGATTCGCATCGCGGCCTCATCGATGTCGCGAGCCGGCCCGGCGAGGGCACCACTTTCACCGTCCGACTCCCCATGGTCACCTGCGGGAGCGTGGAGATGCACGCATGAAGAAGCTGCTGGTGGCCGAAGACGAGCGCACGCTGCGCGAAGGCATCGCAACGGCGTTCCGCGATCGCGGCTGGGACGTCGTCGAAGCGGCGGATGGCGCCGAAGCGTTCGCGAGGCTCGAAGAGTCGGTCTTCGACGTGCTCGTGACCGACTATCAAATGCCCGAGAAGAACGGTCTCGAGGTCTTGAAGCGAAGCAAGATGATCAACGAAGGGACCGTCGGTCTGGTCATGACCGCTTACGGCACCGTCGAGTCGGCGGTCGACGCCATGAAGGCGGGCGCCTACGACTACGTGCTCAAGCCCTTCGACCTCGACGAGATGGAGATGAAGGTCGAGCGCGCCGTCGAGCACCGCCGCCTTCTCGCGCGGATCGAAGCCTACGACCGTAGCGAGATCGTGCCGCGCTTCGAGAACATCGTCGGCGAGAGCCCTCAGATGAAAGAGGTCTTCCGCACGATCGAAAAGGTCGCCCGCTCGAACGCCACGGTCCTGGTTTTGGGCGAGACCGGCGTCGGCAAGGAGCTGGTCGCCGAGGCCCTGCACCGGAACTCGAGCCGGTCGGACCGGCCCTTCGTCAAGATGAACTGCGCGGCCCTTCACGAGAGCCTGCTCGAGTCCGAGCTGTTCGGCCACGAGCGAGGCGCCTTCACGGGCGCCGACCGCCAGCGCACCGGCCGGTTCGAGCTGGCCAACGAAGGCACGTTGTTCCTGGACGAGATCGGCAACATGACCGCGTCGACCCAAGCCAAGGTCCTGCGCGTCCTCCAGGAGCGCGAGTTCGAGCGCCTGGGCGGCTCCCGGACGGTCAAGGTGGACGTCCGGCTGGTCGCGGCGACCAACAAGAACCTCGAAGAGGCGATCCAGCGCGGCGAGTTCCGCGAGGACCTCTACTACCGGCTGAACGTCGTCAGCGTCAACGTGCCGCCGCTTCGCGAGCGGAAGGAAGACATCGTCCCGCTCGCCAGCCACTTCATCGACCGCTTCGCGCGCGAGCTCAAGAAGGACGTTCGCGGGCTCGAGCCTGCGGCCGTGCGCGCCCTGAAGCGCCACACGTGGCCCGGGAACATCCGCGAGCTCGAAAACACCGTCGAGCGCGCCGTGCTCATGGCCGAAGGGCGTTTCCTCCAGGAAGAGGACATGAACCTGGGGTCGAGCAACGGCCGCCCCGCGACGGACAACGTGGCATCCCTGAACCTGCGGCTTCCGCCGACGGGGATCGCGCTCGACGAGCTCGAGCGGCAGGCGATTCTCGAGGCGCTTCGGATCAGCAACTGGGTTCAGAAGGACGCGGCGAAGTTCCTCGGGATCTCGTCCCGCGTGATGAACTACAAGGTCGCCAAGTACGAGATCAAGAACACCCGCTGGAGCAAGAACAAGCTCGTCGGCTGAACGCCCGCAAGGCCCGTGCTAGCATCCGGCCGATGTCCGAAAGGGTCGGCTGGCACGCGTACTTCATGAACATCGCGCACCAAGCGGCGACGCGGTCGACGTGCGATCGCAAGCACGTCGGCGCCGTCATCGTTCGCGACAAGACGATCCTGTCCACCGGGTACAACGGCTCCATCCGCGGGATGCCCCATTGCGACGACGTGGGCCACCTCATGGAAGACGGGCACTGCGTCGCGACCGTCCACGCCGAGGCGAACGCGATCATCCAGGCCGCAAAAAACGGCGTGCGGATCGACGGGGCCGAGATCTACACCACCGCGTCGCCCTGCTGGAACTGCTTCAAGCTCATCAGCAACGCGGGGATCCGGGCGATCTACTACGGCGAGTTCTACCGTGACCAGCGGAGCCTCGAGGTCGCGCCCCAGATCGGGATCGAGCTAATCGACCTGAGCCAGGGAACCCTTCGGACCGCTTGACCCGCCGCGCCGGCCGGCGCACACCGCGTCGATCGAGAATCGGCGCGGGTCTTCGAGCTTGCCGGACGCGACCATCCGCTCGATCAGCGTCTCGGTCGGCGTCTTTGCGTCTCGCTTGGCGTAGGCCGACCTCTGGGCCTGGACCCTCGGATCGTCCAGCTCCCCGCAGTACGCTTCCATCGTGGGCTTGATCTTGGCCCACCGCGATTTCGCATAGATGTTCGGCTGCCAGGACTCGTCCCACTCGGGGGTGACGTACTCGCGCAGATCGAAGCGCTTCGCCAACCGCCACCCGTCGCTGTCGTGAACGAGCGCGGGCTCGGGACCGTCGCACAGGCTGCGATAGAACAGAAGACCTTGGTAGTTGGCCTCGAGATCGGCGGGAGACACGACGCCCGATGCGCCGCCTCCGAGGATCGTGCGCTCGGCCCGCAGGCCGGCGACGATCGCCTGCTCCACCGCGTCGTCGGGCGAAGCGCCTTTTTCGATCGCGCGGCGATACGGCCCTTCGATCCAGCCGCCGACGGAGAAGAAGTGCCCCAGCTTGTCAGCGCCCAGCCGGATGCCACCGATCTCGATCGTGGGGCTCGCGGGCATCCAGCGAACGGGGTCGAACGGAGAGCGGCCGCGATACAGGTACGTCTGCCGGAAGGTCTTCTCTTCCGCCGAAGTTCGCGGGAACCGGCTCACGCCCGGCGTGTTGACGATCCACAGCTCGACTTGGCTGATGAACGGATAGTGGAGGTGGCGCTGGATGGCCTGGCGCGCCGTCGTGCATGGACAATCGGGCCGCACGTTGACGCGCCGGAGCACCTGGTCGATCTCGGCGTTGACGTGCTCGTTCACCGCCTCGGACGAATCCGAAAGCGGCGCCATCCAGGCGTAGAACTGATCCGTCTCCAAACTCTGTGCGGGCGCAGCCAGGAGCGCGACGACGGCGAGCGCGGCGGCGCGAGGCGCCCGGGACACCTTAAAACCCCCACCCGGCTCCGCCGAAGACCCGCCAACCCGACCCCGAATCCGCCTCGGTTCCGCGATACACGCCGAGCCGCAGTCCGAACTGCGCCAGCGTCATGGCTCCCTCGACACCGACGTACGTGCCGACCGGCACGGGGGAGCTCGTCCCCCAAGTCCGGATGGCGGCGGCGCGGAGGCCATAACCCACGAAGGTCCGCTGGATCATCCAGGGATTGCGGCCCAGCTCCCCGACCAAGCGGCCGTAGCCGATGGCGACCTCTCCGCCGTCGATCCCGCCGGAGCCTTGAAAGGTCATCCCCTGATAGAGGCAGGCCGAGGAGCATTCGCCCGACGCCGAGCCGGGGGTTGCGATGACCCCGAAGCCCACGGACGCTCGTTGCGGATAATCCCAGTGGGCCCGGACGAATCCGGCGGAGCGCGGGGCGCCGTCGTCCTCCGCGCGCGCCTCCGGAGCGTGCGCGGTCGACAAGACCGCGATGAGGACTCCCGCCGCTGCCACCCGGCTATGCATCGTGATCTCGCATTCTCGTCCTGAACATTTAAAAGAAAAGGGCCGGTGTTGCCACCGGCCCTTTCCACGAACGGCCTGAGTTGTCTTGAAGACGACTACTTCTTGGCAGCCTTCTTCTTGGTGGTCTTCTTCGCGGCCTTTTTCTTCGTTGCCATGGTTTCTCTCTCCTATGCCCGGTACAAGTTCGAGCACCGCCCGGGATACGGGGCTCAAGATCTGGTGGCCTCACCGGATCGCGCCCCAATATAGAGGGTGCCATGAAGCTGTCAAGAAGAAATTGAGGCCGAACGCGCTAGCCGGCCGCCGGGGCCGCTTGCACAGGCGGCGGAATGTTCGCGTTCTTGAACAGCATCAACAGGCCCTGCTTGTCGATCGCCTTCTGGTACGCCTCTTCGGGACTGACGAGGTCGCGTTTCACCAGATCGAGGATCGCATCGTTGAGCTGGATCATTCCGTGCTTGCGCGCCGTCTGCATGATGCTGGGGATCTGGAAGGTCTTGCCTTCGCGGATCAAGTTCGAGATCGCCGGCACGCCGATCAGCACCTCGTGCGCGGCGACACGGCCCCCGCCTTTTTTCTTCAGGAGCGTTTGCGAGATCACGCCCTTCAAGGACTCGGAGAGCATGACGCGGATCTGCGCCTGCCGGTCCGCGGGGAACTGGTCGATGATCCGGTCGACCGTCGACGGCGCGGTCGAGGTGTGAAGGGTCCCGAAGACGAGGTGCCCCGTTTCGGCGGTTTCGATGGCGATCGCGACCGTCTCCAAGTCGCGCATCTCGCCGACGAGCACGATGTCCGGGTCCTCACGGAGCGCGGCACGCAGCGCGCGCTTGAAGCTCTGGGTGTGAACCCCGACCTCCCGCTGGTTGATGAGGCAGGTCTTGTTGGGATGCACGAATTCGATCGGGTCCTCGATGGTGATGATGTGATCGGGGCGGTTCTTGTTGATGAAGTCGACCATCGCCGCGAGGGTCGTCGACTTGCCGGAGCCGGTGGGGCCGGTGACCAGCACGAGCCCTTTCGACAGGAAACACAAATCGAGGATCGCCTTGGACAGCCCGAGATCCTCCGCCGACGGGATCTTGCTCGGAATGACGCGGAAGACGCCGCCGGGGCCCTTGCGCTCACCGAAGACGTTGCACCGAAACCGCGCCACGCCGGGGATCTCGTGGGCAAAATCCGTGTCGGAGCCTTCTTCGAACTCCTGCTTGTACCGTGGCTGCATCAGCTGAAACAACAGTCGGGCGGTCTCTTCCATGGAGCATTCCTTCGCTCCCGGGATCCGCACCATCTCGCCGTGCAGCCTCAGCATCGGCACCTCGCACGGCGACAGATGCAGGTCGCTGGCGCCGGCCTCGACCATGTAGCTCAGATACGCCTCGATCGCCGCGGCGCCGGGACGCACCCGGCCCAGGTCGATCGGCTTCAAATCGGTGTGCATCGACGCGCTCGCGGCCGGCGCCGGAGCGGCGGTCGGCGCCGGAGCGACCGGGGCGGGAGCCGCCGCGGCCGCGGCCGCGGGACGCGCGGGCGCGGCGTCGCCTGCGATGATCCGCGCCGCGAAGGACCCCTGGGCCCCTCCGGCTTCGATCGTGAACGTGCGTCCGTCGGCCATCTGGTAGGTGAACCGGGTCGGCGTGCCGCTGCGCAGGGCCCCGCCGTGCGCTGGGGTGGACAGCTCGGAGATCAGCGTGACGATCTGCGCGCGCGAGAGCTCCGCCTTGGAGACCGGTTTGTCGCCGTCGGGAAATCGAAATGTCGGTTGCAGGCCTTCCTTGAAGTACAGCTCGCGCGCGCCGCGGTCGGCCAGCGCACGCAACATCGTGTCGAGCTGAGGCACCCCGTCCTCCCCGGACCCACTGGCCCGATCGTCCTGGCATGGGACCGCCCGGAGAAATATAGGTTTGCGAAGCCCCAAGACCAGCCGCCGGCGAAACCCCGTCTGGTTGCGGGGTTCGGCGGCCCCGCGTAGCATGACCGGCCGGCTACGAGGAGGAAAAGACGACAATGGAACTGAAGAGATTGGGAACCGCCGCGGCCGTTGCCGTGGCACTGGTGGCGAGCTCGATCGTGCCCGCCGCCCCGGAGAAGTTGATGGACCCCGCGAAGCTGAACGCCAAGGCCCCGGACACGTTCAAGGCCAAGTTCGAAACGACCAAGGGGAACATCGTCATCGAGGTCCACCGGGACTGGTCCCCCAACGGCGCGGACCGTTTCTACAACCTGGTGAAGAACGGGTACTACGACGGCGTGAAGTTCTTCCGCGTCGTCCCCGGCTTCGTGGTGCAGTGGGGCATTCACGGCGACCCTTCGATCGCGACCAAGTGGCTGAACTCGAACATCTCCGACGATCCGGTCAAAGAGAGCAACAAGCGCGGGTTCATCACCTATGCCAAGAGCGGGCAGCCCAACAGCCGCTCGGTCCAGCTCTTCATCAATCTCGGCGACAACAGCCGCCTCGACGCCACCGGCTTCGCGCCGTTCGGCAAGGTCGTCGAGGGCATGGAGGTGGTCGACAAGCTCTACGGCGGATACGCCGAAGGGCTGACGAAGCTCCAGGGCCGCATCGCCGAAGAGGGGAACGCGTTCCTCGAGAAGAACTACCCGGAGCTCGACGGCATCAAGAAAGCCGTCATCGAATGATTTCGGCCCGGCGGGCGCTCCTCGCCGCTCTGTTGGCCGCCGTCGCCGTAAGCGCCGGTGCCCAGGACAAGGAGCGCCCGCAGGGCTGGTACGCCGAGGTGACGACCTCTCTCGGCTCGTTCACCTTCCGGCTCCTCCCCGAGCAAGCCCCCCAGACGGTCGCGCACTTCGTCGCCTTCGCAACCGGCACGATGGAGTTCGTCGATCCCTTCACCGGCGCGAACAAGAAAGAGCCGTACTACGACGGCGTCGCCGTCCACAAAACAAGGTACGGCATGCGTTTCGAGGCGGGCGACCGCACCGGAACGGGACACGGCATGCCGCCGGTCTGGGTTCCGTACGAGTCGGGGCCGGTCAACTTCACGCGTCCGTATCGCGTGGGGATGACGGGGGCGACGCTGAAGCGGATCAGCGGCGTGCTGTTTTTCGTCTCGATCGTGTCGGAGCCCTACCTGAACGCGAGCCACAATTGCTTCGGCGAGGTCGTCGACGGGCGCGACGTCATCGAGCGCATCTGCAACGTGAAGACCGATCAGCGCGGCAAGCCTCTGGAGTCGGTCGTCATCCGGCATGTCGCGATCGTGAAGGTCGGAAACCCCGAGCCTCTCCCCGCGCCCATTCCCTACGAGCCGCCGGTGCCCGTGTTCGGGCTGGCGCCCGGAGCCGACGCCGCCAAGCCCTAAGCGTTCGGAGGGGCGTTCGTCGCCGGGGGGAACTCGAGCGTGAACGTCGCGCCCCGGCCCTGCTCGGACAGCACCCAGACCTTCCCGCCGTGCAGTCTCATCAAGTGCTTGACGATGGCCAGGCCCAGCCCCGTGCCGCCGAGCTCGCGCGAGCGGGCTTTGTCGACGCGGAAGAAGCGGTGGAAGACTTGCTCTTCCGCGCCCGAGGGGATTCCGGCCCCGGTGTCCGCGACCGTGATCCGGGGGTGGCCTTCGGCCATCCCGCCCCCGATGACGACCGACCCGTCGCGCTTGTTGAACTTGATCGCGTTGTCGACCAGGTTCACCAGCACCTGCTCCAACCGCCTTCGGTCCGCGACCAGAGGAAAAGGCGACGGGAGCTCGACGCGGAGCGCGACGCCGGCGCTCCCCGCGCGAAAGGCGAGCTCGTGCACGACGTCACGCGCAACCTCCGCGGCGTCGACCGCGGTCAGGTCGAGCGCCACGGCGCCGGTTTCGATCAGCGAGAGGTCCGTCAGATCGTCGATCAAGGCGCCCATCCGGTCGGCATGCTTGCGGACGATCTCCAGGAACTTGAGGCTCTCCTCCCGGTCGAGAAGCCGCTCTTCGAGGAGGTTCTCGACGAAGGCCTTGATCGACGTGAGCGGCGTCCGTAGCTCGTGGGAGACGTCGGCGACGAACTCGCGCCGTACCCGCTCGAGCGCTTCCAGGCGGGTCACGTCGAAAAAGAGCACGATGGCTCCGCGCGGCTCGTCGGCGGACGCCCCCGAAAGCGTCGACACGCGCAACTCGAACGACCGTCCGAGGCCGGGGAGCTGGAGCAGGCTCTCGCGGATCTCGCCTCCGGACGGGAGCGCGGCCGACAGCTCGCGGAACACCGCCGGGTCGCGGACGACCTCGGCGAGCAGGCGTCCGACGGGGTCGAACGGGGTCTTGAACAGCTGCCGGAACGCTTCGTTGGCGACGCGGATCTTCCGGTCCGACCCGAGGACGACCATCCCTTCCCGCATCGCGGCGACGATCGACTGCAAGAGACGGCTCTCGCGCCGCCCACTTTCCACCTGCTCGGCGAGCTGGGCGACCAGGCGCGTGATCGCCGAGGCGAGATCGCTCGGCGCTCCGGTCCCTTCGACGACGAACGCCCGGGAGCCGCCGTCGATCGGGGCGGCGTCCAGGTCGCCGGTCAACGACACGACCTGGCGCTCGAGCCCGCGATAGGCGAGCCAGCCCACGGCGACGGGCAGGACGAGCGCGGTGGCCCCGAGGATCAACGCGAACACGAACGTCTCGGGCCGCGCTAAGTTCCCGCGCACGGCGACGTCGGCGAGCTGCAAGACGCCGAACCCGAGCAAGATGACACCCAGCACGGACACCCCGGCGAGCGCGGCGAGCAGGCGCCGCGCGGTCACGGCCCGCTCCGGTACCGATAGCCGACGCCGACGACGGTCTCGACGCGCTCGTCGACGGGCGCCCCCAGCTTCTGACGCAGCCGGCGCACGTGGACGTCGACGGTCCGGGTCTCACCCGGGTAGTCGTATCCCCAGACCGTCTCCAAGAGGCGCTCCCGCGTGAGCACGCGCCCCCGCTGCCGGATCAGCTCGACCAGCAGGTCGAACTCCTTGCGGGTGAGCGCCAGGTCGCGCCCCGAGACGTCCGCGCGGCGCGCCCCCACGTCGATCCGCAAGGGGCCGTCGGCGAACGCCTCCGCCTCGGCGGCCCCCCGCTCGGCGCGACGCAAAACCGCGCGGATGCGCGCCAGGGCCTCCTTGGGGGAGAACGGCTTCGTGATGTAGTCGTCGGCGCCGAGGTCGAGCCCGGCGACGCGGTCGCCCTCGTCGATGCGCGCGGTGAGCATGATGATCGGTGTGGACGCGGTCGCGGGCGCATGGCGCAGGTGGCGGCACACCTCGAAACCGTTCATCCCCGGGAGGTTGACGTCCAAGAGCACGAGATCGGGAGGGTGGTCGAGAGCCTGGCGCATCCCCGCCGCTCCGTCCTCCGCCGTCTCGACGGCGAACCCGCCGTCCCGCTCGAGCTTGTGGCGCAGGGAGAGAGCGATGTCGGGATCGTCCTCGATGACGAGGATGCGCTTCATGCGTTCGGGACCGTCCCGTCTTCGGCCGACAGCTTCGGGTGCTTGATCACCCGTCCTTCGGCCATGAACACGATCTGCTCGCCGACGTTCGTCGCCTGGTCGCCCATCCGCTCGAAGTACTTCGCGACGAACATCAGACGCAAGCAGCGCGTGGTCGTCTTCGTGTCCTCGACCATGAACGACAGCAGCTCGCGAAAAACCTGCTCCATGCGGTCGTCGAGCTCGTCGTCCATCTGGATCACCGCGCGGGCCGCCGCGGCGTCGCGCTGCACGAACGCGTCGAGCGCCCCGCGCACCATCTCCTGGGCGCGCCGCGCCATCAGCGGGATGTCGATGAACGGCTTGAGCTGCGGCTCCTCGTTGAGCTCGATCGCCCGCTCGGCGACGTTGGTGCACAAGTCGGCGATGCGCTCGAGGTCGTTGGTGATCTTCATCGCGGTGATCACGAACCGGAGGTCGCGCGCCACCGGCTGGTGCAATCCGAGGATCTCCATGCCGAGCTGGTCGATCTCGAGGTCGAGCCGGTCCACCTTGTGGTCGTCGGCGATGACGCGCCGTGCGAGATCGGAGTCGCGGTTCACCAGGGCCGAGACGGCGTTGCCGATCGTCTCTTCGACCAGACCTCCCATCACGAGAACCTTCTCGGACAGAACGTCCAGCTGGTCTTGAAAGTGTCGTTGCAGCTTTTCCATGATGCCCTCGCGCGACCCCGCCGTCGTCCACCCTAGCCGAAGCGGCCGGTGATGTAGTCCTCGGTCTGCTTCTTCGCCGGGTTGATGAACAGCTTCTGGGTCTCGTCGTACTCGACGAGCGACCCCAGGTAGAGAAATGCGGTGAAATCCGACACCCGCGTCGCCTGCTGCATGTTGTGCGTGACGATGACGAGCGTGTAGCGGCTCTTCAGGTCGAGCATCAGCTCTTCGACCTTGGCGGTCGCGATCGGGTCGAGGGCCGAGCACGGCTCGTCGAGGAGGATCACCTCGGGCTCGACGGCGATCGCGCGCGCGATGCACAGCCTCTGCTGCTGGCCCCCCGACAGTCCCAGGGCGCTCTCGTGGAGGCGGTCCTTGACCTCGTCCCACAGCGCGGCGCTCTTCAGGCTGCGCTCCACGACCGGGTCGAGATCGCGCTTCCGGTTGATGCCCTGGATGCGGCACCCGAAGGCGACGTTCTCGTAGATCGACTTGGGGAAGGGGTTCGACTTCTGGAACACCATCCCGATCCGGCTTCGCAGGGCGTTCACGTCCAGCTGCGGGTCGTGGATGCTCTGCCCTTCGAATTGGATCGTGCCCTCGGTGCGCACGCCGTCCACCAGGTCGTTCATCCGGTTGAAGCACCGCAGCAGCGTCGACTTCCCGCAGCCGGACGGGCCGATGAACGCCGTGATCTTCTTTTCCGGGACGTGCAGCGTGATGTCGTGGAGCGCCCGGCTCTTGCCGTACCACAGCGAGAGGCGGTCGACCGTGAGGATCGGATGGTCGATCACACGGCGCTCGTCGTGTACTTCCGCCGGAGCCGGTTGCGCAGCGTGATGGCGGCGAGGTTGACGACGGTGACGACGGCGATGAGCAGCAGCGCGGTCGCGAACACAAGGGGCTTCGTCGCCTCGACGTTGGGGGATTGGAAGCCGACGTCGAAGATGTGAAAGCCCAGGTGCATGAACTTTCGTTCCAGATGGACGAACGGGGCGGTCCCGTCCACGGGAAGCGCCGGCGCCAGCTTCACCATCCCCACGATCATGAGGGGAGCGACCTCGCCCGCGGCCCGCGCCATCGCGAGGATCATCCCCGTCAGGATTCCGGGCGCCGCAGCGGGGAGCACGACCTTCACGATGGTCTCGACCTTCGTCGCTCCCAGGGCGAGCGACCCTTCGCGGACGCCGCGCGGCACCGCCGCGAGCCCTTCCTCGGTCGCCACGATGACGACCGGGACCGTCAAGAGCGCGAGCGTCAGCGCTGCCCAAAGGATACCGCCGGTGCCAAACGTCGGCGCCGGAAGCTGGTCGGCGAAGAACAGGCGGTCGATCGATCCTCCCACGGTGTAGACGAAGAAACCGAGACCGAAGACTCCGAACACGATCGAGGGCACGCCCGCGAGATTGTTGACTGCGATCCGCACGATCCGGACCATCAATCCCTGCCGTGCGTACTCGCGCAGGTACAACGCGGCCAGCACGCCCAGGGGAAGGACCGCGAACGACATCAGGAAGACCATCATCACGGTGCCGAAGATCGCCGGGAAGATGCCTCCCTCGGTGTTCGACTCCCGCGGGTCGTCGAGCAGGAATTCGCGCAGCCGCGCCGCGTACACGCCCAGCTTGCCGGCGAGAGTCAGCGCATTCGGACGCACCAGGCGGACGACGGCGCCCTTGGGGACCGCTTTCTCTTCGCCGCCCGCGGTCTTGACGGTCAGCGTGCCGTCTTCCGCGGTGGCGGTGACGAACCCGTAGAGGTTTCCCCATTCCATGCGCTCGGCGACGACGGCGTCGGGCGGCCGTGTCAACGAGGCGATCAGCGACTCGTCCAACCAACGGAACTCGGCCCCTCCCAGGTCGCGGTTTCCGACCTTGAGCTTGATGCGGCTGGCCGGGGCCGCGCCGCGCTCCTGCGGGATCTCCTCCCGGTCGTGGACCTCTCCCATCACGCTCGTCCCGTCGGTGAGGGCGACGAGCACGATCGGACGCGGCCAGAAGGCGCCGCCGCCGTGCCACACGAGCAGCGCCAGCAGTCCGGCGACGGTGACGAGGTTGAACGCGAGCGTGCCCCCGGTCAGCCACGTCATCGCGCGCCCCGAGAAGTCGGCGCGGCGGTTCTTGCCGTTCATCGCGGGCGCCTCATAGCGCGGAGTACTTGCGGCGCAGCCGCTGCCGCACCAGCTCCGCGACCGTGTTCACGGCGAAAGTCAGCGCGAACAGCAGGAGCGCCGCGAGGAAGATCGTGCGATAGAGCGTGCCGCCCTCCGGCGCTTCCGGGATCTCGACCGCGATGTTGGCGGACAGCGTGCGGAAGCCGTCGAACGGGCTGACGTCCATGATCGGCGTGTTCCCGGTGGCCATCAGCACGATCATCGTCTCGCCGACGGCCCGGCCGAACCCGACCATGATCGCCGCGAAGATCCCGGGGCTCGCGGTGGGAAGCACCACCCGCGTCACCGTCTGCCACCGCGAGGCGCCCAAGGCGAGCGAGCCGGAGACCAGGTTGCGGGGCACGTTCGAGAAGGCGTCCTCGGCGATCGCGAAGATGATCGGGATCACGGCGAAGCCCATGGCGAGGCCGACCACGATCGCGTTCCGCTGGTCGTACCGCACGCCGAACGTCTCGAGCAGCCAGCTCGGAAACGTCCCGTGAAGGACGGAGCGCTCGAGCACCGGCGCAAGGCCCAGGCAGCCGCCGCCCGAGAGCGCCAGAGCGACCGCGAAGAAGAAGACTTCCGCGCCGGGAGGAACGCGTGGGCCGAACCGCCGCATGACCCGCTCCCAGAGGAGCCCCGCCAGCACGATCACCGGCGGGAACACGAAGACCATCACCAGGAGCGAGGGAAGCACCCGCTCGAGCAGCGGCGCCAGCCAGAGCCCCGCGAGAAAGCCCAGAACGACGCTGGGCAGCGACGCCATGATCTCGACGACCGGCTTGACGATCCGCCTCAGCGACGGGTGCAGGAACTGCGACGCATACATCGCCGAGAGCACGCCGAAGGGGACGGCCAGCAAGAGCGAGTAGAAGGTTCCCTTCAGCGTCCCGAACAACAAAGGCGTGAGCGAGAGCTTCGGCTCGAAATCCTCCGTCCCCGACGACGACTGCCAGGTGAGCTCGGGGCGCTCGTACCCCTCGTACCAAACCTTGCCGAACAGCGCGCGCCAGGAGACTTCGGGGTGGGGGGCTGCGATCGCCAGCGTCGCGGCACCGCGCTCGCCGGCGACGAGCGCGCCGTCCGCCTTGGGGGCGTAAGCCAGCGCCTTGGCTTCGGGAACGGGAGCGGGGCCGATCCACAGCACGCGCTCGGACGTCGAGGCGGCGAGCATCATCGACCCGGAGGCATCGAGCGCGAGCACCGACTTGGTGCGCGGCGACGGGGCGAGCGCGAGGATCGGGGCGGACAGTCCCGGCAGCGTCCGCACGTGCTCCAGCGAGCGATTCCTCCCCTTCAGCAGGGGAAACCAGACTTCGATCGCGCCGCTCTCACGCCCCACGACGAGCGACCGGTGACCGATCAGGAGCGTCAACGCCGAGGCTTTCGACGAAGACGGCGGCGTCAGCAAGAGATCGTGCGGATTGCCGTCCCCGTCGACGCGGAACCAGCCGAGGCGTCCGTCGTCGAGTCCCGCGTAGACGTTGGCCTGCGCGGCGTCGAGCAGGATCGACGTCACCCCCGCCGGAAGCGCAACGGATCCTCGAGAGGCGGAGCGGGTCACCTCTCCGGTCATCCCGTTGGTCGTCGCCGTCTGGCGCACCAGGACCAGGACGCCGTCGGCGGTGCTCGCCGCGACGACGAGGCTCTCGCCGTCCGACGACACCTGCGCCGCGGCGTGCGTGATCGGCCGGTGCTCTCGGTCCACCTCGAGGACCGTCGGCGGCGGAAGCTCCCCGGACACGGCCCGCCGGCCCTCGACGAACGACGACGTGAACGAGACCCGCTGCACCACGACACGGCCGTCTCCGGTCGCGACGACGAAGGCCGGTACCCCGGGCGGGACCGAGACGGCGGTCGCCGGGATCGGCCCTGGGGCGACGATCGTGTCGGTCAATATCTCGCCGCTCGAAAGCCGCGCGACCCGGACGTGCCCGTCCGCGTCGAGCGCCGCCACGAGCTCGCGATACTCGTCGGTCTGCACCGCGAGCGCGGCCGCGCCCGGGAGCGCGCGTACCGCTTCGGTTGCGACCGTCGCGGGCCGCACGAGCGGCGCGACCTCGTGGAGGATGAAA
>Ga0068859_100001279_pt1 | contig 25742 bp, 22 predicted proteins | sample KBSSwiS22_FD_66585 | JGI IMG/M metagenome (GOLD analysis project Ga0068859, IMG submission 66585) | Switchgrass rhizosphere microbial communities from Kellogg Biological Station, Michigan, USA - KBS Switchgrass S2-2 | ecosystem: Host-associated > Plants > Roots > Rhizosphere > Soil ...
CGGGACTTGGGCGCGATCCAGGACGCGTTCGTGCGGTTCCTCTCGCGTGTCCCGTTCTACGGGGTCGCGATCGTGTGCCTGGACGAGCGGAATCTCCGCGCGATCCTGCCCCGCGTCGATCGGAAGGTCATCACGTACGGGTTGACCTCCGATGCGGATCTCACCGCCACGGACGTCACCCTCGAGGGCTTCGGCGGCTCGTTCGTGGCGCGACGGCGGGGGGCGAGGCTGGGCACGGTTCGTCTCGGCGTGCCCGGCCGTCACTCGATCGCCAACGCGCTCGCCGCCGTGGCGTGCGGGCTGGAGCTCGACGTCCCCTTCTCGACGATCGCGCGCGCGCTCGCCGGCTTCCATCCGGTGGATCGCCGCTTCCAGCTCCGCGGCCAGGTCGCCGGGGCGACGGTCGTGGACGACTACGGGCACCACCCGACCGAGATCGAAGCGACCCTCGCCGCGGCGCGGGACGGATTCGGCAGCCGCACCGTGGCGATCTTCCAGCCGCACCGTTACACGCGGACGCAGGCGCTCCTCGAGGAGTTCGGCCGCGCCTTCGTGCTCGCCGATCACGTCATCGTCACCGAGGTCTATCCCGCGGGCGAGGCGCCGATCCCCGGGGTGGACGGGCGCGCGGTGGCGGAATCGCTGCGGCGCCAGGGCCACCGGTCCGTGGAGTTCGAGCCGCGGCTCGATCGCGTCGTGAAGCGGGTGCGCGACGCCCTGCGCCCGGGCGATCTCGTGATCACCCTCGGCGCCGGCGACGTGCGGAAGGTGGGCGACGCGCTCGTGAACGGTGCTCAAGCCGCGGCGAAGGACCGCCGCGTCCGTGCGAAGAAGCCATGACGCTCGATGAAGGCACCTCCTACCCGCAGCCCGACCGCCGGTACTGGCGGCGCCGGGTGAACCGTCACGTGCGGAAGGCACGGCGGACGCGGGCACTCCTGCGCGTGGCCGGGATCCTCCTCGCCAACGTCCTGGTGGGCGTCGTGCTCTTCGTGACCGGGGCCACGGTCGTGCGCCACGTCACGACGTCGAAGGAGCTCGCGGTGCGCGAGATCGTCGTGGACGGCGCCTCGCGCACGACGCCCGACGCCGTCCGCTCGGTCCTGCGGGACTTCCTCGACAAGAACATCCTCGAGGTCTCCCTCGAGGACGTGGCGCAGGCGGCCACGCGCGACCCGTGGGTGAAGGAGGCCTCGGTCAAGCGGCTGCTGCCGGGAACGTTGCGCGTCTACGTGACGGAGCGGACACCCGCGGCGCTTGCGCTCCTCCGGGGATCGATCGTCGTCGTGGACGACCGCGGCGTGATCATGGGGCCGGCGGGCCCGTCGATGCCCTTCGACCTTCCGGTCCTCACCGGCGTCCTGGCTCCGCAGGGGCCCGCGCTCGACGAGTGCCTCGCGAAGGGGGTGAAGCTCCTCGCGCAGCTCGGCGCGTCGCACGCGGTGTGGGCGCGCGGCATCTCGGAGCTCGATCTCACGCTCCCCGACCGGGTCGTGGTCACCCTCCGCACCGGGGGACCGCAGATCCTCCTCGACCCCGCCCGGATCGACCGGAACCTCGAAGACTTCTTGCAGCTTGAGCCGATGATCGCCCGCAGGGTCGGCAGCGTGACGCGCGTCGACCTGCGCTGGGACCGGCGCATCGCCCTTCTTCCCGGGGGGGACTCACCCCTCACCGAAAGCGAGTGAGACATGCCGAAGAACGAACGTTACATCGTGGGTCTCGACATCGGCACGACCAAGATCTCCTGCGTGGTCGCGGAACTCCGGGAGGGCGGGGGCGTCGAGGTCGTCGGTCTCGGCACGGCGCCCTCGCGCGGCCTCCGCAAGGGCGTCGTCGTCAACCTCGACGCCACCGTCGACGCGGTCAAATCGTGCGTCGAGGAAGCCGAGATGATGGCCGGCGTCGCGGTGGATTCGGCGACGGTGGGGATCGCCGGGGGGCACATCCGCTCCTTCAACAGCCGCGGCGTCATCGCGATCTCCGGGCGCGACCGCACGGTGTCGAAGGAGGACATGAGGCGCGTGATGGACGCGGCCCGCGCCGTCTCGATCCCGCAGGACCGGGAGATCCTGCACGTGCTCCCGCAGGAGTTCGTCCTCGACGACCAGGGCGGGATCACGCAGCCGCTCGGCATGACCGGATCGAGGCTCGAGGCGAACGTCCACATCGTCACCGCGGCGACGACCTCGATCCAAAACCTCGTCACGTGCGTCAACCGCGCGGGCATCGAGGTGCGCGACACGGTGCTCGAGCAGCTCGCGGGCGCGGAGGCGATCTTGACGCCCGACGAGCGTGACCTCGGCTGCGCGTTCATCGACATCGGAGGTGGAACGACCGATCTCGCTATTTTCGAGAAGGGCGCGATCTGGCATACTGCGGTCCTCCCCGCTGGCGGGGATCACTTCACGAACGACCTGGCTGTCGGGCTTCGCACCCCGATCCCGGACGCTGAGCGTCTGAAGCGGAAGCACGGTTGTTCGCTCGCAACGCTCGTCGAAGGCGATGAAGGCATCGAGGTGCCGTCGGTGGGAGGCCGGAAGCCGCGGCTCCTCTCCCGACAGGTCATGGCGGAGATCCTGCAGCCGCGCGCCGAGGAGATCTTCACGTTGATCCATGAGGAAGTCGTTCGAGCCGGGTTCGAGAAGCTGCTGAACGCGGGTGTCGTGCTCACCGGCGGCGGCAGCGTCCTTCCGGGGATGGCCGAGGTCGCCGAGCAGGTCTTCGATCTGCCCGTGCGGATGGGAGCGCCGGCCGGTCTTTCGGGGATCCAGGAATCATCGGCCAGTCCGCAGCACGCGACCGCCGTGGGACTGGCCTTCTATTCGGCACGCAATCTGGGGAGCGACCGCGGGCACAGGGGAATCGCCCTGGGACCGGGGACGCTGATGAAGCTCGGCAGCCGGGTTCGGACCTGGTTCGCCGAGATGTTCTGAAGTTCGCGCGGGTAGCGAGGAGATCGAGATGATCACGATGGATGAAGGCAAGGGGCGCAAGCCGGCCGCGACGAGGGTGCGGCTCGAGGAGATGGCGCCCTGCTCGGCGAAGCTTCGCGTCATCGGCGTCGGCGGCGGCGGCGGTAACGCGATCAACCGGATGATCTCGGCGGGCGTCGCGGGGGTCGAGTTCGTCGCCGCCAACACGGACGGCCAGGCCTTGAAGTCGAACCGGGCCCCCCAGAAGCTCCAGCTCGGGCTCAAGGTGACGAAGGGCCTGGGCGCAGGGGCCAACCCCGAGGTCGGCAAGAACGCGGCCGCCGAGGATCGCGAGGCGCTCGCCGCCGCCCTCGAAGGGGCCGACATGGTCTTCGTGACCGCGGGACTCGGTGGCGGCACCGGCACCGGGGGCGCGCCGGTCGTGGCGCAAGTGGCGCGGGACGCCGGCGCTCTCGTCGTCGCGGTCGTCACGAAGCCGTTCTCGTTCGAGGGACGGCGTCGCCGGCTGCAGGCCGATGAAGGCCTCACGGCGCTCCGCCAGGTCGTGGACACCGTCATCACGATCCCGAACGACAAGCTCCTGCACACGGTCGAGAAGGGCACACCCCTGGCCGAGGCGTTTCTCATGGCCGACGACATCCTGCGACAGGCGGTGCAGGGCATCTCCGACCTCATCACGGTGCCGGGTGAGATCAACCTCGACTTCGCGGACGTGAAGACGATCATGTCGGGCATGGGCATGGCCTTGATGGGCACCGGGATCGCCGACGGCGAGCACCGGGCCGTGGACGCCGCGCAGCGCGCCATCTCGTCCCCGCTCCTCGAGGACACCTCGATCCACGGCGCCCGCGGCGTGCTCATCAACATCACCGGCGGCGAGGACATGTCGCTGCACGAGGTCTCGGAGGCGGCGAACATCATCCAGGAAGCCTCGGACCCCGACGCGAACATCATTTTCGGGACCGTGATCGACCGCTCGATGCAGGGGAAGGTCAAGGTGACCGTGATCGCGACCGGGTTCAACCGGGACGACGTCCGTGCGGGGATGACCTCCTCCACGCACCGCCGGGTGGAGCGCGTCGAGCGGATCGAGCCGATCTCCGTGGTGGACCCCAACGACGTGTCGCCCGGCCGCGTCGCCGGCAAGGGCTTTTTCCGTCGCGGCAAGGGCCAGGAAATGGAATTGGAGCCGTCCGACCAGGGTTTCACCCCGAACTTCAGTAAACTGAAGGACGACTTGGACGTCCCGGCGTTCCTCCGGAAGCAGATGGACTAGGGTCCGCCGCCGGAGGGATCGTCGCCGTCCGAGAGGGGTGGCGCGACGTGACGATCGTGACGGCGACGCGGATTCTGGTCGTGGACGACGACCCCGGTACCGCCCGGTTGGTCCGGGAATGGTATCGGGGACAGCCCTTCGAGATCCTCGAGGCGGGTGACGGCGACGAAGGTGTACGCGTCGCGGTCGCCGAGCGTCCCGACATCATCCTCATGGACCTCGTCATGCCGCGGACCAACGGCTTCGACGCCGCGCGGCGCTTGAAGTCCGACCCGACGACGGCGGGCATTCCGGTCATCCTCGTCTCCGCGCAGCGCGAGTCGAAGAGCAAGCGCGACGGCTTCGACGCGGGGGCGGACGACTACGTCACGAAGCCCTTCGACTTCGAGGAGGTGGACGCCCGCATCCGCGCGATGCTTCGGAAGCGCGAGCTCTATCTCACGCTCGAGTCCAAGAACCAGGAGCTCAAGGCGTCCAACGATCAGCTCGAGGAGCTGGCCACGGTGGACGAGCTGACAGGACTCGCCAACTACCGCGTCTTCAAGAAGAGGCTCCAAGACGAGTGGATCCGTGCCGTGCGTTACGAGACGCCCCTGTCCCTGGTCATGCTCGACCTCGACGACTTCAAGCGGGTCAACGACACACTGGGCCACCCGGCCGGGGACAGGGTCCTGCGAGAGTTCGCGATGCTCGTGGCCGGGGGGGCGCGCGCGACCGACCTTCCGGCGCGCTACGGTGGAGAGGAGTTCGCCATCATCCTCCCGCACACCGGGGGCGAGCGTGCGGCCCGCGTCGCCGAGCGCGTCCGCGCGGCGGTCGCCGACTTCCAGTTCCTCGACGGCGAGACTCCGCTTCGGGTCACGGTGTCGGCGGGGGTGGCGACGCATCCGTCGCCCTCGGGGGGCAGCTCGGCGGACGAGTTCCTGAAGGCGGCGGACCGGGCGCTCTACACGGCGAAGCGCGGCGGGAAGAACCGGGTCGTCGTCGATGCCGGGGACAAGGGCGGGATCAAGGCGCGGGCCTGATCTCCGACCAACCCTCGAACACCCTTCGCAGCGCCGACTCGATCTCGGCGAGGACGGCGCCGTAGAACGCCTTCGCCTTCTTCGGATCGAGGTCCGGGGCGCCCTCGGCGCTCGACTCCGGCCGGTCGAGGATGATCGACGCGGGAAAGGGCCGCGCGCGCACTCCGGAGCGGCGCGCCTCGCGCCGGATCTTGGTCGCGCGTTTCGCATCGATCGTGTCCGGCGCCACCGCGAGGACCATCGCCGTCTCTTCCACGCCGGCGTGCCCCGAGACCACGCCGGGATAGATCGACGCCGACGCCTGCTCCGCCAGCCCCCACCAATCGAGGGCGACCGCATACGCCCGCTTCTCATTCCAGAGTCGGGCCACGACGCGGGCGACCTCGTCGCTCTGGCCGCCATGCCCGTTGAGGATCACGACGCGGCGAAACCCTGCATCGACGAGGCCGGCGGCCGCCTCGAAGAGATACGCCGTGAACGTCGCCGACGAGACCGTCGTCGAGCCGGGATAGGGAAGCAGGGAGTTCGTGACCCCGTAAGGGACGGCGGGTGCGACGAGCGCATCCAGCTTCGGCGCGAGGTCGGCCGCGAGCGCCTCCGGGATGATGGTGTCGGTGCCGAGCGGGATCGCCCCGTGCGCCTCGATCGTCCCCACCGGCACGAGGACGAGGTTGGTCTCCTCGGGAACCTTGGCCCGGAACTGCTCCCACGTCAGCTCGTTGATCCGCCGCGTCATCTCCCCCGCCTCCCTGCGACCAGAGCCGCCGCCGCCAGCAGCGCGAGCGCGGCCCACGCCACGACGTTCCCGACGCGATCGTACACGCTGCGCCCCGTGACGATCGGGAGGTCGCGCGTGTGCACGGCCTCGACGTCGAGCGCGGTCCGGTCGGCATCGCGCCCGAGCGGATCGACGAACATCGAGATCCCGGAATTCGCGACGCGGACGAACGACGTGCGGTTCTCGATGGCGCGGAGACGCACGGTGTTCGCCTGATAGGGCTGGAAGTAGGACTTGCCGAACCACGCGTCGTTCGTGATCACGAGCTGGAGACCGGCACCGGCGTTCCGGAGCGCGCGGTGGAGGTCGAAGAACAGCTCTTCGTAGCAGACCGTCACGCCGACGTCGACGCCTCCGGCCGGCAAGACCGTCCCCTTTCGTCCCGGCTTGAATCCGCCGGAGAGCCAGCGCATCCACCCGCCTCGCCCGGACAGGAGCGGCCCCAGGACCGGCTCGAAGGGCACCGCCTCCACGAAGGGGACGAGCACGACCTTGGCGCTCCACACGGGATCGAGCGTTCCGTCGGGGTGGACGACGTGCACCGCGTTCCACGCCTCGTAACGGTCGCTCCCCCGTGGGATGACGTATTCGGCCCCGGTGACGATCGTGACGCCGAGCTCGCGTGCGAGAGCCTGCACCTCGGGCATCGCGTACGTCGCGGGCTTGCCGGGGAAGTGGTAGATCGGCTTCGGACGCGCGGTCTCGGGCCACACGACGATGTCCGGACGCTCGGCCGCGGCCGCGCGTGTCAGCCGCGCGAGCAGCGTGGTCTGCGCGTCGTCGTTGGCCGCGTCCATCTTCTCGAAGAGGCCGACGTTCGGCTGGATGAAGGAGACGCGCACGGTTTTCGCGCTCGCCGGAGGATGCGTCCACGCCCACGCGTCGTAAGCGAGAACCGTCACGAGGAGAACCGCCCAGGCGCCCAGCATGGCCGATCGTCGCCTCCCCGCCGCGCGCCACGCCTCGTAGAGCAGCACCGACGAGAGCAGGAGCACGAGCCCCACGCCGTAGGGCCCGCCGAGGTCCGCGAATTGCACGAGGAAGGGCACCGTGCCCAGCGACTGCGCGAGGTGCTGCGCGGTCATGCGGAGGTCGCCTTGCGCCTGCACCCACTCGAGCGACAGCCACACCGCGGGGAGGATCACGGCCCAAGGCCACCGCGTGCGCTGCCGGAGCCACGCCATGGCCATCACCCCGAGCGTGATCCCGGCGGCGAACACGAGCGCGAGACCGAGATACGCGAAGATCGCGAGGAAGCTCACCCGCAGCATGGAGAGCATCCAGTTGAGGATGAGCAGATGGAGCGTGAATCCGAACGCCAGGCCCGCGTTCCTCCACGTGCGCCACGGCCGGTCGAGGTTCCCGTCGATCCAGGCGAGGAGCGGCACGAAGGCGACGAAGTTCGGGACGACGAGCCCGATCGGGAAGAAACCGCAGGCCAGCACGATCCCCGCGGCGACGGGGAGCTTCCAGGGGTGCCGCGTCACGCCGACGCCGGCTCGAGGACCAGGCAGGCGTTGTGACCGCCGAACCCGTAGGAGAACTTGAGCGCGACGCGCGGACGCGCCTCGCGGGGGCGCTTCGCGACGACGTCGAGGTCGCACGCGGGATCGGGGAACTCGTAGTTGATCGTGGGCGTGAGCACGCCCTCCTTGAGGCTCATCGAAAGGGCCGCGGTCTCGAGGGCCCCCGAAGCTCCGATGGCGTGGCCCGTCATCGACTTGAGCGCCGTCACCGCGACCCGGCCGGTCGCCGCCCCGAACAAGCGGTGGAACGCCTTCGCCTCGACGCGGTCGTTCTGGACCGTGGAGGTTCCATGCGCGCTCACGTGGTCGACGTCTCCCGGCTCCCGTCCGGCGCTCCGGAGCGCGCGCATCCCCACGTCCACGATCGATCCCCCGCTCTCGTCGAGCTGCATCATGCTCAAGGCGTCCGCGTTCGAGCCGTAGCCGGTGATCGCGGCGTAGGGGCGCGCGCCCCGCGCCCGAGCGTGGGACTCGCGCTCGAGGACGAGCAGTCCGGCCCCCTCGCCGAGCACGAAGCCGTCCCGCTCCCGGTCGAACGGACGGCTCGCTCGCTCGGGAGCGTCGTTCCGGGTCGAGAGCGTCTTGAGCCGGTCGAATCCCAGAAGCGCGAAGGCATCGGGATCTCCCGCAGAACCTTCGACGCCGCCGGCGAGGACCACGTCCGCTTCGCCCGCGCGCAACAGGCGCCACGCATCGCCAATCGCCATGGTCCCGGCGGCGCAGGCGGTGACGACGGTCTTGCATTCGCCCCGCGCGCCGAAGCGGATCGCGAGCTGACCCGAAGCCGCGTTGGGAATCAGCATGACGAGCGAGTACCGCTTTGCCGGGGTCTTCGAGCGCGCCTCGAGCCAAGTCGTATGAGCGTTCTCGAAGGTGGAGAGGCCGCCGATGCCGGTCCCCACGATCACCGCGAGCCGCGAGGCGTCCACGCCCTCGACGGTGAACCGGCCGGGGAGGCCGGATCGGGGGGGCAGCGAAAAGCCGGCATCGGTCAGCGCCTCGTGACCGGCCGCGAGCCCGAACCACGTCGTGCGATCGAGGATCGAGACCTCCCGGGCCGGGATGCCGTAGGCGACGGGATCGAAGTCGCGAATGGGCGCCGCGAACTTCGTCGCGATGTCGGTGTTCACGACCCAGGGGTTGTCGAGCAGGACCGCTCCCGACCGCCCCGCGAGACAACTCTCCCAGAACGCCGGGCGCGTCTTGCCGATGGAGCTGACGACACCGATGCCCGTGACCACGACGCGATCGGCCGACATGGCCGCCGTACTATCATCGCCGCGATGGGGATGTCCAGGCGGGAGACCGAGATCAAGCTCGCATTCTCCTCGGCCGAGGACGCCCGCCGCGCCCTCGTCGCCGCGGGCGCGACCCCCGCCCGGCCACGGGAGTTCGAGGACAACGTCCTCTATGATTTCGAGGATCGGGGGCTTTTCCACAAGGGGCGCCTCCTTCGTCTGCGCCGCGTGGGTGCCGATGCCCTGGTCACCTTCAAGGGCCCCGTCGAGGGCGAGAGCCGTCACAAGGTCCGGGAGGAGTCCGAGGTTCGGGTGGACGACGCGGACGAGGCCGCTCGCATCTTCGAGGGCATCGGCTTCCGGCCGTTCTACCGTTACCAGAAATACCGCACGACGTTCGATCTTCCCGGAGTCCACGCCGCGGTCGACGAGACCGCGCTGGGCACGTTCGTCGAGCTCGAAGGGGACCCCGACGCGATCGACCGTGCGGCGGCCGCCCTCGGCCGCGAGCCCCGCGACTACATGAAGGAAACCTACCGCGAGCTTCAGGAGCGGCACGCCGCGGCGACGGGCGTTCCCGCGGGCGACCTCCTCTACCCCCGAGGCACCCGATGAAGGCGATGCTCCTCGCCGCCGGCCGTGGTGAGCGGCTGTCGCCGATCACTCGCGTCCTCCCGAAGCCGCTCCTCCCGGTGCTTGGGCGCCCCTTGGCGCCTTGGGTGCTGACCCAGCTCGCGGCGGACGGTATCGACGAAGCGGTCATCAATCTGCACCACCTCCCGGACAGCCTTCGAGAGACGCTCGGGGACGGATCGTCGCTCGGCCTCCGGTCGCTGCGTTACTCGCTCGAGCCGCGGGAGCTCCTGGGGACGGGGGGCGGTGTCGTCCATGCGTCGTCGTTCCTGCGTGGCGATGGACCGATCCTCGTGCGGAACTCCGACTTCTTGGCCGACATCCCGATCGACGAGCTCGCCGCGTTCCACGAGCGCTCGGGGCGCGCGGCCACGCTCGTGCTGGCGCCGCACAGGCCGGGGTACACACGGGTGCGGACGGACGAATCGGGAGGGGTGGTCTCGTTCGGGGGGGAAGCGGGCGGCGCGTTCCTCTTCACCGGGTGCCAGATCATCGAGGAATCGCTCATCGACCGGCTCCCGGTCGATCGCCCCTCGGACCTCGTTCGCGACCTCTACGTCGAGCTCGCCAACGAGGGCGGCATCGCGGCGTTCATCCACCGCGGATTCTGGTGGGAGTTCGGGACGCCCGACCAGTACCTCGAAGGATCGAAGCACCTCGTCGAGATGCCGATCGAGGAGCGCCTCGAGATCGGGGACTTCGATCCCGTCCGCCTCGTGGGCGACGTTCCGGCGTCGCTCGGACCGGGGGTCGTCCTGCACGGGGACGGGATCCAGGTCTCGGGCTTCGTGGTGGCGGGATTGGGTGTCCACGTCGCCGAGGACGTCCGGCTCGTCGACACGATCGTGATGCCCGAAGCGTGGATCGGCCCCCGATCGAGCCTCAAACGGTGCATCGTCGGACCGGGGACGGAGATCCCCGCGGGATTCTCCGCCGAGGACGTCTTGATCGCGACCGACCTGGACCCCTCCGCCCCGCCGCCGGATGGTTGCGAGCGCGTCCGCGGACTTCTCTCGAGGAGCTTCCGCAAGGCGCCCGACCGGTGAGCGGGCTGCGGCCGGAGCTCCTCGCGAATCTCGAGCGCCTCCATGCGGGCTTTCGTGTGGAGACCTTGCCGGGGGATGCCTCGACCCGGCGATTCCATCGCCTCTACCTCGCGGAGGGGGGGACGCGCATCGTCATGGACTACGGCGCATCGTTCTCGGGCGAGACCGACGATGTGCGATTGGCGCGGGTGTTCGAGAGCGCCCGGCTTCCGGTGGCCCGAGTCCTGGATGTCCTCGAGGAGGCCGGGTGCCTCCTCCTCGAGGATTTGGGTGACCTCACGCTGGAGCAAGCGTTGGAGCGCGGCGGCGGGCGGCGTGAATCCCCCGGGACGCTCTACGCGCGCGCCGTCGAGCTGGCGGCCGACATCGCTACGCGCGGCACCGTCTCCCTGGCCGGGTCGGATCGAGCCGGCGGCCCGGTGCTCGACGCCGAGCGATTCGGTTTCGAGATGCGCTTCTTCGTCGAGCACTTCGTCCAGGGGTTTTTGGGCGGCCCCGCGAGTCCGTCGATGGAGCGGGCCCTGCAAGCCCTCGCCGTCGAAGTCGCGGACCACCCCCGCGTGATGTGCCACCGCGACTACCACAGCCGCAACATCATGGTTCGTGGGGACGGGACCCTGGCGATGGTCGATATTCAGGATGCACGCTGGGGCCCCGACACGTACGACATCGCGTCGCTCCTGCGGGATGCGTACGTCGATCTCGACGAGACCGACGTCCGAGAGTCGTTCGAGCGCTACGTGCGGCTGCTCCCGGGCGATCCGGATCTCGAGGCGCTCCGCGACCGTTTCCACCTCGTCGCCACCCAAAGGATGATCAAGGCGCTCGGAACGTTTGGGTATCAGATCGTCCGTCTGGGACGAGATCGTTATCGCGACGCGATACCGCGCACGCTCGGACGTCTCGAGCGCACCCTACCGTCGAGTCCGGCGACGAGGGCCCTCTACACGGAGCTGTCGTCCGCCGGCGTCTTCGGCTAGCGCAGAACGATTCGCTCGAGCACGAGTCCCGGGGTGACGACGCCGTCCGGCGTCGGGTCGGGCGAGCCGAAGACTCCCCGAACGGAGCGCAGGAGCTCGGCGGGACCGGTTCGCACGTAGCGGCTCGGCTCGCCGGGAAGCTCGAGCATCCAATTCTCCCGGTCCAAGGGGAGCACGCGGCACGCGTGGATCACTCGCGCCGGGGCCGGGCGGATGTCGGCGGCGCCGACCACAATCGTGGAAGGGAGCGGCAGCGGGGCATCCCGATAGGATCGCCGCCAGTACGTCCCCGGCCCGTCGAGTCCGGCAATGACCCTTCCCCCGGCGGCGAGAGCACGTGCCTCGGTCGGAAAACCCGCGTCGTCGAACGCCCCACCCGCCAGTCCCTCCGGGGACGCCGGCTGATCCTGAACGTCCCATCCCTTGCCGGTCTCCTCACCGACCCAAGGACGGGAGGAATGAGCGGCATGGACGAGGGCCATGACGAGGGGTGCGGCGGCGGGGGGCGCGAGGTGGAGCGTCGGGGAGGAACCCACCAGTTCGGCCCGTTCATCGACCGCCACGGGCAGATGGGTAACGTCGAAGCCGCGCCGGGCCACGAGCTGGGGAAGGCGGCCGATCAGGGCGGACGACCTCGCCCGTGTCCGTAACGTCCGCCACCCTCCGGGCCCGACGAGGATCTCCGTGGTCAAGCCGAGCTCGACCGACGAGATCGAGGTGGCCTCGCTCATCCATTGCCGTACTTCGACCGGATCGAACCGCGCACCCGCCGGCTCGCGGTCCTCACGCTGCTCGGGTGGATCCGCCTCGGTCGCGAGAGACGCGGGATCGGTTCGAGGGACGGCCGAGGCACTTTCGATGACGTGCTGAAGACGGCCGAGGTCGGTTCCGACCATCGCGACGTGCGCCACGGCGCGCTCGCCGTCGATCGTCCACCGGCATGCGGTACCCACCTCCAAGACCTCGTGCTCGTGGAGCGACGCGCGGTCCGGATCGCGTCGCAACCCCCAGCGCCGCGCGTGCTTGACGTAGACCTCGACCGAGCGACCGCGGGTGGCCAGACGCGCCCGCTCCCAGAGCGATCGCGCGTCGCTCAGAAGCGATTCCTCGCCCATGCTCGCCGCCCAGTCCGTCATAAGGACGCTTTCAATTCTTTTTAGGGAATGACCCTGATCACCCTTAAGCGAACTGTCGGCGCGCCGACGCTTGTCGCTAAGGGCTGACCCGAGCGCACGCAGCTCCCGATGCACGTATCGAACGTGAGGTCGTCTCCGATCCGATCGATGGACGCGAGCGCATCGATCGTGTCCATCTCGATCACGAATGGTGCGAGCGGATCGGTCACCTTGCCGCCCTCGATCCGATCCGCATCCGTCACGACGAAGGCGGCGCGACCTCGCCACGGATCGGTGTGCGCCCCCGCCATCCTTCGTACGAGGATGCCGCGCGTCGTGTCCGGGACGATCGATGCCGCCGCCGTCGTTCCTCGATCGATGTACGTGCATCCCATGCGTGGGAGAACGGGATCGAGATAGCTTCCGCGTCGGCCGTGGCCCGTGGAGACCGCCTCGTGGCGCCGTGCGGTCTGCCGGTCCAGGAGCCGTCCGCCGACGCGGCCGCTCGCGAGCAACGTGACGGGGCGAGGCGCCGTGCCCTCGTCATCGATCCTCCAAGGGGCGCGCCCCCGGCGCGGGTCGTCGATGACGCGCAGATCGCGTGGGCCCAGGGGCTCGTCGAAACGCGAGAGCCTGCTTCCGGCCCATGCAACGTCTCCCTCGAGCGCATGTCCGACGAGCTCGTGCGCCATCAATCCCGCGACTCCGGGCGCGAGCACGCACGCACCGACACCCGCCTCAACGCCCACGGCTCGGGAGCGACGGCTCGCCCGCTCCTTCACCGCACCCAAAACTTCAGGTGTAACGTCGTCTCCAGGCCTGAGGACGAGATCGAGGAGAACCTCGGGTCGATCCAGGCCTCGAATCTCGATCCTGCAAGCGCTACGATCGTCGTGCGCGACTTCCCCCTCGATGGACACCCAAACCTTTTGGTGGAAACCAACGATCCGAGTCCGCCATCCGCCCTCGCTCAGCCTTCGAGCGAGCTCGAGCCAGGGGAGGTAGTCGAGGTCCGGCTCGGAAAGCACCCTGGAGAGTGGCAGTCTGGGGCGGACGGGACCGCCCAGGTCCTCGAGGAACGGATCCGAGAGGTGCCGTGCCGTCTCCCCGTCGAGGGCGGCGCCGACGACGCGCAGCAGACGCGCCTCGACCGGCTCGCCGGGGGCCGCCGAAACGCTCGCCTGAACGCGATCCTCGACGAAGATGGGACCGTGACCGGCGGACGCCAACACCTGCCGCAGCGGCTCGTCGGAGCCGTCCACACGCCCCATCACGAAGGATCGATTTCCGGAACTTGAAAGGGTAAATCCATCGGCCTATGTTCTACGCGGACGCCGAGGGGGTGTCCGCGCCTGCTCGCCGGGGCCGCGCATCCGAGAGGGAGCTTCCAGGGCCGTCGAATGGCGAATCATACGATACTCCTCATCGACTACGAGCCGCGCAGCATCGAGCGCTTCCGCCAGCCGCTGGTCTCGGCCGGATACAGGGTCGAGATCGCGACGGACGGGATCGCAGGCGTCGAGGCGTTCACCCGGCTGAATCCCGACATGGTGCTCGTCGAGGCGATGATCCCGAAGAAGCACGGCTTCGAGGTGTGCCAGGAGCTCAAGCGCACGCCGCACGGCCGCCGCACGCCGATCATCATCACGACGGGTGTCTACAAGGGCCGCAAGTACAGGACGCAGGCCCTCCACATCTATGGCTGCGACGAGTACATCGAGAAGCCGATCGCGGCCGAGCAGCTGCTCGCGATCGTCGAGCGGTTCCTCTCGAGCGCGCCGGCGTCATCGCGCGAGCCGGTCGCGGCCACCGTCGAGGCCTCGGAGGTCGCGGGAAGCGTGAGCGTCGAAGGTCCGCCCCCCGCGCACAAGCCGAACAACGGACCGAAGGCGGTGGTCGCCGACCTCACCGAAGACGAGATCATGGCTCGCCTCGATGCCATCCTCCCCGTCTCGTCGCCCATCTCGGCCGAGCCGGCGATCGAGATCGAAGACGTTCCGCCGGATACACCGGTCGCGACGAGTGTCGAGATCCCCGAGATCGCGATCGCGACCGAGCCCGACGTCGAGACCGACCCGTTCCGTCGGATGCAGGCGGAGCTCACCGCGGAGCTCGGCTCGCTCTCCACGGCGCTCGCGCTCGAGCCGGCGCCGGTACGGGAGCCGGTCCCCGATTCGATCCCGTCGGACCAAGCGGCGATGCCGCCGCTGCTCGAGTCCCTCCCGGCCGAGCCGGAGCCGCCGGCCCCCGCCGTGGCGGCGCCGGGCCAGGTGGTCAGCTTCGACGTGAAGCGATCGAAGAAGAACAAGAAGGCGGGGCGCAAGCCCGCCGATGCCGTCGCGAGCGCCGATCGCATCGAGCCCGTCCGCGAGCCGGCGAGCATTCCCTCCGGCAGCCTCGTCGAGTCGGCGCTGAGGACCGAGAAGCGTTCGCGCGGCGTCCCCGGTTGGGCGTGGATCGTCGTGGGCGCCATCGCTCTCGTCGTCGTGTACTTCGTGTTCTGGAGCGGCGACGCGAAGGTCTCCGAGCGTCTTCCGGAGGCGGCACCGGCCACGGTCAGGCACACGCCGCCTCCACCGGTCCCGGCCAAGCCCGATCCGTCACCCGTCGCGTCCTCGACTCCCGATGCCGCGCTCGTCTTGAACGCCGTCGGGCCGCAGCCGGAGCGTCCGGCGGCCCCGGTCGCGAAGCCGCCGGTGAAGACGGTCGCGGCTCCGGCGCGTCCGACCGAATCTCGCGTGGCCCCGCCGTCCTCGGCGCCGGCGCCTTCGTCACCTCCCGCGCTCGAGCAGGATCAGGCGGTGGCGGGAGTGGAGGCGATCGTCGCACCCGCGGCGCAGCCCGCGCCCCGCCCCACCACGACGGCCGGCGCGCTCGTGGACATCGCGGAGGTCGATACGCCGCCGGCTTCGCTGACGCGGAAGCTGCCCGTCTACTCGATGCAGGCCCGCCAGATGAGGTTGCAGGGAACCGTCGTCCTCAAGGTCCTCGTCGACGAGCGCGGCGGCGTCGAGCAGGTCGTCGTCGTCAACGGCATCTCCGGGGCCGATCTCAACGAGGCCGCGGTGAAGGCCGCGCGGCAGTGGACCTACCGCCCCGCCACGAAGGACGGCGTCCCCGTGAAGGTCTGGACGACCGAGCAGGTCAACTTCAAGATCTAGCCGGGATACCATTCCGGCCGCCGTGCCGGACCTTCGCCGCCTCGCCTCCCTCCTCGCCCTCTTCGCTCTCGCGCTCGCCTGCACGACGCCGCCCGCGCCCGATCGAGCTCTCGAGCCGCGACGCATCGTCTCCCTCACGCCGGCGCTCACCGAGATCCTCTTCGCGCTCGATCTCGGCGACCGGGTCGTCGGGGTCACGGAGTACTGCGATACACCGGCGGAGGCGAAGACCCGTCCCAAGGTGGGCGGATACGTCAATCCCTCCGTGGAAGCGGTGATCGCGCTCCGTCCCGACCTCGTCGTCGTGAGTCCCGGACCGGGAAATCGCGACGCCGTGCAAGCGATGGCCCGCACCGGGCTGAACGTCGCCGTGGTCCCCGCGGAGACGCTCCCCGAGACGTTCGTCGCGATCGAGTCCGTCTCGGAGGCCGCGGGCGCGCCGGAGCGTGGACGCGAGCTCGTCGAGAGGCTGCGAGCACGTATCGACGCCGTGGCCCGGAAGGTGGCTTCTCGTCCCCGCGTGCGCGTTCTCTTCTCGGTGCAGGTGGATCCGATCATCGCCGCGGGGCGCGGCACGCTGCCCTCGCAGCTCCTCGAGGCCGCCGGGGGATTGAACGTCGTCGAGGCGGAGCGCTACCCCAAGCTCGGCGTCGAGTCGGTCGTCCAGTTGGCGCCTCAGGTCGTGCTGCAATCGCGCATGGACATGACGCAGAGGGACGGAAGCGCCGAGCGGGCGGCGTGGATGCGCTGGTCGGCGATCCCGGCGATCGCTCGGGGACACCTCGTGATCCTCCCCGACGATGCCTCGCTGCGCCCCGGTCCACGCGTCGCCGATGCGGTGGAGCAGCTCGCCGCGATCCTCCATCCCGAATGAGCGCGCGCCGCGGCGGCACGCCCGGGCTGCTCTTCCTCGCCCTCGTCTCCGCTGCGGCTCTGGTGGTGGCGGTCTCCGTCGGCGCGAGCCCGCTCGGCCTCCGCGACCTCGCCTCCGTCTTCGCCGGGGGATCGGATCCCGCCTCCCGAGCGATCCTCGTGGACGTACGCCTCGCCCGCGTGCTCCTCGCCGCCACGGTCGGCGCCGCGCTGGCATCCGCGGGCGCCGCCTATCAGGCGGTGCTCCGCAACCCGCTCGCGGATCCTTTCATCCTCGGCGTCTCCGGCGGCGCGGCCCTGGGCGCGACGGTGTTCGTCGCGCTCTCCCCGGCGAGCGCCATCGGCTCGCCGCTCGGACGCCCCCTCGCGGCGTTCGCGGGTGCCGCCGCCACGCTCGTCGTCCTCTTCGGCCTGGCGCGTTTTCGCGGACGCACCGCCACCACGGCGCTCCTGCTCACCGGCGTCGTCCTGAACGCGTTCGATTCGGCGATCATCCAGTTCTTCGTCACCGCGGGCGACCCCGCGCGATTCCAGGGGACGCTGGCCTACCTCATGGGATCCCTGACCTCCCCGCCCTGGGGCGCGCTCGCGTCGGTGGCCGTCCTGACGGCGATCGGCATCGCAGTCCTGGCCGCCGGCGCCCACACGTTGAATCTCCTGTCCCTCGGCGCCGAGGAGGCCGGGCAGCTCGGGGTCGCGGTCGAGCGCACGACCTGGGTCATCGTGCTCGCCGCGTCTCTGGTGACCGCCGCCGCCGTCGCCTTCACGGGCATCGTGGGGTTCATCGGCTTGATCGTGCCGCACGCGATGCGGGCCGCGTTCGGCCCGGACCACCGCGTGCTCCTCCCCGCGTGCGCCCTCGCGGGGGCGGCGACGGTCGCGCTCGCGGATGCCGCGGCGCGCACCCTCGTCGCTCCGGTCGAGCTCCCCGTCGGCGTGATCACCGCGGTGATCGGCGGCCCGTTCTTCCTGATCCTGCTCCTGCGCCGCCTGAGGGAATCGTGAGCGCGCCCGCCCTCGGGTTTTCCGGCGTCACGTTCGGCTACGGGCGCACGCCCGTGCTGTCCGGGCTGGATCTGACGATCGATCGCGGCGAGATCGTCGGGCTGCTCGGCCCGAACGGCGCGGGGAAGACGACGTGCGTGCGCCTCGCGTCGGGGGCCGTCGCCGCCGTCTCGGGCCGCGTCGATCTCTTCGGCGACGACGTCGCGACGCTGGGCGCTCGGGAGCGCGCACGCCGCGTCGCGGTCGTCCCGCAGGAGACTCACCCGGTGTTCGAGTTCACGGTCTCCGAGATCGTGCGCATGGGGCGTGCGCCGCACCTCGGCTTCCTCGGCCTGGAGGGACCGAAGGACCGCGAGCTCGCGCACGGCGCGATGCGCCGGTGCGCGATCGATCACCTGGCCGATCGGTCGTTCCGAGCCCTGTCGGGCGGCGAGCACCAGAGGGTGCTCCTGGCTCGCGCGCTCACTCAGGGAACGCCGCTGCTCCTACTGGACGAGCCGACGGCGTTCCTCGACATCAAGCACCGGCTCGTCGCCTACGACGTGCTCGTGCGGCTCCGCGACGACGCGGGGCCCGCGATCGTCATCGTGAGCCACGACGTCAATCTCGCCGCGCGGTACTGCGACCGGCTGGTCCTGATGCGCGCGGGGGCGATCGTCGCCTCCGGCGCGCCCGAGGACGTGCTCACGCGCGCCGCGATCGGCGAGGCGTACGACGTCAACGTCCAGATCGGCGCCGATCCCGCGACGGGACGGCCCTTCGTGATCCCCCTGTCGCCGCGATGACGGCGGCTTGACAACGGACCACGCCCTCCCCTACCTTCCGCGCGTTTCGACAACTCATGGCCCGTTCGTGCATGGGAAGCGGGTGGGAATCCCGCGCGGCCCCCGCCACTGTGACCGGGGACGCCGAGGGCGTTGATCCACTGGCCTGACGGCCGGGAAGGAGCCCGAAGGCGCGCGATCCGGAAGCCAGGAGACCGACGAGCGGCCCCTTACGCGACGTGCGTCGAACGGGAGGTTCGCATGCGGCGGTGGCTTCTCCTTCTTCCCTTTCTCCTCTTCCCCCCTCCTCTCTCTCTCGCGGCCGACGAGGACGACGCCGATACCCACGTCGTCGTCACGGCGACGCGCTTGGACGACCGGCCGGCCCCGGTAGCGGAGCTCCCCGCCTCGGTGACGGTCCTCGATCGCGAGGCGATCGAGCGGTCGGGCGCGCGGACGATCCAGGACCTGCTCGCGGAGCAGGCCGGCATCATCGTCTACGACCAGGTCGGCAACGACGTCGAGAAGACCCTGGACCTGCGAGGCTTCACCGCGGGACACGGGATCGCCGTCTTCCTCGACGGCGCCCGGATCAACGACCCGCGGAACAACGCGGTCGCGCTGGAGCAGGTCCCCCTCGCCGCCATCGAGCGCATCGAGATCACGCGCGGCTCCTCGGCGGCGGTCGCCGGTGGCGGCGCGGAGGCGGGGGTCGTCCGCATCGTGACCCGGCGCGGGTCGGAGCCCGAGGCCTCGATCTCCGTCGCCGCGGGCACGTATGACACGCTCCGTCTCGACGGCAGCTACGGGCGCACGTTCGGCGCGTTCGACGTCTTCGCGGCGGCGACGCACGACACGACCGACGGCTTCCGCACCAACGCCGACGGCAGCCAAACGCGCGCCGACGCGACCGCCGGGATGGACCTGGGCGGCGACCGTCGCCTCGCCCTCTCTCTGCTGTGGTCGGACCTCGGTTACGGCAATCCGGGCGCGCTGACGATCCCCGAGTTCGAGTCGGATCCCTGGTCGAACGTCTACAACGTCCTGGACCGGAACGATCGCCGGACCACCCAGGCGGCGCTGAATTTTCAAGGCCCGATCTCGGGAGGATTCTCGCTGGCCGCGAACCTCTCGTATCGCGACGAGACGACGCAGACGCTCTCCACCGGCCGCGCCGCCGCCACGTTCGGCGGGTTCTTCCTCGATGCGGACGGATCGACGTGGAGCGGCACCGCGCAGGCGACGCGGTCGTTCTCCGCGCGGGGGACGCACGTCCTCTCCTTCGGCTTCGAGGGTCTCGACGGCGACGTCGACAGCCTGGGCTATTTCACGTCGCCGGCCTCCCCGGGGAGCTACGATCCCGAAAGCCCCTCGTCCTCGAACGCGGCCGGTTCCCGAAGCGGCGCCCTCTTCGCGCAGGACGCGTGGTCGCCCTCCGCGCGATGGACGCTCGTCGCCGGCGTGCGGGGCGATCACGACCGCGTCGCCTACGACGAGTCCATCCCCGATCCGTCGGTCGACGACGACCGGACGTTCTCGGAGGTCTCATGGCGCGGCGGCGTGAGCCTGCGCCCGTCGGACGCGCTCGATCTCCACGTCTCGTTCGCCGACGGATTCCTGCCGCCGACCCCCGAGCAGCTCTTCGCCTTCCCCGGCTTCGGCAGCAACCCGGGCCTCGACCCGCAGGATTCGCGAACGTACGAGCTCGGTGCCGCCGCTCACGGCTCCCGCGGCACGGTGGACGCCGCGATCTTCTGGATCGACACGCGGGACGAGATCGCCTTCGATCCCACCCCGACCGCGACCGATCCCTTCGGCCGCAACGTCAACGCCGGCGCGACGCGGCGCCAGGGCGTGGAGCTGACGCTGCGCGGACGCCTCGCGCGGCGCGTGCTGGCGTTCGGGACGTGGACCTACACGGATGCCGAGTTCCAGGGCGGGGCCGACGACGGCCGCACGGTGCCGCTCGTTCCGAAGCAGCGCTTCGCGGCGGGGATCGACGCCGGGCTTCCCGCCGGTTTTTCCCTGCGAGCGGACGGCCTGTACGTCGGCGACCAGGTTCTCGACAACGATGCCGCGAACGCGCAGCCGGAGCTCCCGGCCTATACCGTCGTCAACCTGCGCCTCTCGTGGGAGAGGGCCTTCTCGAAATCGGCCGGCTCGAGGGCGGGACGGATCGGGGCCTTCGTCGAGGCCAGGAACGCGCTCGACGAGATCTATGCGACGCGGGGGATCTTCGCGTTCGATTTCACGACGTTCACCGACGCCGCCTTCGTGACGCCCGCGCCCGGCCGGCGGTATCTTCTCGGCGTGAGCTGGAAGCTCTAGACGGGGGCATCGTGCCGCGACTCACGAAGATCTACACGCGGACGGGGGACGACGGGACGACCGGCCTCGGCGGGGGCCAGCGGGTCCCGAAGGATGCGCGGCGCGTCGCGACGTACGGCACGGTCGACGAGCTGAGCTCGGCGATCGGCGTGGCGCGCGCCTCGGGGCTCGAGTCCGGGCTCGACGCCTCGCTGGGACGCATCCAGAACGAGCTCTTCCACCTCGGAAGCGACCTGTGCCTGGTCGAGTCCGACAAGGAGAAACGCGCCGTCCCCAAGATCGAGGCGCGGCACATCGCCACGCTCGAAGCGGAGATGGACCGGATGCTCGCCGAGCTCGGGCCGCTCACGAACTTCATCCTCCCGGGAGGATCGATCGGCGGGGCGCATCTCCATCTCGCGAGGACGATCTGCCGGCGCGCCGAACGGCTCGCCGTCGCGCTCGCCCGGGAAGAGCCGGTCGGCCCGTACGTCGTCGCCTACCTGAACCGTCTCTCGGATGCGCTGTTCGTGATGGCGCGATGGGAGAACCGGCACCGCGGGGCGACCGATCCGGTCTGGGACACGACCGTCTAGCCTAGGCTTCCCGTGGAACCTCGGCGGGCCGCGCCGCGCCGACCATGAACTGCAGGCACTGGATGAGCGTGTCCCGCATCTGCGCCCGCTCGACGATGATGTCGATCATGCCGTGCTCCAGCAAGAACTCCGAGCGCTGGAAGCCGGCGGGCAGCTTCTGACGGATCGTCTGCTCGATGACGCGCGGGCCCGCGAAGCCGATCAACGCGCGCGGCTCCGCGATGTTGAGATCGCCCAGCATCGCGAACGACGCCGTCACCCCGCCGGTGGTCGGATCGGTGAGCACGGACACGAAGGGAATCCCCTGCGCGTCGAGGCGCGACAGCGCCGCCGAGATCTTCGCCATCTGCATGAGCGACAGCGCGCCTTCCTGCATGCGCGCGCCGCCCGAGCAGGAGACGACGATGAGCGGGCACCGCGCATCGTGCGCGCGCTCGGCCGCGCGCGTCACCTTCTCGCCGACGACGCTGCCCATCGAGCCGCCCATGAAGCCGTACTCCATGACGGCGATGATGACGGGGAGGCCGCCGAGCAAGCCCTCGCTCGAGATCAGCGCGTCCTTGAGCCCCGTCTCCGCCTGGTACGCGGCGATGCGGCTCGCGTAGGCCTTCGAGTCCACGAATCCGAGCGCGTCCACCGGGGCGATGTCGGTGTCGAACTCGCGGTACTTACCGTCGTCGTAGAGGACCTCGAGGCGCTCGCGCGCCGAGATCCGGAAGTGGTAGTTGCACTTGGGGCAGACGTTGGCGTTGCGTGCGACTTCCTTCTTGTAGACGATCTCCTTGCAGTTGTCGCACTTGACCCAGAGCCCCTCGGGGATCGTGATCTTCCGTTCCCGGGCCGGAGCGGCCTTCGGGGTCTTTTCCTTCTTGAACCAGGCCACGTCGGGAACCTACCAGCGGCCTCGGCGAAGCGTCAAGGCGCGGGCGAATTCGGCTCGTACACCGCCAGATTCCCCGCGCGGCCGAGCAGCTTCAGGCGCCGCTTCACCTCGAGTGGGAGCTTCTCGAAGTCGCGGTCGGTGATGACCAGGAGCGGCGCGTCGCCGCGGTCGAGACGCTCCCCCACGAGCCGCCCCTCGACCTTCTCGGGAACGCGGTCCACGTAGTACGTCAGGCTCGGCAGGTTCCGGTCCACGAGCACGAGCGGCCGGGACGACGCGAGCTGAGGCACGGCGTCCACGAGCGGCTTCGCGCTCCGCGCGGCGCCGATCAGCGGCGGGGCGGCGATGACCACGAGCAGGAGGCCGGCGAGCGCCGCCGCCGCGGTAGCCCCGTACGCCCAGCGCGGTCGGCTCTTCATCACCCCGTACAGCGCGACGAGCGCCGCGACGCCGTAGGCGATCGCCGCGGTGAGCACGACCGCGCGCGCGGTGCCGTCGAGCCTCAAGATCCCTCCCACGCCGAGCACGATCGCCACCGCCACGAGCGTTGCGGCGAGCAGCGACGGCGCCAGCCGCCTCTTCGCGGGGTGGACGAGCTCTTGCCCGAGCTCGAAGGCGATGACGAGCGCGGCCAAGGGGGCGAGCGGCACGAGGTAGTTCGGGAGCTTCCCCTTGCCCAGGGAGAAGAAGACGAGCCCCGCGGTGAAAGCCGCCGCGGCGTAGGGCCCGGTCGGGGAGTCCGGATCCCGCCACCGCCCGAAACCGCGCACGATGCCGGTCACCAGCGGAACGACCCACGGCAGGAAGACGACGAGGACGATCTTGCCGTAAAACCACCAGGGCTCGACGTGAGCGGTGCCGGCGAAGTAGCGGGAGAACGCCTCCGTCTTGAGGGTGCCGACGCCGGCCCCTCCTCCCACGCGCTGAAGGAAGACGAGTCCCCAGGGGAGGACGACCACGCCCCACGCGAGCACCGCGGTCACGACCGTCCGGAGCGAGGGGAGGACGTCGCGGCCGCAGGCGGTCCGCCCCGCGAGCATCATGACCAACGGGAGCACGACGCCCACGGGGCCCTTGACGAGGAAGGCAAGGCCCAGCAGCGCGCCCATCACGGTGCTCTTCTGGAGCCCGGTGCGGTTCGGCTGGGTGAGATCCAGCGTCACCACGGCGAGCACGTGCACCGCAAGAAGCGCGTCGAGCGTGCCGATCCGCGCGGTGAAGACCACGAGCGGCATGGTGGCGAAGAAGGTCGCGGCCCACGCGGCCCCCTCGTCGCCGAAGCGGCGCCATCCGATCCACGCGACCAGGAGCAGCGATACGAACGCCGACAGCGCGGCTGGAAGGCGCGCGAGGAGCTCGTTCGGTCCGAACATCCGAAACAGCGAGGCCTGGATCCAGTGGAGGAGCGGCGGCTTGACGAGCCTGGGCGCCCCTTCGAACGTGGGCACGATGAAGTCGTGACTGCGCGTCATCTCGACCGAGGTGCGCGCGAAGCGCGCCTCGTCCGGATCGAGGAGCGGCGCCTGCCCCAGTCCGAGGAAGAAGACGAGGAACCCGAGGACGACGACGATCCCGAGTGCCAACAGGTTCCGTTCTTCCAATCGGTTCTCCTCGGGCGGGGCTATGATATCGCGCACCTCGGGCGCTTTTGCGTGAGCGACGATCCGGTCGATTGGCTCTATGGGCTGCAGTCCCACGGCATCAAGCTGGGATTGGACGGCATCCGCGCGCTGCTCGCGCTGCTCGATCGCCCCGAGCGCGCGTTCCCCACGATCCTCGTCGGCGGCACCAACGGCAAGGGCTCCGTGGCCGCGATGCTCGACGCGTTGCTCCGGGCGCACGGGCGCCGTACCGGCCTGACGACCTCGCCTCACCTCGTCGGCCCCGAAGAGCGGATACGCATCGACGGCCGCGACGTCACGTCCGGCGAGCTGGCCCGCCTGCTCGACCGCGTGCGCACCACGTGCCGCCGCGGTTTGGCCGAGGGATCGCTCAGCGCCCACCCCTCGTTCTTCGAGGTGATCACCGCGGCGGCGCTGGCGGGGTTCCAAGAGGCGGGCGTGGACGTCGCCGTCCTGGAAGTGGGGCTCGGCGGGCGCCTCGATGCGACGAACGCGACCGAGCCCGTGGTCTCGGTCATCGTCACGGTGGACCTCGACCATGTCGCGACGCTCGGCCCGACCCTCGCGGCGATCGCGGGCGAGAAGGCCGCGATCGCCCGCGCCGGATGCCCGCTCGTTTCCGGCGTGAGCCACGAGGAGGCGCTCGCGGTGATCCGAAGGCGGTGCGACGAGATCGGGGCCCGGTTCGTCGCGGCGCCTCCGCTCTCCTCCGGCCTCGAGCCTCCCCTCCCCGGCGAGCACCAGCGGCACAACGCCGCCGTCGCCGTCGCCGCACTCTCGGAGGCGTCCCGCGCTCTCGGCTTTTCGCGGCGCGACGACGCGGTGCGCTCGGGCCTGGCCGCCACCCGGTGGCCGGGACGGCTCCAGCTCGTCGCCGGCGCCCCGTCCCTCCTCCTCGACGGCGCTCACAATCCCGCCGGCTCGGAGGCTCTTGCGCGGCATCTCGCCTCGTCGGGAGGCGCGCGTCCCGTCCTCGTCTTCGCGGCCATGCAGGACAAGGACGTGCCCGGATTGATCGGCCCGCTGCTTCCCCACGTCGCCACCGTCGTCGCGACGGCGCCGGCGGTGGCGCGAGCGCTTCCCCCGGTGGAGCTCGCCGCGCGCATCGTCGCGGCGGGGGGCCGCGCCGAGGCGGCCGCGACGTCGCGGGAGGCGCTCGAGCGGGCGCGGGCCCTCGCGGGACCCGAGGGGCGCGTCGTCGTCGCCGGGTCGCTCTACCTCGTGGGCGAGGTGCTCGCGATCGTCGAGGGACGCGAGGCGCGCGGCCCGGTCGCGATGTAACAATGGCCCCATGTCCCTCCGCGTCGATCCCGAGGTCGCCGTCTCGAGGCTGAACTGGGGCGAGGTGTTCGGTCGCGACGGGCGCGTCGAGGTGGAGATCGGCATCGGCAAGGGACGGTTCCTCCTCGCCGCCGCCCAGCTCCGGCCCGACGTCCTCCATTTCGGTGTGGAGTGGGCGAACGAGTTCCTGAGGATCGCCGAGAGCCGTGCGGAGAAACGCGGCCTCGAGAACGTCCGCTTCGCCCGGGTCGATGCGGGTGAGCTCGTCCGGCGCGCCGTCCCCGACCTCTCGGTCGCCGCGTACTACGTCTTCTATCCCGACCCGTGGCCGAAGAAGCGGCACCACAAGCGCCGGTTCCTCCAGCCGGTCAACGTCGAGGCGCTCGCGCGGACTCTCGTCCCCGACGGAGGCCTCCACGTGGCGACCGACCATGCCGAGTACTGGTCGGTCATCGAGCCCCTCCTCGACGGGCATGCCGCCTTTCGGCGGGAGCCCGCCTTCGGGGGCGTCGATTTTCCGCTCCCGGTGGACGCGCCCCTCACCAATTTCGAGACGAAGTACGAGGTCCAGGGGCGCGGACGCCATCGCGGGAGTTGGCGCCGCGCGGTAGACTGGCGGCCCTCGACCGCGTAGGGGAGTAGCTCAATTGGCAGAGCACCGGTCTCCAAAACCGGGGGTTGCAGGTTCGATTCCTGT
>Ga0068859_100001281_pt1 | contig 25688 bp, 39 predicted proteins | sample KBSSwiS22_FD_66585 | JGI IMG/M metagenome (GOLD analysis project Ga0068859, IMG submission 66585) | Switchgrass rhizosphere microbial communities from Kellogg Biological Station, Michigan, USA - KBS Switchgrass S2-2 | ecosystem: Host-associated > Plants > Roots > Rhizosphere > Soil ...
TCACTGGTGCGGTCGAGAAGACTCGAACTTCCACGGGTTGCCCCACAGCGACCTCAACGCTGCGCGTCTACCAATTCCGCCACGACCGCTCGTGGTGAGGCGCGGGGCGTAGCAAACGCGACGCTGTTTGTGAAGGGCGCCCGCCGCTGAGAGGGCTAAGCGCCGCCGGCGTTGTAGTCGAGCACGTTGGCTTCGCGGGTGACGGAGATGGCGATGCGATCGTCGCTGATCTGTATCTCGCCGCGCGCGATGGGGTGATTGTTGGCCAGGATCCAGACCTCGTCGTTCGCCGTGGCGTCCAGCGGGATCACCGCGCCGCGACCCATGCGCAACAGCTGGGCCATCGGCAGGCACGCCCGGCCCAGCACGATCTGGATCTCCACGTCGACCTGCTTGACCTGGCTCAAACGCCGCGACCCCACGCATCTGTCCACATGTCCGGCTTTGCCACCGACCGAACGAAGCCCCATCTTGGCGGGACATGCTTGACCAGCCCTTAACCGACGCGACGAGGCGGCCACGCTTTGGCCGCGGCGACGACGCGAGCGCCGGCTGGGCGGTTTCAAGCGGCCTCGTCCCCTATTCGCGGGCGGAGGCGGCGATGGAGGCGCGGGCCGCGGCGATTGCCGAGGGGCGCGCGGGCGAGCTCGTCTGGCTGCTGGAGCATCCGCCGCTCTACACTGCCGGAGTCTCGGCCAAGACCGACGACCTGCTGCAGGCCGACCGGCTGCCGGTGTTCCGCTCCGGACGCGGGGGCCAGTTCACCTATCACGGGCCGGGCCAGCGGGTGGCCTACGTCATGCTGGACCTCAACCGGCGGGGCCGAGACGTACGCGCCTTCGTGGCCGCCCTGGAGGCCTGGGTGACGGGCGCCCTGGCCCGGTTCAACGTCGAGGGGCAAATCCGCCCAGGTCGGGTCGGTGTGTGGGTGGAACGGCGCGCCCCCGGCTCACCTCCGCGGGAGGACAAGATCGCCGCGGTGGGCGTGAAGCTGCGCCGCTGGGTGTCCTTCCACGGGATTTCGCTGAACGTGGAGCCCGATCTCGCCCACTTCGCCGGCATCGTGCCTTGCGGCATCCGCGAACACGGCGTCACCAGCCTGGTGGACCTAGGCCTGCCGGTGACCATGGACGAGGCCGACGCAGCGCTCCGAGAGAGCTTCGTCGAGGTGTTCGGCCCGGTGGCGGACGCCGAGCCCCCGGCCTAAGCTCGCCCCGCATGACCCAGCTCTCCCCCTCCGGCTTCGACCTCTCTCCGCCCTCGCCCGAGGAGCGCAAGCGGCTGGAGGCCTCGCTCACCCCGGCCGAGGCCGAGGTGCTGCTGCGCCACGGCACCGAGGCGCCCTTCTGCGGCGGCCTGCTCGACCAGAAGGACGACGGCGTCTACTGCTGCCGGCTGTGCGGCCTGCCGCTGTTCCGGCACCAGACCAAGTTCGAGAGCGGCACCGGCTGGCCGTCCTTCTGGGCCCCGTTCGACGAAACACATGTGAAGGGGGTGCGCGACACCTCCTACGGCATGGTCCGCATCGAGACGCGCTGCGCGCGCTGCGACAGTCATCAGGGCCACCTGTTCCCGGACGGGCCGCCGCCGACCCGGCTGCGCTATTGCATCAACTCGGTGTCGTTGAGTTTCGTACCGACCGGCGCGCGCCTCCCCGACCCCTTGGGACGCGGCGACAAAGCTCCGATCTAGGAATCTGCGACGATGCGCCGTTTCGGCTTGGCCGTGACGGCGCCGCTAGGCTTTGCGATCGCAGATGCGGAACCGCGCCATGAAGCTCACGCCCGCCCAAGCCCGCGCCCACGCCGACGAGGTCCGGGAGACCAGCGCCACCGTCCTGCCTGGGCTGCTGCCGACCTCGCTCGTGGACGCTTGGAACGCGGCGTTCCAGCCCCTGCTCACCCAGGCGATCGAGCTCGAAGGCGACGACCCCAACCGCGGCGCCCGCCGCTATTACGTCACCTTCCCCTTCCAGGACCTATGGGCGGACCCCGCGGTGATCGACAACGACGCGGTGATGGCGGTGGTGGAGGAGCTGGTGGGCGCCGACGGGGTGATGTGCCAGCTCGCCAGCGACACGCCGTGCCTGGGCTCCGAGCACCAGGACCTGCACCGCGACACCCAGCTGCTTTTCCCGGAAAGCGGTGTCGAGACGCCGCCTTACCAGCTGGCCGTCAACTTCCCCCTGATCGACGTGACCGACGAGACGGGACCGATGGAATATGCGCCGGGCACCCACATGCTTTCCAAGGAGGACGGCATGGCCAGGATCGCCTCGGGCGAGATCCCGCTCGTCAGGGCCTATATGCGACGGGGCGACGTGATGATCCGGGACGTGCGCCATATCCATCGCGGCACGCCGAACCGGTCAGCGACGCCCCGGCCCATGGTGGTGGTGGGCTATTCGCGGCGCTGGCTGTTCCGCCCGGAGGTGAACATCCGCGTTCCCGCCGAGGTGCTGGCCGGCCTGCCGGAGCGGGCGCAACGCTGGCTGCGGTTCAATCCGGTCTTCGAGACCAAGGCCGAAGCCGCCCGGCAGGTCGAGACCTACCGGGCGTTCGCCTACTAGGCGCGGCTCTTGGGCGGTTCGTCCGCCCGCCGGGCCTGATCGCCTTCGGTCGTCTGGGCGTTACGGCGCATCTCCGCTTCGAGCACGCTTGAGCCCAGGCCGCGTCCGGCCCCGGTCAGGGTGAGGTCCGGATTGACCCGCAGGTTGTTCTGCACGTGGCCGACGCCGGAGATGTCCTCGATCAGGCGTTCGGCGCGGTGCTTGGCCTCGCGGTTGTCCACCGATCCGTTCAGCGTCACCTCGCCGTTCTTGACCTCCACCTCGATGTTGGAGGCGTCCAGCCACGGGTCGTCCGTCAGCCGGTCGTGGGCCTCGTCCTCGATCCGCTCGTCCGGGCGGCGATAGCTGCGCGGACCGCGGCCGCGGTGGCCGCCGCCTTCGGGGATGGCGCGGGCTTCCCGCCCAAAGTCCTCACGATAGCGCCGCGGGCGGCCGTCGTCCGCCTCTTGGCGGTCCTCCCGCATCAGGTCCGAGCCGCGGAACCAGGAGGTGATGCGCTCGCCCGCGCGGCTCAGGAAGTCGCCTGCGCCCTCGCGACGGTCGCGCCAATCCTCCCGCTCGCGCTCACGGCGCTCATACGGCCGGGCGCGCTCGGCGCTGAAGCGCGACCAGCCTTCGTCCCGGTCGCTGTCCCAGTCCGCACCATAGGCCGGACCGCCGCCATAGGCCCGGCGAGGCCCGCCCTGGCCATAGGCGCCGCGGGTGTAATCCTGCCGGCCGACGCCGTAGCGGCTGCGCGCGCCCGTCGGGTCTTCGAAATAGGACTCGCCGGTCGTCAGATTCGAGCTGCGGCCGTAGGCCTGCTCGTTGGAGCCGTAGTGCCGATCTTCGGCCTCATAGCGGCCCGACGCCTCGTCTTCGCCAGAGAAGGTCCGCGGCTCGCGCCCGCGGCGCGACTCGGCGTCCCGGCCGTAGTCGGCGTCCGACATCTGCGACCGCCGCCAGTCACGCTCCCGCCGTTGGCGGTCTTGCTCGTCCATCCACCTGTCGCCCATGAGACAGTCCTCCGCATCTGTTGTGAGACCTTGAGGCGCGTCGCCTGTTGGGCCGACAACAATGGAATGCGAAGGTTGTTCCGGGCGTTCAGCGGGCTTTAAGGGCCCCCATCCAGCGGGCCAGCATCAGGGCCTCGCCGCGTAATTTCGCGGCCCGTTCGGCGCTCTCGGCGTCGACGCCCCAGCGCTCTTCCTGCCAAGCCTCGTCGAGGCGCGAGAGCTCGAAGGCCTGCTCCCCATCCACCCAACCCCGCATCAGGCCGATGGCCAGCACCGCCGAGCCGAACAGGGCCGCGCCGAAGGCCAGGCCGGCGAGGGAAAAGTCGTCCAGGGCGAGCGCGATGGCGCGCACTTCGTCCAGCGTGGCCTGCGGCTGGGCCTGGTGCACGATGCCGGAGGCGCGCACGAACGACAGCTTGGCCTCCACCTCCGCCCGATCGAGAAGCGGCCCCCAGCGCTCGAGCTGGCGGCTGACCAAAGCCTCGGGATCCTCGGCGAAGTAGAGCAGCAGGTCGGAGCCGGCGTAGGCGGCGATTTGGTCAGCCGTCGACTCCCGCGCCCGGGGAATGGAGTCCAGGGCGGTGTTCGCCAGCCGGGTGGCGTGCATCTGAGCCAGCTCCACCGTCTCGCCCTGCGCCGCCCATTCCCCGGCCACCAATTCGGCCAGCGCGCCAGTGGGCAGCAGCATCCGCAGGCCGCCCGGCGTGCGCAGCGCGCGGCCGTCCAGCAGCACGGCGTAGCCGTCCTCCGCCTCGGCGGTCTCTACGCTCTTGTAGAAGCGCCGCGGTTTCTCGACCGGCTCGTGGAATCCCCTGCTCAAGCGCGCGCTCCTACCTTCGCTTGCGGCCGAAGGGCTCGGGGTCCGCTTCGTGCTCGTCGAAGCCGAAACGCGCGAATCCGGCCCGCATCTCCGGGCTCAACGGGGCCTCCAGGGCCAGCGTGCCCCGCGAGGGATGCGGCAGCACCAGACGGCGGGCGTGGAGTTGCAGCTTCAGCCCCTCGGACAGAGCGGCGGACGCTTCGTCGCCGTACTTGGGATCGCCCAGGATCGGATGCCCCATGGCCAGCATGTGGGCGCGCAGCTGGTGGGTGCGCCCGGTATGCGGCCACAAGGCCATCCAGGCGACCTGCCGTCCGGCGTGGGCCAGCATCACGAACTCAGTCTCGGCGGTCTCCGCCCGGGGGTCCTTGGGATCGGCGGGAACGACCATCTCGCGGTCGCCCACCCCCTTCTTGACCAGAGGCAGCTCCAGCACCCCCTCCGCCGGCTTCGGATGGCCCGCCACCAGCGCCCAGTAGATCTTCTGCGTCCGGCGCTTGGCGAAGGCGCCGGCGAGCCGGGCGGCGGCGGCCGGGGTCTTGCCCAGCACCAGCACGCCGGAGGTGTCGCGGTCGAGGCGGTGGACCAGGCGCGGGCGTTCCAGCCCCTCGCCCCACGCAGCCAGCAAGCGGTCGACATGCTTGGAGGTCTTGGTGCCGCCCTGGACGGCAAGGCCCGAAGGCTTGTTCAGCGCCAGCACCTCCTCGTCTTCGTAGATCACCAGACGGCGGGCGAACGCCGCCTCGCGCGGATCGAGCCGCTTTTCGGAGCCCGGCGGCGGCGCCTCGGGCAACGGCGGCACCCGCACCTGCTGCCCGGCCTCCAGCCGCGTATCCGGCTTGGCCCGCGCCCCGTCGACGCGGATCTGGCCCGAGCGGGCGAGCTTTTGGATCTGTATGTGGTTGAGGTGCGGCCAGCGGCGCTTGAACCAGCGGTCCAGGCGCGACCCCGCCTCGCCCTCCGCCACGTAGAGGGTCTTCACCTCCCTCATGCGAAAAGGCGACGGGCGAACAACAGGCCGGCGAACAGCGCCATCACCGAAAGCCCCACGGACGCCGCGGCATAGGCCGCCGCGCCCACCACCTCGCGCCGCTCGATCATCAGCGCCGTCTCCAGGCTGAAGGCCGAGAAGGTGGTGAAGCCGCCCAGCACGCCGACACCCAGCACCAGCCGCCAGCGCTCCTGGTCGGCGCCGCCGCGGTGCGCGAGCCAGCCCGCCAGCAGACCCATTGCGAGGCCGCCCAGGACGTTCGCGGCGAAGGTGCCGTAGGGCCAACCGTGTCCGATCGCCCGGGTGGCCTGGACGCCCAACAGATAGCGCGCGATGGCGCCCAAAGCGCCGCCCAGACCCACGAGTAGCAGGTTCATGCGCCCCTTATGCGACGCTTGGCGCGCCGCCGCCAGCCAGGTTCAGGCGGGCTGGCCCAGAGTGCGGCGCACCGCCCGCGCGTCGTAAACGTCCACGCCGGCGGGCTTGGGGCCTCGGCCCATGAAAACCTCCAGCGTGGCGACGGAGGCGCCGTAGGTCGGTTGGCCCAGGTTGAAGCCGGTGCCGACGCCCAGGCCCACCGAGCTATGGCGGCCGAAATCCATGCCGCCGACGCCCAGGCTGATGCGCGGGCCGGGATTGTCCGGACTGCTGGCGCGCACCAGGCGGTCGGAGATCCGGAACCAGTCGTAGCCGTCCGCCAGCGCCAGGTCGGCGGCGCGGATCAGGGCGTAGTCCATGATCTGCTGGGGCGAGGCGCCAGGCGCGCCCTGGAACGTCACCCGGTAGCGGCCGGGCTCGATGCGGTATTCGGAATAGCCCACCCCGTTCGGCGCGGCGGCCGGCTGGTAGAGGGTGGGCTGGGGCGTGGCGCAGGCGGTCAGCGACAGGACGGCCAGGGCGGGGAGCAGCAGGCGTTTCATCTTCGTGTCTTTCGGCGAAAGCTTGGGGCTTTCCGCGACTTCCCTCGAAAAACCGCGATGATGCGGCGATGTTCCGGCTCAGTCGAGCCCAAGCGCCGCGATCAGCCCCGCCATGTCCGCCGGCGCAGGCGCCGCGATCCGCTTCGTCCCGCCCCGCGGATGGGGAAAGGTCAGCGCCGCGGCGTGCAGCATGAGCCGCGGCGCCGGCTGGCCGCCCACCGTGAGCGCGCCGCCATAGCGCACATCGCCCAGGATCGGACGCCCCAGCGAGGCCAGGTGCACCCGAAGCTGGTGCATACGCCCGGTCTCGGGCTCCAGCTCGACCAGGGCGGCGGCGGGCGTGGCCTTGAGAGCGCGATAGCGCGTCCTGGCGGCCTGGGCGTCGGGATGATCGTGGGCGCAGACGCGCATATAGGCCTCGCGTCCGATCTCCTCGCGCCGCAGGGACGCCTCGATCACGCCCTGCGGCGGCTCCGGCGCGCCGGGCGCCACGAGCGCGCGATAGGTCTTGCGGATGCGCCGCGCCATCATCGCCTTGCCCAGGAAACCGGCGGCGGGCTTGGTCTTGGCGGTCAGGATGACACCGGTGGTGTCGCGGTCCAGCCGATGAACCAGGCGCGGACGAGCCTTGCCGGGCTTGGCGAAGGCCCAGAGCAGCTCGTCCAGGGTGTTCACGCTCGCCCGTCCGCCCTGGCTGGAAAGGCCTGGCGGCTTGGCGAGCGCCAGCAGCTCCTCGTCCTCGTAGATCACCAGGCCGCGGACGAACGCCACCTCCTCGGCCGTCAGCGCGACCGGCTCGAGTTGCGCAGACGTCGCCCTCACCGGCCCTTCCGCCGCTCGGCCCAGCGCTCCAGGCGCTCCTTGATGCGGGCCTCGGCGCCTTCGCCACGGGGGCGATAGAAGGCCCGCCGCTCCATCTCCTCGGGGAAATAGTCCTGGCCGGAGAAGCCCTCCGGCTGATCGTGATCGTAGGCGTAGCCCTTGCCGTAGCCCATGTCCTTCATCAGCCGGGTCGGCGCGTTGAGGATGTGCTTGGGCGGCATCAGCGAGCCGGTCTTGCGGGCCGCCGCCATGGCTTCGCTGAAAGCCGTGTAGACGGCGTTGGACTTGGGCGCCGCCGCCAGATGCACCACCACCTGGGCCAGCGCGATCTCCCCTTCGGGAGAGCCCAGGAAGTCGTAGGTGTCCTTTGCCGCATTGGCGAGGATCAGCGACAGTGGGTCCGCCTCGCCGATGTCCTCGGCGGCCGCCCGGACGAGGCGCCTGGCGATGAACAGCGGATTCTCGCCCCCGTCCAGCATCCGCGCCAGCCAGTAGAGCGCGGCGTCAGGATCCGAGCCGCGGATCGACTTATGCAGGGCGGAAATGAGGTTGTAGTGCTCTTCGCGGTCCTTGTCGTAGGCCGGGCTGCGCTTCTGCAGCGCCTGGCTGAGCGCGCCGGTGTCGAGCGGCTCGGCCGCGCCGATGTTGAACAGGGTCTCGGCGAGCGTCAGCAGATAGCGCCCGTCGCCGTCGGCCATGGCCATCAGCGCCTCGCGCGCCTGCGGCTGAAGCGGCAGCGGGCGGCCCTCGAACGCCTCGGCTTTCGCCAGGAGTTCGCCAAGCGCCGGCTCGTCCAGGCGCCGCAGCACGAACACCTGGCAGCGCGACAGCAGGGCTCCGTTGAGTTCGAACGAGGGGTTCTCGGTCGTGGCGCCGACCAGGGTGACCACGCCTTCTTCGACGAAAGGCAGGAAACCGTCCTGCTGGGCGCGGTTGAAGCGGTGGATCTCGTCCACGAACAGCAGGGTCGCCTGACCGGCCGCGCGGCGGGCGCGCGCCGCCTCGAACGCCTTCTTGAGGTCGGCGACGCCGGAAAACACCGCCGAAAGCTGCTGGAACTCGTAGCCCGCGGCCTTGGCCAGGAGGCGGGCGATGGTCGTCTTGCCCGTGCCTGGCGGACCCCAGAGGATCATCGACGACAACCGCCGCGCCTCCGCCATGCGCCGGATCGGGCCGCCCGGCCCGAGCAGGTGGTCCTGTCCCACCACCTCGTCCAGCGCCTGCGGCCGCAGCCGGTCCGCCAACGGCGAAGGCGGCTCCGGCGTCAGGCCCGCGGCTTGGAAGAGGTCGGCCATGCTTTCTGCCTAGCACGCCCCTATTGGAAGGTCGCGCTGATCTCCTGGCCGTTGCGCTCGATGGTGACCCGCCAGACCTGGGCGCGCGCGCTGGTCGCCGAAACGAGGTCGCGGACGGCTTCGATCGCGCGGCCGTTGACGTTGCGGACGATGTCGCCGGGCTGCAGCCCCACCTGGGCGGCGGGTCCGCCCGACACCTTGGTCACCATCACCCCTTGCAGGAAGGGGTCCAAGCCAAGGGCGTCGGCGGCGGCCGGGGAAAGGTTCACCACAGTGGCCCCGGTGAAGGGGCTGCGGCCGCCCAGCGTCTGTTCGTCCCGGGCCGGGGTTGCCGGGGGGCCGTCCACCTGCAGGGTGACGGTTTGGCTCCGCCCGTTCCGGCGCAGTCCCACGGCGACGGCATCGCCGGCTTTGTGCGTGGCCAACACATAGTTCACGCTGGCGGCGTCGACGGCGGCGCGGCCATCGAAGGCGGTGATCACGTCGCCCTGGCGCACCCCCGCCCGAGCCGCCGGTCCGCCCGGATAGACGTCCGCCACCAAGGCCCCCGACGGCGTCGCCAGACCGAGGCTGCTGGCCAGCTCCGGCGTCACGCTTTGCAAGCGCGCGCCAATCCAGGGGCGGACAAGGGCGTGGCCGCCGCCGACCGCGGTCTCGACCACCCGCCGCACCAAGGCCCCCGGAATGGCGAAGCCTACCCCCGAGGACGTCCCCGATTGCGAGAGGATGAAGCTGTTGATGCCCAGGAGGTCGCCGTTCATGTCGACCAGCGCTCCCCCGGAGTTGCCCGGATTGATGGCCGCATCGGTCTGGATATAGCTCGACGACGCGTCGCCCGAGGGGTCCGCCGTGCGGTTCAGGGCCGAGATGATCCCGTTGGTCACCGTCTGACCGACCCCGAACGGATCGCCGATGGCCAGCACCAGGTCGCCCACCTGGGCCTCGCCGGTGTCGTTGATGGCCAGCGTCGGCAACCGCTCGCCGGGCACGTCGATCTTCAGCACCGCCAGGTCGGTTCGCGGGTCGGCCAGCAGCACCTTGGCCGGGAACTCACGGCGGTCGGCGAGCGCCACGGTGATCTGCTGGCCGCCTTCCACCACGTGGTTGTTAGTGACGATCACCCCGTCAGACCGGACGATGACTCCCGAGCCCAGGGAGCCCTCGATGCGATTTCGCGGCGCGCCCAGGCCGAACAGCTCCCAAAAGGGGTCGATCTGCTGACGGACCAGGCGTTTGGACGAAATGTTGACCACCGCCGGCGCGGCCTTCTTCACCACCGGGGCGAACGACTGCTTCATCGAGAGCGCGCTGGTCGGCACGCTGCGGGCGGCCGCAGGCAGGCTGGCCGTCTGCGCCTCTGTCTTGCCAGAGGGGGAGCAGGCCGCCAGCAGGACGAAGGCGGAAATCACGAGACGAGACGCGCGCATGGGCTCTCCGTAGGGCGCAGGCGGCAAGCAAGCGCAGCCCGCGGGCGGAAATTGGGCGCGCCCTGGCGGAACGTCCAGCACTGGTTGCCGCCCGATGCGCCCTCGGCGCCTGTAAAACATGCGCCGACAACCCCTCCGCCAACGGACCAGTGCAACATCCTTGCATAGCTTCGATTCCGTCCCATATACCTCCAGTTGTCTTTGTTGTGGCGTGAGGGAATCGGTGGTGCGGCAGGAGCGGGCGGAGAAGCTCATCTTCGTCGGAGGAGCTCCTCGGTCGGGCACGACGGTGACGCACGCCCTCCTTTGCAGCGCGCCGGGGGTCAACCGCTTCCATCCGGAAATTAGCTTCTTCCGCGGAGTCGTGGAGGCCTATACAGCCGGCCGGGCCGCCTGGACCGAGCACACCCGCGCGTTCTTTCCTGACCCCTCGGATTTCCACAAGCTGATGCGCGCGACGGCCGACACTTGGCTGGGTTCGGTGTGGGAGGCCGTGGACCGGCCGCGGATACTTTGCGTCAAGGATCCGCATCTCACGCCCTATTTTCCCGCTTTGGCCGAGCTTCTGCCCGAGGCCCAGTTCGTCATCGTGTTCCGCCATCCCTACGACGTGGTGCGGTCCCGCCAGGAGGTTGCGCGGAAAAAGGGCGAAGATTTCGGCGTAGCGCCCGCGGCCGCGGTCGCGCACGAATATCGGACCTATTACACGCGCATCCTGGGCTACAACTTCCGTGGACGGCTTTTCGCCCTGCGCTACGAGGACCTGCAGGTGGCGCCCATGCGCGAAGCCCTGGCCCGTTTCGTGGACGTCCCGGGTTTCGACGACGCCGGCATGTGGCGGGCCGCTCCAAGCGGTCAGGGCGTGGACGACGCCAACCCCTGGAGCTCGCCCAAATACTTCCGGCCCGTGGATCTCGGACGCCGGCTGGAGCCGCTGGCGCCTGAGCTGCGGCCGGTGGTGAAGCAGGTCTGCGAGCCCATCATGACGCGGATGCACTACGGCGAGCCGGACACGGCCCAGGCCAACGCCTAGCCCGACGAGCTGGCGCCTGAGCGTTGACCCGACCGGCCCCGCACGAAGACGAGCGTAACCAACATCCCCAAGCCAAGCAGGGCCGCGGCGATCAGGAAGCCCAACCCCTGGGGACGCCCCTGCCCCGGCGCCATGGCCCAGGCGTAGGCCGCGCCGAACACGCCCGGTCCGATCATGGCCACAAGCCCGGCGATGGCGCTGTTGGCGCCTTGCAGCCGGCCTTGCTCGCTGGGCGAGACGCGACGCGTGGCGATCGATTGGAAGCCCGGCGAGAACAGGCCAAGCAGCGACAGCACCGGCAATCCCAGGAGGAAGATGGCGCCGCTCGGCGCCAGACCATGGATAGCAAAGCCGGCCGCCCCGCCCGCCAGGCCGCAAATCACCGATCCGACTTCACCCAGCCTCGCCACCGCCCGCGGAACCAGCAGGCCCTGGACCAGGGCGCCGAACACGCCAGCCAGCGCGAGCGAGGCGCCGGTCATCGCCATCGACCAGCCGTAGCGGTTGCCGGCATAGAGGATGAACAGGGTCGGCAGCACGGTGTGGGCGAGCTGCATCAGCAGGTTGACCACCGACAGCCACAGGAGCTGCGGGTGGGAGGCCAGGAAGCCGAGGGACGCCAGGGGATTGGCCTTGCGCCAGCAGAACGGGGCGCGGTGCTCGGCCGCAAGGGATTCCGGCAGCACGAAGAAGCCCCAGGCCGCCGCCGCCAGGGTTATCGTTGCGGCCACGAAGAACGGCAGGCGAAGATGCGCCGCGCCCAGAAGCCCGCCCGCCGCTGGCCCGACGATCATGCTCAGGCTGAAGATGGCGCCCGTCAGGCCGAAACGCGCCGCGCGCTGCTCCGGCGGCGTGATGTCGGCGATATAGGCCGTCGCCACCGAGAAGCTGGAGGCCGTGAAGCCGGAGATCGCCCGGGCCACGAACAGCCACGCCAGGCTCGGTGCGAACCCCATCAGCAGGTAGTCGAGGCCCATGCCGGCCACCGAGGCGAGCAGCACCGGCCGCCGCCCGAAACGGTCGGAGAGCGCCCCCATGATCGGCGAGCCGAAGAACTGCGCCACCGCCCAGGCCGCCGTCAGCGCGCCCATCGCCCGGCCCGCCGCGGCCGCGTCGCCGCCCTGGAAAGCCTGCACCAGGGGCGGGAACACGGGAAACAGCAGGCTCATCGACAGGGTGTCGAGGGCCAGGCTCACCAGGACGAACCAGACGGCGGCGCGGCGGGGGCCAACCGGAGCGGCGGGGGTTTCCATCCCCGGCTATTAGCGCCTCGCCCTAATCACGCCACGCGAATCGACGAGCCCAAGGTCGGGGGACATCGAAGGGAGTGGATCGAAGTGGCTGAGGCGACCTACGTCTCCTACGTGCCGTCCGGAAAGCGGGCGAAGCTCAGGCTGGTGCTGCAAAGCGAGGACACCGGCGCGATCACCTGGCGCGAGAAGAAGAAGCTGTTCGGCAGCGAGTTCTACTTTTCCGGGCCGTCCGAGTTGGTCCGCCGGACGCACGCCTACATCACCCGCTGGATCGCCGGCGAGACGATGTCGCTCAAATAGGGTCCGCCTGGTCCGCCTGAACGCAAAAGCCCCGGACGTCGCCGTCCGGGGCTCATGTTTCGCTATGCGCCGAGCCTTAGTCTTCGCCGAGGCCGGGCTCGGCAGTCGGGCCGGAATCCTTGCCCTTTTCGGCCGGGTCGCGGTCGACGAACTCGATCACCGCCATGGCGGCGTTGTCCCCGTAGCGGTAGCCGGCCTTCAGCACGCGGGTATAGCCGCCGGCGCGGTCCTTGTAGCGGGGGCCCAGCACCGAGAAGAGCTTGCCGACCTGAGCGACGTCGCGGACCTGGGAGATCGCCTGGCGGCGGGCGTGCAGGTCGCCGCGCTTGGCCAGGGTGACCAGCTTCTCGACGATCGGACGCAATTCCTTGGCCTTGGGCAGGGTCGTGACGATCTGCTCGTGCTTGATCAGGCTCGCCGACATGTTGGCGAACATGGCCGTGCGGTGGCTGTGAGTCCGGCCCAGCTTGCGGTGGGCGATACCGTGACGCATCTCAAATCTCCTGGGCCACCCGGCCCACTGGACGCTCCCGATCTCCTGGGGCTGCGTCCGACCTGACCAATCCCAGTCCGCTCCCGCCTGGGTCAACACGAAGCGCCGGGCCCCTCCACCGCCGTTGCGGCTTCATCGAGCCCAAACCGTCGAAACGGTCCGGAGTTGGCGCGAAAGCCGTCTTACATCTGGTCTTCGAACTTCTTGGCGAGCTCTTCGATGTTCTCCGGCGGCCAGTTCGGCACGTCCATGCCGAGGTGGAGGCCCATGCCGGCGAGCACTTCCTTGATCTCGTTCAGCGACTTGCGCCCGAAGTTCGGCGTGCGGAGCATCTCCGCCTCGGTCTTCTGGATCAGGTCGCCGATGTAGACGATGTTGTCGTTCTTCAGGCAGTTGGCCGAGCGGACGGACAGCTCCAGCTCGTCCACCTTCTTGAGCAGCGCCGGATTGAACGGCAGCTCCGGCTTGGCCTCGCCCTCCACCTTCTTCTTCGGCTCTTCGAAGGTGATGAAGATCTGCAGCTGGTCCTGGAGGATGCGCGCGGCGTAGGCCACCGCGTCCACCGGCGAGACCGCGCCGTTGGTCTCCACTTCCATGATCAGCTTGTCGTAGTCGAGGCTCTGGCCCTGGCGGGTCGGCTCGACGCGGTAGGCGACCCGCTTCACCGGCGAATAGAGCGCGTCCACGGCGATCAGGCCGATCGGAGCATCCTCGGGACGGTTCATCTCGGCGGGCACATAGCCCTTGCCGGTCTGGACCGTGAACTCCATGCGCACGGTCGCGCCGTCGTCCAGGGTGCAGAGCACGTGGTCGCCGTTGAGGATCTCGATGTCGGCGGGAGCCTCGATCTGGCTGGCCGTGACAGCGCCGGGGCCGGTCGCCCGCAGCGTCATCCGCTTGGGCCCCTCGGCGTGCATGCGCACGGCGAGCTGCTTGATGTTGAGGACAATGTCGACGACGTCCTCACGCACGCCCTCGATGGAGGAGAACTCGTGCACCACCCCGTCGATCTGGACGGCGGTGACCGCGGCGCCCTGCAGCGACGAGAGCAGCACGCGGCGCAGGCTGTTGCCCAGGGTTACGCCGAAGCCGCGCTCCAGGGGCTCGGCCACCAGACGCGCCTTGCGGCTGGCGTCGGCGCCGGTCTCGATTTGGGGCTTTTCGGGACGAATAAGCTCGTTCCAGTTTCTTTCGATCACGGGTGTGTCCCTCGAAACGCAGTGACGCCGGCCGCAAGCCGCGGTCCGGCGCTCTCGGATTGTCGGTACCTAGAACTCAGACGCGCCGACGCTTGGGCGGCCGGCAGCCGTTATGCGGAATGGGGGTCACGTCACGAATGGTGGTGATGGTCATGCCGACGGCCTGCAGGGCCCGAAGCGCGGACTCACGGCCCGATCCGGGGCCGGAGACGTTCACCTCGAGGGTCCGGACGCCGTGCTCCGCCGCCTTGCGGCCCGCGTCCTCGGCGGCCATCTGGGCGGCGTAGGGGGTCGACTTCCGCGACCCCTTGAAGCCCATCATGCCGGCCGACGACCAGGAGATGGTGTTCCCTTGGGCGTCAGTGATGGTGATCATGGTGTTGTTGAACGAGGCGTTCACGTGCGCCACGCCCGAAGTGATGTTCTTGCGCTCGCGACGTTTGACGCGCGCCTGTTCCTTGGCCATCGGGAATGCGCTCTCTTACTTCTTCTTGCCGGCGATCGGCTTGGCGGGGCCCTTGCGGGTGCGGGCGTTGGTGTGGGTGCGCTGACCGCGCACCGGCAGGCCCTTGCGGTGACGCAGGCCGCGATAGCAGGCTAGGTCCATCAGCCGCTTAATGTTGACCGCGGTCTCGCGGCGCAGGTCGCCTTCGACGGTGTAGTCACGGTCGATGGCCTCGCGGATCTGCAGGACTTCCTGGTCGGTCAGCTGGTTGACGCGACGCGCGTCTTCGATGCCCACCTTGCCGACAATCTCCCGCGCCTTCGCCGCGCCGATGCCGTGGATGTATTGAAGCGCGATCACGACGCGCTTGTTCGTGGGGATGTTGACGCCAGCGATACGGGCCACGTGGGAATCTCTCTCCTGGACACGCAAGAGAAGCGCGAACGGCGCCCCGGCCCCAGTAACACGTACAGGTCATAAGACCCGCAGGTCAGGCCGGCGCGTCCCTCGCGCTCTTTCGCGGAAGCGCCCCGTTATATGGATCGTCGCGTCCCCGTCAATGCGGAAGTGCGCAAATTTGGTGACGAAAAGCCGCCGCGCGAGAGGCGGACGCCTCGCGCGCGGAGTCAAGCCGCACGGCTGCAGCCTGCCCCAACGGAGTTAACAAAGGCATGATGCGCCGACGAACGCAACGGAGACCGGCCAAGACAGGCCGGCGTCAGACCTTCACGCCGCCCAAGGCCTCGTCGATCTGGCCAGCCACGGCATCGATCGAACCCATGCCGTCGACCTCCGCCAGCTTCCCCTGCTGTTCGTAGTAGGGCAGCAGCGGCGCAGTTTGGTCGTTGTAGGCCCCGAGCCGCACCTTGAAGCTCTCGGGATTGTCGTCGGGACGGCCGCTCTCGGCGAACCGGCCGGCGATGCGCTTCAGCAGCTCCTCGTCGTCCACCTTCAGGCGCACGACAAGATCGATCTTACGGCCCCTGCCTTTCAGCATCAGGTCCAGCGCCTTGGCCTGGGCGAGCGTGCGCGGAAAGCCGTCAAAGATGGCGCCGCCGGCGGCCTCGGCCTCAGGCAGGCGGCTTTCGATCAATTCGATGACGATATCGTCGGAGACAAGCTCGCCCCGCTGCATGATCCCGGAGACCCGCTGACCCAGCTCAGAGCCGGACGCGATGGCCGCGCGCAGCATGTCGCCGGTGGACAGTTGCACCATGCGCCGGTTATCGATCAGGCGCTTGGCCTGGGTGCCCTTGCCCGCCCCCGGCGGCCCGAACAGGATCAGGTTCATCGGTCCTCCAAGTTTTTCCCCGCGCCCTTCTCCTCCGAGGGCGGCCCGGCGGCCGGCCGTCAGCGGCCGCGCATCCCTCTCAGCTTCGACTTGCGGATCAGCCCCTCGTATTGGTGCTGCAACAGGTGCGACTGGATCTGGGCCACCGTATCCATGGTGACGCTGACCACGATCAGCACCGAGGTGCCGCCGAAATAGAAAGGCGCGTTGTAGAAGCCGATCAACGCCTCCGGCAGCAGGCACACCGCCGTGATGTAGGCGGCTCCGAGCACCGTCAGGCGCGTCAGCACATAGTCCAGATATTCGGCGGTGCGCTTGCCCGGCCGGATGCCCGGCATGAAGCCGCCGTATTTCCGCAGGTTTTCCGCGGTGTCGTCCGGATTGAACACGACCGAGGTGTAGAAGAAGCAGAAGAAAACGATCAGGAAGCCGTACAGCAGCATGAACAGCGGCCGGCCGTGCTGGAGCTGGCCGGTGAGGCCCGGCAGCCACTGAAGCCAGGCCGGCAGGTTCGCGCCGGCGCCGCTGACCGCGAAGCCCATGATGGTGGTCGGCAGCAGTAGCAGGCTGGAGGCGAAGATCGGCGGGATCACGCCCGAGGTGTTGATCTTCAGCGGCAGGAAGGAGGTGTCGCCGCCGAACATGCGGTTGCCGACCTGCCGCTTCGGGTATTGGACCAGCAGCCGGCGCTGCGAGCGCTCCATGAAGACGATGGCCACGGTCACGGCCACCACCAGCACCGCGATCAGCAGCAGGACGCCGCCGTTCAGCGCCCCCGTCTGCGCCAGGGAGAAGGCCTGGCCGATGTAGCGCGGCAGGGTCGCGACGATGCCGGCGAAGATGATCAGCGACACGCCGTTGCCGATGCCGCGGCTGGTGATCTGCTCGCCCAGCCACATCAGGAACATGGTCCCGCCGGTCAGGGTGAAGACTGTGCTGATCACGAAGAACAGGCCAGGTTGGGAGACCACGCCAGTGCTGGCCTGGAGGCCGAGCGCGATGCTGAACGACTGGAACACCGCCAGCACCACGGTGAGATAGCGAGTGTACTGATTGAGCGTCTTGCGCCCCGCCTCGCCGCCTTCCTTCCGTAGCTTCTCCCAGGGGGGATAAATGGTGCCCAACAGCTGCACGATGATCGAGGCCGAGATGTAGGGCATCACGTTCAGGGAGAAGATCGCCATGCGTTGCACGGCCCCCCCTGAGAACATGTTGAACATGCCAAGGATGCCCTTGGCCTGGCCTTCGAAGGCGTGGGCGAAGGCCGCCGCGTCGATGCCGGGAATGGGGATGTAGCAGCCCAGCCGATACACGATCATGGCGATGAGCGTGAACCAGATGCGCTTGTGCAGCTCCGTGGCCTTCTGGAAGGCCTCGAAGTTCATGTTGGCGGCAAGCTGTTCGGCGGCCGAGGCCATTCAGCGGATCCCCTGACTTGAGTCCCGATCAGATAAGACGCGGCGACGCATCTGGCGAGCCCGCCGTGTTCGAACCGGTCGGATCAGCCCTCCGCCGCGGCGGCTTCGGCCTTGGTCGTGGTCAGGGTGCCGCCGGCCTTCTCCACCGCGGCGCGGGCCGAGGCGGTGGCGGAATAGACGGTCAGGTTGATCTTGGACTTGAGCTCGCCCTTGCCCAGCAGCTTCACCCCGTCCTTGGCGCGGCGCAGGACGCCGGACTTGACCAGGGCGGCGGCGTCGATCGGCGCCTTGGCGTCGAGCTTGCCGGCGGCGATCGCCTGCTCGATCCGCCACAGGTTCACCTCGGCGAGCTGCTTGGCGAAGGGATTGTTGAAGCCGCGCTTGGGCATCCGCATGTGCAGCGGCATCTGGCCGCCCTCGAAGCCGGCGATGGAGACGCCGGTGCGGGACTTCTGGCCCTTCACGCCGCGGCCGGCGGTCTTGCCCTTGCCCGAGCCCGGGCCACGGCCGACGCGCATGCGCCCCTTGGTCGAACCGGGGCGCGGCGCGAGTTCGTTGAGCTTGGTCATTTGACGCCTCTCCTTACGGGATCTGTCGCCGGAGCGAAGGCTCCGACTCGGCTTGGATCGTGAGCGGCAGCTAGCCTTCGACCACTTCCACCATGTGGGCGACCTTGGCGATCATCCCACGGACGGAGGGGGTGTCCTCGAGGGTCGAGGTGCGGCCGAGCTTGTTGAGGCCCAGGCCGGCCAGGGTGGCGCGTTGGGTCTTCTCGCGGCGGATGGGGCTGGCGGTCTGGCGGACAGTGATCTTGGCCATCGCGGCTTATCCTTCGGCGTCGGCGGCCGCCGCGACGGAAGAGGCGCCATCGGCGCGCCGCCCGATCACGTCGGAAACCTTCTTACCGCGCTTGGCGGCGACCTGACGCGGCGAGGCCTGGGCCTTCAGCGCCTCGAAGGTCGCGCGCACCATGTTGTAGGGGTTGGACGAACCGACCGACTTGCCGACCACGTCCTGCACGCCCAGGGTTTCCAGCACCGCGCGCATCGGGCCGCCGGCGATGACGCCGGTGCCGGGAGGCGCCGCGCGGACCATCACCTTGCCCGCGCCCCAGCGCCCGGCGCCGTCGTGGTGCAGGGTGCGGCTCTCGCGCAGAGGCACGCGGATCATCGACTTCTTGGCTTCCTCGGTGGCCTTGCGGATGGCTTCCGGCACTTCCCGCGCCTTGCCATGACCAAAGCCCACGCGGCCCTTCTGGTCGCCGACGACCATGAGGGCGGCGAAGGAGAACCGCCGGCCGCCCTTCACCGTGGCGGCGACCCGGTTGATGTGGACCAGCTTCTCGACGATTTCGCTGTCGCGCTCTTCTTCGCGACCCCGACGATCGCCGCGCTCTTCGTTCCTGCGAGCCATGATCGTTCCTTAGAAGTTCAGGCCGGCTTCACGCGCGGCGTCCGCCAGGGCCTTGACCCGGCCGTGATAGATGTAGCCGCCGCGGTCGAAGACCACGTCCTTCACGCCCTGCTCGATGGCGCGTTGGGCGATCAGGGCGCCGACGCGGGCTGCAGCCTCCCGGTCCGAACCCTTCTGCTTGCCGCCCGTCTTGTCTTGGACGCCTTCCAGGGTGGAGGCGGCCGCCACCGTCACGCCGCGCTCATCGTCGATGACCTGGGCGTAGATGTTCTTGGACGAGCGGAAGACCGACAGGCGCGGCCGGCCGTTCGCCAGCTTCCGCAGGCGGGTCCGCACCCGTTGGGCGCGGCGCTTGGTGGTTTCGCGAGGGGAGAGGGCCATCTTACTTCTTCTTGCCTTCCTTGCGGCGGACCTTCTCGCCGGCGTAGCGCACGCCCTTGCCCTTGTAGGGCTCCGGCGGGCGGATGCGGCGGATCCGGGCCGCGGTCTCGCCGACAAGCTGCTTGTCGATGCCCGAGATCTTGATCTCGGTCTGCTTCGGCGTGGCGAAGCTGACGCCCTGCGGCGGCTTGATGTCGACGTCGTGGCTGAAACCGAGCTGCATGGAAAGCGCCTGGCCCTTCATGGCCGCCCGGTAACCGACGCCCACCAGCTCGAGCGTCTGCTCGTAGCCTTGGGTGACGCCCACCACCATGTTGTTCACAAGGGTGCGCGACAGGCCCCACATGGCTTGCGCCCGCGTGGTTTCGACGCGCTTGGTAAGCAGCAGTTCGCCGCCTTCCTGCCGAACCTCGATCTCGTCGGCGACAGTCCAGGCGAGTTGGCCCTTCGGCCCCTTCACCGTCACCGTCTGTCCGTCGAGGGTGACCGTCACCCCATTGGGGACGGCGACCGCCTTCTTTCCGATCCGCGACATGTCAGTAGACCCGGCAGAGCACTTCGCCGCCGACGTTGGCGTCGCGTGCGGCGGTGTCGGACATGACGCCCTTCGGCGTCGACAGGATCGAGATCCCGAGGCCGTTCTTCACCGGCTTCAGGTCCTTGATCGACGAATAGACCCGGCGGCCCGGCTTCGACACGCGGCTGATCTCGGCGATCACCGACTGGCCGTCGAAGTACTTGAGCTCGATCTCGAACTCAGGAAAGGCGCCCGGCTTCTCAACCAGGTGGTAGCCGCGGATGTAGCCTTCCTCCACCAGCACGTCGAGGACGCGGGCGCGCATCTTCGAGGCCGGGGTGGTGAGCTTGCCGCGGTTGCGCTGGGCGGCGTTCTTGATGCGGGCGATCAGATCGCCGATGGGGTCGTTGACCATCTGAATGACCCTCCTACCAGCTCGACTTGACGAGGCCCGGGATCAGCCCGTGCGAACCCAGGTCGCGCAGGGAAATCCGGCTCATCTTCAGCTTGCGGTAATAGGCGCGCGGACGCCCGGTGACCTCGCAGCGGTTGCGGATGCGGGTCTTTGAGGAGTTGCGCGGCAGCTCGGCCAGCTTCAGCCGGGCTTCGAAGCGATCCTCGAGCGGAAGGCTGTCGTTGTTGGCGATCGCCTTCAACGCCTCGCGCTTGGCGGCGTATTGCTTGACGAGCTTCTTGACCTGCTCGTTGCGGTTCACGGCGCTTTTCTTGGCCATTGTCCTTACCCCTCCCCTACGCCTGCACGAAGGGGAATTGGAATTCCTTCAGAAGCGCGCGCGCTTCCTCGTCGGTCTTGGCGGTCGTGCCGACCACGATGTCCATGCCCCAGATCTGCTCGATCTGGTCGTAGTTGATCTCCGGGAACACCAGGTGCTCCTTGAGGCCCATGGCGTAGTTGCCGCGGCCATCGAAGGCGGTGGGCTTCAGCCCCCGGAAGTCCTTCACCCGCGGCAGCGCGATGGTGATCAGCCGGTCCAGGAACTCGTACATGCGGTCCTGGCGCAGCGTCACCTTGCAGCCGATCGTCATCCCCTCGCGCAGCTTGAAGCCGGCGATCGAGGTGCGCGCCTTGGTCGGCACAGGCTTCTGGCCGGCGATCTTGGCGAGGTCGCCGATCGCCGCCTGGATCTTCTTGGAATCGGCCACCGCTTCGCCGACGCCCATGTTGAGGACGATCTTGTCCAGCTTGGGGATCTGCATCTCGTTGGTGTAGCCGAACTGGTCCTTCAGCGCCTTGCGGATACGCTGGCGGTATTCGGTCTTCAGCCGCGGCTCATAAGCTTGATCAGCCATTGATCACCTCGCCGGTCGTCTTGGCGAAACGCACCTTCTTGTCGCCTTCCACACGGAAGCCGACACGGGTCGCCTTGCCGTTGGTATCGACCACGGCCACGTTGGACACGTGAAGCGGCGCTTCCTTGTGCTTGATGCCGCCCTGGGGGTCGAACTGCGTCGGGCGCGTGTGGCGCTGGACCATGTTCAGGCCCTCGACCACCACGCGGGATTCCTTCGGCAGCACCTTGAGCACATTGCCCTGGCGGCCCTTGTCCTTGCCGGTGAGGACCACGACGCGGTCCCCCTTCTTGATCTTCGCCGCCATCACAGCACCTCGGGGGCGAGAGAGATGACCTTCATGTGGTTCTTGGCGCGCAGTTCGCGGGGAACCGGGCCGAAGATCCGCGTGCCGATCGGCTCGCCTTGCTTGTTGACGATCACCGCCGCGTTCTTGTCGAAGCGGATCACAGAGCCATCCTTGCGCTTGATGCCCTGGCTGGTGCGCACGACGATGGCCTGCAGCACATCGCCCTTCTTCACGCGGCCGCGCGGGATCGCCTCCTTCACGGAGACGACGATGCGGTCGCCGACGCTGGCGTAACGGCGCTTGGCCCCGCCCAGCACCTTGATGCACATGACCCGGCGCGCGCCGGAATTGTCGGCGACGTCCAGGTTAGTTTGCATCTGGATCATGGGATCAGATCCTTCAGGCTTGGTCCGCGCCGCCCTTAGGCAGCACTTCCCAGGTTTTCAGTTTAGACTTGGGCGCGCACTCGATGATGCGGGCGACCTCGCCGGTTTTGTAGGCGTTGGCCTCGTCGTGGGCGTGGTACTTCTTGGACCGACGGACGGTCTTCTTGAGAAGCGGATGCAGCAGCGTCCGCTCGACCTTCACCACCACGGTCTTGTCGCCCTTGTCGGAGACGACGACGCCTTCGAGAATTCGTTTCGGCATGCTTCGTCTCTCCTCAGGCCTGGGCCTGCTTGCCGCGCAGGACGGTCTGGATGCGCGCGATGTCCTTGCGCACCTCGTCCACGCGATGGGTCTTCTCGACCTGGCCGGTCGCCTTCTGGAAGCGCAGGTTGAACTGCTCCTTCTTCAGGCTCAGCAGCTGTTCGGCCAGCTGGTCGGGCGTCATGCCCCGGATTTCGTCGATCTTCATCACGCGTGCTCCGCCACGGCGTCGATGCGGGTGACGATGCGGGTCTTCACCGGAAGCTTCGCCGCGCCGAGGCGCAGGGCTTCACGGGCGACATCGTCCGGCACGCCGTCGATTTCGAACATGATGCGGCCCGGGTGGACGCGCGCGGCCCAGTACTCGACCGAGCCCTTGCCCTTGCCCATCCGCACTTCGGCCGGCTTGTCGGTGACCGGCACGTCGGGGAAGATGCGGATCCACACCCGGCCCTGACGCTTCATCTGGCGGGTGATCGCGCGGCGGGCCGCCTCGATCTGCCGCGCGGTGACGCGCTCGGGCTCTACCGACTTCAGGCCATAGGAGCCGAAGTTCAGCGTGAAGCCGCCCTTGGCCACACCGTGGATGCGGCCTTTGAACTGCTTGCGGTACTTGGTCTTCTTCGGAGACAGCATGACGTCAGTCCTTAGGCGTTCTGCGGCTCGCGACGGTCGCGGCGCGGGCCGCGATCGCCGCGGTCCGGGCGACCGCCGCCTTCACCCGCCGGGCCGCTCTCGCCGGCCAGGCGCTTGTCCAGCGCCATCGGATCGTGCTCGAGCACTTCGCCCTTGAAGACCCAGACCTTCACCCCGATCACCCCGTAGGTGGTCTTGGCTTCGGTGAAGCCATAGTCCACGTCGGCGCGCAGGGTGTGCAGCGGCACGCGGCCCTCGCGGTACCATTCCATCCGCGCGATCTCGGCCCCGCCGAGACGGCCCGACACGTTGATCCGGACGCCCTTGGCGCCCAGGCGCATGGCCGACTGCATCGACCGCTTCATGGCGCGGCGGAAGGCCACCCGGCGCTCGAGCTGTTGGGCGATGTTCTCGGCCACCAGCTGGGCGTCGGTCTCCGGCTTGCGGATCTCGACGATGTTCAGGTGGACCTCGCCATCGGTCATGGCGGCGACGTCCTTGCGCAGCTTCTCGATGTCCGCGCCCTTCTTGCCGATGATCACGCCCGGGCGCGCGGCATAGATGGTGATGCGGCACTTCTTGTGCGGACGCTCGATGACGATCCGCGAGACGCCGGCCTGGTACAGCCGCTTCTTCAGCGCGCGACGGACCTTGATGTCCTCGTGCAGCAGCTTGCCGTACTCCAGGCCGTCGGCGAACCAGCGGCTGTCCCAGGTGCGGTTGATGCCGAGACGCAGCCCGACCGGATTGACTTTCTGACCCATCAGGCGGCCTCACCCAGCTCGCGGACCACAATGGTGATCTCGCTGAACGGCTTTTCGATGCGGGAAGCACGGCCGCGCGCACGGGCGGCGAAGCGCTTCATCACCAGGTTCTTGCCCACGAAGGCCTCGGCGACGACCAGGTTGTCGATGTCGAGGTTGTGGTTGTTCTCGGCGTTGGAGATCGCCGAATAGAGCGCCTTGCGCACGTCGCGGGCGATGCGCTTGGAGCTGAACTCCAGCTCGTTGAGGGCGCGCTGCACCTTCAGGCCGCGGATCGACTGGGCGACCAGGTTCAGCTTGCGCGGGCTGGTGCGCAGGGTGCGGACCTTGCACATCGCCTCGACGCCCTTCAGCCGGCGAGCTTTGGCTTGCTTCGACATGGCTTACTTCCTCTTGGCCTTCTTGTCGGCCGCGTGGCCGGGGAAGTAGCGGGTGGGCGCGAACTCGCCGAGCTTCATGCCCACCATGTCTTCCGAGACCAGCACCGGGACGTGCTTCTGGCCGTTGTGCACGGCGAAGGTCAGGCCCACGAACTGGGGCATGATGGTGGAGCGACGCGACCAGGTCTTGATCACGTCCTTGCGGCCCGAGCCCTGCACGGCCTCGGCCTTCTTCAGAAGGTAGCCGTCGACAAACGGGCCTTTCCAGACAGAACGGGTCATGACTTAGCGAGCCTTCCGGGCATGACGCGAGCGGATGATGAACTTGTCCGTCGCCTTGTTCGTGCGGGTCTTGCGGCCCTTCGTCGGCTTGCCCCACGGGGTGACCGGGTGGCGGCCGCCGGAGGTGCGGCCTTCACCGCCGCCGTGCGGGTGGTCGATCGGGTTCATGGCCACGCCGCGGACGTGCGGGCGACGGCCCTTGTGGCGGCTGCGGCCGGCCTTGCCCAGGACCTCGTTCATGTGGTCCGGGTTCGACACCGCGCCCACCGTCGCCATGCAGCCGTCCGGCACCATGCGCAGCTCGCCCGAATTCAGGCGGATCTGGGCGTAGCCGGCGTCGCGGCCGACCAACTGGGCGTAGGCGCCCGCGGCCCGCGCGATCTGGCCGCCCTTCAGCGGCTTCAGCTCGACGTTGTGGATGATGGTGCCGATCGGCATGCCGCGTAGCGGCATGGCGTTGCCAGGCTTCACGTCGGCCTTCTCGGCCGCGACCACCTGATCGCCGGCCTTCAGGCGTTGTGGAGCCAGGATGTAGGCCAGTTCGCCGTCGGCGTACTTCACCAGCGCGATGAAGGCCGAGCGGTTGGGGTCGTATTCCAGGCGCTCGACCACGCCCACCACGTCGAGCTTGCGGCGCTTGAAATCAACCTTGCGGTACAGGCGCTTGGCGCCGCCGCCGCGGAAGCGCACGGCCACCCGGCCGCCGCCGCCCCGGCCGCCCGACTTGGTCAGGCCCTCGACGAGGGACTTCTCAGGCCGGCCCTTGTGGAGCTCGGACCGATCGACCAGCACCAGCTGGCGCCGGCCCGGCGAAGTCGGATTGTAAGTCTTCAAGGCCATCGGATCAGAGCCCCGTGGTGATGTCGATCGACTGGCCTTCGGCCAGGGTCACGATCGCTTTCTTGACGTCGGAACGGCGCCCCATGATGCCGCGGAAGCGCTTGGTCTTGCCCTTCACGTTGAGGGTGTTGACCTTGGTCACATTGACCTTGAACAGCGCCTCGACGGCGGCGGCGATCTCATCCTTCGACGCGTCGGCCGCGACCTGGAAGACGACCTTGTTCTGCTCGGACAGCAGAGTGGCCTTTTCCGTGATCACGGGCGCCAGAACGGTGTCGTAGTGGCGGACGGTGGGCTCGACAGCCATCACGCGGCCTCCTTCGCGGCGAAGCGCTGCTGGATCGCGGCGACGGCGTCCTTGGTCAGGACCAGCGTCTGGCGGCGCAGCACGTCATAGACGTTGAGGCCTGCGCTCGGCAGCACATCCACGTTGGGGATGTTGCGGGCGGCGAGCTTCAGGTTAGCGTCGACCTCGGTCCCGGCGATCAGCAGGGCGTTGGTCACGCCGATCTTGGCGAAGCTGGCGCGCAGCGCCGCGGTCTTCGGCTCCGCCGCGGCGGCGGAGTCCAGCACGATCAGCGCGCCGGCCTTGGCCTTGGAGGAGAGCGCGTGCTTGAGCGCCAGCGCGCGGACCTTCTTGGGCAGGTCGAAGGCGTGGCTGCGTACGACCGGGCCGTGCGCCTTGGCGCCGCCGACGAACTGGGCCGCCCGGCGCGAGCCGTGGCGGGCGCCGCCGGTGCCCTTCTGCTTGTACATCTTCTTGCCCGTACGAGAGACCTCGTTGCGGACCTGAATCTTGTGGGTGCCCGCGCGGCGCTTGGCGAGTTGCCAGGTGACGCAGCGCTGCAGGATGTCGGCGCGGATCTCTTCGATGCCGAAGATGTCGTCCGGGAGCTCGATCGAGCCGCCCTTCCCGCCGTCGAGCTTGATGACGTCGAGTTTCATTAGGCTTGATC
>Ga0068859_100001282_pt1 | contig 25686 bp, 17 predicted proteins | sample KBSSwiS22_FD_66585 | JGI IMG/M metagenome (GOLD analysis project Ga0068859, IMG submission 66585) | Switchgrass rhizosphere microbial communities from Kellogg Biological Station, Michigan, USA - KBS Switchgrass S2-2 | ecosystem: Host-associated > Plants > Roots > Rhizosphere > Soil ...
AGGTTGCCGAGCGGGCAGCCCTGATGGCAGAACGGAATGCCGCAGTCCATGCACCGGGCGCCCTGCTTCTGGAGCTCTTCCTCCGGGTACGGCAGATACACCTCGTTCCAGTCCTTGAGGCGCTCCTCCACCGGACGCGTGGGCACCTTCTTGCGGTGTATTTCGATGAAGCCTGTGGGTTTGCCCATAATCAATCAGACAATAAATAGATCGATAAATTTTGGATTTTAGGATTGGGGATTGTGGATTGATTGAAGATTGTCAGATTGTTGATTTTGGATTTATTGCAGATTCAATCCGTCAATAAATCTCCAATCACCAATCCCAAATCCTCAATCAATCCACAATCCCAAATCCCCAAATCTAAAATTTATTTATTCCCTACCCCGCCGCAGCCCCGACCAGTTCTGCAAAGTCCGGCTCGCGCGACTCCGAGCGAGCTTTCGCTTCCGCCGACAGCACGCGTTTGTAATCGCGCGGCATCACTTTCACGAATGGCTGTTCGGCCAGCGTATCGAGAATCATCGCGGCATGCGCGCTCCCGGTGAATGCGACGTGCGTCGCAATCATCTCCCGGACGATCTGCCAGTCGTCGCTGGTCAGCGGATCCAGATCGACCATGCCCATGTTGCAACACTGAGCGAAGTTGCCGTGCAGATCGAGCACATACGCGACGCCGCCGCTCATGCCGGCCGCGAAGTTGCGCCCCGTCTTCCCCAGAACCACCACTCGGCCGCCCGTCATGTATTCGCAGCCATGATCGCCGACGCCTTCCACGACGGCCCGCGCGCCGCTGTTGCGCACGGCGAACCGCTCGCCGGCCAAACCGTGCACGTAGGCTTCCCCGCTCGTTGCGCCATACAGCGTCACGTTGCCGACGATGATGTTGTCCTGAGGAACGAACGTCGCACGGGCCGGCGGACGAACCGCAATGATGCCGCCCGACAATCCTTTGCCCCAGTAATCGTTGGCATCGCCTTCGAGCGTCATGGTGATGCCGCGCGGGATGAACGCGCCGAAGCTCTGGCCCGCCGAGCCCTTGAAATGGATCTTGATCGTGTCGTCGGGAAGCCCGGCGGCGCCATGCGCGCGCGTCACTTCCGAGCCGAGGATCGTGCCGACCGTCCGGTTCACGTTCCTGATCGGCAGATTGATCTCGACAGGCGTCCGGTGCGCCAACGCATCGGCCGCCAGCCGGAGCAGCTCGACATCGAGGACCTTGTCGAGTCCGTGATCCTGCGCGCGCACGCAGCGCTGCGCCACCGTCGGCGCAACCACCGGCTTGTAGAGAATCTGCGACAGATCGACGCCTTTGGCTTTCCAGTGATCGACAGCCGGTCTGACGTCGAGCCGATCGACGCGGCCAATCATCTCGTCGATGGTCCGGAAGCCGAGCTGCGCCATGATTTCGCGCACGTCTTCGGCCACGAACCTGAAGAAATTCTCGACGAACTCCGGCTTGCCCGAGAAGAGCTTCCGAAGCTCGGGGTCCTGCGTCGCGACGCCCACCGGGCACGTGTTGAGATGACACACCCGCATCATCACGCATCCGAGCACCACCAGCGGCGCCGTGGCAAACCCGAACTCTTCGGCGCCAAGCAGTGCGGCGACGACGACATCGCGGCCGGTTTTCATCTGGCCGTCCACCTGCACGACGATGCGGTCGCGCAGGTTGTTCAGCACAAGCACTTGCTGCGTCTCGGCCAATCCGAGCTCCCACGGCACGCCCGCGTGCTTCAAGCTCGTGAGCGGTGAAGCGCCTGTGCCGCCGTCGTGGCCGGAGATGAGCACGACATCAGAGTGCGCCTTCGCGACGCCCGCGGCCACCGTTCCGACCCCGACCTCCGCCACCAGCTTGACGTGGATGCGCGCGCGGCGGTTCGCGTTCTTCAAGTCGAAGATCAGCTGCGCGAGGTCCTCGATCGAATAGATGTCGTGATGCGGCGGCGGCGAGATCAGTCCGACGCCCGGTGTTGCGTGGCGCACTTTCGCGATCCACGGATAGACCTTGTGTCCGGGCAGCTGGCCGCCTTCGCCCGGCTTGGCGCCTTGTGCCATCTTGATCTGCAGGTCGTCGGCGTTCACGAGGTACTCGCTGGTGACGCCGAATCTGGCGGACGCCACCTGCTTGATCGCGCTCTTCCGCGAGTCGCCGTTGGCGTCGGGCACGTAGCGCGCCGGATCTTCCCCGCCTTCGCCGGTGTTCGACTTGCCGCCGAGGCGGTTCATCGCAATGGCCAGCGTCTCGTGTGCCTCCTGGCTGATCGACCCGTACGACATGGCGCCGGTCGCAAAGCGCTTCAGGATGTTTTCGGCCGGCTCGACTTCCTCGATCGGCACCGGCTTCTTGCCCGCCTTCAGCTCGAACAGGCCGCGCAGCGTTGCGCGCTTCTTGTTCTGATCGTTGACGGCCTGCGTGTACTCCTTGTAAATCTTGTACTGATTGGTTCGCGTCGCGTGCTGCAGCTTGAACACGGTGTCGGGATTGAAGAGATGGAACTCCCCGTCTCTGCGCCACTGGTATTCGCCGCCTTCGTCGAGATCGGGATCGGCCACCGGACGTTCCGGGAACGCTAACTCGTGCCGCTTGCGCACTTCCTGGGCAATCGCCTCGATGCCGACGCCGCCAATCCGCGACGCCGTATGAGTGAAGTAGCGGTCGACGAACGTCTTTTCCAGTCCGACCGCTTCGAAAATCTGCGCGCCGCGATAGCTCTGCAGCGTGGAGATGCCCATTTTCGACATCACCTTCAGAACGCCCTTGTTCAGCGCTTTGATGTAGTTGTACACCGCCTTGTCGTGCGTGAGGCCGACCAGCATCTTCTGGCGGATCATGTCGTCGAGCGTCTCGAACGCGAGATAGGGGTTCACGGCGCCGGCGCCGTAGCCGATGAGCAGCGCCAGGTGATGCACTTCGCGGGCGTCGCCGGTCTCGATGACGAGCGCGGCGCGATTGCGCGTGCCTTCGCGCACCAGGTGATGGTGCATCGCCGCGGTCGCGAGCAGGCTCGGAATCGGTGCAAGCCTCAAGTTCACGCCGCGGTCCGACAGGATGAGAATCGTGTAGCCCTCGGCCACCGCCTCGCTGGCTCTCTTCTGAATATCTTCGAGTGCGCGCGCCAATCCCCGGCCGCCTGACGCGGCGTCGTAGACCATCGGAATGCTGATCGACCGGAAGCCTCGGTGGTCGACGTGACGCAGCTTCGCCAGCTCCTCGTTGTTCACGATGGCCGACTTGATCTTGATTTGCCGTGCCGACTCGGGCTCCGGCTTCAGCAGATTTCTCTCGGGACCAATCGTCGATCCCATCGACGTCACCAGCTCTTCGCGGATGGCGTCGAGCGGCGGATTGGTCACCTGCGCGAACAGCTGCGTGAAGTAGTCGTAGAGCAGCCGCGGACGATCCGAGAGCACCGCGAGCGCGGTGTCGGTGCCCATCGAGCCGATCGCCTCTTCGCCGCCGGTCGCCATCGGCGCCAGCAGAATCCGCAGGTCTTCCTGCGTGTAGCCGAAGGTGCGCTGCCGGTTGAGCACCGTCTCGTGGTCCGGAGGCGGCAGCAGCGGCGCATTCGGCAGATCCTCGAGCGCCACCATGTTGTCCTTCAGCCAATCGCCGTAGGGCTGCGCCGACGCGAGCTCGCGCTTGATCTCCTCGTCGGCGATGATCCGGCCCTGCTCGGTGTCGACGAGGAAAATCCGGCCCGGATGCAGGCGCTCCTTGAGCAGAATGTTTTCGTCGGGGATGTCGAGCACGCCGACTTCCGACGCCATGATGACGAGATCGTCCTTCGTCACGTAGTAGCGCGACGGTCGCAGGCCGTTCCTGTCGAGCACCGCCCCGATCACCGTCCCGTCGGTGAACGCAATCGACGCCGGCCCGTCCCACGGCTCCATCATCGTCGCGTGGAACTCGTAAAACGCCTTCCGCTCGGCCGACATGGATTCGTGCCCGCTCCACGGCTCCGGGATCATCATCAAGACCGCATGCGGCAGCGATCGTCCCGTCATCACGAGGAACTCGAGCACGTTGTCGAAGGTGGCGGTATCGCTGCCCCCTTCCCGGATGATTGGAAGAATTTTTTTGAGGTCGTCGCCGAGCAGATCGGACTTGCACATCGCCTCGCGCGCGTGCATCCAGTTGATGTTGCCGCGCAGCGTGTTGATTTCGCCGTTGTGGGCGATGTAGCGATACGGGTGCGCGAGCGGCCACGACGGGAACGTGTTCGTGCTGAAGCGCTGATGCACCAGCGCCAGCGCCGATTCCATGTCGGGATCGGTCAAATCGGGGAACATGCTCTCGATCTGATCGGCGATCAGCATGCCTTTGTAAATCAGCGTGTTCGCCGAGAGGCTCGGGATGTAGAAATACTTCTTGTCGGCGCTCGAAATCGGCAGCTGATCGACGGCGTGCTCGATCCGCTTGCGGATGACGTAGAGCTTGCGCTCGAACATCGCGCGATCGAGGGTCGCCGCGCGCGCGATGAAAATCTGCTTGATGTACGGCTCGACGGCCGCCGCCGAGGCGCCCACCATCCGATCGTCGGTCGGCAGATCGCGCCACGCGATGACGGTCTGCCCTTCTTCCTGCACGATCCGTTGGATCAGCGCTTCGATCGTCGCGCGTGGGTCGTGGTCGCGCGGCAGGAAGACGGTGCCCGCGCCGTACTCACCCTCCGGGGGCAGCGTAAAGCCAAGGCTCTTCGCTTCCTTGCGAAGGAACTTGTCCGGCATCTGAATAAGGATGCCGGCGCCGTCGCCGGTATTCACCTCGCAGCCGCAGGCGCCGCGATGCAGAAGATTGACTAAAACCTGCAGGGCCTGGCTGACAATCGAGTGCGAGCGCACACCTTTGACGTGCACGACAAAACCCACGCCGCATGCGTCGTGCTCGAAAGCGGGGTCATAGAGTCCTTGGGCGGGCGGACAACCCGGGTCACGTTCCATACGATAGAGATGCAGTTATCGGGTACTTCGGTCCATAAGTAAAATACAATTTTGAAATCTGATGTATCTGATTTTTAGATGGGTGCTTAGGGCAGCAATAGAAAAAGCCCAGCCCCCCGCGGAACTGGGCTTCGCATCCGCCTGTTGCTAATCGCGTCACTCCACCGGCAGGAAGTAATGTTTCGCCACCCAGTGGGAGACTTTATGCGACAGCACCAGTCCGTGAACGACGGACGTGCGATAGTGTATCCCGCCAAAAATCCGTCCCTCGATGACTTCCTTACGCATCTCCTGAGTATTCTTGAAAGTGTGGACGGTGCCGTTCAACTCGGGGTGACCCGGGACGGCCTGGACGTCGAAATGAAGCGTGATCTTCTTCGTCCCGAAGAATTCATCAAACGCGTATGAGACAGCGCCGGTGAAACAACCGTGTGCGGAAGGGTACTCCTGGTGGCCTGGTGTCGTCCCGAGCGGTGCCCAGGCCGGGTCGGGCTCGGTCGCGTCGTTGCCGTCCTCGTTCGCGCCGACGGCACGAATCGCCGTCACGGGCCGCCAAAAGTTGTAGTAATACTTCGAATCCCAACAACCGATGAACGAATCAGCCAGCGTCACGTAGGTTTGCGCAAAGAATCTCGCACTGTCGATTGTGTTCAGTCCCTGCTCGGCTGCGACTCGCCGGATACCTCGAAGCCCGTACGGGGCGGGGGGCTCGGTGTAGAACAAACCGATGTTGGTCTGCTCGGGCGTGCGCAGTGACCCATTCAGGGCCCCGAAGTCTTTCACCTCGTTGTAGTCCTCGGCCCATTGCGCGCTCGTGAGGTCTGGTGGTCCATCAGCGCGAAACTGCGACGGGCTGTTGATTGCGAACGGTCGCATCACCGCAACCCACGGTGTGGCCGGCGTGGCGGGGGGAGCCGGTGCTCCCGGCGTTAACTGATAGACGCCCGGACCTGGAGCTTGAAAGGTGTAGGTGACGGCAGCATTCCCGCGTCCATCACCAGCGCGCGAGGCCAGAAAATCGGTCGCGATTTCCGTTCCGAGCGTGACTCCGCGATCCTTGGCCGTCCCATCAGGGATGCCCGCGAGGTAGGTGTTATAGGAGGTTGTGAGGTACCCCGTGGCCCCAGCCTGCGACGGGAACAAGGCCCGCAAAATCGTATAGGCCGCCGCGGCCGTGGCCGCATCGATGGACGCCCCCGCAGCCACGGTCCCGGGACGCGGGTGAATGGCGAACACGGAATAGTGGCCGTCGATGGCGTTCACCGCATCGTAGATTGCCGCATTGAGGTACGCGAAGTTGATTGCCGCCGGCGCGCCACCCGGGATTGGCGTGGTATTGACGAACATTGCCGTCCCGGCAATTCCATTCCAATCGTCAACCGAGTTCGCCGATGCGGTCATCGGCAAAACGGCCAAAAGAACCGCCAGGATCGTTGCAATGAACCACCGTGAGTAAGTCATCTCTTTTCTCCTTTTCTGGCACGAATACGAATTCCCGACGTGCTCTAAATACAACCAAGGAACGCGAGCAGCGATTGCTGGTCGCCGCCGTTCAATCCCTGGAACGCGTCCGAAGCCCCTCGTCCCTGACCGTCGTGCGCGATGATCGCGTCGCGGATAGACAGCGCGCTGCCGTCATGCAGCAACCGTGGACGCGTCGACACGCCCCACAGCGGCGCCGTGCGAAATTCGTTGCCGGTGGCGCTCGCTTGCGGAATACCGTCCGCTAAGCGGCCCATGTCGTGGAGCAGCAGATCGGAAAACAGCTGAGGCACCAGCGTCGGTGTTGCTCCACTTCCACGCACCGTGTACGACGGCCGGTGGCAACTCGCGCACCCGGTGGCCTGAAAAAGTCCGGCACCTGTCGAACTCAGGCATGCGCTCGTCGGCTTTGGAGGATCAATTGTGTTGAGAAACGCCACGAGGGACGTGAGCGCTGCCGCATCCGCTTCGGGCTTCAGTACGGATGCGCGGCAGCCTTCGACTGCGTCGCGGGGGGCGAGAGGGTTCGTCAATCCGATTTCATCGCGAAACGCCTCGCCCATGAATTCCACCAGCGTTGCCGTTTGCGCTTTCCACCCAAATCGCCCGATGCGCCCGTCCGGCAGACGGTTCACGTGCCCACGCACCTCAACCGGTTCGCCTGCCGAAGCAGCTTCGATGTCGATATCCAGAATGTTGTCGATGAGCGCAGTCCCCGACAAGCCCATGGCATTTCTCAGCGATGTGATGTTTGCCTGGCGCGGAACGCCGGTTTGCAAGCCACAGCCGAGTCCAAGCTCCGTCACCGAATGCTGACGCGCAATGGGCCCACCATGAGAAGACAGGGGATCGAACCCACCGGCGTCCAGACGACCGAAGCGAATGACGTCGGCATCGCTCGACATGCCCCCATTACCACCGATCGTCGGTGTGTTATGACATGAACTGCATGCCTGTCCATTAAAGAGTGGCCCGACAGACTCGGATAGATCAATCGGTTTGGAGAAGATGGCGCGTCCCTGTTCGACCGCTCCGTTCTTGTCATTCGCGATCGCGTGATTCAACAGACTCGTCGTCACCGGTCCGGCGCCAAATGTCTCCATCTGGAGTACGGCGCCGTCGTCGCCGGGCAATGTGACTGTCACCCAAATCTTCCGGGCGTCATCTGATACTGCGATGCCGTTGGCGCGAAAGTCGCTCAGCGACGATTCGATACGGCGAACCGCAACGACTTTTCCATCCTGCGTCATCCTGACGATTCGGTTGTTGCCGCGATTCAGCACATACAGATCAGAACCACCGCCAAGCGTGGTGTTGCTGGCGAAATTCCGTGCCGCAACTTCAGGCACCGCGGGCGCCAGATCGACCGGCCGGTCAAAAAACGACGACGTCACATGTCGCAGATTCTTGCTGGTGAACATCGATCGGTCGGCGCCCACGCTCGTGACGTCGAGATCGAAGACCAGAATTCGGTTCGCGAGCGGATCGCTCACGAACACGGTACGCACCGGCACCCAATTGAAGAGCATGCCGACGCGCGCCACTACGTCGCGGTCGGTTGAGTTGGCCGTGGCGACGCTGATGTTTGCAATCGGGGTAAACGATCCGGGCTCGACGAGGCCGTCGACGCCTTTACCCACGTGAATCTGGACGACGCTGCCGTCGGCAAGCGCCGCGAGGAACACGGCACGGCCGCTTCCGTCAGGTGATTTCGTCACGAGCGCGGTCGCGATCGCACCGGCGGTGAGGCCATGTGTCGTTGCGGCGTCGCGGTTCGTCAAATTACCAGAAAACACGCCGGCGTTTTTCGGAGGCGGAGCGCCAGCCAATGGAGCCCCATTCGGATCGATGACGGTAATGGTGCCGGCATCGGAGCTCCCCCTCGGAACATTCGCAAACCACGGCCGTCCGAAGCCGTTGTTCAACGAAATCCCCAACGGGAGACTGACCGCTGGAAAATCCTTCGTCACACCCGTGTTGCCGTTCACGGAGTTCACGAATTGCGGACTTTGAGCGGTGTACATGCGCACTTTGCCGCCCTCAGCGCTCGCCTGATTCCCGGCTGTGGCAAAACCGGACGGAACGACGACCGCACCATCGCGGACGTCGATTGACAGAATCGATCCAGGAGCGTCGAGAGGCTGCGCCAGCGCCGCGCCAAAGTTCGAGGTGCTTGCGACAAACAAACGATTTGAATCGAGAATTTGTCCCGCTGCGGTTGTCGCCTTGAAAGATGCGTTGTCGTTGAAGGGACCGCCTTGGTGGTACTTGCCAATTTGGGTGATGGCTCCGGCGCCCGGGATTCCCGTCGCAACTACCTCAGCATTCAGCGCAACGGCTTCGCCGGGTCCGCGTGGATCCGGCGACTGTGCGCGCGTCGCGCTGATAAGAAGGCCAAGAAGCCCGACGGAAACCGTGAAACCCAACGGTTTACGCATGTCGCCCTCTCCAAACGCCACTGTGGGCGTTGCAGACTCCGAGGATTTGATCCGGACACGCGGAAGGAGAGGCGGAGCCTAAACGAATGCGCAATCCAATGTCAATGCTTTGCGACCCAGAGCCTGCAGCGTCAGTCCTACGCCGAGCACTCCCCTTCTTGCACTTCGGGGTTGAACTCGCCCGATTCGGCGAGGTCGATGTAATCGTCGGGCAGCGCCGCGTCCGGCGTCAGCTTTTCGAGATCGCCCAGCACCGCTTTCACGCGATCCAGCTCGACGCGCATGAAGAAGCTCGTGGCCGACTCGTCCTTCTGGCGCGAAGTGACATAAAGGTCGATCAGCCGTTCGAGCGCCTCCGGCATCCGCCGCGCGGGAATTTTCGCCGCAAGCTTGCCGAAGCGCACGCCGTCGCCTTCGGCGCCGCCGCCCACCATGACGAAATATTGCGGCACCGCTTTTCCGCCAAGTTTCCGCACACTGCCCTGGAACCCGAGACCCGCGATGTGATGGCGGCCGCATCCGTTCGGGCAGCCGCTGATCTTGATTTGCAGATCGGGCGCGGCGGCAATCAATTTCGGGTTCTCGCGAAGATGATCGCCCAGAAACTTTCCGAGGCCGCGCGATTGCGTCACCGCCAGCTTGCACGACTCGGCGCCGGGGCAGCTTGTGACGTCGGCAATCGTCCCCGCGTCGGCCAACCCCATGCCTGCCGCCGCAAGCTGACGATACAGCTCAGGCACCGCGTCGCCCGGAATCCAGCGGAACACGAGATCCTGTTCGGCCGTCACGCGGATGATCCCATCGCCGAAGGCCGTCGCCAAATCACCAAGGATCCGCATCTGCTGGCTCGTGAAGTCGCCGAGCACAATCGTGGCGGTCACCAGAAAATACCCGGCCTGCTTCTGCTTCCGCACGTTCGTGCTGAGCCAGTGCGAGTAATCGCCGTTCATCGTCGGCAGCATCGGCCGCACTTGCGGCATGATCCCGGGGCCGGTCACCATCGAGCTGGTCGCGCGCGAAACCGTTTCGAGAATCGGCGGCGATTCCAGACGCCGCCACGCCGGTGCGCTTTCCACCGGAGGCTGCTCGGGATCAAACGGAAGCGATGCGCCGCCCTGCGCCTTGAACTCGACGAGCGCCTTGTTGTATTCCACGAGAAAGCGATCCCAGCCGATCGCCTTGATCAGGAACTTGAGCCGGTTAGCCTGCTTGTGCTTGTAGTCGCCGAATTCGTGGAAGACGCGGATCACCGCTTCGGCGACGTTGAAAATGTCGGATGCCGGCAGGAAGTCGTGCACCGTCTGCGCCGACTTCACCATGATCGAGGTGCCGCCGCCAATCACGACGCGAAAGCCTCGCTTGCCGTCCTTCATCTGCGCCCGGTAGCCGAGATCGTGCATGCCGAGCAGCGCGTGGTCTTCGTCGGTGCAGCCTTCGAACGCGATCTTGAACTTGCGCGGGAGCGAGGAGCTGAGCGGATGGCGCAGCAGATACCTGGTCGTCGCTTCGGAGTACGGCGTGACGTCGAACACCTCGGTCGGCGACACGCCGGCGAGGGGGCAGCACGTGATGTTGCGCACCGAATTGCCGCAGGCCTCGCGCGTCGTCAAGCCGGCGTCGGCCAGAATCCGCATCGCGGTCTCGACGTCGTGGAGCTTCACGAAATGAAATTGAATGTTCTGGCGCGTGGTGATGTGGCCAAACCCACGGGAGAAGCGCTCTCCCACTTCCGCCAGCGCCTCCAGCTGCGCAACAGTGAGGATGCCCTGCGGGATTTTCACGCGGAGCATCTGCACGTCGCCCGGCTGCCGCTGCCCATAGGTGCCACGGACAAGCCGGAACACACGCCACTGGTCGGGCGTCAGATCGCCGCGCTCGAACTTTTCGAGCGTATCGACGAACTCGTCGATGTCGGCCTCGCTGGCGAACGATAGACGGGTTCTGCCGAGGGTCTGAGGATTATCAACGGCTGACATGATTTGGGAGAAAATTATGGCACTTTCCAGGCAGTTTGACGAGCAGCGCCCGCGCCGGCAGGCCGTTACGGCTTAACCGGACCTGGCGGACGGAACCAGCGCCGTGCTCCCGCCGCAAACCGCCAGACGTAGAGCGCCGGCAGCCAGCCACGCCCGGAAACGCCATAGGCTTCACGCATATAAGCCGCGGGCGGAAACACGTGCTCCTTGAGAAGACGCGCACGCGCCGGCCAGTCTGGAAGTGCCGTGACGTCCGACAGCAGCACATCAACCTTTCGAAGGTCGGGCCGCAAGAACCTGGCAGAGGGCTCCCCGCCGCTCCTCGCTTCCACTTCCCGCAGCGCTTCCAGCAACGGGGCGGGCAACAGCGTCGCAAACTTCTGCTGGGCGAGCACGAGACTGCGATGGCAAACGGCGCTCATCCGTTTTCGGGCGGCGAGGTTGACGAACTGTTCCACTTCGGCGGGACTCAACCGCTCGCCAAGCAGGTGGATGTCGTACAACCAAATCAGGCGATCGCGGCCGTGATGGTGAGCAACCCGATGGATGCATGCGATCGCGAGCGCATGAACCGCCGACGGCGATCTCACTTTTCCTATCGTCGGCACCTCAATCGATGCGTCTGCGAGCTCCTGGCCATCGAACATGTTGGCAAAGACCTGCGGAACGCTGATCTTCCAGTGCACATCGTAGGTGTGTTGCACGCCAAAGGCATCGCGCTTGATGTAGGGCACCTGGGAGCTGACGAACGTGCCTGTCACAAACGGAGGACGGCTGTATCCACGCCGTTCGAGAACACGGCAGACAAGCGGTACTTCATTGGACTGAACCAATAAATCGACGTCGGCGCGCGGCCGCAGCACCGAGCTGGCGTAGTGTGTGAAAGCGAGGGCTGCGCCTTTGAACAACAGCGGGTGGACGCCGGCAGCGGAAAGATCATCGAGGACTGCGCGCATCTCTCGCAACTGCAACGGCTCGGTTGCAGCCGCCTGCATGAGCGCCGAGTCAAACATCGCGAACGAGCGGGCTCCTGGGCCGCCAGAGGCTCCGCTCGCGTGATTGAGTCGATCGGCGATGAGCAGGTGCACGCCCTGTTGCTCGGCTGCCTCAAACGCACCGGGATCGTTGAGCATCGAAGCGCAAGACCAATCGAACGGCCCATCTCGCAACAGTTCAGAAAAGAGATTAGTAAGCACAAGCGCGGCGCTGCCTCTACTTGCTATAGCGGAGCGATAGATCGGCGACTCGGGTCAACGCGCTCTTCCACTCGGGAAACCGATCGCCGAAGCGATCAGACACACGGCTGGAGATTTCCTGAAGAGTGATGCCCTGGAACAGGAGATCCATGATCATGCTGTCGATCGAGGCCTCCTCATTCGGCGATGGCACAAACGCGGCAGACGCTTTACGGACCCAGTCAGTAGACAACGGGGCGCTCAGGAACGTCGATTGCCGGAATGTGGAGACGCGCTTGTCGGCGTCCCGGCTGTCATGAATATCAGTGTTCCACGTCCAGATGTAGTCTTCGCCCACCAGGTCCGCGCGAACGTCAATCACCACGACGCTGTCAGGTACAAGTGCGCACGGCTGAGACCACGGAAAGAACGCTTGCCGGTAGACAGACTGTTCGCCAACCCCGGGGGCGTTGGAAAACACGCATCCCGCGGTCGTTTCGCAATCGAACCACAGGCAAAATCCGTGTGCTTCACACGCCTCCGCAACGGTCCACCTGAGCGTTCCGCGAGCGTTCGGAGTATCCAGCCGTGCGTACTCGAGAACGACCCACGTCTGTGGCTCGCTGACCAGAGCTTCGCCGCTTCTGGTCCATTGTTTCCACGTATTGACCGCTCGCCGGCGCCCGACGCGCCAATCGAGCCCCCTCGTGTTTTCCCACGGCTCGACGATCCTCCGGTACGACATCGGCGCTGACACCAGCGCGGCGCGTAACGTTTCGGTTTGCGGGATCAACGTGCCGCCGGGTTTCAAGAACCGATCGCGCGCATCAAGGATCGACCTCACGCTGACCTGATGGAACGGCAGCACGCCGTGGAGGTCCGAGACAATCAGATCGACCTTTTCCGGAAGGTTTACCGAGGTCGATAGCGCCTGAATCAGCTCGACGCGATCGGAAAAGCCGTTGCCCGCGACAAGCTCGCGAGCGACCTGGATGATGCCGTCCGCATCTATCGCGTAGACTTTTCTGGCGCCCGCCTGGCACGCCATCAACGTAAAAATTCCTGGCCCCGCACCGAGATCGAGAACGACCGAATCGGAGTTGACCCGGGCGCGAATCGCCTCGGAATACGCATTTGTGCGGTTGCGATCGTTCACCATGTCGCCGTACTCGCCGACAGTGTAAGAACTCATCGTGGAGACTGCACTGGCGGCCTCTTACGAGTCAGAGGTGTCGCGGTAATCGGCAAGGATCAACTCGCAGAGATCGAGGAGGTGTTCGGCACCATCCGGCCGCGCGACCCAGCGGACCGGTGTTCGGCTGACTAAGTGCCCTAAATCTCGAAATTCCTTCGCCCGCATCGCGTCATCCAGGGCGTAATGCACGTAGGTCCCATTGGCCAACGCCACAAACGCATCCTGTGCCGATAAGCGCTCGACCTGCGTTCTGTCGCGGTCTGCGCGCCGCTCCCCCAGCACGTACACGGCTGAAAGTGGCAAGGGCTCCGCACAAAATTCACGCTCGATTTCCAACTCTCGATAGCGCTTGTCCCACCAGTGGTTGATTCCGTTCACGGGCGTCACGCGCGGCAAGGTTGCGTGGCCTTCGTACAACGCCTCTCCCGCGTCCGGCCACAAATTCAGTCGCGGATAGCCGGGCATGACGTAGAACGCGGAATTTTTCAGCTGAAGCGCCGCGACATCATCCGACAAAAGGCGATGCCCGAGTTTCAGAAACGCCGCTGCCGTCGTCGACTTGCCGGCGCCGCCGTCGCCAACGATGGCAACCGCCGACCCACCCACCGCGATTGCGCTGGCGTGCAGGCACAATCGGCCGAGCAGTCGAAGGACGAGCCCTAGAATCGGCCCTCGCAGATACACCGCCGCGTCGGCCACCGTGGAGCCTTCCGACCAGCGACACCATACCTCGCTACCGTCGGCGCTGATGAGAAACTCCGTCTGATTGTCGTAGATAAACAGGAAGGCGCCGCCCGGGACCGTCCGCCAGATGACGAGGTTCGGATGTCCCTTCGAATTCAGATCCGGGCTTGTGTACCAGACAACGCGTCCGGGTTGGTTTATCCCGGCCGGCATCTCATTCAAGAAGACGCGCACCTCCGCAGGACGGGAGGGGCCATGAAAACTCAGTCCTGGAATTTCACCACTGGCAAGCAGACGCAACCCGTAGGATGTGTACGCCCGCTGCACGACTCTATCCGTCAAGAAGCAGGGCGCGACCGCGGCTAGGATGAAAAATTGTTGCCCACAGCCCCATTGTCGCTCCCGGACCTCATCCTATTCTCGGTGATCGTTCGAAGATCTCCGTACACAATCAAGACTGGAGCAGAATAGGATTTTTTTCCAACGGGGAGAGGAACAACCGATGTGTCGTCGGTTTTGTCATCCATCATGTGGTCTCCTGGTGGACCGGGGGACTGGCGGTAAGCCTAGCACAACCAATCTGTTGAAGCCACAGGTTGAGGCTCACTGGCCGCAGGCTCGATCGTAAGAGATCTATGTCCTTGTGATCATTTCTTGCCTGGGCTGCCGCACTCACTTTTGCCAGAACGGCACTGGCCGATTGGATCTCCACAAACTCCTCAAATCCAGGAGCCGGCACGAGGTGCGCCTTCCACCAGCCAGTATCGGCCGGCGGCAGCAGCGCAGCCCATGGATTCCCAGCCACTGGAGCTTTGGGTCTTGAAAGCACCTGGTGGGGCAACCTGCCCTGCATCGCAATGCGGAGCAGGCTCTTTTCGGCGAACCAGGGGATCGGCGGCAGCCTCAGTAGGTAGCGCACCACGCGCAGGTCGACGAAGGGGTACCTGTTCTCTGCCGCCTGCCGCATCGTCCCAGGATCGATCAATTCGAAATAGAGCGGCCAGTAGGAGTGGGCCAACTCGAATCCCGGCCGGATGTCTTCCGCGTTGTTTGAATCCATCCACCGTTGGCGCAGATGGAGTTTGCGCTGCAGCGTTGGTGAAAGCCACTCAGGATAGAGCTGGACGGCAGGCGGCTTCGAAAACCCGAGCGCGCCGCGGAGGATTGTCCTGATGCCAAATCGCGGAACCTGCCGCCTTTTGTAAGTGAGCCAGAGGAAATCGCCCAGCAGACGACCGTATGGTCCGTCCTTGAGCCGGGACGCCAACACGGAGGGTGGCCCATCAATCAAAGGATCAGCGCCATCTCCCCGAAGCAACACGCGCGAAGCGGCTGCCGGATTACGGTGAACCGCGATCATTCGACCCCGATCGAACAAAAAACGCGGCTCGGGCGGGTACCAGTCCGGATCGGGCTCCGGCGGCGGAAAGCCGTAGTCGTCGAACGGATAGTGATGAATGGGAATGCCCAGAGCATCAGCGGCTAACTGCGAATACTTCCGCTCCTCGTCCGGCACGATGCGATCGAAGACAATCGTGTGGGCGCGAAGATCGAAGGGTGCACCAGACGCAACCAGCATGCGATGCGCGGTCGCGGCAATCGCCGGCGAATCGAGGCCGCCGCTCATGAATACGCCGACTCTGTTGCTGCGCAACCGATCGCGCGTCGCCGTTTCGAACAATTCGAGGAACTGATCGACGTAGTCCGCCCGGCGCCGGTAACGGATCTCGTCTTCGAGCGGGAGCTGCCAGTACCGGCGGATCGACACTTCTCCATTCGAGAGGGTCAGCGTGTGGGCGGCAGGAAGCCTGCGAATGTCAGAGAAGCTCGAGCGGTCGGTATCGAGTGCGAATCCAAACACGAGGAAATCGGCAATGGCAAGCTCATCGAGATCGGCTGTCACCGCCGGATGACGTCGCAGACAACTCAGGTCGTTACTGAACGCAAAGCCTGAACCTTTTCGCGAATAGAAAAGCGGCTTCACGCCCAGATGATCGCGCGCGCAGAACAGCGTCCGGGTCGCGGCGTCCCACAGTGCGAATGCAAAATCGCCGATGAGATGCTCGACGCAGCGCGTCTGCCACACTGCGTAGGCATGCAGGATCAATTCGGGATCGGGAGTGTCACGCGAGACGCGGCGGCCGTGCGAGGCGAGCACGCTCACGAGCTCCTCGCGCGCGTCGATGCGGCAGTCCGCGACGAGGGCGATGCCGGCGTCGGTGTACGGCTGGCGCTCGTTCTCCGATTCCCAGGTGGTGCGGAGCAACGCATGCCCCAATCCCACGTTGTCCCCGATCCACGTCTGCTGCGCGTCGGGGCCGCGCGCCGCAAGGCTCTGGGTCAAGCCCGACAGAAGATCGCGATCGACCGGGCCGCCGGCGAGATCCATCAGGCCGACAATTCCACTCATGCAAGCCCGGTGACCGTCACGAGTTGGTGCTCTTGTAATTTTGTAATGAGTGCAACGAGATCTTCGGAGAGGCGATCGCGCGGCACGTCGTACTCTGACAACAGCACCTCGAGGATCCTCGCAACCTCTCCGTTGCCGGCGAAGAGCTCCCAGACCCGCGACCCGATCGGGTCAAGGCCAAAGTACACGCCCGTCTTCAGATTGAGTAGAACGACTTCTCCATTCAGGTCCTGACTGAGCACATCGTCGTTGATGCGAATGCGCGACGCAAGCAGCGATGACATTGTCATGATGAGTTTCGCAAGCGGTTGGCAAACGTGGGATCGGTGGCGGTGAACCATCCGGCAAATGCCGTCTTGGGCTCCGTGCCTTCAACCCGCGTCACCTGATGAAGCAAGTTGGGGGAAATCCGGAACATCAACGCATCGCCTAGTCCCGTGTTCGCGATATCGGCGAGCAGCGTGTCGGAATTGCGATCTCGCAACTGGAGCAAGCCGCCGCTGTATCCCCGTGGGCTGAGATTCAAGCTGAACGCGACGAGCCGGCCGTCTGTGTTGTCCGAATGCCAGGAATCATAATGGCCGGCCTCTGGCAGCAGCCGATACACGAGCCCGCCAAACCAGGTGAACGGACCGCAGCCGGTGATTTCGTGGGCCACTCGAAGAAACCCTGGCCAGTTCATGATGAAATGCAGGAGCTCGACCGCAGGGCCTGGAGCCAGCACGCAATTTGAATCAAAGCCATGTCGCTCGTGCGACTCCCAGGTCCCCTTCTCGATCGACGCCAGGACGAACGACAACAGCGGCGATTCGACGAGATCGCGAAGGTGCACGCAACTCCTTTGGCTGAACTCGTCACGCAGACGCTCGATGTCCGCCCGATGCGCTGTCACTCCCGCCTTGCCAATTTGTATCAACGCCTGTAGCGCTCCGATGTCGATATTATGGCGCATGCTGCGTGCCTCGCGGCCTCGCGCCATCTGCGCTGACGCGCACACAGCCACGCAAGATCAAACCGGACGGCTGGAATATCGCATCCGCCGGCGATGGCAATCCGATAGGCGACGATGGCCCGATCACGAAGACCCTTCCTGCGGTAGAGCCGGCCGAGGCGCGCATGCACGCGAGGGTGATCGCAGTCCAGCAGCCGCCTGGTCTGCTCGGCGCTCGTGATCACGGCGTTGTAGGGCCGATGGCCTGCCAAGGCGAGCTTCAACGATTGCTCGTACGCGGCGATCGCTTCGTCGAGCCGAGCTTGTTTTTCCAGCGCCCTGGCCAGCAGTCGATACGCGTCAATCAACGTGGGTGATAACACGAGAGCCTTGCGAGCAAGGTCCTCGGCGTGTTGCCACCGCTTGCGGTCCGCCGCGATCCAGCCGAGTCCGAGTTGCGCGTGCGCGTTGGCCGGCTCGAGCACGAGACTCCGCTCGAAAGCCATCTCGGCTTGATCAGATTTCTCGAAATAGAGCGTCATGCCGAGCGGATACGCATTTCGATAGCTCGGATCTGCCAAGAGCGCTCGCCTGTGCCATTCCCTCGCCTCGTCTGCGCGGCCTTGATCGACCAGCACATGCGCGAGCCAGAAATATGGCGCCGCGCCCAGGCGATCGCCGACCGCAACGAAAGCCGACTCGGCGTTGGCACGATCACCTGCTCGTGCGGCGGTGGCACCCTGCCGTATCGCGACATAGGGATGCAGCAGCAACGGCTCTGCGTCTCCCAACCGCGCGGCCAGTTCGTCGCCTAAATACTTCCACTCGAGCGGCGTGTGGCCGCCTTCGACAGAGTACGAGATGGTGACGAGATCGCTGCTGACGCGCTTCGCGATGAGTAATCGTACGAGCTCGTCAGGCCACCGCCATGGCAGCAGACTGTGTGTATCCCACTCGCCGTAGGACACGCGGGGAATCGTCAGATAGTCAACGTCGATATCCAGAAGAACAGACTCAGTGGGCGGGGGCAATGTGTCGAGCGAGCAAATCACCAGCCGGCATCTCATCAATTCAGTGCTAATGCGGCGTTCCCCCCAGACGGCGGGCGCGCACTCGCCGGGATACCGCTCCTGAAGCTTGCGAAGATGGCGGCGCAGCGCGGCTCGACCAGCCCGTGTCTGCCACGTCGCATCCGGCACCACCCAATACAGCTCCCGAACGATCTGCTCTTTCAGTGCTGCGCAAAGAAAGTTCGCGATCGAGAGACTGTCGTCGCTCTCCAGCCACCACATGTCGTGATGAGCATCGATGTGAACGAGAATGCGATCGCGCACGCCCGCTTCACGCCAGATGCGAAGAGCCCCGTCGTGATTCTCCATCAATCGAATCACGCCGCCGGGACTCGAGACCGCTGTTGATTGAAGGGAAGGATTCACCGCCGCGTGACGTGCGGCGGCGGTGGTCATGCTGCCGGAAAAGAAGCGAGGATCCTGTAACGGGCGATGTCGGCAGAGCGATCCAGCAATACTTGCCCTTGGCAATCGACCCACGCGTGAGCTTCGAAGCCTCGGACGTTGTTCCTGGCGACACCAATCCGGATAACTGATGGATGCCCGGCCCGCCCGAGCAGAAACTGGACCGCCAAAGATTGCGTCAGGCACGTCGCACCCGGCACGACGCGGCTGCAGGCTTGAACCAGATTGGCGAGCCGTTCCACCGGCACCGCAACGAGTGCGGACGGACACGCCGCGGCTGGAATGCTGGTGCGCAGCTGTCTACGAAGCGTAGAGAATGGCAGCAGCCACAGCCCCAGACGAATGGCCGCGAGCAGGAGAACAATCCTTGCCGCGAGCCTTCGATCGGATCGGCTGAGGCGCAGGAAACGCCGGATCATTGGCGAGAATTTTCACACGCCGACAGGGCGGATTCAAGCGTGGCGCTAGAGGGGCCGCGCCCCTTCGGTATTGACGGTACCCACATAGAGATCGCTATCGAGACCGGCCGCCGAACGGAATGCCGATCGCATTGCCTGCCCGATCTTCTGTGCCGCCGTATCATCGGAGGCAAACGCAAATACTGAGGGCCCCGAGCCAGCGATCGAACATCCCAGTGCGCCCGCGTCGAAGGCGGCCTGCTTCACAGCAGCAAACCCGGGAATCAACGGCGCACGAACAGGCTCGACCAGTCCGTCCTGAATGCTTCGGCCGAGAAGCGCAAGGTCGCCGCTCGCCAGCGCCGCAACGAGCGCGCCGACGTTTCCGAGGTTCGGCACGATCTCGTCGATCGAGTACGCGCGCGCCTTTACCAACCGTCGCGCTTCGAGCGTCGACACCTTGCAATGCGGGTGAACCACACTCACGTGCAGGTTCGACGGGACAGGCAGCGGAACCACTTCGAACGGCGTGTAGCTTCGAACGAGGACGATGCCGCCCATCACGCTTGGCGCGACGTTGTCCGCGTGAGGAGAACCGGACGCCGCATTTTCGCCTTCCATGGCGCTCAAGAGCACGTCCCGTTGGTTCAACGGACGTCCGAGCAGCTCGTTTGTGGCAACAGCACCTGCGGCGCTGCTCGCACCCGAGCTGCCGAGGCCGCTGGCGAGCGGCATCTGTTTGTGCAACCACAAACGCACGCCCGCGGCTGCCGCACCCTTTGCTGCGGCACGCCGAAGGACGTCGAGGGCCGAGCGCCCGGCGACGTTCCGCTGAGGATCGCGGCTGAGGAGACCGTTATCGCCGGTAATCTCAACAATCTCTACACCGGGATGGTCCGAGAGCTCGGCCTCGACGACGTCTCCAGGGGAGGCCAGGGCGAGCCCCAGAACGTCGAAACCTGGCCCGAGATTGGCAACAGTGGCAGGAGCGAAGATTCGGAGTCGTCGTTTCATTAAAGATTCCGCCGATTATCCCTGAAAAACCGTGCAGGCACGACATGTGTCATACGGACGGGTTACGTTTCTGAAACTAAGTGGTACGAAAGGGAACACCATGAAAGCGCTCGTGTGTCTCGGCGTCGTCTCACTCGCTTTGACGCCCGTTGCGGCGGCGCAGAAGGCGTCCGCAGTTGTTGCGACTGCTGAGGCATCCACGACCCAGGTCGCCAAGGTCACGATTGGCCCAAAAGAGTGCGTGATTCGCGGCAACGTGATCGACACCGCGAACGTCCCGCTGCCGGCGAAATCCGTACGGCTGCGAAATCTGGATACCTCGAAGATCGAGCAAATAACGGTCACCGACCGCGACGGCCTCTTCAGTTTCATCGCTTCGGCGGAAATGCCATACGTCGTCGAAGTCGTCGACGAACCGGGACGCGTTGCCGGCGTCGGCCGCGTGCTCCTGGCGCGGGCTGGAGAGGTGGCCGGCGACACAGTGATCGTGCCCGCTGCCCTTCCGGCTTCCTCGAGCGGATTCAAAACCGCAGCCGGCGCTGTGTTGTCGGCGTTGGGCGGAACGGGCCTGACGGCGCTCGCTCCCCAGACGCCACCGCTCAGCCCAGAGAAGTAGACGAAAGGGCTTTATTGTCGTTTAAATGTAGTTAGTGTCGTATAATGTCTTAGTGAGGTCGGCAGATCCCCCTCATCCGTCCAGGCAGAGAAGCCGATATTCAGACAAGAGTAGTTGAGCGATGGAGGTTACCCACACCAAACCGGCACCCGCACCTCGTCCGCCGACGGCTCAGCCCGCGCCGGCTCGCCCGCTGTTTCCCGCAGAGTCCGACACCCACTTGCTCGATCGCTTCAACGCGCTTTACAAGTACCGCTATACCGCCATCACCGTTTTTCTTCTGGTCATGCTTGGCGTGCTCATCCGCGTGTACACCACGATACCCATGTACCGCGCAACGACCAGCTTGCTGATCGATGATGAGCGCGCGGCGTCTGTGGCAGGGTTCAACGCGACGAACCCCGACTACACCCAGGATCCCGAGCCGTATTACCAAACACAGCTTCGGATTTTGACCGGGCGCGAACTGGCAGCGAAGGTTGCCGTTCGTCTTGGCCTGAAGGATATTCCCGAGTTCAATGGCCAGGGCAGGCAGCCCATGGGCCTCGCGGGCGTGCTCGACAAGATCAAGCAGCAAGCGAAGAGACTTGCCGGAAAGGGCTCGGCCCCGGAAACCGCAGCCGCTCCCAGCCCAAGCGATATCAACGGTGTGATCAACCGTCTCCTCGGCGCCATCGACGTGGATCCGGTGCGCGGCAGCCGCCTTTACAACGTGTCGGTGCGATCGTCCAATCCGGTGTTTGCGGCGAAGGCCGCCGATGCGCTGGTTGAGGAGTACGTCAAGCAGAATTTCGAGCGGCGGACCGAAACCGCGTCCAACAGCCTGGCGTTTCTCGCCGATGAGATCAGCAAGCAGCAGAAAAAGGTCGAAGACAGCGAGCGCGCGATGGCGGAGTATCGCGAAACCCAGAATGCGCTGTCCCTGAACGAGCGGCAGAACACCGTCGTCGCGAGCCTCAACCAGGTGAACGACCAGTACACACGGGCGCGGACCGAACGCATCCAAAAAGAAGCCGCGTACAGCCAGGTCAAATCGCTCAAGTCGAGTGCGCTCGCCGAGTCGATTCCGGCCGTCACCAATAATCCCGCGGTCCAGACGCTGCGGCAGCGGCTGGCCGACCTCCAGCGCACGCGCATTCAGCTCAACGAACGGTACGGCGCGAAAAATCCGCAGGTGATCGAGAACGAGAACGCGATCGTCGATACGACCAAGCAGTACCAGGACGCGTTGCGGTCGGCGGTTGAATCGATTCGAAACGATTACGAGACCGCGCTAAGCCTGGAGCGGCGGCTCGGCTCCGCGCTCGACGATTCCAAGAACGCGGCGATGGACCTGAACCGGAAAAGCGTCAGCTATACCGTGCTCGAGCGCGAAGCGCAGAGCAACCGGCAGATTTACGACGCGTTGATCCAACGAAAGAACGAACTGCAGATCGTCAGCAACAGCGGCGGCAACAACGTGCGTCTGATGGATCGTGCGGTGGTGCCGGGAGCGCCCTACATTCCCGACATCCCGCGGCATCTCATGCTGGGATCGCTCGCCGGCGTGTTTCTCGCGGTCGGGCTGGTGCTGACCATCGATTATTTGGACGACACCGTCAAGACGCCGGAGGATGTCACTCGAGGGCTCAAGCTGCCGTTCCTGGGTCTGGTGCCCGCGATGAAAGGAACCGACCAGCCGCTGCTTACCTGGGACGTGCCTCACGAGTTCGGCGAAGCCTTCCGCGCGCTGCGGACCTCGCTCGTGTTCAGCAGCGGTACCGAAGGTACTCGCGTCATCGCCGTCACCAGCGCCCAGCCGCTCGAAGGCAAGACGACCACCGCGTGCAACATGGCGATTGCGCTCGCCTACGGCGGCGCGCGCGTGCTGCTGATCGACGCCGACATGCGCCGGCCAAGCGTCGCGCGCACGCTCGGGATGGAAAACACGATTGGGCTCTCGCATCTCTTGACCGGCCAAGCGAACCCGCGACAGACCATTCGGGGCACAAAAGTCCCGAATCTCTGGCTGATGTCGGCGGGTGTGACACCGCCCAACCCTTCCGAACTGCTGGCCTCCGATCGCATGAAAACGCTGATTTCGACCGTGCAGAGCGGTCCGTTCGAGTGGGTCATCATCGATACCCCGCCGGTGCTCGCCGTTACCGACGCGGTGATTATCGCGCCGTGGGTATCGGGCGTCGTGTTCATCATCGGCTCGGAGATGACGCAGCGGCGACTCGCGGAACGCGCAATCGAAACGCTCATGACGAGCCGCCCGCGCGTGCTTGGCGCCGTCCTCAACAGGGTCGATATCGCCCGCAACAAATACTATTACTCGCGCTATTACGGCTATAAGTACAAGAACTACTACATCAAGTCTGACGCGGCGTGACGAGACCGTGACGAGCGCGTGGGCGGCCGGCGTGGCCGTTCTGCTCGCCGCCGTTACGTTTGCCGCCGGCGGCGTCTATCCATCGGTCTGGGTTCCCGCGGCAATCGTGATCGTGGCCATGGCGCTTGGCCTGCGACCTCGAATCGCGTGTGGGGGCCGCTCGCAACCGCTCGACGTGCTGCTGATGGTTGCGGGTATCGCGGTCATCATCCAATGCGTTCCGCTGCCTGACGCGCTGGTCCGGCGAATCGATCCGCAGGCATTGCCGCTCCGCGCGGCGCTGCTGCTGCCGGTGACCGTGCCCCTGCCGATCAGCCTCCTCCCACGCAACACGCTGGCGGCCCTGACGATCTTCGGCACAGCCGCGCTCCTGTTCTGGATTTGCCGCGAGATCTGCGAGATGGGCGGAACCGGGCGCCTCGTCCGATCGATTGCCGCGATCGGCATGTTCGCGTCGATCGCCGCGATTGTGCAGCGCGGGATCAACGGCGAATTGCTGTATGGGTACTGGCGCCCACTGGATGCGGGCGCGAGGCCGTATGGCCCGTTCGTCAACCGGAACCATTTCGCGACGTGGGCGATCATGGCGTGCCCGCTGATCTTCGGGTACCTCCTGGCGCGGGCGCCGGATGCGCGCAAAGGGCTCGCAATGGCGCAGCGATTCGTGTCCGCGGTGAAACACCTCGAGACGGTCCGGGTCTGGCTCGCGGCCGCCGTCGCCGTGCTCACGCTCGCGGTCCTGATCTCGGCGTCGCGATCCGGAATCATCGGATTAATCGGCGCCTTCGCCATCACCACGGTGCTGTCGAAGGGGCGTCAGATGCCGGCGACTCGCCGGTGGATGGTCGTCCAGGGGCTGGTGCTCGCCGCCGTCGTCGTGTCATTCGCGAATTTCACCTCGCTCGCCAAGAGGTTCGACGAGACGCTGGCGGCGAGCTCGCCGATTCGCGGCCGCACGGCGATCTGGCGTGATGCCGCTCGACTCGCCACCGATTTCCGCTGGACCGGCACGGGCGCAGGCACGTTCGCCGCCGCGATCGTTCCGTATCAGACGACCGAGCCGGGCTACACCATCGGCCAGGCACATAACCATTACCTGCAGCTCGCCGCCGAAGGCGGCTTCATGATCTCTGCGCCGGCCGCGCTGATTCTCGTGGGGTTCCTGTTACTATTCCGCCGGCGCTTGATGGACGACCGCGGGCCGGATTATCTGATTCGCGCGGGCGCCGGCGCGGGGATCGTGGGCGTCATGATTCAAAGTATCTGGGATAGCGGCCTTCGCATGCCGGCAAACGCGATGTTGTTCGCCGTCCTCGGCGCCATCGCGATCCACGCGCCCGCCGATATGGCGGCTCGCAGGACGCGAGGGTAATGCTCCGTCTGGGCTTCGATCTCGACGGCGTAGTCGCAGACTTTCGCACGGCGTTTCTCGAGGCAGCCGCGAAGCTGCTCGGGAAGGAAAGCATTCAGCGGCCCGGCTCTCCCATGCCGGATGTGGACGCGGTGTCGGCCGCCGACGCCAAACGCGTCTGGAAAGTCATCACGGACACGCCAAACTGGTGGCTCGATTTGGCGGCCTACGAACCGGAGCAAATCGCCCGACTCTACCAGCTGGCCCGGCGGTTCCGCTGGGAAGTCTCCTTTCTCACGTCGCGGATTCCCACCGCCGGCGACTCGGTGCAGTTTCAAAGTCAGGCGTGGCTCGAAGCGCACGGTTTCTACATGCCGGCAGTCGTCACCGTCCCCGGCTCGCGCGGCGAGATTGCCAACGCCCTTCGCCTCGATCTCACCGTCGACGATCAGTTCCTGAACTGCGTCGAGGTCGTCAGCGCGTCGCAGAGCAAAGCCATTCTGATCCTGCAGTTGAGCGACAAGAATCACGACGAACGGCTCAAGCAGCAGGCGACCGAGCGCGGGATCGGCGTCGTGCACCGCCTGGAAGAGGTGATCGAGGTGCTGCTGCAGCTGCAGGAAATCCTCCCCCAAAAGCGTGGCGCCCCAATGCGGCTGGCGGACTGGTTCCTCAGCAAAGACCCTTCGAGCCACGTGCTGCCGATGAACCCGCGCGCATCTCGTCCGGTTCCGCCGCTCAAGGACCAATGACGGTCCGTCTCGTGTGGCTTACGTTTGGCGCCGTCACCCTCGTGGTGCTCGGCCTGACGGGGTACGTGTTGTCGCGCCCGGACGCCGAGTCGATCAGCTTCATGGCCGACGATGCGTTTTACTACCTGGTGCCGGCGTATTCGTTTGCTCACGGCGATGGATGGACATTCGATCATCTGACCCGCACCAGCGGATTTCAGCTGCTGTATGGCTATGCGGCGGCGCTCGTCTCGCTCGCCACCGGATACTCGCGCGCCTTTCGGCTGGCGATGACGGCGTCGTCGGCCATCGCCCTGCTGATTGGCGTCTGGCTGATGTTGAAGCGAAGCGCGGCACTCTATGGCCCCGCCGTCGCGTGCGCGGCGATTGCGCTGGCACTCGCATCGCCGCGCGCCCTCTTTCAAATCACCGCCGGACTCGAATGGGGTTGGGCCGTCATGGCGACGGCGCTTGTCGTGTACGCGTCATCTT
>Ga0068859_100001283_pt1 | contig 25657 bp, 22 predicted proteins | sample KBSSwiS22_FD_66585 | JGI IMG/M metagenome (GOLD analysis project Ga0068859, IMG submission 66585) | Switchgrass rhizosphere microbial communities from Kellogg Biological Station, Michigan, USA - KBS Switchgrass S2-2 | ecosystem: Host-associated > Plants > Roots > Rhizosphere > Soil ...
CGGGCCGGCCCGGCACCGGCATCTCGGAGTCGGGCACCCTGCACCGGGTCGAGGAGGCATTCGTGAAGGAAGAGGTCGAGCGCGCCGGCTTTCGCCTGCTCGCCGCCGCCACCTTCCTGCGCAACCCGAACGACCCGCGCGACCGCGAGACGCCCGAGCCGGCGCAGCCGAAGGACGAGTTCGTGCTGAAGTTCGTCAAGCCCTGAGCGGGCGCACCGAGCTGGGTCTCAGCGCTCGGTCAGGTCCATGGCCGCCCTGAGCAGCGCGTCGTCGAGTGAGCCCGGCGTCGTGATTGAGACGTCCTCGGCCACGCTGCGGCGCGCCCTCTCGAGCGAGCGCTCCTCTTCTGCCCTCTGCAGGGCGAAGCGCTCGAGCGGCGAATAGACCAGCGTTTCCGGCAGGGCCGCGCCACAGGACTCGCAGTTCGGAAAGCGCCGGTTGTAGACCCGGAAGCCGCAGTGCGGGCAGGTCGGCGCGGCCGACGTGTCCATCGCGCCGACGCCCGACCTACTTCGCGCTGCGACGGCCGTCCGGCTCCGTCGCCACGCCCTTGAACTTGCCGCCGTCCTGCTTGACGTCCATGAAGCGACCCTTGCCGTCCCCGCTGTCGTCGCGCTTGACGAAGTCGCCGGTGACCGGGTTCTGCACCTGGGTGCGCTCCCGGACGGATCCGGTGCGCGAGCCCTTGCCGGTGTTCTTGGCCATGTCGATCCTCTTGCAGTGACTCGAAGCAGTCAAGGTAGCCGGATGGGAATGGCCGGTCCTCCGGACGACCCGCCCCGGCTGCGTAGGACAATTGCGACACGATGGTCGCGCGCAAGGAAGAGCCGCTCTCCGAACGCCAGTTCGCGCGCATCGCCCGCGCCCTGGCCGAGCCGCGGCGCTACCAGATCCTGAAGCAGATCGGCGAGTCCGGCGAGGCCTGCGCCTGCAGCGCCCTGCACGAGACGCACGAGGTCAGCGCGGCGACGATGTCGCATCACATCAAGGAGCTCGAGACCGCGGGCCTGGTGGAGATCACGCGCGAGGGCAAGTTCATGAACCTGGCGCTGCGCCGAGACGTGCTCAAGGCCTACCTCCGGCGTCTCGCCGACCTCTAGGCGATCCATGTCCCCACCCGCCTAAAGGTCTCGCCGTTAGTTAGACACTTGTCGAACTGTCAAACCGACAGGGAGATTCAAGGAGGGTTCGCCATGAGCGGATCGTTGCAAGGCAAGGTCGCCATCGTCACCGGGGCGTCCAAGGGCATCGGCGCGGCCATCGCCCGCGGCCTCGCGGCCGAAGGTGCCTCGGTCGTCGTCAACTACGCAACGAGCAAGGCGGGCGCGGACACGGTCGTCGCCGAGATCGAGAAGGCCGGAGGCCAGGCCGTCGCGGTGCAGGGCGACGTGTCGAAGGCGGCCGACGTGAAGCAGATGTTCGCGGAAGCCGACGAGGCCTACGGCCGGCTCGACATCCTGGTGAACAACGCCGGCGTCTACCAGTTCGCACCGCTCGAGGACGTGACCGAGGCCGAGTACCGGCGCCAGTTCGACACCAACGTGCTCGGCCCGATCCTCGCCACCCAGGAGGCGGTCAAGCGCTTCGGCGACAAGGGCGGCAGCGTCATCAACATCGGCTCGGTGGCGAGCGAGCACGCGATGCCCAACGCCACCGTCTACGCCGCGACCAAGAACGCGCTCGACGCCATCGGCCGCAACCACGCGGTCGAGCTGGCGGCGAGGAAGATCCGCGTCAACACGATCGCGCCGGGCGGGGTCGAGACCGAAGGCACGCATGCCGCCGGCGTGATCGGCAGCGACTTCGAGAAGCAGATGGTCGCCGGCACGCCGCTCGGCCGCCTCGGCCAGCCCGACGACATCGCCCGGGTCGCGGTGTTCCTCGCGTCGGACGCCGCCGGCTGGATCACCGGAGAGCGGATCGCGGTCGCGGGCGGCTTTCGCTGAACGAGGGGCTTGGGCGGCGGCACGCAGGTGCCGTCGCCGCTTTTCCCTTTCGCTACATCACGGCGCCGAGCGCCCAGGGCACGAACTCGTTCTGCCCGTAGCCGTGGACCTCGCTCTTGGTCTTGCGGCCGGAGGCGGTGTCCAGCATGAGGCGAAAGATGCGCTCGCCCATCTCGTCGATCGAGGCGCTGCCGTCGACGACGTCGCCGCAGTTGATGTCGATGTCGTCTTCCTGCTTGACCCAGAGCGCGGTGTTGGTCGAGAGCTTGAGCGAAGGCGAGGGCGCGCAGCCGTAGGCCGAGCCGCGGCCGGTGGTGAAGCAGATCAGGTTGGCGCCGCCCGCGACCTGGCCGGTCGCCGAGACCGGGTCGTAGCCGGGCGTGTCCATGAACACCAGGCCCTTGGCCGTGACCGGCTGGGCGTACTCGAACACGTCGACCAGGTTGGTGGTGCCGCTCTTGGCGATCGCGCCCAGGCTCTTCTCGAGGATGGTCGTGAGCCCGCCGGCCTTGTTGCCGGCGGACGGGTTGTTGTCCATCTCCTGGTCGTTCTTCGCCGTGTAGCGCTCCCACCAGCGGATCCGCTCGACCAGCTTGTCGGCCACCGCCTGCGACACCGCGCGCCGGGTCAGCAGGTGCTCGCCGCCGTAGATCTCGGGCGTCTCGGAAAGGATGGCGGTGCCGCCGTGGCGCACCAGCCGGTCGACCGCGGCGCCGAGCGCCGGGTTGGCGCTGATGCCGGAGTAGCCGTCGGAGCCGCCGCATTGCAGGCCGACGGTGATGTGGCTCGCCGACACCGGCGTGCGCTCGACCCGGTTCGCTTCCTCGAGCAGCCACTCGACCAGCTCGATGCCGTGCGCCACCGTCTTCCTCGTGCCGCCGGTCTCCTGGATGTTGAAGGCGTGGAGTTGGGCGCCGGTGGCCAGGCTCTCCTGCTCGAGCATGCCGTTGATCTGGTTGGTCTCGCAGCCGAGGCCGACCACCATCACCGAGGCGAAGTTCGGATGCCGCGCATAGCCGCCGAGGGTCCGGCGCAGCACCTGCAAGGGTTCGCCGGCGCTGTCGGTGGCGCAGCCGGCGCCGTGCGTCAGGGCGATCACGCCGTCGACATTCGGGAAGCGCTCCAGCGCCTTCGGGTTGGTGTCGCGGCGGAAGTGGTCGGCGATCGCGCGGGCCACGGTCGCCGAGCAATTCACCGAGGTCAGGATGCCGATGTAGTTGCGCGTGGCGATGCGGCCATCGGCGCGGACGATGCCGTCGAAGGTGGCCGGCGTGTCGACGTAGGCGGTGGGCTTCGCGCCGCGGGTGGCGGCGTAGTCGCGGGCGAAGCTCGAGAACTCGAGGTTGTGCGTGTGCACGTGCTGGCCCGGCGCGATCGCCACCTTGGCGCTGCCGATGATCTGGTCGTAGCGGCGCACCGGCTCGCCGGCGGCAATCGCCCGGGTCGCGACCTTGTGCCCCGGCGGGATCAGCCCCGCGACGGTGATCCCTTCGCTCTCGATCCGCGTCCCGCCGACGAGCTGTTGGCGGGCGATGACGACGTCGTCGTTGGGATGGATGCGGATGACGAGGCCGCTCTGCGCGGCCGCCGGATTCAGCCGGTCGTTCATGGTGGGCTCACTCGTCGATGAGCTTCGGATCCCAGGCGTAGACCTTCTGCTTCTGCTCGCCGAGGCCGGCGATGCCGAGCTTCATCTCGTCGCCGGCCTTGAGATAGATCGGCGTCGGCTTCATGCCGAGCGCCACCCCGGGTGGCGTGCCGGTGGTGATGAGGTCGCCGGGCCAGAGGGTGGTGAAGCGGCTGCAATAGGCCACCAGCTCGGCGACGCCGAAGATCATCGTCGCGGTGCTGCCGTTCTGCATCCGCTTGCCGTTGACCTCGAGCCACATCGCCAGCGCCTGCGGATCGGCGATCTCGTCGCCGGTGACCATCCACGGGCCGACCGGGCCGAAGGTATCGCAGCCCTTGCCCTTGTCCCAGGTGCCGCCGCGCTCGAGCTGGTATTCGCGCTCGGAGACGTCGTTGACGACGCAGTAGCCGGCGACGTACTTCAGCGCGTCGGCCTTCTCGACATAGCGCGCCTTGGTGCCGATGACGACGCCGAGCTCGACCTCCCAGTCGGTCTTGACCGAATCCCGGGGCAGCACCACCGGGTCGTTGCAGCCGACCACGGCGCTGGTCGGCTTGCTGAAGATGATCGGCTCCTTCGGGATCGGCGAGCCGGTCTCGGCGGCATGGTCGGAGTAGTTGAGGCCGATGCAGATGAACTTGCCCATGCCGCTCCACGGCGGCGCGATCCGTCCCGGGTTGGCGACCGCCGGCAGCTTCTTCGGGTCGAGCTCGGCGAGGCGGCGCAGGTTCTCCGGCTTCATCGTCTCGGCGGTGATGTCCGGAATCACGCCCGAGAGGTCGCGGACGGTCCCGCTCGCATCGACGAGGGCGGGCTTTTCTGCGCCCTTGGCGCCGTATCGCATCAGCTTCATTGACGTGCTTTCGTGAGGGAAGGGAATGAGGACAGTCTAATTCGACCATCCGCCGTCGATGACCTGCGCCGTGCCGGTGGTGAAGCCGGATTCGTCGCTCGCGAGGTAGACCGCGAGCGCGGCGATCTCCTCCGTGCGGCCGACCCGGCCCATCGGCTGGCGGGCGACGAACGCCGCGTGCACTTGGGCTTCGCTCTGGCCGCTGGCCTTGGCCTGGGCCGCGATCCGCTCGCGCAGCGACGGCGACTCGACCGTGCCGGGGCAGATCGCGTTGCAGCGGATTCCCTGGGTGATGAAGTCGGCGGCGATCGACTTGGTGAGGCCGATCACCGCCGCCTTGGTGGCGCCGTAGACGAAGCGGTTGGGTGCGCCCTTGATGCTGCCGGCGACCGAGGCGACGTTGATGATCGAGCCGCCGCCCAACTCGAGCATCGACGGCAGGAAGGCGCGGATCAGCCGGTACATCGAGCGCACGTTGAGATCGAACGAGAAGTCGAACGCGACCTCGTCGCAATCGAGGATGGTGCCGGCGTGCACGTAGCCGGCGCCGTTGAAGAGGATGTCGATCCGTCCCTGGCCGAGGGCTTCGGAAGCCGCGGTGAGGACGGCGCCGCGGTCGGTGACGTCGAGGCAGCGAGTGCTGCAGCCGGTGGCCTTCTGCAACTCCGCGAGCAGCGCCTCGTTGATGTCGGTGGCGATGACCCGCGCCCCTTCGCGAACGAAGGCCTCGGCGGTGGCGCGGCCGATGCCCTGGCCGGCAGCGGTGATGAAGGCGGTCTTGCCGGCAAGGCGATCGGTCATGGAGGTTTCCTCTCTTTCCGCAAACGTGAGGTCAATGCGGCGTGAAGGCCTCGACCGGACGGTAAAGAATAGTTTCCTCCAAAAGCCGGCGTCAACATCGCTTCTCCCACGTCGCCGACCCCTTCTACGAGGGGGCGCTTGCTTTTTGAGCATGCCGTTTGCTCGCCGACCGGCGATCCGTCCGGCGCGGCGCGGCCGGCCCCGTCTTGATAGCCTTCCCGGCTTCCCCTTGCCAGGCCCCGCATGCGATCCGATCCGCCCGACGATCCTTCCCCTGCCGACGTCCGTGTCGTGCCGCCCCGGCGGCGCTGGCTCGGCGCGGTGGTCGCGATCCTGGCGCTGATCGCCCTGGGCGCGCTCGCCTGGTACCTGACGCACCGCCCGGCCGCCCCGGCGGGCGGGCCGTTCGCCGCCCTGGCCGCCGGCTCGGGTGCGTCGGGCGCCGCCGGCCCGGACCTCGCGGCCCCGGGTGGACCCGGCGGTACGGGCCGCGGCAGCCGATTCGGCGCGAGCACCGTCGGCGTCGCCACCGCGGTCCGGGCCGACCTGCCGGTGGTGCTGGAGGCGCTCGGCACCGTCGTACCCTCGGTGACGGTGACAGTGCGGCCCCAGGTCTCGGGGGTACTGACCCAGATCGCCTTCACCGAAGGGCAGATGGTGAAGAAGGGCCAACTGCTCGCGACCATCGATCCGCGCCCGTTCGAGGCCACTCTGCAGCAGGCGATCGGCGCGCGCATGCGCGACGAGGCCATGCTCGAGAACGGCCGGCTGCAGCTGCAGCGCTACCAGACCCTGCTCGGCCAGGATTCGATCGCCCGCCAGGACGTCGACACCCAGGCCGCCGCGGTCAAGCAGCTCGAGGCGGCCCTGGTCACCGACCGGGCGAACGAAAACACCGCTCGGCTCAACCTCGCCTACGCTCGCATCGTCGCGCCGGTGGCAGGGCGGGTCGGGCTGCGGCCGATCGACGTGGGCAACTACATCGGCGCCGGCGACGCCGCCGGCGTCGCGGTCATCACCCAGCTCAATCCGATCGACGTCGAGTTCTCGGTGCCGCAGGACCGCGTGCCCGAGATCCAGGCGAGCGTCGGCCGCGGCGCCCCGCTCGCGGTCGCCGCCTGGGACCGCACCCGCACCCGCAAGCTCGACGACGGCACCTTCTCCACCCTCGACAATCAGATCGACGTCCAGACCGGCACGGTCAAGGCGAAAGCGCGCTTCGCCAATGCGGCGAACAGTCTGTTCCCGAACCAGTTCGTCAACGTCCGGCTGCTGCTGCGCTCGGTCGACGGCGCGGTCGTCGTCCCGGTGACGGCGATGCGCACCGGGCCGAACGGCGATTTCGTCTACGTGCTCAAGGCCGACCGCACCGTCTCGGTCCGGCCGGTGCAGCGCGGCCTCTCCACCAGCGACGTGATCGCCGTCACCCGCGGCCTCGAGGCCGGGGAGCGGGTCGTCACCGAAGGCGGCGACCGGCTGCGCGAAGGCGCGCGGGTGCAGCTGGCGAGCGAACGGGCGGCTTCGGGCGCCTCCGGCGCCTCGGGCGCGTTCGGCGGCCGCCGCGGCGCGTCCGGCGCGGCTTCGGGTGCGGCTTCGGGCGCCCGGCAGCGGCGGCAGAGCGCCGATGGCGGCTGAGCGTCCACGGGCCGGGGGCCGGCGGCCATGAGTCCGTCGCGGCCGTTCATCCTCCGTCCGGTGGCGACCTCGCTGCTGATGGTGGCGATCGTTCTTGCCGGCCTGGTCGGCTTTCGCTTCCTGCCGCTGTCGGCCCTGCCGCAGGTCGACTACCCGACGATCCAGGTGCAGACCCTCTACCCGGGGGCCAGCCCCGAGGTGATGGGCAACACGGTGACCGCGCCGCTGGAGCGCCAGTTCGGGCAGATGGCCGGCCTCGAGCGGATGAGCTCGACCAGCGCCGCCGGCGTCTCGATCATCACCCTGCAATTCACCCTCGGCCAGACGCTCGACGTCGCCGAGCAGGAAGTGCAGGCGGCGATCAATGCCGGCGGCTCGCTCCTGCCGGCCGACCTGCCGGCGCCGCCGGTCTACGCCAAGGTGAACCCTGCCGACGCGCCGGTGCTGACATTGGCGATCAGCTCCGACACGATGCCGCTGACCGAGGTGCAGAACCTGGTCAACACCCGGCTGGCGCAGAAGATCAGCCAGGTGAGCGGCGTCGGCCTGGTGACCCTCGCCGGCGGCCAGCGGCCGGCCGTGCGGATCCAGGCCGACACCCAGGCCCTGGCGCAATGGGGCATCGGCATCGACACCTTGCGCACCGCGATCGCCGCGGCCAACGCCAACAGCGCCAAGGGCAGCTTCGACGGGCCGAAGCGCTCCTACTCGATCAACGCCAACGACCAGCTGCTCACCGCCGACGACTATCGCAAGCTGATCGTCGCCTACAAGAACGGCGCGCCGGTGCGGCTGATCGACGTCGCCCGGGTGGTGGAGAGCGCCGAGAACAACCGGCTCGGCGCCTGGGCCGGCAGCAAGGGCGAGCTCAGGCCGGCGATCATCCTCAATGTCCAGCGCCAGCCGGGCGCGAACGTCATCGCCACCGTCGACGCGATCAAGCGCCAGCTGCCCGACCTGCAGGCGTCCTTGCCGGCGAACCTCAGGGTCGAGGTGCTGGCCGACCGCACCAAGGGCATCCGCGCCTCGGTCGAGCATGTCGAGATCGAGCTGGTGCTGGCGGTGGTGATGGTGGTGCTGGTGATCTTCGCCTTCCTCGGCAGCCCGCGCGCGACCCTGATCGCCAGCCTGGCGGTGCCGATCTCGCTGATTGGCAGCTTCGGCGCGATGTACCTGCTCGGCTACAGCCTCAACAACCTGAGCCTGATGGCGCTGACGATCGCCACCGGCTTCGTCGTCGACGATGCGATCGTCATGATCGAGAACATCTCGCGCCATCTCGAGATGGCGAAGGAAGGTGCCAGCAAGGCCTCGGCTGCCGATCGCGAGGCACAGGCGCAGGCGGCCGAGGAGCTCAAGCCCGAGACGCTGAGCGGCGCCGAGGCCGAGTCGCTGCCGCCGGGCAAGCAGCGCCTGGTGCTCGAGGCGGCGCTCGCCGGCGCGTCCGAGATCGGCTTCACGATCATCTCGCTCACCGTCTCGCTGATCGCGGTGCTGATCCCGCTGCTCTTCATGGGCGACGTCGTCGGGCGCCTCTTCCGCGAATTCGCGGTTACGCTGGCGATCACGATCCTGATCTCGGCCGTGGTCTCGCTGACGCTGGTGCCGATGATGTCGGCGCGCTGGCTCAAGGTGAAGGACGACGAGGACGCCAAGGCGAGCGGCCTCCCCGCGCGCTTCAAGCGCGGCTTCGAGGGCGTGGTCCACCGCTACGACCGCAGCCTCGCCTGGGTCATCGACCACCAGGGCCTGACGCTCGTGGTGGCGATGGCGACCCTGGTGCTGACGGTGCTGCTCTACCTGTTCATTCCCAAGGGCCTGTTCCCGACCCAGGACACCGGCCAGCTGCAGGCGCGCATCGTCACCGCCGAGGACGTCTCGTACGCGCGCATGTCCGAGCTGCAGCAGGCGACGGCGCAGAAGATCCTCGCCGACCCGGCGGTGGAGAACCTGAGTTCCTTCATCGGCGTCGACGCCGCCAACAACACCATGCTGCACACCGGGCGGCTGCTGATCGACTTCAACCGCGATCACGGCACCCAGGACGCCCTCATGGCCCGGCTGCAGGAGGCGGTGCGCGGCGTCCCCGGCGTCACGCTCTACCTGCAGCCGACCCAGGACCTGACGATCGACGCCGAGACCGGCCCGACCGAATTCCGGGTCTCGCTCGAAGGCGCCGACACCGCCACGGTGACCGAGTGGGTCACGAAGCTGGTGGCCGAGATGCGCAAGCACGGCGAGCTGCGCAACGTCACCAGCGACGCCGGCGCCCAGGGCCTGGCGGCCTTCATCGACATCGACCGCGACACCGCGGCGCGCCTCGGCGTGACCGCGAGCGCGATCGACGACGGCCTGTACAGCGCCTTCGGCCAGAGGATCGTCTCGACCATCTTCACCGAGACCAACCAGTACCGCGTCATCCTCGAGGCGCAGCCGGGCCTGCTCGGCACCGCCGAATCGCTGGGCAAGCTCAACCTGCGCACCGCTTCCGGCGAGCCGACGCCGCTCGAGGCGATCGCCACCATCACCGAGCGGCGCGCGCCGCTGCAGATCACGCACGTCGCCCAGTACCCGGCCTCGACCATCGGCTTCGACGTCGGCGCCGGCGTCTCGCTCGGCGCCGCGGTCGATTCGATCCGCGAGTCGGCCGCCGAGATCGCCCTGCCGAAGTCGGTGCAGATCACCTTCCTCGGCGCCTCCGGCGCCTACGAGCGGTCGCTCTCGAACCAGCTCTGGCTGATCCTGGCGGCGGTGATCTGCGTCTACATCGTCCTCGGCGTGCTCTACGAGAGCTACGTGCATCCGCTGACGATCCTCTCGACCCTGCCCTCGGCCGGTCTCGGCGCGCTGCTCGCGCTCCTGATCAGCGGCAACGGCCTGGGCGTGATCGGCATCATCGGCATCATTCTCCTGATCGGCATCGTCAAGAAGAACGCGATCATGATGATCGACTTCGCGATCCAGGCCGAGCGCGAAGAAGGCCGCGCCCCGCGCGATGCCATCCACCAGGCGGCGCTGCTGCGCTTCCGGCCGATCCTGATGACGACGCTGGCGGCGCTCTTCGCCGCCCTGCCGCTGATGCTCGGCTGGGGCGAAGGCCACGAGCTGCGCCGGCCGCTCGGCCTCTCGATCTTCGGCGGCCTGATCGTCAGCCAGCTCCTCACCCTCTACACCACCCCGGTCATCTACCTCGCCTTCGACAAGCTCGGCCGCCGCTTTCGCAAGCAGCCGCCGCGACCTTCACCTTCCGTTGCCGCCGAACGGGGTGCGTCGTGAGAACCCTCGAGGCAGGATGGATCGGGCCGGCGCGGCGCTCTGCTCCGCTCATGTCCCCCGATCCGCGGCTGCGCCGCGGCTCTCCTCCTAATACTTCGCTACGCAGAGCGCCCCACCGTCCCGATCCGCGACCACCACGCCGCTTGGCGACCATCGCGCGCGTGCCCGAGGCCGACCGACCTCGCTTCGACAGCACGGACGCGACTGGAAGAGAGGCGCAACGGTGAACCTGTCGGCCCCTTTCGTTCGCCGTCCGATCGCCACCGTCCTGTTGACGATCGGTGTCGCCCTCGCCGGCATCGGGGCGTTCTTCGTCCTGCCGGTCTCGCCCCTGCCGCAGGTCGACTACCCGACGATCTCGGTCACCGCCCAGCTTCCCGGCGCCAGCCCGGAGACGATGGCGACGAGCGTGGCGACGCCGCTCGAGCGGCATCTCGGCACGATCTCCGGCGTCAACGAGATGACCTCGTCGAGCCAGGTCGGCAGCGCTCGCATCAGCCTGCAGTTCGACCTGTCGCGCAACATCGACGGCGCGGCGCGCGAGGTGCAGGCGGCGATCAACGCCTCGCGCGTCGACCTGCCGGCGACCCTGCGCTCGAACCCGACCTATCGCAAGGCCAACCCGTCCGATGCGCCGGTGATCATCCTGGCGCTGACCTCGCAGACGCAGACGCCGGGGCAGATCTACGACACCGTGTCGAACATCGTCAGCCAGCGGCTGGCGCAGGTCGAGGGCGTCGGCGACGTCGAGATCGGCGGCAGCACCCTGCCGGCGGTGCGGGTCGAGCTGCTGCCCTTCGCCCTCAACCGCTACGGCATCAGCGGCGAGGACGTGCGCGCCGCGATCCAGGCCTCGAACGCCAATCGGCCCAAGGGCGCGGTCGAGAGCGGCGACCGGCGGCTGCAGATCTACACCCAGACGCCGGCACGCCGCGCCGCCGACTACGCGCCCATGGTCGTCGCCTGGCGCAACGGCGCGGCGGTGCGGCTTTCCGATGTGGCCGAGGTGAGCGACGACGTCGAGAACAACCGCACCCTCGGGCTCTTCAACGGCAAGCCGGCGGTGATCGTGCTGGTGACCCGCCAGCCCGGGGCCAACGTGATCAAGACCGTCGACGGCGTGCTCGCTCTCCTGCCCGAGCTGCGCGCGCAGCTGCCGGCCGAGGTCGACCTCGAGGTCGCCACCGACCGCACCAACTCGATCCGCGCCTCGCTGCACGAGATCGAGATGACGCTGCTGATCTCGATCGCCCTGGTGGTGCTGGTGGTGAGCGTGTTCCTGCGCACCCTGCGCGCGACCATCGTGCCGGCGGTGGCGACCGTCGTGTCGCTGCTCGGCACGTTCGCGGTCATGTACCTGCTCGGCTTCTCGCTCAACAACCTGAGCCTGATGGCCCTGACCGTCGCCACCGGCTTCGTCGTCGACGACGCCATCGTCGTCCTGGAGAACACCACCCGGCACATCGAGGCCGGCATGGACCGGATGAAGGCGGCACTGCTCGGCGCGAAGGAGGTCGGCTTCACCGTGCTCTCGATCAGCGTCTCGCTGGTCGCGGTGTTCATCCCGCTGCTTTTCATGCAGGGCCAGGTGGGGCGCCTGTTCCGCGAGTTCGCGATCACGCTCTCGGCGGCGGTGATGATCTCGCTCGTCATCTCGCTAACAACCACGCCGATGATGTGCGCCTGGCTGCTCCGCCCCCCGGGCGACGACAGGCCGAAGAAAAGGCCGCCGGGCAGGCTCGCGCGCTGGGCCGAGGCCGGCTTCGCCCGGGTGCTTTCGTGGTACGAGGCGAGCCTCGACTGGGCCCTGGCGAGCGTCTGGCTGGTGCTCTTCATCCTCGTCTGCGTGATCGGCCTCAACGTCTACCTGTTCAGCGCCGCGCCCAAGGGCTTCTTCCCGCAGCAGGACACCGGCCAGCTCCAGGGCGGGCTGCGCGCCGACCAGAGCATCTCGTCGCAGGCGATGGGCGAAAAGCTCAAGCAGGTCGTCGCCATCATCCATCGCGACCCGGCGGTCGCGACCGTCGTTGGCTTCACCGGCGGCGGCCGCGCCGGCGGCGGCTTCATGTTCGTCACCCTCAAGCCGGTGGCCGATCGCAGCGAGAGCGGCCAGGCGGTGATCGCCCGCCTCCGGCCGCAGCTTGCGCAGGTGACCGGCCTGCAGATCTTCCTCAACCCGGTGCAGGACGTGCGCGCCGGCGGCCGGCAGAGCAACTCCACCTACCAGTACACGCTGAAGAGCGACAGCCTGCCGACGCTGCGCCTCTGGGCGACACGGCTGGCGGAGGAGTTGAAGCAGGTCGACGTGCTGACCGACGTCGATACCGACCAGCAGGACAACGGCGTCGAGACCCGGGTCGAGGTCGATCGCGACAGCGCCTCGCGCCTCGGGCTCAGCTCGGCGGGGATCGACTCGGCGCTCTACAACGCCTTCGGCCAGCGCCAGGTGGCGACGATCTACGGCGAGCTGAACCAGTACCACGTGATCATGGAATGGCACCCGCGCTACACCCAGGGGCCGAATGCGCTCGCCGACCTGTACGTGCCGGCCAAGGGCCTGAGCAGCGGCACCTCGGCCAGCATCACGGCCGCGAATGCCGCGGCGACCGCGGCCGCCGCCAGCGGCGTGGCGGCCACCGTCCCGGCCAATCCGGGAGCGCGCGACTCCTCGACCGGCAACGCCCTGAGCAACACCGTCACGCCGATGGTGCCGCTGGCCGCGGCCGCCCGCTTCGTCGAGCGGGCGACGCCGACGGCGATCAGCCACCAGGACAGCGAGCTGGCGACGACGATCTCCTTCAACCTGGCCGAGGGCACGACCCTGGCCGACGCGACCGCGGCGATCCGGTCGGCCGAGGCCGACATCGGCATGCCGGTGACGGTGCGCGGCTCGTTCCAGGGCACGGCGTTGGCGGCGCAGCAGTCGGAGGGGCAGCAGACCCTGCTGATCATCACCGCCATTGCCGTGATCTACATCGTCCTCGGCATGCTCTACGAGAGCCTGGTGCACCCGGTGACGGTGCTCTCGACCCTGCCCTCGGCGGGCGTGGGTGCGGTGCTGGCGCTGCTGCTGTTCCGGATGGAGTTCTCGATCATCGCCCTGATCGGCGTGTTCCTGCTGCTGGGCATCGTCAAGAAGAACGCGATCCTGATCATCGACTTCGCGCTCGAGGCCGAGCGCACGCGCGGCCTGTCGGCGGTGGCGGCGGTGCGCGAGGCCTGCCTGCTGCGCTTTAGGCCGATCCTGATGACGACCCTGGCGGCCGCGCTCGGGGCGCTGCCGCTGGCGATCGGCTTCGGCGAGGGCGCCGAGCTGCGCCGGCCGCTCGGTGTGGCGATCATCGGCGGCCTGATCGCCAGCCAGCTGCTCACCCTGCTGACGACGCCGGTGGTCTACGTGCTGCTCGATCGGCTGCGGCGGAGAGACAGGTCGCGCGAGGTGCCACCGCCCGGGCGCGGTCGGCTCGCGGAGGCGGCCTCGTGAAGAGGCTCCTGCAACGGGCGACCGCGGTCGCGGTCGCGGTTGCGCTCGCCGCCTGCGCCGTCGGCCCGGACTACGAGCGCCCGGCCGCGCCGGTGCCCGCGGCCTACAAGGAAGCGACCACCGCCGCCGGCGCGACCTGGCTGCCGGCGGCGCCGGCCGATGCCTTCGCGCGCGGCGAATGGTGGCGCCTGTTCGGCGACGAGGAGCTGAACCGGCTCGCGGCGCGGATCGAGATCGACAATCAGAACGTCGCCGCCGCGGTGGCCGCCTATCGCCAGGCGCAGGCGATCGTCCGCGAGGCGCGGGCGGCGCGCTTTCCGACCCTCGGCCTGAACGCGAGCGCGCGCCGCACCGGTGGCCGCGACCAGGCCGAGGTCAATGCCTTCCAGGTCTCGCTCGCCGCCGACTGGGCGCCCGACCTCTGGGGCAAGCTCGGCCGCGGCGTCGAGAGCGCGCTCGCCAGCGCCGAGGCGAGCGCCGCCGACCTCGGCTCGGCCAAGCTCTCGGCCCAGGGCGAGCTGGCGATCGACTACTTCTCGCTGCGCGAGGCCGATACCGAAGTCGCCCTGCTCGGCAAGACGATCGAAGGCTACGAGCGGGCTCTGCAGATCACGCAGAACCGCTATGCCGCGGGCATCGCGCCGAAGACCGATGTGCTGCAGGCGCAGACGCAGCTCGCCTCGACCCGCGCCGACCTCGCCGCCCTGCGCGCCAACCGGGCACGCTTCGAGCACGCGATCGCGGTCCTGGTGGGCGTGCCGCCGGGCGACTTCAGCATGGCCGTAGCGGCCTGGACGCCGACCGTGCCGGCGGTGCCGCTCGGCGTGCCCTCGGAGCTGCTGCAGCGTCGCCCCGACATCGCCTCGGCCGAGCGCCAGGTGGTCGTCGCCAACGCCCAGATCGGCATCGAGCGCTCGGCCTTCTACCCGAGCCTGTCCCTCGGCGGCACGCTCGGCAGCAGCCAGTCGCGGCTCGGCGACCTGCTGAGCGCCTCGGGCGCGCTCTGGTCGCTCGGCGTCTCGGTGGCGCAGACGGTGTTCGATGCCGGCGCAATCCGCTCCCGGGTCGAGGGCGCCGAGGCCGGCCTCGACGCGGCGATCGCCCGCTACCGGCAGACGGTGCTGGCCGCGTTCCAGGCGGTGGAGGATCAGCTCGCGAGCGCGGGCTCGCTGGCCGAGCAGGCCGAGCTGCGCCGCCAGGCGTCGGATGCCGCCGACCAGACCGAGCAGCAGATCCTCAACCGCTATCGCGCCGGCCAGGTGGGCTACACCGACGTCGTCACCGCGCAGGCCTCGGCCCTCTCCGCGCGGCGTGCCCTGACGCAGGTCGGCGTCAACCGCCAGGTGAGCGCGATCGCCTTGATCCAGGCCCTCGGCGGCGGCTGGGAGCGTATCGAAACACCCTAGGCCCCGGTTGTCAGCCAGACGTCAGAATCGCCGCTCACCCGAGGGAAGAGCGAGCGTGGAGCGATGGAAAAGACCTGGCTGAAGCAGTACCCCGCCGGCGTGCCTGCCGAGATCGACGTGGCCCAGTACGCGTCGCTGGTGGCATTGCTCGACGAAAGCTTCCGCCGCTACGCCAGCGCCGTCGCCTACAAGTTCATGGGCAAGGCCATCACCTTCCGCCAGGTCGACGAAGCCTCGGCGGCGCTGGCCGCCTGGCTGCAGGCGCAGGGCTTCGTCAAGGGCGACCGGATCGCGGTGATGCTGCCCAACGTGCCGCAGTACCCGGTGGCGATCGCCGGGATCCTGCGCGCCGGGCTGGTGGTGGTCAACGTCAATCCGCTCTACACCCCGCGCGAGCTCGAGCACCAGCTCAAGGATTCGGGCGCCAAGGCGATCATCGTCATCGAGAACTTCGCCAGCGTCCTGGCGCAGGTGATGCCGGCGGTGCCGACCAAGACGGTCGTGCTCGCGGCCATGGGCGACATGCTCGGCTTTCCCAAGGGCATGCTCGCCAACTACGTCGTGCGCAACGTCAAGAAGATGGTGCCGGCGTTCGATCTGCCGGGCGCGGTGCGCTTCAACGACGCGCTCTCGGCCGGGCGCGGCAAGCCGTTCAGGCCGGCGCAGGTCGGCCCCGACGACATCGCGGTGCTGCAGTACACCGGCGGCACCACCGGCGTGAGCAAGGGCGCGGTGCTGCTGCACAAGAACCTCGTCGCCAACATCCTGCAGGCCGAGGCCTGGTACCAGCCGGCGCTGAAGAAGATCCCCAAGGGCGAGCAGATCGTGACGATCTGCGCCCTGCCGATCTATCACATCTTCGGCTTCAACACGAACGTGATGCTGTCCATGCGCATGGGCGGCGCCAACCTCCTGGTCCCGAACCCGCGCGACCTGCCGGCGGTGTTCAAGCAGCTGCAGGGCGAGAAGTTCCACAGCTTCCCGGCGGTGAACACCCTGTTCAACGCCATGGCCAACCATCCGGACTTCGGCACGGTCGACTGGAGCGGCCTGGTGATCTCGGTCGGCGGCGGCATGGCGGTGCAGAGCGCGACCGCCAAGCTCTGGCTCGAGAAGACCGGCTGCCCGATCGTCGAGGGCTACGGCCTGTCCGAGACCTCGCCCTCGGCGAGCTGCAATCCGGTCGACAGCACCGCCTACAGCGGCAACATCGGCCTGCCGATGCCGAACACCGAGATGAAGCTGCTCGACGACGAGGGCAACGAGGTGGCCGTCGGCGAGCGCGGCGAGATCGCGATCAGGGGCCCGCAGGTGATGGCCGGCTACTGGCAGCGGCCCGACGAGACCGCCAAGGTGATGACGCCGGACGGGTTCTTTCGCAGCGGCGACATCGGTGTGGTCGACGAGCGCGGCTACTTCAAGATCGTCGACCGCAAGAAGGACATGATCCTGGTGAGCGGTTTCAACGTCTATCCGAACGAGGTCGAGGACGTGGTCACGCAGATGCCGGGCATCCTCGAATGCGCTGCGGTCGGCATTCCCGACGAGAAAGCCGGCGAGGCGGTGAAGCTGTTCATCGTCCGCAAGGACGCGTCGGTCACGGAGGAAATGGTCCGCGCCTACTGCGAAGCCAACCTCACCGGCTACAAGCGGCCGAAGGTGATCGAATTCCGCAACGACCTGCCCAAGACCCCGGTGGGCAAGATCCTGCGCCGGGAATTGCGCGACAAAGCGTGAGATTTCAGAGGGCCGCGCGCCGCTCGGTACTGATACATTTCGCCCCTATATCAAAGCGGGCGTGCTCGAGTGGCCACCGCCTGGGAATGGGGTCGAACGGGTGATCTGGGTCAAGACCGAGGCAGGACGCGCCGAAATGCAGTCCAGGGCGCTGATCAAGGATCGCGCCCGCCGCAACCTTCTGCTGCTGATCGACGGCACCAAGTCCGAGGAGATGCTGCTCAGCAACCTGGCCGGCATCACCGCCGCCGATTTCCAGGAGCTGCGCAAGCTCGACCTCATCGCTCCGGCCGCCGGCGCGGTGACGGTCGGCAACTCCCCGCGCGTCTCCAGCCCGGACTCGAACCGGCCGACGGTGCCGCAGCCGCTCGGCTCCGCAGGCGCGGCCGCGACGGCATCGACGACGCTCGACTACAGCCAGTTCACCGCCGCGCTGACGCAGCTCATTTCCGCCAATCTCGGCCTGCGCGGCTTCACGCTGACGCTCGCCGTCGACAAGGCCTCGACCATCGAGGAGCTGCGCGAGGTGGCGCAGCGGGTGATCGAGCAGATCCGCGAGCGCAAGGGCGACGGCGTCGCCGCCGAGGCGCGCAGGACGCTTTACGGCAGCTGACGGCGGGCCGCCGCCGTCCAGCGCCCGTTTTCCCCGTGAAGGTCGCCGCCGCGCTGTGGCGGGTTCTGCGCGGCTTCGGCCTCGTTCTCGCCGCGATCGTCATCTTCGTCGAGGAGTGGGGCTGGCGGCCGCTCACCGCCCTCGCCGCGGTGCTGGCGCGATGGCTGCATCTGCAGCGCCTCGAGGCGCGCATTTCCGCGAGCCCGCCGGTCGTCGCCCTGCTGCTCTTTCTCGCGCCGGCGGTGCTGCTCTTTCCGATCAAGCTGCTCGCACTCTGGTTGATCGGCCAGGGCGAGACCGGGCTCGGCGTCTTCATCATCGTCGCCGCCAAGGTGCTGGGCACCGCCTTCGTCGGCCGGCTCTTCATCCTGGTGGAGCCCCAGCTCATGACCTTCGCCTGGTTCGCGCGGGCCCTGCACTGGTGGCGCGCGACCAAGGCGCGGATCGGCGAGCGGGTGCGCCGCTCGGCGCCGTGGCGGGCGGCGCGGGCGCTGCGCCGGCTGTGGCGGGCGCGGGCGCGAAAGGCGATGCGCTGATGGCCCTGCGCATCCACCTGGCGGGACGCTGGAGCGAGGGCGAGACCCTGGTCCTGCCGCCGGCCGAGTCGCGCCACGTGCAGGTGCTGCGGCTGCAACCGGGCGACACGCTCACCCTGTTCAACGGCGAAGACGAGCTGGAGTGGCCGGCGGAGGTCGTCCGCATTGGCCGCAACGCGGTCGAGCTGCGCATCGCCGCGCCGCCGCGCGCGGTCGAGCGCGAGCTGCCGGTGGCCGTCACCCTGGCGATCGGCATTCCGGCCAACGAGCGCATGGACGCCCTGGTCGAGAAGGCGACCGAGCTCGGCGTCGCGGCGCTGCAGCCGCTGATCTGCGAGCGCTCCGTGGTGCGCCTGGCCGGCGAGCGCGCCGAGGCGCGGCAGCGCCACTGGCAGGCGGTGGCCGCCTCGGCGAGCGAGCAGTGCGGTCGGGTTCGCGTTCCGCGCATCGCCGTGCCGATCCGCTTCGACGCCTGGCTGCGCGAGCTCGGCGAGCCGGCCGTTGCCGGCGGCCGTTGGCTGCTCAGCCTGGCGGAATCCGCCCGCCGTCCCGCCGCGCTGCACGATCCGACCCGCGGCGATGCGGCCCCCCGGCTGCTGGCGTTGAGCGGCCCGGAAGGCGGGCTCGCGCCCGAGGAGGAAGCCGCGGCCTTGCGCTGCGGCTTCCTGCCGGTCTCGCTCGGCCCGCGCACGCTGCGCGCCGACACCGCGCCGCTGGCGCTGCTCGCCTGGCTCGGGCTGGCGGACCGGCGGCACCACGAATGAACCGCCGATTGCTGCTGCTGGTGCTGTGCCAGGGCTTCTTCCTGACCAACAACGTCACCTTTATCGCCATCAACGGCCTGGTCGGCCTGCGTCTGGCGCCGAACGCCTGGCTGGCGACCTTGCCGGTCACCGCCTACGTCGCCGGCGGCGCCCTGTTCGCCGGCCTGGTGGGCCGGCACCAGCGCGCCTGGGGCCGGCGCCGCGCCTTCCAGCTCGGCCTCGTCGTCGCCATCGGAACGACCGCGCTCTGCGCCTGGGCGGCATGGCAAGGCCATTTCTGGATCCTGGTGCTCGGCGCGACGCTCGCCGGCTACTACAACGCCAATGCCGGCCTGTACCGGTTCGCGGCTGCCGAGCTGGTCGAGCCGCCGTTCAAGGAGCGGGCGATCTCGTGGGTGCTCGCCGGCGGCATCCTCGGTGCGGTCGCCGGCCCGAACCTGGCGCGCTGGACCCGCGACGTGCTGCCGGCCGAGTTCGCCGGCGCCTATGCCGCGCTCGCCGTCGTCGCCCTGGCGTCGCTGGCGACGGTCTCGTGGATCCGCTTTCCGCCGCTGGTGCTGCCGACCGCCGCCGCGCCGGGGAGAAGGCTCGGCGAGATCGCGGTTCAGCCGGTGTTCATCGTCGCCGTGCTGGCGTCCGCCCTCGGCTACGGCGTGATGAACCTGCTGATGGCGGCGACGCCGATCGCGATGGCGATGTGCTCGCATCCCTTCGACAACACCGCCCTGGTGATCGAATGGCACGTCCTCGGCATGTTCGTGCCGAGCTTCTTCACCGGCAGCCTGATCAAGCGCTTCGGCGTGCTGCGGGTGATGGCGGCGGGCCTCGCGCTCGAGGGAGCCTGCGTCGCGGTGGCGCTGAACGGCGTCGACCTGATGCACTTCGCGGTCGCCCTGCTCGCGCTCGGCGTCGGCTGGAACTTCCTCTTCGTCGGCGGCACGACCCTGTTCACGCAGGCCTACCGGCCGGAGGAGAAGACAACGGCGCAGGCGGCGATGGACACGATCGTCTTCGGCACGATGACGGTCACCTCGTTCAGCTCGGGCGCGCTGGTCACCACCCAGGGCTGGGCCCTGCTCAACCTGGGATCGATCGTGCCGCTGGCGGCGATCGGCGCTGCGCTGCTCTGGTTCGCCGCACGCAAGCGCGCGGCGCTGCGCGGCCGGCCGGCCTAGCCTGCCGGGTGCGGGCTCTTGGCGCGGGCCGAGCCGGCGACCAGCTCGAAGCGGAACAGCCGGCACTCGATCGGCCCGTTCCAGAGCGGCACCCGGCGCGACTCCTTGAGCCGCATCGCGCTCGGCAGGCGCATGTCGGGGCTGAGGATCCAGGCGGTCCAGCCGCCGGGATGGCCGGTGTAGGCCTTCTTCCAGTGCGTTGCCAGGCGGGCGAAGAAGTCGCTCGGCGTCGACCGGTCCTCGGCCGAATCGCGCGCCGCCCCGCGCGCTGCCTTGCCGCCGACCTCGATCCGCTCGCCGTAGGGCGGATTGAGCATCAGCGTGCCCGGCAGCTCCGGCGGCAGGCTCGGCGCGGGCCGCTCCAGGGCATCGCCGCCGTTGAACTGGATCGCGTGGACGACCCCGGCGCGCTCGGCATTGCGCCGGGCGAAGTCGACCATGCGAAACGACAGGTCGCTGGCGAAGATCGGCACTTCCGGTGCGTGCACCCGCTCCTTGGCGCGGCTGCGCAGGCGCTGCATCTCGGCGCGCATCTCGGCGCTCGCGAACGGCAGCAGCCGCTCGCAGGCGAAGCGGCGCAGCGCCCCGGGAGCGATGCCGCAGGCGATCTGCGCCGCCTCGATGGCGACCGTGCCCGAGCCGCAGCACGGGTCGTGCAGGGCGCCGCCCGTCGCCGGGGTGCCGCGCCAGCCCGCGGCGGCGAGCATCGCCGCGGCCAGCGTCTCCTTGAGCGGCGCGTCGCCGGTGTCGCTGCGCCAGCCGCGCTTGAACAGCGACTCGCCCGAGCTGTCGACGTAGACCTGGGCCCGCTCCGGGCCGACGTGCAGCACCAGCGTCAGGTCGGGTCGTTCGACGTCGACGCTCGGCCGCTCGCCGGTGGCCTCGCGCAGCTGGTCGCAGACCGCGTCCTTGATCCGCAGGGCGGCGAAGTTGAGGCTCTTGAGCGGGCTCTTCTGCGCCGTGCTGTCGACCCGCAGAGTCTGCCTGGGCGTGATCCAGTCGCCCCAGTCGACGCCGCGAGCCAGGGCGTAGAGGTCGTCCTCGCTGCGGTACTCGCCTTCGGCCACCTCGATCAGGACGCGCTGCGCCAGCCGGCTCTCGAGGTTGAGCAGCATCACCTCGCGCGGGTTGCCGGCGAGGGCGACGCCGCCCCGGCGCGCCTCGACCCGCACCTCGGGCAGAAGGCTCCGCACCTCGGCCTCGAGCAGCGCCTCGACGCCGGCGGCGCACGGCAGGAAGAGCGGCAGCGGCATGGGTCGGGACAGCGGCGCGCGCCGCCTACATCGCCTTGCGCAGCTGCGTCGGCGCGATCTTCAGCGCTTCGCGGTACTTGGCGACGGTGCGCCGGGCGACGTGGATGCCCTGCTCCTCGAGCATCAGGGAGATCTGGCTGTCGGAAAGCGGCTTGGCCGGGTCCTCGGAGGAGACGATCTGCCGGATCAGCGCCCGCACCGCGGTGCTCGAGGCGTTGCCGCCGGCCTCGGTGGCGAGCGAGGAGCCGAAGAAGTACTTGAGCTCGAAGGTGCCGAAGGGCGTGGCCATGTACTTGGCGGTGGTGACGCGCGAGATCGTCGACTCGTGCAGGCCGAGCTCGTCGGCGATCTCGCGCAGCACCAGCGGCTTCATGGCGATCGCGCCGTGGGTGAAGAAGCTCTTCTGCCGCTCGACGATCGCCTGCGAGACGCGCTGGATGGTGTCGAAGCGCTGCAGGATGTTCTTGACGAACCAGCGCGCCTCCTGGAGGCGCGAGTTGAGGCCGGCGGCGGCGCCGTTGAGGCTGCTGCCGCGCCCGCCCTGGCCGCGCTGCGCCCGGATGGCGTTGGCGTAGAGGTCGTTGATGCGCAGCTTGGGCATCACGTCGGGATTGAGCGTCACCTTCCAGCCGCGGCCCGACTTCTGCACGATCACGTCGGGGACGACGATGTTGGCTTCGGCGCGGGCGAACGGCCGGCCCGGCTTGGGCTCGAGCGAAACGATCAGCGCCTGCGCCTCGCGCAGCAGGTTCTCGTCGGCGCCGGTCACGGCCATCAGTTTCTTCAGGTCGCGGCGGGCGAGCAGCGGCAGGTGGCTCTTGCAGACGATGATCGCGATCGCCTGCGCCTCGCCGCGCGGCAGGGTGCGCAGCTGCAGCGTCAGGCACTCGGCCAGGTCGCGGGCGCCGACGCCGGTCGGCTCCATGCTCTGCAGGAAGCGCAGACCGCAGCGCAGCTGGACCAGGATCTGATCGGTGTCGTCGTCGCCGGCGTCCCCGGGATCGAGCGCCATGCCGCCTTCGCGCAGCCGGGCGGCGATGTCCTCGAGCGAATCGGCGAGATAGCCCTCGTCGTCGAGCGAATCGATCAGCACCAGCACCGCCGCGGCATCGGCATCACTCAGGCGCATGCTCGAGAGCTGGCTGCGCAGGTGGTCCTGCAGGCTGGTGATCGGCGTGTCGCGATCCGACTCGTCGATGTCGCCGTCGTTCTGGGTCCGGGTCTTGCCGGGGGTCTCGCGGATGCCGTCGAAATCCTCGCGCTCGGTGCCGTTTTCCCAGTCCTCGCGCTCGGTGCCGCCGAAATCGGCCGCGCCGTCGATCGCCGGCACGTCGTCGCCGCCGTCGCCGCCGGTCTCCGCCGCCCGCTCGGTCTCGCGCTCGCCGGCGTGCTCGGCGCTCGTCAGCCGCTCCGCGAGCGGCTCGAATGCGGGCGCGGCCTCCTCCTCGGCTTCGAGGAAGGGGTTCTGTTCGAGCATCTGCTCGACTTCCTGGTGCAGCTCGAGCGTCGAGAGCTGCAGCAGCCGGATCGACTGCTGCAGCTGCGGCGTCAGCGCGAGATGCTGCGATAGGCGAACCTGGAGGGAGGGTTTCATGCCCTACATCCGGAAGTTCTCGCCGAGATAGACCTTGCGGACGTCGGCGTTGGCGACGATCTCGGCCGGCGTGCCTTCGGCGAGAACCCGGCCCGCGCTGATGATGTAGGCGCGGTCGCAGATGCCGAGCGTCTCGCGGACGTTGTGATCGGTGATGAGCACGCCGATGCCGCGCTCCTTGAGAAAGCCGATGATCCGCTGGATCTCGATCACGGCGATCGGGTCGATGCCGGCGAAAGGCTCGTCGAGCAGGATGAAGCGCGGCTGCGTCGCCAGCGCCCGGGCGATCTCGACCCGGCGCCGCTCGCCGCCGGAGAGTGCCGGCGCCGGCGAGGTGCGGAGCTTCTCGATCGACAGGTCGCGCAGCAGGCCGTCGAGCATCTCTTCGATCACCGGCTTCTTCAGCGGCCGGCCGTCGGGGCCTACCTGAAGCTCGAGCACGGCGCGGATGTTCTGCTCGACGTTGAGCTTGCGAAAGATCGAGGGCTCCTGCGGCAGGTAGGAGAGGCCGAGCCGCGATCGCTGGTGGATCGGCATGCGCTCGACCCGCCGGCCCTCGATCGTGATCTCGCCGCCGTCGGCCCGGACCAGGCCGACGATCATGTAGAAGCTGGTCGTCTTGCCCGCGCCGTTCGGGCCGAGCAGGCCGACGACCTCGCCGCTCTTGACCGCGAGGCGGACGCCATCGACGACGGTGCGCGAGCCGTACGACTTGCGCAGGCCCTGGGCCTCAAGGCGATGGACCGGTGCCGTCGCCGGGACCGCGCTCACTTCGGCTCCCCGATCGATGGCGTCAGCTTCAGGCCCGGGGCGCTGGCGGCCGCGGCGCTCGCCGCCTTGGCCTCGGCCGCGGCGGCGGTGCCCTCCTTGGGCATCAGCACCGCCCGGACCCGTCCGCCGGGGTTGGCCGCGGTCGCCTGGGCGCCGCCGGTGACGTTGAACACCTCGGTGGCACTGTCGTAGGTGACGAGGTTGCCGGTCAGCTCGTCGGCGGCGCTGGCGCCGCGCAGCCGCCGCACGGAGGCGTTGTTGACGAAGCGGATCACGTCCGACTTGCCGTCGTATTCCAGTCGCTCGGCGTCGCCCTCGATCCACTCGTCGGGCGCGTCGCGCTTCTGCCGGAAGGTGGCGTGCTGCGACGCCGATCCGGTCGCCACCGCGCTGCGGTAGCCGTCGGGCGACTCGCGAACCTCGATCCGCTGCGCCCGGATGATCATCGTCCCCTTGGTGACGACGACGTTGCCGTTGAAGATGAACACTTGGTTCAGCAAGTCGCCGGAGCTCGAATGGTCGGCCTCGACCGTCAGCTCCTTGAACCGGTCGGCCTTTTCGGCCTGGGTCGGCACGCTCGCCAGGGCGAGCGTGCCGCCCAAGATCAGGGCAGTGGCATGGAAGCGACGGCGGGGCACGGAGGGACGGTTCGGGAGTGTGAGATTCCGCATAGCGGCATGAAACTTGCAGTCCATTCTATGCGAGGGCCTGAGAAACGGTCGTCCGTAAGCGGTCGAATCTCACGTCGAACGGGCCGCGCTGGCCCGATTCATGCGGCTCAGCCGGCCTTGCGAACCCGCCCCAGGAGCATGTCCACCACCGCCAGCAGGCGCTCGTTGCCGACCGCCTGGCCCTTCGCCGGCTGGCCGGTGTTGGCGAGATTGCCGTTGGTATAGAAGCGGCCCTGCACGCCCATCGCCGGCACGGCGTCGATCTTGTAGGCCTCGGCGAGTTGGCGCGCCTGCTGGCAGAGCGTGGCCACCTCGGGCGAACTGTAGGTGGTCATGAAGCGGATCGGATCGGCACCATTCTTGAGCGCGAACGCCGCCATGTCCTCGGGGGTGCGCAGGCGCGCCCGGTCGTTGTGGATCGCGGCGAACACCTTGCGATGCAGCGTCGGCGAGACGCCGAGCACCTCGAGGGTGTAGAAGAGCCGCTGCTGCGAGGCGAACGGCACCTCCTGGAACCAGACCGGCACCCGCCGCAGCGTGACGTCCGAAGGCAGCTTCTTCGACCAGGCCTCGAGCGCCGGCTCGAAGGCGTTGCAGTGCGGGCATTCGTACCAGAAGAACTCGACCACCTCGAGCTTGCCGGCCGTGGCCACCGCCGCCGGCTGCTGCAGGCGGACATAGTGCGTGCCTTCGACCGGCCAGCCGCTCTGAGCCACCGTGGGGAAGGAGAGCCCGGCACCGCCGAGACCGGCGGCGACGAGGCCGAGCGAGAAATCGCGTCGAGCAAGCGTCATGGCCGCGAACCTATCGCTGAACCCGGACCAGCGCCGAGTCGACGCCGGCATCGCCGAGCTTTTCCTTGGCGGCATCGGCATCTTCCTTCTTCTCGAACGGCCCGACGCGGACGCGGTACACGGTGCGTCCGCCCTGCTCCCGCTCGGTCAGCTTGCTTTCCACCCCGATCATCGCCAGCCGGGCCCGCTGCTGCTCGGCATCCTCGGTGCGGGCGAACGCGCCGGCCTGGACGTAGTAGGTGAACGGGTCGCCGCTCGCGGCCAGGGCCTGCGATGCCCGCGGCGACGGCGCGCTGGCGGCCACGGCGGTCGGCGCGCTGGCGGCCGAGGCCGCCGCCCGCGACGGCTTGGCGGCGCTGGCGCCCGGCAACGGCGCGTCGACCTGCGGGATGGCCGCGGTCGGCGGCAGTACCCCGGGAGGACCGGCCGGCGCCGATGCCGGCAGCGGCGCCGGGTTCTTGCCGGCCAAGGGACTGTTCGGATCCCAGTTGCGATTGCGCTCCGCCTCGGCGGCTTCCTGGCCGGCCGGCCGGACCGGAACCTTGTTGACGAACGGCACCGGTGCCTTGGTCACGTACAGGGCGACGCCGAGGGCGATCGCCAGGCCGATCAGCAGGCCGATGACCATGCCGATGAGAAAGCCGCCGCGCTGGCCGCGGGGGAAGGGTGATTTCATGCGGGTTCCGGTTCTCTGTCCATGCGCTCGGGCGCGCCGACG
>Ga0068859_100001285_pt1 | contig 25633 bp, 25 predicted proteins | sample KBSSwiS22_FD_66585 | JGI IMG/M metagenome (GOLD analysis project Ga0068859, IMG submission 66585) | Switchgrass rhizosphere microbial communities from Kellogg Biological Station, Michigan, USA - KBS Switchgrass S2-2 | ecosystem: Host-associated > Plants > Roots > Rhizosphere > Soil ...
GGATCGATATGGGGTTGGCCCGACACTGCAACAGAATATCCGTTGCCCAAACCGATACCCTCGCACGTGTGAGTGGAACGTCCGACGGGGTTGTCGTCCGGCGCGCCCGCACGTCCGACATTCCGGCCATGAAGGCGCTCGTCGACATCTACTCCGGCAAGATCTTGCTGGAAAAGAACCTGGTGACGCTCTACGAGGCGGTGCAGGAGTTCTGGATCGCCGAACTCGACGGCGAGCTGATCGGCTGTGGCGCGCTGCACGTGTTGTGGTCTGACCTCGGCGAGATCCGCACCATCGCGGTTCACCCGAATGTGAGGGGCAAAGGTGTTGGCCACGCGATCGTGGACCGACTGCTGGACGTGGCCAGGAACCTGCACCTGGAGCGGATCTTCGTGCTCACCTTCGAGGTCGAGTTCTTTTCCCGGCACGGCTTCGAGGAGATCGAGGGCACGCCCGTCACCGCGGAGGTCTACGAGGAGATGTGCCGCTCCTACGACACCGGTGTCGCGGAGTTCCTCGACCTGTCCTACGTCAAGCCCAACATCCTCGGCAATACCCGAATGCTGTTGACGCTCTGAGGCCCCTTTTGGTGTGGTAGCTTCCGGCGATGCCACTGGGGCCGGGCAGTCGATTCATCGATGACCGCGACACAACACACTGGCCCGAGCGCGGCGGCGAGGGCCGTTCCGCGCGCAAGATCGTGCCGCGCCGCGCCCTGGCCGACTGGGATCCCGCTCACCGCGGGCACGACGCATTGGCAACCATCCTCGCGCAAAGCGAAACTCGCGCACAGGATCTGGTACCGATCCGGCACGGGCGGATGGCGGCGTCCCCGTGGACGTACTTCCGCGGCGCCGCTGCGGTGATGGCAGCGGATCTTGCGTCGACACCGAACACCGGAATCAACGTCCAATTGTGCGGTGACGCGCACGTACTCAACTTCGGGTTGTGGCGCACACCTGAACGGAACCTGTCTTTCGACCTGCGTGACTTCGACGAAACCCTTCCGGGGCCGTTCGAATGGGACGTAAAGCGACTCGCCGCCTCGCTGGTGGTCCTGGCCCGAGATAATGGGCTGTCGGAAGCCGCTGCGCGAGAATCAGTTTCGTCGGCATACCGCGGATACGCCGGGAAGCTCCGCGAGTACGCGAGGATGCCCGAGATCGACATCTGGTACGACCGGGTCGATGTCGATGACCTGATCGGCTATCTAGCGCCGTACGACGCCGACGAAGTCGGAAGCTGGATCGAACGCAGGGCTCACAGGCGCACCAGCCGTGGGGCGTCGACGAAATTGACCCAGGTGGTCGATGGCCGCCGGACAATCATCGAGGATCCACCGTTTCGCACTCACGTGGCGGGAGTGGGCGATACCGACCCCGAAGCGATCGTGGCCGCGTATCGGGGATCCGTGTCAGACCCCCTGTGGAGCTTCTTGACGCGCTTCGACATCGCGGACATGGTTCGCCAGATTGTTGGTGTCGGCAGCGTGGGTATGCGGGTGTACCTGGTGTTGCTGGTTGAGCGACGCACTGGCGACCCCTTTTTCCTGCAGATCAAGCAGGCGGTTCCTTCGGTGTACGAGCGGTTCCTCGGCGCCAGTCCCTACGATAACCACGGTCAGCGAGTCATCAACGGGCAGCGGATGATTCAGAGCGCCACAGATATGTTCGTGGGGTGGACAACCAATGACGGGCACGATTTCTATGTCCGTCAGTTGCGCGACGGTAAGGTCATCCCGAAGGGGGACACCATCGCCGACCGATTGGCGAAGTTTGCCGCGGCATGCGGGCGAGTGCTGGCCCGCGCACACGCGCGCAGTGGTGATGCCGCCGCCATCGACGACTACCTCGGTACCAGCGCCAGAGTCGAACAGGCGTTCGTGGCATTCGCGACGGAGTACGCCGACCAGAATGAACGAGACCACGCGCAGTTCGCGCGGGCGGTCGAGCAGGGCTCGATCCCGAGTGCCGTCGGCTGGGCCGATGGTCGGTCATGACGGGGCGACAAGGTCGTACTGCGGCTCAGTGGTCGCTCTCGTCGTCGGCAAAGAACTTCCTCATGTGGACGAGGCCGTTCTGCCGCCATGCCAGATAGGCCCAGAGCCCGACGATTAACGGCAGCGGGCCCAAGGCGACCCACCACCGCGCCGAGGAGGGCAACAGTTCGTCGATGAGCTGCTGCCGCGGCATGCCGTAAACCATGGGTGGTAGCCAGTCGTTCAGCAGGATCGCGAGCATCCGGGTCGTCTCGAAGGGGCCGATCACCGTGGCCAATGTCCAGCCCAACGAGGCGATGAGCAATGCCCACGGCCAGGCGAGCAACAGTGATTGATCATCGACGATGTCGGCGGCACAACGGATGGATTCGACGACGAACGCGATCGACAGCGCCACCAACAGACAGGCCAGCTGGGCGGTAAGCAGGTCGTCGAGCACGCTGTTGGCGTGATCCTCACCTTGCCGATTCGGCAGTCCGAACGCCAGCGACAACAACCCCGCCACAACGGCGAGCAGCGCGATGCGCCCGGTGAGGTCTTCGATCCGGTAGAAGGATTCGACCATGGTCCTGACCACGAGCTGAGACGCTGCCCGCGGGCTCGTGCGGTAAAGCACCATCACGATCAAGCTCGATAGCACGTTGGCCGTCAGCCAGGCGACGACGGCGGTACAGATCGCGGTCAGCGCGAATGAACCCGCCAGTGGGACCAGCACTGAATCGGTCTCGGCGCTGCTGCGAACGACGATTAATGGCAGCACGCCGATGGCGAGGACCCCGACCAGACCGAGCAGCAATTGGATGCTGAAGATAGTGATGTGCCCAGCGTCAAGGTCGGGTTCGTGTTTGCGGATCGCGGCGAACTCCCGCGACAGCGCAGACCGCGCGTGTCGAAACGCCATCCTCCCTGGCACACCGCGATCGTAGGTACTGATGCGGCAGGCGTTGGGTTCCTCGGCAACATCCGAACGCAGTCGACGCGCTACGGCGTACCGTGACAAACGTGCGGCGTCGGGTTGTCGTCTACGCAGCCGCCGTTTGTGTGGCTGCGACGAATCTGATCGCGTCGGCACCGGCCCAGGCCGATCCACCGCAATGCGACAACGGCCCGATTGTGATGACCGACTGCCCTAGCGGAAGCCTCTGCACGGCTGTGATCGACGGTCAGTGCGTCGGGGTCCAGCCGCCGCTGCTCCCGCCGCCACCGCCGGTCAGGGTGGGCATTCAAGGCGACATCGGCCTCGGTGCCGGTTAGTCCACCTCGTCGTCCTCGTCGCCGCCGTTGGCGTCCGAGCCGCCGCGGATCAACGCGAGCGTGCCCGCGAGTTCGTCTGGCTTGACGAGAACTTCGCGGGCCTTGGAACCCTCGCTGGGCCCGACGATGCCGCGGGTTTCCATCAGGTCCATCAACCGGCCGGCCTTGGCGAAGCCGACCCGCAGCTTGCGCTGCAGCATCGACGTGGAGCCGAACTGACTGGACACCACCAGCTCCACGGCCTGCAGGAAGACGTCCATGTCGTCGCCGATATCCGGGTCGACGTCGGTGCGCTCGCTGTTGGTTTTGGCCTTGGTGACGCCCTCGGTGTATTCGGGCTCCGCCTGGTCCTTGCACGCCTGCACCACGGCGTGGATCTCGTCGTCGGAAACGTAGGCGCCCTGCAGCCGAATCGGCTTGTTGGCCCCCATTGGGATGAACAGCCCGTCGCCCATGCCGATCAGCTTCTCGGCGCCCTGCTGATCGAGGATCACGCGGCTGTCGGTGAGCGACGACGTAGCGAACGCCAGCCGGGACGGCACGTTGGTCTTGATGAGGCCGGTGACGACGTCGACGGACGGCCGTTGGGTGGCCAGCACGAGGTGGATGCCCGCGGCGCGCGCCTTCTGGGTGATCCGTACGACCGCGTCCTCCACGTCGCGCGGCGCCGTCATCATCAGGTCGGCGAGCTCGTCGACGATCGCCACCACGTACGGGTATGGCCGGTATTCGCGCTGGCTGCCCAGCGGCGTGGCGATCTCACCCGAGCGCACCTTCTTGTTGAAGTCATCGATGTGGCGGACCCGGCTGGCCTGCATGTCCTGGTAGCGCTGCTCCATCTCCTCGACGAGCCACGCCAGCGCCGCTGCTGCCTTCTTCGGCTGCGTGACGATCGGCGTGATCAGGTGCGGAATGCCTTCGTACGGCGTGAGTTCCACCATCTTCGGGTCGATCAGGATCATCCTGACCTCGTCGGGAGTAGCCCGCGCCAGCAGCGAGACCAGCATCGAGTTGACGAAGCTTGACTTACCCGAGCCCGTCGAGCCGGCGACCAGCAGGTGGGGCATCTTCGCAAGATTCCACGAGATGTATTCGCCCTCAATATCTTTGCCCAATGCGATCACCAACGGATGATGGTCACCGCGCGTCGACGGGTCGGTCAGCACGTCAGCCAGCCGCACCATCTCACGGTCGACGTTGGGCACCTCGATGCCGACCGCCGACTTGCCGGGGATCGGCGCCAGCATCCGCACGCTCTCAGTTGCCACCGCGTAAGCGATATTGCGTTGCAGCGCAGTGATTTTCTCGACCTTGACGCCTGGGCCGAGCTCGACCTCGTAGCGGGTGACGGTCGGACCGCGGGTGCAGCCGGTCACCGCGGCGTCCACCTTGAACTGCTGCAGTACCTCGGTGATGGCCTCCGCCATGCGGTCGTTGGCCGACGTGCGCCGCTTCGGCGGATCGCCCGCCTTCAGCAGTTCCAGCGGCGGCAACGTGTACGGGCCGTCCACCACCCGATCCAATGACATCGCCTGCTTCTTGGCGGGCTTCTTGCGCGCCTTGGCCGTCGGCTCCGGAACGGTGGGAGCCTCGTCGTCGATCGGGTAGTTCTCCATCGGTGTGCCGGTTGGCCACGCCTGCGGCTCGTCACCCCCGTACGCCGACGGATCGTCGTAATAGCCGTCCGAGAAGTCCTCGGGCGCCTCGGTGTTACGCCCCGGCTCGTCGTACTCGTCGTCGTACGCCTCACCGTGGAACGCGCGCGCGGAGAACATCCGGTGCACGGTCGACGGCACCTCGCGGATCGTCGTGCCGGTCACCAGCAACAGGCCGAACAGCGCGCCGATGAACAGCAGCGGTGCGGCGATCCACGCCGTCAGCCCATCTGACAGCGGACCACCGATGGCGAAGCCGAGGAATCCGGCGGCGTGCTTGCGCCCGGCCGGGTCAATCGGCGATCCCGCCCACAGATGCCACAGCCCTAGTAGGGGCAGCGTGATCATCGTCGCGCCGAGGATGAGCCGCGGCCGTGCCTCGGGATCGGGTTCCGTGCGCATCAGCACCACGGCAATCCCCGCGAGCACGATGGGTACGAGCACAACGGCCGACCCGATCAGCACGCGAAGAAACGTGTCGATCCACTGGCCGACGGGACGCGCAGCGTCGAACCAGGAGCTGGCGGCGATCACCACGGCGATACCAAGCAGCGCGAGGGCGATGCCGTCACGGCGGTGGCCGGGCTCGAGATCGCGCGCGCGGCCCACCGATCGGGCCGTGGACCCGGCGCCCTTGGCCAGCAGCAACCACCCGGCGCGGACACCGCGACCGACGGTCGCCCCTGCCGACGAGATGGCCGACGGACTGTGACGTCGAGCCTTCTTGCGACGGGGCGCCGGGCGGGATCCGCCCCGCGAGCCGGCCTTTGACCTGCTCGAACGGGCGGCGGTCTTACTGGGCATGCCCCAAGCCTAGTCGCATAGGCCCCATATTCACCATCTGCCACACGGGTCACAGAAACGTCTCAATTCGGGGGTCTTGGGGCTCTACGGTGCCGAAATGACGACGACCCAGGCCGCATCGCAGCCTCCCATTGCCCTCCCCACCTCAAGCAAGGTGCTCTGCGCCGTCTACGGCGCGATCGCGATAGCCGCACTGATCGCGACCTGGAGCCAGAACGCCGCCTATTTCGACAACCCCGGCGGATTCCTGTTCGACTTCTTCAACGACTCCAAGGTCACGCCCGCCTCGCGGTCGCTGACGGTCGATATCGTGCTGTTCTTGCTCGCCGCGGCGATCCTGATGGTCATCGAGGCCCGTAAACACGGGGTCAGGTTCGTGTGGGCGTACATCGTGGGCGGCCTCGCCATCGCGATCAGCGTGACCTTCCCGCTCTTCCTGATCGCCAGGGAGCTCCGGGTCGGCAGGACCGAGACACGCGGTTGGGCGCCGTCGACACGGTCTTCCTCGCCGCGCTGGCGGTGGCGGCGGTAGGCATGACGATTTGGGTCGACATGGGCTGAGCGATAGCGCAACGCTCCGACGGCGTGCGGTGATGGTGCAGCCCACCTCACCGCACGTCAGGGCGTTGTCGGAGGGTGGTGGCATGCTCACCGGTGATGTCTCGCCATACCACGTTTAAGTTCTGCCTCAACCCCACCGTCGAGCAGCACGATGTACTGGCCCGGCATGCCTGGGCAGCCCGGTTTGCGTTCAACCAGTGCCTTGCGACGGTGAAAACCGCTCTCACCCAGCGGAAAACCGATAGCAGCGTTGCGATGCCATGGACGGGGTTTGATCTCATCAACGTGTTCAACGGATGGAAGAAAACCGAGGACGCTGGCCGGCTAATGGTTGTCGATCCGGATGGCGTCGCCGAGGTGGTGGTAACCGGCCTGCCCTGGCGCTCTTATGTGTGTCAGCAGGTATTCGAGGAAGCCGCTGTGGACTGCGGGCGAGCGCTGGCAGCCTGGGCTGACTCTCGGTCCGGCAAGCGCAAAGGCAAGCGGGTCGGCTTTCCCAGGTTCCAAAAGAAAACTGGTGCGACGCAGTCGTTTCGACTGCGCAACAAGCGGCCCAAGGGCCGCCCGTCAGCAATCCGCGTCGGCGACAACGACCGCCCCCGCTCGGTCACCCTGCCCGGCATCGGCCAGATCGGCGTGCATGACGACACCCGCCCGCTGCGGCGGATGCTCGCCAAGGACCGCGCCAAGATCCTGTTCGCCACTGTGAGCCACCACGCGGGCCGCTGGTGGATCTCGCTCAATGCCGAAGCCGCCAACCTCCACCCCGTCCAGCAGCACTCGCCTCGCGACGCCACCGATCACGGTGGCTGGGTCGGCGTCGACCGTGGCTTGTCGGCTTTTGCCGTCGTCGCAAACGACGACGGCAAAGAGGTCGCCCGTATCGCCAATGCGCCCAAGGCGCTGGCGGCCGGGATGAAACGTCAACGGCGGCTGGCCAAATCGCTGTCGCGCAAGCAGAAAGGATCACGCTACCATCGTGACGCCGTAGCCAAGCTGGGACGTCACCACCATCACGTCGCGAATGTGCGTCGGCATTTCCTGCACCAGGTTTCCAACGCGCTGGTCAAGACCCACGACCGGCTCGTCCTCGAAGACCTGAACGTGACCGGAATGCTGGCCAACCATCACCTCGCCCGCGCCATCTCCGATGCGGGCTGGGCCGAGTTCGCCCGCCAACTGGGCTACAAACAGGCCTGGCGCGGCGGCCAACTCGTTATCGCGGATCGCTGGTATCCCTCGAGCAAGCTATGCCCGTCCTGCGGTGCCATCAACAGCGATCTGACACTAGCCGATCGGGTCTTCACCTGCGGCTGCGGATACTGTGCCGATCGCGACAGCAACGCCGCGGTGAACCTGGCCCGCTGGGGCCAGGCCAATCATGAGCATCACCACGATCCCCGGACCCCCAAGCACGGAGGCCGGGCCACCAATGCCCGCCGACGGGACAGCTCTGACCAGCACCCTACGTGTGCCGGTGAAACCAGCCTGGTTGACGCGGGAACCGACGTTCGCACCGCACCAGCGGCCTGAACCGACGACGCCCGAGAAGGGCGGTGCCGAAACACTCCACCAAGTGATTCGACATACTTTAGGCAACCGTCAAGCACTAGTAGTTAGTACTACTCAGCGAGGAGTCCATCGCACATGCCCGTAACTGTTGTCGCAACCATGAAAGCCAAGCCCGAGTCGGTGGACGCGGTCCGGGACGCGTGTAAGCAGGCCATCGAGGCGGTGCACTCCGAACCGGGTTGCGATCTCTACTCGCTGCACGAGGCCGACGGCACCTTCGTGTTCGTGGAACAGTGGGCCGACGCGGACGCACTCAAGACGCACAGCGCGGCGCCGGCGGTAGCCACGCTGTTCGGCACGGTCGGGGAGCTTCTCGACGGCGCTCCGGACATCAAGATGCTGCAACCCGTCGTCGCGGGCGACCCGGCCAAGGGCCAACTGCGTCCCTGACGAGCGCTCGCGCGAGGAAGTGAGAACACAGATGGCTTCGCTCGCAGGCAAAGTCGCGTTCATCACCGGCGCCGCCCGAGGTCAGGGCCGCGCCGAGGCGGTCCGATTGGCGGCTGACGGCGCGGAGATCATCGCGGTGGACATCTGCGACCAGATCGCGTCGGTGCCGTATCCGATGGCCACCGCTGACGATCTGGCCGCCACGGTCAAGCTCGTCGAAGACACCGGCGCCCGAATCGTGGCCCGTGAGGCCGATGTTCGCGATCAGGCTTCACTGGCCAGCGCGTTGCAGGCCGGGCTCGACGACTTCGGCCGTCTCGACATCGTCGTCGCCAACGCCGGTATCGCACCGATGGAGTCGGGCGCCGACGGCTGGCGAGACGTCATCGATGTCAACCTCACCGGTGTGCACAACACGGTGGAGGTGGCAATGCCGCGGCTGATCGAGCAGGGCGACGGCGGCTCGATAGTTCTCATCAGCTCGTCGGCCGGTCTGGTCGGCATCGGCGGTGGTGATCCCGGCTCACTCGGTTACACCGCAGCCAAACACGGCGTTGTGGGATTGATGAGGGCATACGCCAATCACCTTGCCCCTCACAGTGTTCGCGTCAACTCCGTGCATCCCAGCGGCGTCAATACGCCGATGATCGACAACGACCACACCCGTCAGTGGCTGGCCAACGTGTTTGCCAGTTCGGAACGACCGCCGGACATGGGCAACGCGATGCCGGTTGCGGTCCTCGATGCCGACGACATTGCCGCAGCGGTGGCCTGGCTGGTGTCGGATGAGGCGCGCTATATCACCGGCGTGACACTGCCGGTTGACGCGGGATACGTGAACAAGCGCTGACGTGGCACGAAATCCGGCTGCGCAGACCGCCTTCGGCCCGATGGTGCAGGCGGCCATCGAGCAGTACGAGCCGCCGGAGCGCCAGTTGGTCGAGGACGATCTCGCGCTGTCCTTCCTACCGGCGAGCCAACGCGCGATGGTGCGCGCGATGCGGTGGCCGCTGCTGCGTCGCCTGACGATATCGGCAGGTGAGCGGGCGGTGCCCGGCTCGTGGGCACTCATCGCGTGCCGAAAGCGCTTCATCGATGACAAGCTGACCGCAGATCTCGGAAACGTCGGCGCCGTCGTCGACCTCGGTGCGGGCATGGACACCAGGGCGTACCGCCTCGCGCGTCAATCTGACATCCCGGTCTTCGAGGTCGACCTCCCCGTCAACATCGAGCGCAAGAGGGCCGCTGTGCGGCACGCGATCGGTGCGATACCCGCCTCGGTTCACCTGGTGCCCTTGGACTTCGAGCGCGACGACCTGATCGCCACGCTGACCGGTCACGGCTATCGCGCCGATGCCCGCACATTTTTCATCTGGGAGGGCGTGACCCAGTATCTGACGGAGGACGCGGTCCGGGCCACGCTCGGTGAGCTGCAGGGGGCCGCGACCGGCAGCCGGCTGGTCTTCACATACGTCCGCCGCGACTTCATCGACGGGGCGAACATGTACGACGCCGCCATCCTGTACAAGCGGTTCCGGCAACGGCGGCAGGTGTGGCAATTCGGCCTGAATCCAGACGAGGTTTCGGACTTCGTGGCCGAATACGGCTGGCGTCTGATCGAGCAGGCAGGCCCAGACTACTACTTGCACAACTACATTCGGCCGAGCGGCCGTGATCTAGGCGCATCGCAGCTCGAGTGGGCTGGGTACGCGGAGAAGGTCTAGCGTCTAGATCTCGATGACCGTCGGCACGATCATCGGCTGCCGCCGATAGGTCTCGCCCACCCACTTGCCGACGGTGCGACGCACGGCCTGAGCGATCCGCGTCGGCTCCTTCACATTCTCGGACGCAAGGAACTCCAGCTCGTCTTCGACCTTGCGCGCCACGGGCTCCAGCGCCTTGGGATCTTCCGAGAACCCACGCGAGTGCAGGTGCACAGCCCCTGCCGGACGCCCCGTACCTCGGTGCACGACGACGGTCACCGCGATGAAACCCGATGACAGGATCAGCCGTTCGCCCAAGGTCGCGTCGCCGACGTCGCCGGTGATCAACCCGTCGACGAACATCTTGCCGGTGGTCACCGCGCCCGCGATGGTCGCCCTGCCCGCGACGAGGTCGACGCTGACGCCGTTCTCGGCCAACATGATCGACTCCGGCGCTACGCCGGTGCGCTCCGCCAGCTTGCCGTTCGCCCGCAGCATCCGCCATGTCCCATGTACCGGCATCACGTTGCGCGGGCGCACCGCGTTGTACAGGAACAACAGCTCACCGGAGTACGCATGGCCGGAAACATGCACCCGCACCTGCTGATTGGTGACCACGCGTGCACCGATCTTGGCAAGCGCATCCATCACCCCGTATACGGCTTCCTCGTTGCCCGGAATCAGCGATGAGGACAGGATGATCAGATCGCCGGCGGTCAGCGTGATGCTGCGGTGCTCGCCGCGCGACATCCTCGACAGTGCGGACATCGGTTCGCCCTGGGTGCCGGTGGTGATCAGCACCACGCGCTCAGGCGGCATCATCTCGGCGGCGGCGATGTCGAGGATGTCGGAGTCGGCGACCCGTAGGTACCCAAGCTCCCTCGCGATGCCCATGTTGCGCACCATCGACCTCCCGACGAACGACACCCGCCTGCCGAGCGCGACCGCGGCATCGGTGATCTGCTGCACCCGATCGACATTCGACGCGAAGCACGCGACGATCACCCGTCCCTCGGCGCCGCGGATCAAGCGGTGCAGCGTCGGGCCGACCTCGCTTTCCGAGGGCCCCACCCCTGGGATCTCGGAATTCGTTGAGTCGCAGAGGAACAGATCCACCCCGGCGTCGCCCAACCGCGACATTCCGGGCAGATCGGTCGGCATGTCGTCCGGCGGCAGCTGATCGAGTTTGATGTCGCCGGTGTGCAGCACCGTACCCGCGCCGGTGTGGATCGCGATCGCGAGGCATCCGGGAATGGAGTGGTTGACGTGAAAGTACTGGCACTCGAACACGCCGTGTTTGGACTTCTGCCCCGCCGCGACTTCCATGAACACCGGCTTGATCCGATGTTCGCGGCACTTCTCCGCCACCAGCGCAAGCGTGAACTTCGAGCCGACCACCGGGATATCGCCGCGCAGCTTGAGCAGGAACGGTATCGCGCCGATGTGGTCCTCGTGCGCGTGTGTCAGCACCAATGCCTCCACCTCGTCGAGGCGGTCCTCGACGTGACGCAGATCGGGCAGGATCAGGTCGACGCCGGGCTCGTCGTGACCCGGGAACAGCACCCCACAGTCGACGATCAAGAGTCGGCCGAGATGCTCGAAAACCGTCATGTTGCGGCCGATTTCGCTGATGCCGCCCAGCGCGGTCACCCGCAGACCCCCCGGGGCCAGCGGCCCCGGCGGTTTGAGGTCTCCGTTCACTACCGCAGCACCGCGGCGGCGCGCATATCGGCGGCCAGCGCCTCGATCTGCTCCGCGCTGGCAGGCACCTGAGGCAACCGTGGGTCGCCCACCTCGATGCCCTGCAGCCGCAGTCCCTCCTTGGCCAGCGTGACGCCACCGAGAAGCGCCTGGGCGTTGGCGAGCGGCCCGAGCGTCACGTTGATCTTGCGTGCCGTCGCGATGTCACCAGAGGTGAAAGCGGACAACATGTCTCGCAGCTGACCGGCGGCCAGGTGCCCCCAGACGCTGATAAACCCGACGGCACCCATGGCCAGCCACGGCAGGTTGAGCGCGTCGTCACCGGAGTAGTACGCGAGCCCGGTGTCGGCGATGATCTGCCCGCCGCCGTGTAGGTCGCCCTTCGCGTCCTTGACGGCCACGATGTTCGGATGCTCGGCCAGCTTGCGGATGGTGTCCCACTCGATGGCGACGACCGACCGCGGCGGAATGTCGTAGAGAATCACCGGTAGCTCGGTGGCGTCCGCCACCGCCGCGAAGTGCGCCACCAGCCCCGCCTGCGGCGGGCGCGAATAGTAGGGCGTCACCACCAGCAGGCCGTGCGCGCCCTCGGCAGCGCAGGCCTTCGCAAGATGCACGCTGCGCGCGGTGTCATAACTGCCTGCTCCGCCGACGATCCGCGCCCGGTCGCCGACCGCCTCCAGTACCGCGCGCAGCAGCGCGATCTTCTCGTCGTCGGTGGTGGTCGGCGACTCCCCCGTGGTGCCGAACAGCACCAGGCCGTCACAGCCGGAGTCCACGAGATGGGTCGCGAGGCGGGCCGCGGAATCGGTGTCCAGCGACCCGTCGGGCTTGAACGGAGTGACCATCGCGGTCAGCACGGTGCCCAACCGGGCGGTCACGTCGATTCCGCTGGTACTCACGAGCACCAAGATTACCTGCTCAACCTCACGGTTCCGTAGCCATATACGGCCAGGTCTGTCACGCCTCGGTCGCCAGCGGACTGGTGGCCACCTCACTGCCGTCGGCCAGGGTGGAGATCTCGAAGTCGGAGAAAACCTGAGGGGTCAGGTCGATGAGTTGCCGCAGGCATTCGATCGCCAGCCGGCGGATCTCGACGTCGGCGTGCTCGCTGGCCCGCATCGCGATGAAATGCCGCCATGCGCGGTAGTTACCGGTCACGACGATGCGTGTCTCGGTCGCGTTCGGCAGCACTGCGCGCGCAGCCTGCCGCGCCTGCTTGCGCCGCAGCACCGCGTTGGGCTGGTCGGCGAACTTCGCCTCGAGCCTGGCGAGCAACTCGGCGTACGTCGCCCGGCTGGCGTCCGCGGCGGCTTTGAACATCTCCTGCAGCTCCTGGTCGTCCTCCATTCCCGGCGGCACGACCACTTCGGAGTCGTGTTCGGGGACAAACCGCTGTGACAGCTGCGAATACGAGAAATGCCGATGACGGATCAGCTCGTGCGTGCACGATCGCGAGATACCCGTGATGTAGAACGACACTGACGCGTGTTCGAGCACAGAGAAGTGGCCGACGTCGATGATGTGTCGCAGGTATGCAGCGTTTGTCGCCGTCTTCGGGTTGGGCTTCGACCAGCTCTGGTAGCACGCCCGCCCGGCGAATTCCACCAGCGCCGGACCGCCCTCGGCGTCGGTGCTCCACGGCACGTCGGGCGGTGCCAAAAAGTCGGTCTTGGCGATCAGTTGCACGCGTAGCGGCGCGGTCTCGGCCACGGCTCACCCTAACGTGACCCTTGTCGGCAATGATGTTAGTCAGATAACATGTTAGTAACTAACATCAATCTGGAGGCGACGTGACGGACGTCATCGTGGTGGGAGCCGGGCCGACGGGTCTCACGTTGGCGTGCGGCCTGCAGGCCGCAGGCGTCGACGTGTGGGTGCTCGACAAGGCCTCAGGGCCTGCGGTGACATCTCGGGCGCTGGGCCTGCAACCGCGCGGCGTCGAGGTTCTCGACCGCCTTGGCGCGCTCGGAGACCTGCCAGATCGCGGCCTGCCGATCCGCACCGTCACCATCAATGTCGACGGGCGTGAATTGGCGAGTTTCCCGGTCGGGCAGGCGACCCGTCTCGGCGGTCCGCGCGGACTGATCATGTCCCAGGCCGACATCGAGGCCGCCCTCCGCGACCGCCTGATCGCCCTCGGTGGTGACGTCGAATGGGGGCGAGGCGTTTCCGGACTCGAACCGGAACGCCACGGTGTCAGGGTGCGCCTCGACGACGGATCCGACGCCGACGCCTCCTGGGTGGTGGCCGCCGACGGCGCGCACAGCGTCGTCCGCAAGGCGATGGGGATCGGCTTCCCCGGCGTGCCGGTCGTGGAGCGCTTCCTGCTCGCCGACGTCCATGCCGACATCGATCTAAAGCGAGGGGGCGCGACGTCGTGGCTGCGCGGTGACATGATGCTGGCCGTTTTCCCGCTGCCCGGAATCGACCTGTGGCGGGTGATGGCGCCGCACCAACGGGTTTCGGCGATGAGCCAGCAGCAGCGGCGATCGTGGACTATCTCGGTACGCGGCTGGCCGCCGAGGCGGGCGGAACGATTCGCTCCGTGGTGTGGACATCGTCGTTCCGGATCCAGCGCAGGCTGGCGGACTCTTACCGTCGCGCTCGCGTCCTGCTGGCCGGCGACGCCGCACATATCCAGAGCCCATTCGGTGGGCAGGGCATGAACACCGGCATCGGAGACGCCGAAAACCTGGCGTGGAAGCTCGCGCTGGTCGTGTCCGGCCGCGCCGGCGAACGCCTACTCGACTCCTACGAGGCCGAACGACGCCCGATCGCCAAAGGTGTGCTGGACTCGACCAGCGGTGCTACCGAGGTCGCAGTCGGTCAGGGACGCGCCGCGCGGCTGCTGAGAGATCGCATTGTCGTGCCGCTGATGAATCAGGGTTGGCTGCAGAATCTGATCACGGAAAGGACATCGCAACTTCGCGTTTCGTACCGGCACGGCCCGCTAGGGGCCGGACTGTCGCGGTTCCTCCCCGGAATTCGCATCGGCGATCGCGTCGCTGATCGCACATGCACTCGCTTCGACGGTGCGTCCGTCCGGCTATACGACGTGTTGGGGCCGGAATGGGCGCTGCTCGGGCCCGAACCGCTGGCGGACGTCGCGCGCGAGCGTCTGGGCGATGTCGTGGCGTTGCGCGGTGAGCGCGACGCGCGGTTGGTCCGCCCCGACGGGCATCTGGCGTGGCGAGGCGCCGATGCGGCCCGACTTCGCGCATGGCTCGACAATGCGCTCGGTGAGCCGGTGGGAGTCCTGACGCCATGACCGAAGGCGACGACTGGCGCGCCCGCAAGAAAGCGGCGACCAAGCATGCGATCCAAGAGCACGCTTTGCGGCTCTTCATCGAGAAAGGTTATGACACAACGACAGTCGAGGAGATCGCTGCGGCGGCCGGGGTGTCGCACATGACGTTCTTTCGGTATTTCCCCCGCAAGGAAGAGGTGGTCGAGTACGACGAGTACGATCCGCTGCTCGAAGAACTCGTGGCGGCAAGACCGGTGGAGGAGCCACCGCTGACCGCGCTACACAGAGCGCTTCGCGCCGGACTCGAGCATATCCTGGCCACCGACCGCGAGGAGTTGCTCATCCGGACACGGCTCATCCTGCGGAACCCGGCGCTGCGGTCTCGAAACCTGCTCGCGCAGGACGCAACTCGCGACCTGCTGGCCCGTGCACTGGCTCGCAGAGCCGGGCTGCCGGAGCCTGACCTCGCCGCCACAGTTCAGGCCTCGGCGGCGCTCGGCGCGATCGGGCCCGCGGCGATGGCTTGGGCGGAAAGCGATGACGCGGACTTCGTCGCACTCATCGACGAAGCCTTCGAGGCCTTGGCGTCCGGCGTGTCGCGCTAGTGTGACGCGATGGCAGCTTCCACGGTCGCACCCCATCTGCTCGATGTCATCGATCACGACATTCTGCCGATGACCGAGGGCGGCGTCGCCGTCGGGAACAAGGTTTTCGGCGCTGCGCTGCTGCGCAAGACTGACCTGTCGGTGGTCATCGCAGGCACCAACGCCGAAACCGACAATCCGCTGTTGCACGGCGAAGTCAGCACACTCAACCGGTTTTACGAGATGCCAGATCGGACTTCGACGCGCGACCTACTGTTCCTTTGACACTTCTACTACTTCTTCAGCTACCCTCACGACCTGAAGATCCTGGAAGAGGGCTTCGGGCTGAACGACGGCAACTACCGACGAAGGAGCGCGTACTGGACTGCCTACTCGATCCCGGAGCTGCGGCAGCAAGAGCAACGCATCCGTGACCGCTATGCGCGGCTGTCCGATCAGTATCAGGAAGCCAAGGGCAACAACGACATTCCGCTGAACTGACGTCGGTCAATCGGTGAGCACGCCGGCGCGGCGCATGGCTGTGGTGATGAGCTCGAAATCGATCGCACCGTGATGGCGGGCCAGCTGATCCGCTTCGTCCCCGCGGCCGTCAGCGATCGCTCCCACCAACTGCTCGTGTTCGGTCAGCGCGCGTAATTCCATGCCGCGCATGGTCGATGGCTCACCCCACAGGTGGGCGGGGGCGCCGATACTCACGGTCGCCTTGAGGTCGAGCAACACCTGCTTGAGGACGTCATTGTGGGCGGCATCCATGATCGCCAGGTGAAACCGGCTGTCTGCTTGCTGCGCCGCCAGTCCGCTCTCGGCGGTTCGGTACGCGTCGAATCTCGCCCGCAGCACGGACATGTCGTGTTCGGAGCGGGACTCCGCGGCGGCGCGGCAGACAGTGCCCTGCAGTCGACAGATCGCGTCGCAGCGGTCCCGCAGATCGTCGAGCCGCGCCCGTAGCGTGCGGCCCACCGCATCGGTGGACGAGTCCGGCCATTGGTCGAGCACGTATGACCCGCCGCCGCGCCCCCGCCGGGTTTCGATGAGGCCCCGCTCGAGGAGCCGCGCCAATGCGGCCCGCACCGTCATGCGGCCCGCCCCCAGCGACGCCGCGAGATCGCGCTCGACAGGCAGCCGCGCGCCGGGCAAGTACTCGCCGATCGCGATCGCGGTTATCAACCGGTCGGTGATCTCATCGACCCGCGATGGCGTGTCCAGCTGCTGTTGGAGCAGCCCCGGCGGGGTCAATGCGCCAGCCGGTGCGCCGATGTGGGCCATCTGCAAATGTTAATTCTCGCTCAATGGTCTTGTCATGAGACCTTTACGGGTCCATGCTGATCGCCATGACTCTTACGACCCGGCTGGTGCCGTTCCGCGGCCACGAAACCTGGGTGCAGATCACCGCGTCTGACGATGCGCGCAGTGGCGCCCTCCCCCTGTTCGTCCTGCACGGCGGTCCGGGAATGGCGCACAACTACGTGCGCAACATTGCCGGACTGGCTGCGGAGACCGGTCGCACGGTCATCCACTACGACCAGATCGGATGCGGGAACAGCACCCACCTGCCCGACGCCCCCGCGGACTTCTGGACACCAGAGCTGTTCGTCGACGAATTCCACACCGTCCGCGATGCGCTGGGCATCGACGAATACCACCTGCTCGGCCAGTCGTGGGGCGGCATGCTCAGCGCGGAGATCGCGGTCCGGCGGCCCGCCGGCCTGAAGTCTGTGGCGATCTGCAACTCGCCGGCATCGATGGAGCTCTGGATGGCCGGCGCCGCCGAGCTGCGGGCGCAGCTGCCGCCGGACACGCAAGCCGCGCTGACCCGTCACGAGGAGGCGGGCACCGTCACCGACCCGGAGTACTTGGAGGCGACCGACGAGTTCTACCGCCGCCATCTGTGCCGAGTCGTGCCGATGCCACAGGACCTCGTCGACACCATCGCGCAGACGGAGGCGGAGCCGACGGTCTACCACACCATGAACGGCCCCAACGAATTTCATGTCCTGGGCACGCTGCGCGGCTGGAGCATCATCGACCGACTGCCCGAGATCACCGCACCCACGCTTGTCATCGCCGGTGAGTTCGACGAGGCCACCCCCGCCACCTGGCAGCCGTACGTCGACCACATCTCAGGCGCCGAGAGCCACGTCTTCCCCGACACCAGTCACTGCTCGCACCTGGAGAAGCCCGAGGAGTTCCGCGCCGTCGTCGCCGCGTTTCTCGCCAGCCACGACGCCGTAGCCCGTATCTAGCCCACCTCGACCTGACAGGACATTCATGGACGGCCAGCGCACCCTCGAATCCTTCGGCTACAAACAGGAATTGCACCGCTCGGTGGCGACCGTCGACCTGCTCGTCTACGGGTTGGTCTTCATGGTGCCGATCGCTCCGTGGACGATCTTCGGCACCGTCTACAACAGCGCGTCCGGCATGGTGCCGCTGGTCTACCTCATCGGTTTGGTGGCGATGGTGTTCACGGCGATGGCCTACGCGCAGATGGCCAAGTCGTTCCCTCTCGCGGGATCGGTCTTCGCATACGTCGGCCGCGGAATCCACCCCGGCGCAGGCTTTTTCGCCGGCTGGGCGATCCTGCTGGACTACCTGTTGGTGCCGACACTGTTGTATGTGTTCGCCGCCGAGTCGATGATCGGACTGTTCCCCGGCACACCGCGGTGGCTGTGGGCTCTCGTGTTCGTCGTCGTCAACACCGTGATCAATCTGCTCGGCGTCGACTCGCTGAAGATGGCCAACCGCGTGTTCCTGGCGATCGAACTGGTCTTCGTCGTGATCTTCGTGGTCATCGCGGTGCGCGCCATAAACGGCGACTCACTGCCCAACGTCCACTGGAGCACCACGCCGATCTGGAACCCCGAAACGGTCAGCGCCCCACTGATTGCCACGGCGCTGTCGATCGCGGTACTGAGTTTCCTTGGCTTCGATGGCATCTCGACGCTCGCCGAGGAGTCCACCGGCAAGAAGAACCCGGCGGGCCGAGCCATGGTCGGCTCGCTGTTCATCGTGGCGTTCCTGTTCATCGTTCAGACGTGGCTGGCCAGCCTGCTGGCAGGCGGTCGCGAGGCGTTCAGCGACGACGAGGTCGGCAACGCGTTCTTCAAGTTGGTCGAGGCGGCATCGAGCACTGGGTGGATGAACGCGTTCTTCGTCGTCAACGTGCTCGCCGTCGGTTTCGCCAACGCGATGGCCGCCCAGGCGGCGACCAGCCGGCTGCTTTACTCGATGAGCCGTGACCGCCAGCTGCCGAGTTTCCTGTCCAAGGTCAGCGCCCGTCAGGTGCCGATGGCCGCGATCCTCGTGGTCAGCGCGATCAGCGTGGTGCTCGTGCTGTTCTTCGTCGGCCAGATCGCGTTGATCTCGTCGCTGGTGAACTTCGGTGCACTCTTTGCCTTCTGCCTGCTGCATGTCTCGGTCGTCTGGTACTACATCGGGCGCAAGAAGTCGAAGAACTATCTGCTGCACCTGGTGGTGCCGACGCTGGGCTTCCTCATCATCGGCTACGTGCTGTTCAACGCGGACTCGCTCGCCAAGATCGGCGGCATCGTGTGGCTTGGCGTCGGCGCGGTGGTGTTCATCGTCAACAAGGTGCGCGGGCGGGGTGTGCCGGAATTGGGCGACGATCGGCCGATTTCCGATGACTTACGCGATATCTCACACCCCATCTGATGCGGTGCTGCGCGCCGTGACACACCTCAGCCCGGAAGCCCCGCACCAGCAGCATCCTCGCAGGTCACGCCGCGGCTGTCGCAACGAAATCCGTTGCAGATTGGGCGTCCATTGACGCGTGTGCCAATTCCAAGACGGGTGAAACGACCAAACAACCACGTAGAGCCGTTATATGAGAGTTTTCTGAACCCTCGCTATGGACGACGGAATTCGTACTACTCTCATCGCAGGTTGAGTTCCCAGCCCGTCGGACAGCCTCCTCGGCGCCGCTAATTGCGGCCCTCGCCGGTGAAGCCGTCCGGGGCGCCCCGACCGCATCCTCAACATGACTTGGGGGATCTGCAATGGCCGACGTTGGCCCCGTCCGGATATACCGTCCGGATCCTGTGTTCGCGGACGAAATGCAACGCTACGGCAGGGCCACATTTTCTGTGCGCCGCCTCTCTCCCACGAGAGTCGCCGTCGCCGTGATGGGCGACATCGACGCTACGAACGGCCGAGCGCTCGGCCACTACGTCGAGCGCCATACCGGCATCTCCAGACAACTGATGCTTGACCTGCGTGCCGTCGACTTCTTCGGCGGCAAGGGCTTCACGGCGCTGTACTACATTGCCGTGCACTGCAGCCGCAACGATGTGGACTGGATGATCATCGGCAGCCATCCGGTGCGGCGGCTGCTGTCGATTTGCGACGCCGAGGGCGAGTTGCCGCTCGCTGACGACCTGCCCGCGGCGCTGGCGCGCCTGGACCGCCTCGCGCGATGCCGCCATCGCGTGGCACCGGCTGGGTGAGAGGTCGTGACCTCGCCGGCGGATACCGCAGGCTGACCGCCGCGGTGCTAGCACACGTGTGCAACCTCTTCGGCTGCACTATGTTCGCACGCTGGATACGTGGGCGGCCAATCTCGAGTCCAAGACGGACGAAGCCATCGCGGTCACGTCCCCAGCGGTCTACGCGGTATATGAAATATCTGACCGGATGCGCCGACCTCTTCCGCGACGGGCGCACGGATGTGTGCCAATTCACTTGCGAGAAAAGCTGATTCACCTATACAGGACCCTCATCGATGCGCCGTCACCGCCAATAGCAGATGCGGTGAACCCGCGTGTCACCGTCGCTTGACAGCCGCTCGTAGCTCCTTGGCCAAATCGCCCTTCGCTCCCACGGTGACCATGCTCAAGCCGAGCCACGACGCCATCGTCCGCAATTCTGTGGCGAGGGCCTCTGCTACGCGCGACGACTGCTGACCCGGTTCGGCGAACGCACCGACGACATGCAGCGCGTCACCAGTGCGCTCGGCCTTCAGGTCGACGCGCCCGACGAGGCTCCCGTCGAGCAGGAAAGGCCATACGTAGTAACCGAATTGACGTTTCGGAGCCGGCACGTAGATTTCAATGCGGTAGTGAAAATCGAATAGCCGCTGCACTCTCGGCCGGAAGAAGATCAACGGGTCGAACGGGCACAGTAGCGCCGTGCCGCGATCTCGTCGCGGGATGATCTGGCCCGCACGCAGATACGCCGGCGCGCTCCAGCCGTCGACCTCAACCCGTTCCAGCTCGCCATCGGCTTCGAGCTTCGCGAGCGCGGGCTTGACCTGCCCAGGGGCCAACCGGAAGTAGTCGCGAATGTCGGCCTCGGTGCCGATGCCCAGCGCCGTGGCCGCCCTCAGCGTGAGCTCGCGCAGCGCCTCGTCGTCGTCGACCTCCCGCGCCACCACCGCGGCCGGCAACACATTCTCGGTGAGGTCGTAGTGGCGGGCGAATCCGACCCGGGTCGCCGTAGTCAGCACCCCTGCGGCGAACAACGCCTCCGTCACCCATTTGGTGTCGCTGCGGTCCCACCACGGGCCTTTCCTACCGCGTTGTTCCGCACCGAGATGCGCCTCGATCTGTCCGGCGGTTGCCGGGCCGAGTTCCTTCACGGCGGCGACGACGTCGTCGGCCAGGCGGGGGTTCTTCCTGACGATTTGGGTGCCCCACCGCCCGTGCGTGTACTCGCGCATGCGCCAACGCAACAACGGCCAGTCGTCGACCGCCATCAGCGCGGCCTCGTGTGCCCAGTATTCGACGAGCAGCCTCGGTGAGCGCGCCGAGTGGCTCCACGCCGCACGATCGAGCACGTCGCGGTCGTAGGGCCCGAGCCGGCTGAACACCGGCGCATAGTGGGCCCGCACCGCCACCGACACCGAATCCAGCTGCAGCACCTGTATCCGCGAAATCAGCCGGCGCAAGTACGCGCGGGTGACCGAACCCCGCGGCCTCGGCTCGGCGAAGCCCTGCGCGGCGACAGCGATACGGCGCGCCTGCGCGCCCGTCAGCGTCGTCATGCCCGGTGGTAGCTGAGATACCGGTAACGCAGCCCGGAACTACTGGAAAGCCAGTCCCCCGTGGTGCCGACCCATGTGGCGTCCAACACCGGCGCCACCGCATCGGCATCCTGACGTGGTAGGTCGATCTCCACCTCGGTGATCTCACATCGCGTCGCGATCGGGAGCGCGAGCGCATAGATCTCGCCGCCGCCGATCACCCAGCTCTCATCGCTTGTCCGCGCGTCATCTAACGTCGTCACCACATCTGCACCGTCAGCCATGTAGTCAGCTTGCCTGGTGACTATGACATTTCTGCGTCCCGGCAGGGGCCGCACCTTCGCAGGCAGCGATTCCCAGGTCAGCCTGCCCATCACCACGGTGTGCCCCATGGTGAGTTCCTTGAACCGCGTCTGATCCTCGGGCAGCCGCCACGGGATACCGCCGTCGCGGCCGATCACACCGGAGGTGGACTGGGCCCAGATCAGGCCGACGGTCATACGGCGACGGGTGCCTTGATCGCCGGATGCGGATCGTAATTGACGATGGCGATGTCGTCATAGGTATAGCCGAAGATCGAATCACGTAGCGCCAGAACGAGTTCCGGGTACGGCCGGGGCGCACGCGATAGCTGCTCGGTGACCTGCTCGACGTGGTTGTCGTAGATGTGGCAGTCGCCGCCGGTCCAGATGAACTCCCCGGCCTCGAGACCGGCCTGCGCAGCCATCATGTGGGTGAGCAGCGCGTAGCTGGCGATGTTGAAAGGCACCCCGAGGAACAGGTCCGCGCTGCGCTGATACAGCTGACAGGACAGCCGCCCGTCGGCGACGTAGAACTGGAAGAACGCGTGGCACGGCGGCAGAGCCATCTGCGGGATCTCGCCGACATTCCACGCCGAGACGATGTTGCGTCGCGAGTCCGGATCGGACTTCAACAGCTCGAGGGCGGCGCTGATCTGGTCGATGTGGCCGCCCGACGGCGTCGGCCACGACCGCCACTGCACGCCGTAAACCGGACCCAGATCGCCTGTCTCCGAGGCCCATTCGTCCCAGATTGTTACGCCGCGGTCCTGCAGCCACCGCACGTTGGAGTCGCCGCGCAGGAACCACAGCAGTTCGTAGATCACCGACTTGGTGTGCACCTTCTTGGTGGTGATCAGCGGGAAACCGGCAGTCAGGTCGTAGCGCATCTGGCGGCCGAACAGGCTGCGGGTTCCAGTGCCGGTGCGGTCCGATTTGGGGGTGCCGGTGTCGAACACCAGCCGGAGCAGATCCTCGTACGGCGTGGCGATTGGCACGTCGGTCAGCTTACGTCGGATGCCGACGAGTAGAACGGATGCCATGCCGAGTATCTCCGCTACCGTCACCACTCCCGACGGCACCTGCCCCGTGACCCTGCACACCCCCAATGGCACCGGCCCATGGTCGGCCGTCGTGATGTATCCGGACGCCGGCGGTGTCCGTCCGACGTTCCAGGAGATGGCGGCCAGGCTGGCCGGCTTCGGACATGCCGTACTGCTGCCCGACGTCTACTACCGCAGTGGCGACTGGGAACCGTTCGACATGGAGACGGTGTTCGGCGATCCCGAGCAGCGCACCCGGCTGATGACGATGGTCGGCAGCGTCACGCCCGACATGATCGCCTCCGACGCGGCCGCATTCTTCGACTTCCTCGCGTCGCGACCCGAGGTCAAGGGCGACGCGTTCGGCGTCTGTGGGTACTGCATGGGGGGCCGGACGTCGGTGATCGTCGCCGGCCGGGTGCCGGACCGGGTGGCGGCCGCCGGATCGTTCCACGGCGGCGGGCTGGTCACCGACGACGCTACCAGCCCGCACCTGCTCGCCGACCAGATGAAGGCGACGGTCTATGTCGCGGGTGCCGAGAACGACGCGTCGTTCACCCCCGAACAGGCCGAGACGTTGGACAAGGCGCTGACCGCCGCCAACGTCACACACACAATCGAGACCTATCCGGCCGGGCATGGTTTCGCGGTGCCGGACAACCCGCCATACGACCAAGAAGCCGCCGAGCGGCACTGGATCGCACTGCAGCAGCTGTTCGAGTCCGCGTTGCCCATCTGAGACGGTGTCACTGATTTCTTCACAGCCTCGCCGCGCCTCCGACTGCTTCGAGCCGGGAACACATCAGCGGGCGTGCCCCTCGGTTCGACCGTCCTCAGTGCCTCAAGGTGGGGGCCGGGCCGGGCCCGGCCGGGTTGTCGTGCACCAAGCCGAGCCGGTATTCCATCTCCTCGAGAGGGACACCCTTGGTCTCGGGCATCACCTTGAGCACCCAGATGAGCTGGCCCACCATGAAAAGCGCGAAGCTGCTGAATCCGACTCCGCCGCCAAGTGCGCCCACGATGGGCGGGAAGGCATAAGAGGTCAGCGCGGCGAACACCCAATGCGTCAGGCTCCCGAGGGACTGGCCACGACCGCGTATCCGGTTCGGGAAGATCTCGGAGATGAACACCCAGATCACTGACCCCTGACCGAACGCGTGGGCGGCGATGAACACCAGCAGCCCGGCGAGAACCAGCACTGCGGAGGTGGAGTTGTAGTTGCCCGCGTATGCGAACAGGACGACGGCGAGAAAGGTCAGGCTGATCAGGTAGCCGATAGACCCCACAATCATCAGCTTTCGTCTGCCGATCTTGTCGATCACGCTGAGCGCCGCCATGGTGGCTATCAGGTTCATGAATCCGACGCCGACGCTCATCCACAGCGCCGCGTTGCCGGACGCGCCCGCGCCCTTCATCACCTCGGGTGCGTAGTAGAGGATCGCATTGATCCCGGATAGCTGGTTGAACGCCGCGATCGCGATGGCGAGCAGGATCACCTTGCGATGTTCAGGGGTGAAGAACGGAGCGTCTTTGGCGTTCTCCGCGGCTGCAAGCGAGGCGTGGATTTCTTGCAGTTCGAACTGGGCCTCTTCGTCGGTGTTGCACAGTTGCCGGAGGACGGCCTCGCCCTCCTGGTCGCGGTCGACGGACAACAACCAACGCGGTGTCTCCGGCACAGTGGTCAACAGAGCGAGGAATGCCACGGCCGGGATGGCCATGACGCCGAACATCCATCGCCAGGCAACGTCGGGTGACGCGACCGCAGCGATGATCGCGTTTGACCCGTAGGCCAGCAGGATGCCCAGCACGAAAAATGTTGAACTGGACCATGCCGACGAGGCGACCACGTACCGCCGGTGGCGCCACCTCCGCCGTGTAAATGGGGGCGCAAACCGACGCTGCGCCCACGCCGACGCCGCCGAGGAACCGGGAGATCATGAAGATTGTGTAGTCGTTGGTCAGCGCGGTACCCAGCGCGCCGAGGACATACAGGACGCCGATGGCGAACAGCATCTTCTTGCGGCCGAACAGGTCGGCCATCTTTCCGGCAACCAACGCGCCGGCGATGGTGCCGATAAGCGCGATTGCTACCGTGAAACCGAGGCCGCTGTCCGAGAGGTGGAACACCGCTTTGAGCGCGTCGGTGGTACCGGAGATCACGGCGGTGTCGAATCCGAAGATCAGGCCGCCGAGCGAAGCGACAATTGCGCTTCGAACCACGAGTGGATTCATGCGCAACACCGTAGACACGAATAGCGACCAGGTTATGAAAACGTGCAATTTGAGTGAATAAACTCGCGCGACTGGCCCATGATGGCGATTGCAAAGATCGCAAACCATCGAGGTAGCGGCCATGGCCGTGGGCTGCAGGTGCGGAAAATGCTGTCAGTGGAACTCTCGGGCGATAATGCAACCAGTTGGCTCGGTTGGGAAACGTAACGTGTTCCTGATCGATTGTTTGTCTTTATTTTTGGTTCACTCTGTTCCTGAGCGTTTATCTTGATTCGTCTCCACTAATGTTGGTTTCTCAGCATAATGCATTTTGTGCGACCTGGCGTCTACAATTTCTACGCCAAGTCCAACTGAAGCTTCCAACGAAGGAGTTGTCAGATGGCCGATCCAAACGTGCTCGGCATCGTGCTGGCCGGTGGTGAGGGCAAGCGCCTCTTGCCGCTGACCCTCGATCGGGCCAAGCCGGCTGTCCCGTTCGGCGGGCTGTATCGATTGATCGACTTCGCGTTGTCGAGCCTGGTCAACGCCGGGATAGTGCGGATCGCGGTGCTCACCCAGTACAAGAGCCACAGCCTGGATCGCCACATC
>Ga0068859_100001286_pt1 | contig 25622 bp, 23 predicted proteins | sample KBSSwiS22_FD_66585 | JGI IMG/M metagenome (GOLD analysis project Ga0068859, IMG submission 66585) | Switchgrass rhizosphere microbial communities from Kellogg Biological Station, Michigan, USA - KBS Switchgrass S2-2 | ecosystem: Host-associated > Plants > Roots > Rhizosphere > Soil ...
GCCGACAGCTTCTACGCCGCCGAAACCGAGGCACGGCGCGACGCCGGCGCGCCGCCGTTCGGCCGCTATGCCGCGATCATCGTTTCGTCCGAGGACAAGGCGGCGGCGGAAGAAGCCGCAAGGCTGATCGGCCGGACCGCGCCGCGGATCGAAGACATGCATGTGTTCGGACCGGCCGCCGCGCCACTGGCGATGCTGCGCGGCCGCCATCGCTTCCGCCTGCTCGTCCATGCGCGCCGTGCGTTCGACGTGCAGGACGTGATCCGCGAATGGCTCGGGGGACTCGAATGGCCGGCCAAGGTGCGCGTCGCAGTCGATGTCGACCCGTACAACTTCCTCTAGGCTTCGCCCGGAACGGGAAAGGAAGGTCAGTGCGCCTTGGTGTCCTTCTGCGTCTGCTCGGCTTCCTTGATCAATCTGTCCTTGATCTCCGCGCCCTGGTTGCGCAGCGCGTCCGCCTGAGCTTCGGCGGCATTGGCGTTCGGTCCGTTCTTGTTGAGCGCTTCGACCAGATCGGCCTGCGCCTGATAGGATTTGTCGATCGCCTTGGCCTCCTGCTTGACTTCCTTGGTGCCCTGGCTGTCGCAGGCGGCGATCATCAGGCAGGGCGCGGCGACCAGCGCCAGGTGCGAAACGGTGCGCAATAGGGTCATCCTAACCTCCTCGTCCCGGCGGGCAATGCGCGGCACAGGCTGCGACGCGCCCGCTCGTACGGAGGCGTAACGCGCCGCGGCGTCTCGCTTTCCCAATGACCGCAAGCGCATTGCGGCGGTCAGTTAACCGTCCGCAAACCATTCTTCCGTAATATTGCGGCATAGCTCTGCTCAGGGGCGGGCGATTGGCGCCAAGCCGACGTCACGGGGCCTTCCGTTCACGCGTAGATTCAAGCGAAATACACTGGGGGGACAGGATGACGCTTTACCGCGGGATGGAAGTCCCGAAGCACCTCTGCAGCGTGCTACCGTATATGGCGATGGTCGACGAGTGCCGCGAATCGCTCCAGATCCTGAGCCAGCAATGGGACTATCTCGACGTCCTCAGTCGCGTGATCGACGCGGATATCGAGATGACGCGCACCCGCTTCGAGTTCCGCGCGCTTAACAGCGACCTCGTCGCTGCGCTCGGCGATGAGATCCTCAAGAAAGTCACGGCATCGCTCGGCGCCAAGGCGCAGGTCACGATCGACATCATCGTGCGCAACCTGTTCGAGCGCACCGCCGACATCGGCTTCCTCGCGACCGACGACGATGTGCGCGCATTTCTGAAGAACGAGCGCGGATTGACGCCGGATGTGATTCGCGCCCGGCTGGTCGAATATCAGCGCAAATATTCGGTCTACGACGACGTCGTCGTGCTCGACGCGCACGGCCAAATCCGCGCCAACGCTTTCGCGCGGCCGCTCCCCGAGACCAGCCGCGACGGCCTGATCGAGCGCGCGCTCACCACCCGCGACGCATTCGTCGAAACCTTTGCGACGTCCGACCTCGCCGGCCATGACGCGCGCTGCCTCACCTATGCCTATCGCATCGGCGAGACGAGCGACCCGTCGTCGCGCGCGCTCGGCGTGCTGGTGCTGATGTTCGGTTTCGACTCCGAAATGCGCGGAATCTTCGACAAGCTGGCGAGCGACGACGACTGGTCGGTACTGACGTTGCTCGACGGCGACGGTACCGTGATCGCGTCGAGCGACACCGAGCAGGTTGCCGTGGGAACGCGACTCAAGACCGATGCGACGCAGCCCTATGAGATCCTGCGCCACGCCGGCCGGCGGTACATTGCCGTGACCCACGATACCAAGGGCTATCAGGGCTATTTCGGCCCCGGCTGGCGCGGCTGCGCACTGATCCCGGCCGAGCTCGCGTTCGAGCAGGACGAGGACAGCGCCGACCTCGGCTTGAGCGACCGCCAGTTCCGCGCGATCGCGCAGAACGAGCATCTGCTGTCAAACACCGTGCGCGAGATTCCGCGTCGCGCCGAAGCCATCCAGTCGGATCTCAACCGAACCGTGTGGAATGGCAGCCTCGCTGCGTCGCACCGCCAGGTCACCAAGCGCGACGGCACCACCAGCGAGATCGCCAGCCACACCTTGCTCGCCGAGATCAGCGAGACCGGAAGCCGCACGAGCCGGATCTTCGCCGGCGCGGTCGCCGCGCTCAACCGCACCGCAGTGGGGTCGATCCTGACCGACGCCGCCGCGTCGGCCGACCTCGCGCTCGATATTATGGACCGCAATCTCTACGAGCGCGCCAACGACTGCCGCTGGTGGGCGCTGACCACGCGGTTCCGGGAAATCCTCGCGCAGGCCACGATCGATGACGACGACGCGCGCGAGCTCACCTCGATCCTCGCGTACATCAACGGCCTCTACACGGTGTACACCAACCTGATCCTGTTCGATCGCAACGGGCGGATCGCAGCCGTCTCGGACCCGGAGCAGACCGACCTGGTCGGCACCGCGATCGACGCGGAATTGGTGCGGCGCTTTGCCAGTACCGCCGACACCAATTTCTACGGCGTCTCGGACTTCGCCGCTTCGCCGCTCTATGCCGGGCGTCACACTTATGTGTATGGCGCCGCGGTGCTGCATCCCGAGGAGCAGGATCGCATCGTCGGCGGCATTGCGATCGTGTTCGATTCGACGCCGCAGTTCGAGGCGATGCTCGCCGATGCCAGCCCGACCGATGGCGCGGGCAACCGGCTCCCCGGATGCCGCACCCTGTTCCTGGACAGCGAGCGCAATTTGATCGCGAGCACCGACGGCGGCGACGCCGCGGGCAGCGCGACCACCCTGCCCGCGGCGCTGTTCGAAATCGCACCCGGCGAATCCACCGCGCGGATCATCGCGCTCGACGGACGCCTCATCGCCGTCGGCGTTAGCCGGAGTCACGGCTATCGCGAATATAAGAGCGCGGCCGACGCCTATCGCAACGACGTCTATTGCCTGTGCCAGCTCGACCTCGGGATCGACGACGCCACCGCAGCCGCGATCCCCACGACCGCGCAACCGTTGCGCGGCGGTGCCGGCCGGCGCGACGGAGATTTGGTTGAAGTGGCAACCTTCCGCGTCGGCGGCAAATGGCTGGCGCTCGAGCGCGCGAGTGCGGTCGAGGCGATCTTGCCCGAGCAACTGCTCCGCTTCCCGCACCAACATGACAATGTCGTTGGATGCGTAGTGCACAAGGGCGAGAGCGTGGTGATCGTCGATCTGCGCCGCCAGTTCGAGGGCGCGGGCAGAGACGACGCGAAAGTTCGGCGCCCGGTCGTATTGTTCCGCAACAGCAACGGCCGGATTGTCGGACTGCAGGTCGACGAACTGGGCGACGTGCGCAGCGTCGACAGCGATCGGCTCGACGGCGCGCGCTTCGGCGGCCAGCAGATGGCAGTCAAGGCCGTGATCGCGCTCGGCACCAACGCGGAAAGCGCGACGCGGACGATGGCGCTGCTGCTCGATCCCGACGAACTTGCCCGGTACGCCGCCGCGCCCGAACTCCACGACCAGGCGGCCGCCTGACCGGAGCAATGGCGCGCAAGTCTTTAATGGACGAACCCCCGCGCGCCTGCGACAAACCGCTTGGTCGAGGGCGCGATGCGCGTCGGGAGGCGAAGCGATGGGGCGCAGACTTGTGGTCCTGTTCGACGGGACCAGCAACGAGGTCAAGCAAGACCTCACCAACGTTCTCAAACTCTATCGCGTGATCACGCGCGGTCCCGAGCAGCTGGTGTTCTACCAGCCAGGCATCGGCACGGTCCCGCTGGTCACCGACTGGAGTCCTCTCACACAGCGCGCCGTCGCCGCATTCGGACTGGCGACCGGCTGGGGCCTCGATGCGCGAATCCTCGCCGGCTATTGCTTCCTGGTCGAGCAGTATCGCGAGGGCGACCAGGTCTTCCTGTTCGGTTTCAGCCGCGGCGCCTATACCGCGCGGGCGCTCGCTGCGCTGATCAGCCAGGTCGGGCTGCTCACCCCCGAGCAACGCAATCTCGCGCCCTATCTGTTCAAGGCCTATAAGCGCGTGAAGGACGGCGGGTTCGCCGACGTCGCGCGCTTCGGGCAGGTGTTCCGCCCACGATATGTGCCGGTCGACTTTCTGGGTTTGTGGGACACTGTGGCCTCGGTGTTTCGCCGTACGGGCGCGTTCAGCCTGCCGACCCAGGTCATCCTGCCGTACACCGTACATAACCCCTGTGTCCGCGTGTTCCGCGAAGCCGCTTCGATCGACGAGCGGAGGCGCCTGTTCCGGCTGTTGAACTGGCATCCGGATTCGAATTTCAAGCCCGGACCTTTTGCGGTGGAAGACGGTCCGCAGGACGCGCAGACGGTATGGTTCGCCGGCATCCATAGCGACATCGGCGGCGGCTTTGCCGAAACGGAAAGCCAGGCGGCGAAATTCCCGCTGATCTGGCTGACGCGCGAAGCACAGCACCGCGGACTCGTCATCGACGAAGCGCTGTTCGGCCATATCGCGGAGGGCAAGCCGCTCTCCGGTGGGCAGCACGACTATGTCGCGCCGGACGTCTCCGCGCCGATCCACGATTCGATGAGCTGGGTGTGGCGGCTGCTCGAATATCTGCCCAAGAATCGGAAGTGGAAACGCTTCCCCGACAAGTCCAGCATCCCCGGCTATTATCTGCCGCGGTGCGAGCCGCGGAAGATCGTGGAGGGCGCTGCGCTGCACCGCTCGGTGGTCGACCGCGTGGCGGCAGATCCTTCGTACAAGCCGGCCAATTTGCCGCAGCAGTTCGCAACGGCCGAGACGTTGCCGGCGCCGGACAACCCCGCCCCTTAGCCGGTCATTCGGCACCGGAAAGCGCCTCCGTGGCCCCTATCGCGTCACGGCGAGCTCGCCCGGATGGATGTCGACGAGCATGAGACCTCATCCCGGAACGCGCGGCCGCCAGGCACTGACCTGCCGCGCGCGACTTGCAGCGTGGCCGGATTTGGCCGAAGGCACGCGGCTCGGGACATGACGCGCATCTTCGCCTTGCTTGCGCTGCTGTGCGCGTTCGCCGCGCCGGCACGCGCCGACGATATCTCGGCGGCGGCACGCGGCGTGGTGCGGGTGGTCACGATCGCCGTGGTCAACGACGAAGTCGTCGGCTTCACCCATGGCAGCGGCTTCTCGGTCGCGCCCAACCTCGTCGTCACGAACGCGCACGTCGTCGAACTGGCGCAGCGCTATCCCGGCAACGTGATCGTCGGCGTCGTGCCGTCCGAAGGCAATCGCTCGTATCGCGGGCAAGTGATCGCGCTCGACCAGGCACGCGATCTCGCATTGATCCGCTTCACCGGCATCAACCTGCCCGCGCTGACATTATACAACGGCCCGCTCGACGAAGGGTCGAGCGTGATCGCGCTCGGCTATCCCGGCAACGTCGACCTCGCGACCGCGCGTTCGGCCGCGGACTTCATCACGCCGCTGACGCCGGTGCGCTCGCAAGGCGTGTTTTCGGGCGCACGCAGCATGACCAACGTCCACGTCCTGCTTCACACCGCGAGCATTGCCCGGGGCAATTCGGGCGGACCGTTGCTCGATCGCTGTGGGCGCGTGCTCGGCGTGAATTCGGCCGTGACGCAGGCCGACGAAGGCGATTCGAGCTTCGGCTTCGCGATCGCCGGGTCGGAGCTTTCGGCGTTTCTTGCGCAGGCCAAACAGCAATATGCGGCAGTCGGCACAGCCTGCACGAGCATCGAGGAACGGATGGCGCAGGATCGCAGCGCCGACGAGCGCGCGCGCGCCGTAGCCGACGAAGCGCGGCGCACCGCCGACGCACGGGCGGCGACCGACCGCCAGGCGGCGATCGCCGAGGCCAGTGCGCGCAACCTGACCGTCCGTGAGAATTATATGGGCGCCGCCGGGCTTCTCCTCGTCCTCGGCGCACTCGCGATCGGGAGCGCCGGCTTGATGCTCACGCGCGCCGCGAAGCGCGAGGCGATCTGGATCGCTGCCGGCGGCGCGATGCTGACGGCGGGCGCGTTCGCGCTGTTCTTCACGCGCCCGGGGTTCGACGCATCGAAGATCGTGTTCCTGCCGTCGGCGCTCCCGGGCGACCCCACCGCCGACGGGTTCGGCGCGATGCTGTGCCGGATCGATCCCGGGCGAAGTCGCGTCACGGTCTCCGACACCCAGGCCACCTTGCTCGAAGTGGCACGCGACGGCTGCGTCAACGGCCGCACGCAATATGCCGAGCACGGCAAGGGATGGCGGCGCGTGCTCGTGCCAGACGACGAGCAGACCGTCTCGGTGCTCGACTATGATCCCGCGACGCGCAGCTATGCCAACACGCGCTATCTGCTCGGCGCGCAGGACATGGCACGGCTGCGCGCGTTGCGTGGCGAAATGAAGCTCAAGGCGTGTTCGACCGACCAGGCCGCACGCGCCGCGCTGTCGGGCCAGCAGGCTGCGGTGCTCGCCGCGTTGCCGCAACTATATAACGAGAAGCTGGTCTATAGCTGTTCACCGACAGCGCCGACGTCCGCGCTTGCGCCGGCGGCCAGATAGGGCCCAACCAAAGGGACATCCCATGCGTATCGCCCGTGTCGCCGTCGCGCTCGCCCTGCTCGCCGCGGCGCCACCGCCCGATCCGGTCGCCATACCAGTGACAGTGGCAGCCGACCTCGGCGACCACCAATCGGGCCGGCTGATCGTGTTCGCCAAGAGGATCGAGCCGGGCGCCAAACCCGACGCGGAGATCGATGCGACGAGCTTCGGGGCCGCTGAGGTTTCGCTCGCCGCGCGTGAAGTCGACGATCTCGGCAGCGGCAAGGTGGCGCTGGTCGATGGCGAGAGCGGCAGTTTCCCGGCACCTTTCTCATCCCTGCCGCCCGGTCTCTATCGCCTCCAGGCGGTACTCGATCGCAACCACAACTATAATTACGGCGGCCGCGGCGCCGGCGATCTGGTGTCCGATGTCGTCGAGGTGAGCTTGCCGGGGCGCATCTCGCCGATCGCGCTGACGCGCGCGCTTCGGGACCCCAGCGAAGCCGATCTGCTCGCGCTGCTCGACTCGGGCGATCGTGCAGTGCTTGCGCCCTATCTCACGCAGATCCACCGCGTCGATTTCGTGAGCCCCGCGCTGAGTGCCTTCTGGGCTCGACCGATCCATGTACGCGGATGGATCGCGCTGCCGCCGGGCTATCGCGCCAAAGGCCCACGCTTTCCCACTGCCTATTCGATCGCCGGGTTCGGCAGCACCGACTTCACTGCGCGCGTCGGCGCGGCGCGGATGATGGGCGCGATGACGAGCGGCGGCTATCCGCCGATGCTCTGGGTGTTCCTCGATGAAAGCTCGGCCACCGGAACGCACGAGTTCGCCGATTCGGCGAACAACGGTCCCTGGGGCCAGGCGCTGACCGCCGAGCTGATCCCGGCGCTCGAGCGCCAATATCGCATGGACGCGCGCTCGTCGGGGCGTTTCCTCACCGGCCACAGTTCGGGCGGCTGGGCGAGCCTGTGGCTGCAAATACGCTATCCGAAGATCTTCGGCGGAACCTGGCCGACCGCGCCCGATCCGAGCGATTTCCACGATTTCACCAATGTCGATCTCTACGCGCCGGACGCCAACGTTTATCGTAACGAGGCGGGCGCGGCCTATCCGGTGATGCGCCAGAACGGCAAGGTGCTCGCGACCTATCGACAATTCGCCCACACCGAGGCCGTGCTCGGTACCTATGGCGGGCAGTTCGCGTCGTTCGAATGGGTATTCTCACCCAAGGGCGCCGACGGCCGGCCGATGCCGATGTTCGACCGCAGCACCGGCGCGGTCGATGCCGCTGTGGTTACCTATTGGCGCGACCATTATGACATCGCGCATATCGTCGAGCGCGACTGGCAGACGCTCAAGCCCGACCTCGACGGCAAGATCCATATGATCGTCGGCACCGCCGACACCTTTTACCTCGACGGACCCGCGCGTCGGTTCAAGGCTGTGCTCGACGGGCTCGGCGCCAAGTCCGATTTCCGCTTCGTACCCGATCGCACGCATGGCAATCTGCTGCAGATCGGCGATGACAGCCGCGGGCTGCTCAAGAAGATCGCGTGGGAAATGTACGCGATCGCACGGCCAGGGGCGAAGAGGGCGACGAATTAGGCTCGCGCGCTCCCTCGGGAAGTGGGGACAAGAGGAAGTCGCCCAGCACACTCGCTTCAAGAACGTGATTGACGACGACGTCCGAAGGCTCACCCAGCGATGCCAGATGGGAGATGGCACCCAGCAACAGCCGCAGCGATGCCTCGCGGCCGACGCACGGCAACAGGATCAGGCCGGGATGCAATTCTTGCCGCGCCACCAACTTCCGGAAATCGACTGCGTTCTCGGTGACAATCACTCGGTCCTCGGCCAGGCAGCGCGCGAGGACGAGGTGGTCAGGCTCGCCAAGACGACCGAAATCGCGCGGATGCGTCGCATCGTGCACCGCCGTCGCATTCAGGCGATGCGCGAGTTGTGGCGAAAGACATTCGTCGATGAACAGCTTCAATCAATTTTCGCCCAAGGCCGCCCGCCCGGCCTGCCGACGAGCGGATGCGTACGAGCATAGAAGGCGGCCGTCTCGACTGCTTCGGCGGTCAGATGCGGATTGTCCTCGACAATATCGTCGACGCTGTCGCCGCCATCCAGGCGGCCCAATACCGAATAGACCGTCATCCGTGTGCCACGAAGCACCGGGGTACCACCCATGATATCGGGGTCAATTTCGATATGATCTTCCCGGGCTCGACCGTACCGTACCGCACGCTCGGCAAGATCGGAGCCGACGAGCGCGGGGACGTCAACCGTCACGGCTGGCGCGATTTCGAGCGGTCCGGCGGTCATTCGCGAAGCCGGAAGCTCGTCAAGCGTGCGCGCAAGGTCGCGCTTCGCCGCCAGCGAGAGCGTCACCGGCAATCGCGCGACGATCGCGGCATAGGGCACGGCATGAAGCGGCAACATCCGGCGCCGGCCGCGCCCGCCGGTCCGAATACCCGCCAACACCTTTTCTTCGATCGCCTTGTCAACGGCGCGCAGCGGCACGTCGGCTAGTTCCGCCACTTCACGCGCGGAAAACTCATTGGGCATGGTAATTACTCCCTAATAAGGGAGATATATGTAGCAGTCCTTCGATACAAGATGCTCGATCGCCTAGGCGGGCCGGTTCCACCGCACCTTCGCGCATGGTGGAAACGAAAGCCGTACTGACCGAATTTCGGCACGCGGATCGGGTTCTCCCCCCTTCGCAGGAGGTCGCGGCTAGCGGGACCATCGGCGCGAAACGGCAAATTGCAATCAGGACGCCCCCCAGGCCGCAGTGAGAGCTGCGACCGCGAGCACCGCGGTCGCGATCGAAAGCGGGAAGCGCAGCATGCTGCGGACGACCCATGCCCGCGCGGCGGAAGCGTCAACCGCCGCCGCATCCGCCGGGCTGATCGACCGTCTGGAACGGGCCGGATTCGTGCGCAGGATCGCCGACGCGCAAGACCGCCGCAAAGTCCTGGTCGAAGTCCGCCCGGGCAGCATGGACGCGCTCGATGCGATGTTCCGGCCGGTCCGCGAGACGATGACAGCGCTGCTCGCCGACTATGATGGCGAAGATCTCGTGCGCTTTGCCGAGTTTCTCGAAAGGGCGGCCGACGCCAGCACTGCGTGCCTGGCGCAAATCAACGGTGCGAGCGCCGGCTGATCGGCGCGTCCTCGGCCGATCAGGCGCGATCGACGCGCGCGGCGAAGCAGCCGCGCTTGGCGTTGTGAACGTGGAGATAGGCTGTCTGATCGTCGTCGAACATGCGCGCGATCAGCGGTTCGAGCGCGCTTCCGTCGATGACATCGGCGTCGCGCATCATCCCGGCATCGTCGAAGCTGCGCACCGACAGCAGGCGCCGCGCGAGCGACTCAGGCACGGCTTCCTCGTACACGGCCGGCGCTTCGACGCCTTCGCGCACGAAGATCGCGTGGCGCGAACGATAGGGCGAAGCGACCGGCAGATGCTCATAATTGACCAGCAGGAGCTCTTCGCCCGGTTCGGCGTCCTCGAGCGTTACGCGGCACGGGAAGCCCGGCTTGGCGTCGGCGCGCATCCGCACGACCTGGTGCCCCGCGAGCGCCGCATCGGACAGGCCATAGAGGCCGCGAAAGGGCGCGGGATCGAGCCCGCGGATCACGAAGCGCATCATTCGACTCCTTCGCGACGACGCAGCACGCGCTTGCGATCGATGCCATAGGCATAGCCCCCCATGCTGCCGTCGGCGCGCTGGGCACGGTGGCACGGCACGATGATTGCGACCGGGTTGGCGCCGCATGCCGTGCCCGCGGCCCGCACCGCCTTGGCATTGCCCGCGGCAGCGGCGAGCTGGGCATAGCTGCGCGTCTCGCCTGCCGGGATCGCCTGGAGCGCCTGCCACACCGCTTCCTGGAACGCCGTGCCCTGCACGTCGAGCGGCAGGTCGGCATCGCGCCCGGGACTCTCGACTTCCTGCACGACGCGCGCGGCGAGCGCCGCCAGCGCCGCGCCGCCCGGTGCGATCTCGGCCGCCGGGAAGCGCCGCGCGAGCATCAGCGAATCCTCGTCGAACGCAACGCGGCACAAACCCTTGTCAGTCGCGGCGATCAGCAGCGGCCCGAGGCTGGTGTCGGCGATCGTCCAGCGGATCGTGGCGCCGGCACCGCCGCGCTTCCACACGCTCGGCGTCATGCCGAGCCGGGCATTGGCGGTCTCGTAAAAGCGGCTCGGCGCTGAATAGCCGGCCTCATAAATGGCTTGAGTCACATTTCCCTCCTTGAGTGCATCGGCGGCGCGGCGGGCGCGCAGCCCACGCGCATACGCCGCGGGCGTCACGCCGGTCGCGCGCTTGAACAGCCGGTGAAAATGATGCGGCGCATAGCCGACGCGTGCCGCGAGTTCGTCGAGCGCCAGCCCCTCTTCGGCCGCCTCGATCAGTGCGACAGCCTGCGCCACGGCAATGCGGTCGCGGCCGACCTCGTCGGGCTTGCAGCGCAGGCACGCACGGAACCCGCTCGCGCGTGCCGCGTCCGCGTCGGGGTAGAAGCGAACATGCTCGCGTCTGGGCCGCCGCGCCGGGCAGCTCGGCTTGCAATAGATGCCGGTGGTCGTGACGGCGACGATGAAGCGGCCGTCGGAATGCCGGTCGTGCGCCATGAAGGCGGTCCAGGCGGCGTCGTCGGAGACAGGTGCGGTGCTCATGGGCTCGGATATAGGCCCGTGCCACGCCGCTCACATCCCGCCGCTTGCGCTCAAAGCAGCCCTTTCGACACGCAATTGACGCTTGCTGCCACCGCCGCAACGATGCGCGCAGAGCCGCCCTGGGAGAAACGCGTTGCGCTTACCGTTCACCGCACTGTTGCTGCTCGCCGGAGCGCCCGGCGAAGACAGCGTTGCATTGCCACCCCCGCCCGATCTCCATTTCGATGTGCCGGCGGGCGCGCCGCAGGAAGTGCAGCTGCGCGGCATCAATCTCGCGCCTGGCCAGAGCATTGCACTCTACGTCCATCCCGGCGTCGAAATGGCCTATATCGTCTCTGGTACGATCCGGTTTCGCATGGGCGCCGAGACGCAGGTCAAGCACGCCGGGGACAGCACGCTGATTCCGCGCGGCACGCCGCACGCCGCAACCAACCTCGGCCAGGAGGGCGCACGGATCGTGAGCGCGTTCGTCATCGACAAGGGCGCGCAGCTGCGCGTGCCGGTCGGCGAGGACGGCAACCCCTTGCAATGACTTGTCCGATTTGGGGCGGCCCGATAATCCTTCGCAGGGCCGGCTGACCGATCGCTCACACGCCGCCTGCGCCGCGTACAGCCAATGGCCGCGGCGTGATCGCCGGCCGGCCAACAGTTCACACCCGGTGCGCGACTCGGGCGATACGCCGCGCCCCAATGCGTTTCGAGCCAGCCTCCTACGGCGTGCGAATTGCAGCTGCCGGGAGCGAATCTGGGTGTGCCGCTGTCGAAGCGGCACTACGCTTGCATCCCCCGCCCCCCGATGCTAACCGCGCCGCGACCCATCGGGGGCGCACACGGTGCATGCCCCCATTTCGCATGGGGCCATTTCTCTAGCCTCCAAGAGGAACGAAATCGCGTGGAGACATCCGGCGGCACTACGAACAGTATCCAGGCGAGCCTGAGCGGACGCTACGCTACTGCCCTGTTCGATCTCGCGCGCGATGCCAAGGTGATCGACCAGGTCGAAGCGAGCCTTGCCACCGTCAGCGCCGCGCTGGCCGAATCGGACGATTTCCGGTCGCTGACGTCCAGCCCGCTGATTTCGCGCGGCGATGCCGCCAAGGCCGTCGCGGCCGCCGCGGCCGCGATGCAGCTCGATACGCTCTCCACCAATTTCCTCGGCGTGCTCGCGCAGAATCGGCGGCTGGGTCAGCTGCCCGCGATCGCCCGCGCCTTTCGCATCCTCGCCGCGCAATATCGCGGCGAAACCACTGCCGAAGTCACTTCGGCGCACCCGCTCGCTCCCGATCAGGTCGATGCGCTCAAGCAGCAGCTGCGCAGCCGCGTCGGGCGCGACGTCAATGTCGAGCTGTCGGTCGACTCCGCGTTGCTCGGCGGCCTGGTCGTCAAGATCGGCAGCCAGATGATCGACAGCTCGATCCGCACCCGTCTCAATTCCCTCGCGCACGCAATGAAAGGCTGACGGCGAAAGCGCCGCTCAGAAAGGCTGAAACATGGATATCCGCGCCGCAGAAATCTCGAAGGTCATCAAGGACCAGATCGCCAATTTCGGGACCGACGCCCAAGTCAGCGAGACCGGCCAGGTGCTGTCGGTCGGCGACGGCATCGCGCGCGTCCACGGCCTCGACAATGTCCAGGCCGGCGAGATGGTCGAGTTCGCCAATGGCGTGCAGGGCATGGCGCTCAACCTCGAAGCCGACAATGTCGGTATCGTGATCTTCGGCTCGGACGCCGAGATCCGCGAAGGCGACATGGTCAAGCGCACCGGCACGATCGTCGACGTCCCCGTCGGCAAGGGCCTGCTCGGTCGCGTCGTCGACGGCCTCGGCAATCCGATCGATGGCAAGGGCCCGATCGAATACACTGAGCGCCGCCGCGTCGAAACCAAGGCGCCGGGCATCATCCCGCGCAAGTCGGTGCACGAGCCGGTGCAGACCGGCCTAAAGGCGCTCGACGCGCTGGTGCCGGTCGGCCGCGGCCAGCGCGAGTTGATCATCGGCGACCGCCAGACCGGCAAGACCGCAGTCGCGATCGACACCTTCATCAACCAGAAGGTGACCAACGCCGGCGACGACGAATCGAAGAAGCTCTATTGCATCTATGTCGCGATCGGCCAGAAGCGCTCGACCGTCGCGCAGATCGTCCGTCAGCTCGAAGAGAATGGCGCGATGGAATATTCGATCGTGGTCGCTGCGACCGCGTCGGAACCCGCACCGCTGCAGTTCCTCGCACCCTATACCGGCTGCGCGATGGGCGAGTATTTCCGCGACAACGGCATGCATGCCGTGATCGTGTACGACGATCTTTCGAAGCAGGCGGTCGCCTATCGCCAGATGTCGCTGCTGCTGCGCCGGCCGCCGGGACGCGAAGCCTATCCCGGCGACGTCTTCTATCTCCACAGCCGCCTGCTCGAGCGCGCCGCGAAGATGAACGACGACAATGGCAACGGATCGCTGACCGCGCTGCCGATCATCGAAACCCAGGCCGGCGACGTGTCGGCGTACATCCCGACCAACGTGATCTCGATCACCGACGGCCAGATCTTCCTCGAGACCGACCTGTTCTTCGCGGGCATCCGTCCGGCGATCAACGTCGGCCTGTCGGTGAGCCGCGTCGGCTCGGCCGCGCAGACCAAGGCGATGAAGAAGGTCGCCGGCTCGATCAAGCTCGAGCTCGCCCAGTATCGCGAGATGGCAGCGTTCGCCCAGTTCGGCTCGGACCTCGACGCCTCGACCCAGAAGCTGCTCGCGCGCGGCGCGCGCCTGACCGAACTGCTCAAGCAGCCGCAGTTCAACCCGCTGCCGTTCGAGGAGCAGGTCGTGTCGATCTTCGCCGGCACGCAGGGCTTCGTCGATGCCGTGCCGACCGAGGCAGTGACGCGCTACGAGGCGGCAATGCTCGCCGACCTCCGCGCGAACAGCCCGGAGATCCTGACCGCGATCCGCGACAGCAAGGATCTGAGCGACGACACGCGCGCCAAGCTCAAGGACGCACTGACGGCGTTCGCTAAGACGTTCGCTTAACTGGCAAACTAGGTCGTCATCCCCGCGAAAGCGGGGATCCAGAGTCAAGAGCGACGACCTCGGAACCCTGGGTTCCCGCTTTCGCGGGAATGACGTGGAAGGAAAAGACGGCAGGCCATGGCTAGCCTCAAGGCACTCAAGATCCGCATCGGCTCGGTGAAGTCGACGCAGAAGATCACCAAGGCGATGAAGATGGTCGCCGCCGCCAAGCTGCGCCGTGCGCAGGAAGCGGCCGAGGCCGGGCGCCCCTATGCGCAGCGGCTCGAAGCGGTGGTCGCAAGCCTCGCGTCGAAAGTGACGGTTAGCGAGAGCTCGCCCAAGTTGCTCGCCGGCACCGGCAAGGACCAGGTACATCTGCTGGTCGTCGCAACCTCGGACAAGGGCCTCGCCGGCGCGTTCAACACCAACATTGCCCGACTGGCGCGCCGCCATGCCGAAGAGCTGATCGCCGCCGGCAAGACAGTGAAGCTCTATCATATCGGCCGCAAGGGCCGCGCGGTGCTGGCGCGCTCGTACAAGGAGCGCATCGTCGAATCGATCGAGCCGGGCGATCTCGGCAAGCTCAATTTCGCGAACAGCCAGGCCTGGGCGCACGATCTGATCGCGCGCTTCGACAAGGGCGAATTCGACGTCGCGACCTTGTTCTATTCGCACTTCAAGTCGGTGCTGAACCAGGAACCGACTGCGCAGCAGATCATTCCGGTCGCGATTCCCGCCGGCCAGGCCGCCGCCGCGAACGACGGCGGCGCCGCGGTCGACTATGAGCCCGACGAGGAAGCGATCCTCGCCGATTTGCTGCCGCGCAACGTCGCGATCCAGATTTTCCGCGCGATGCGCGAGAACGCGGCGTCCGAGCAGGGCTCGAAGATGACGGCGATGGACAACGCCACGCGCAACGCAGGCGACCTGATCAAACGCCTCAACATCCAGTACAACCGCCAGCGCCAGGCCGCGATCACGACCGAGCTGGTGGAAATCATTTCGGGCGCCGAAGCGCTCTAACACACGCACGAAGCAAGGAAGCAGACGATGGCAACCGCCGCTGAAATGACCCGCCCGGGCACGGGCACCAACAACGTCGGACGGGTGAGCCAGGTGATCGGCGCCGTCGTCGACGTCGCGTTCGAGAACGACCTGCCGGCGATTCTCTCGGCGCTCGAGACCGACAATAACGGCAACCGGCTGGTGCTCGAAGTCGCGCAGCATCTGGGCGAGAACACGGTTCGCACGATCGCGATGGACTCGACCGAGGGCCTGACCCGCGGCCAGACGGTGACCGACACCGGCAACCAGATCCAGGTCCCGGTCGGCCCCAAGACGCTGGGGCGCATCCTCAACGTCATCGGCGAGCCGATCGACGAGCTCGGGCCGGTCGACACCGACCTCCGCGCGCCGATCCATGCCAAGGCCCCCGAGTTCGTCGACCAGTCGACCGAGGCCGCGATCCTGGTCACCGGCATCAAGGTGGTCGACCTGCTCGCGCCCTATGCCAAGGGCGGCAAGATCGGCCTGTTCGGCGGCGCCGGCGTGGGCAAGACCGTGCTCATCCAGGAGCTGATCAACAACATCGCCAAGGGTCATGGCGGCACGTCGGTGTTCGCAGGCGTCGGCGAGCGCACCCGCGAGGGCAACGACCTCTATCACGAGTTCCTCGACGCGAACGTGATCGCCAAGGACGCGAACGGTAACGCGACTCCCGAGGGCTCGAAGGTCGCGCTGGTCTACGGCCAGATGAACGAGCCGCCGGGCGCCCGCGCGCGGGTCGCGCTTTCGGGCCTGACGATCGCCGAATATTTCCGCGACGTCGAAGGCCAGGACGTGCTGTTCTTCGTCGACAACATCTTCCGCTTCACCCAGGCGGGCGCCGAAGTGTCGGCGCTGCTCGGCCGCATTCCTTCGGCGGTGGGCTATCAGCCGACGCTTTCAACCGACATGGGCGCGCTGCAGGAGCGCATCACCTCGACCAACAAGGGCTCGATCACGTCGGTGCAGGCGATCTACGTGCCCGCCGACGACTTGACCGACCCGGCGCCGGCGACGTCGTTCGCGCACTTGGACGCGACCACCGTGCTCAACCGCGCGATCTCGGAAAAGGGCATCTACCCCGCAGTCGACCCGCTCGATTCGACCAGTCGCGTGCTCGAGCCGCGCGTCGTCGGCCAGGAGCACTATGAAACTGCCCGCGCGGTGCAGTCGATCCTGCAGAAGTACAAGTCGCTGCAGGACATCATCGCGATCCTGGGCATGGACGAGCTGTCGGAAGAGGATAAGATCACCGTCGCCCGCGCGCGCAAGATCGAGCGCTTCCTCAGCCAGCCGTTCCACGTCGCCGAGGTGTTCACCAACATCCCGGGCAAGTTCGTGCAGATCGAGGACACCGTTCGCAGCTTCAAGGCGGTGGTGAACGGCGAATATGACCACCTGCCGGAGGCGGCCTTCTACATGGTCGGCGGCATCGACGAAGCCGTCGCCAAGGCCAAGAAGCTCGCCGAAGAGGCGTAAGAACTAACTCCCTCTCCCCGCCTGCGGGGAGAGGGTCGGGGAGAGGGGGACGCCGATTGTGGCATTCCCAACCGGCCTCCCCCTCTCCCCAGCCCTCTCCCCTGAAGGGGAGAGGGAGAAGAGGTTGAAATGCTGCACTTCGAACTCGTCACGCCTGAAAAGCTGGTCCGCTCCGAAGCGGTGTACATGGTGACCGTCCCCGGCACCGAAGGCGACTTCGGCGTGCTCGAAGGCCATGCGCCGGTGATGTCGACGATCCGCGACGGCGACCTGCTGATCTTCGCGAGCGCCGGCGCCGCGCCCGAGGCGATCCGGATCGAAGGCGGATTCGCCGAAGTCAACGCCAAGGGCCTGACCGTCCTCGCCGAGAAGGCGGGCACGGCCGCCGCCGCCGCAGCGCCGCGCGCCGCCGACCATTGAGGCATTCATCTTCCTTCGCGTTTGCCAGCCCTTAATCTAGTTCGGGCAGCAAGCGGGCGGAGGAAGCTTGGCCCAGGCACTCGCCCCGACTGCAAGCTACGGCCTGGCCGATCGCATCGGCCGGTATCCGCGTGCGTGGATCGCCGCAGGACTGACGGTGCTCGCATTGCTGCTACGCTCGGCGTGGTTCGGCGACGCGCTCGCGGGCTATGACGAGCAATTCTATCTGCTCGTCGGCGAGCGCATGCTGCACGGCGCGCTGCCCTATGTCGACATTTGGGACCGCAAGCCGCTCGGGCTGTTCCTGATCTATGCCGGCATCCGCCTGACCGGCGGCGACCCGGTGCTGCACTTCCAGCTCGCCGCCGCCGCGAGCGTTGCCGCGACCGGCTATGTCATTGCGCTGCACGTCCGCCGCCACCATCCCCACGTCACCGCGTTCGCGTGCGGTGCGCTCTATGTGCTGTGGACCGGCGTGATGGGCGGCGAGAACGCCCAATCGCCTCTGTTCTACAATCTGCTGACGGTCAGCGCCGCGCTGCTCGTGATCGACGCGGTCCCGCGCATCGCCACAAGCGTCGGGCTCGCGCGCGCCGCAGCGGCGATGGCGCTGCTCGGGCTCGCACTCACGGTCAAGACCACGGTGATCTTCGAAGCGCTATTCTTCGGGCTGGTACTGGTCGCTGCACGCTGGCGCGCTCGCGGCCTCCAACGCACGATCGCGCCCGCGCTGGTCTGGGGAATGGCCGGCGTACTGCCGTTCGCGCTGATCGCGGCCGCCTATGCCCGGATCGGCGCATTCGACGCCTTCTGGTTCGCCAACGCGCGCTCGGCCGGGCTGCGCACCGAGGGCTGGGATCTGCGCAACCTTTGGTCATTGCTGCTGACGCTTGCGCCGCTCGGTCCGCTGCTGCTGCTGGCGCTAGCGGCGCCGCGCGACGACCGCCCGATCTGGGAGCGCCGCTTGCTGTGGGGCTGGATCGTTGCAGCGATCATCGCGTTCGCCGCAGTCGGCTATTTCTACCATCATTATGCGCTGCCGCTGCTCGTTCCGCTGACGATCGCCGCCGCCCCATTCCTGACGCATGCGCGTCATCGTGTCCTTGCGCTGGCACTGTTCTCGATCTTCCCGGCGACGCAGGAACTGGTGCTCCACCGGCTGCTCGTGCGTCCCGACCGCAGCGACACCACGGCGATAGCGGCGGCGATCCCCGCCGAGGTCCGCACCGGTTGCATGCTGGTCTATGGCGGCCCGCCGATCCTCTATCACTTGACCGATGCCTGCCTCGTCAGCCGCTTCGCCTTCCCCGGCCACCTCTATCTCGATGCCGAAGCGCGCGCGATCGGTACCGACCAGGCACAGGCAGTCGCTGCCGCACTCGCGCGCCGGCCGGCGGTGATCGTCACCGAAAGTCATCCGAGCGAGACGCGGCGCAACGCGCATTCGGACGCACTGGTCTCGGCCGCGCTCGTGAATGGCTACCGGCTGCGCGCGACGTGCGGCTGGCGCTATTTCGAGGAAAGCCGGCACACGCTGCTGATCTGGCAGCGCAGCGACCTGCCCGTGCCGCCGGCGGGCAGTCCCGGCCGCTGCTAGTCGGTCCCCTCGGGCATCGTCACTACGCGCTGGCTGCGCCACAAATAGAGTCCGCCGCCGATGATCAGCGCGGCGCCGGCATAGGTTGCCCAGTCGGGGACGCTGCGGAACAGGATGAAGCCGTACACCGTCGCGGCAAGCAGCTGGACATAGGTCATCGGGGCTATGATCGCCGCGCTCGCCCGCGTCGTCGCGAGATAGAGCAGCAGATGCCCAACGGTCCCCGAGGTCGCGATGATCGCGCAGCGCGCGAGGATCGTCCAGTCGGGCGCCGCGATGTGGAAGGCTGGAATGCCGCTCCCCGCACTGACGAGTGCGACCACCGCCAGCACCGGCGTCGCGAACAGCGCGACCAGGAACTGCATCGCCAGCGCCGATGCGGTGCCCGCGACGCGGCGGTTGGTGACCATCAACGTCGCCATGCCAACCGCGGCGATCAACGGATAACCCGCCGCCCAGCCGATCCGCGACACTTCGGGGCGCAGCACGATCAGCACGCCCGCGAACGCGAGGATCGTCGAGATCCACACGGGCCGCGTCGCTCTCTCACCGAGAAACACCGCGGAAATCAGCGCCGTGAGCATCGGACTGGTGAACACGATCGCAGTCGCGTCGGCGAGCGACATCACATGCACGCCCATGAACACGCCGAACGTGCCGCCCGAGACAGCGATGCCGCGCAGCAGCTGCAGCCCGGGATGCGGAATTGCGAAGCCCTTGCGACCCTCGACCAGCGCCACCGCAATGCCAAGCCCGACCACGCCGATGACGTACCGCGTGAACGCGATCGCCGTGCCCGGCCATTCGCCCGCCATCGTCTTCGCAGTCGCATCGCCGATCGACAGCACGGCGAAGCCGGTCGCCGCCAGTATCAGCCCGCTCGCCGCCGAATTCGCACCGTTGCGCATTGCCACCCTGTCGGTACCTAGGCAGGTCCCCTTCGGGTGTGGTTAGTCAATTGTCAAAACTTGCACGCTAACCCCAACCAAACGGCTGGCCAGCCAGGGGTAAATATTAGCGTGAGCGCATTCGGTCGACGCAGCGGAATTGGAGGCGGTACCGGCAATCGCCCGGCGTTCGGCGTCGCGCGCCCGATGCAGGGCAGCCCCGTGCGCCACAGCGACCTGCCGTCGGGTGATCAGTTCCCGCCGATCGGCAGCGTCGCACTGCCGGGCGCCGCGGCGAGCGAACCGATGGCGCCGATGGCGTTCGACAGCGACCCGATGAGCGGCGCCAATGCCGATGCGCTTCAGCGGCTCGCCGACCGCCAGGCAGCGACCGGAGAACAGGGCAGTTCGCGTACCGAAGGCTTCGAAGCCTCGATCCACAAGATCAAGGAACAGGTGCTGCCGCGGCTGCTCGAGCGAGTCGATCCCGAAGCCGCAGCGACGCTCAGCAAGGACGAGCTCGCCGAGGAATTCCGCCCGATCATCGGCGAAGTGCTCGCCGAGCTCAAGCTCACGCTCAACCGCCGCGAGCAGTTCGCGCTCGAGAAGGTGCTGGTCGACGAGTTGCTCGGGCTCGGGCCGCTCGAGGAGCTGCTGTCCGATCCGGCGATCAGCGACATCATGGTCAACGGCCCCGAGCAGACCTTCGTCGAGCGCAAGGGCAAGCTCGAGCTCGCCAACATCCAGTTCCGCGACGAGGAGCATCTGTTCCAGATCGCGCAGCGCATCTGCAACTCGGTCGGTCGCCGCGTCGACCAGACCACGCCGCTGGCCGACGCCCGCCTGAAGGACGGCAGCCGCGTCAACGTGATCGTGCCACCACTATCGCTGCGCGGCACTGCCATCTCGATCCGCAAGTTCTCGGCCAAGCCGATCACGCTGGACATGATGGCGAATGGCGGATCGATGTCGCAGAAGATGGCGACCGCGCTCAAGATCGCCGGTGCCTGCCGGTTCAACATCGTTATCTCGGGCGGCACCGGCTCGGGCAAGACGACGATGCTCAACGCCTTGTCGAAGATGATCGACCCGGGCGAGCGCGTTCTGACGATCGAAGACGCCGCCGAACTCCGGCTGCAGCAGCCACACTGGCTGCCGCTCGAAACGCGCCCGCCGAACCTCGAGGGCCAGGGCGAGATCACGATCCGCGATCTCGTCAAGAACGCGCTGCGTATGCGCCCGGATCGCATCATCCTCGGCGAAATCCGCGGCAGCGAGTGTTTCGACATGCTCGCCGCGATGAACACCGGCCACGACGGATCGATGTGCACGCTCCACTCCAACTCGCCGCGCGAAGCGCTGGCACGTATGGAGAACATGGTGATGATGTCGGACATCAAGGTGCCGAAGGAAGCGATCAGCCGGCAGATCGCCGACTCGGTCGACCTGATCATCCAGGTCAAGCGCCTGCGGGACGGCTCGCGCCGCGTGACCAACGTCACTGAAGTGATCGGGATGGAAGGTCCGGTGATCGTGACCCAGGAACTGTTCAAGTTCGAATATCTCGACGAGAGCGCCGACGGCAAGATCATCGGCGAGTATCGCTCGATGGGCCTGCGCCCGTACACGCTCGAAAAGGCCAAGCAGTTCGGCTTCGACCAGGCAATGCTCGAAGCCTGCCTCTGACGATTTCGGCTTCGCCGAAGCCACGCCTTGTGCGATCCTCGCGCCGAGCAATCAGCAACGGAGAAGGATCATGCGAACGTCCCTGCTCGCCATCGGCGTCGTCGTGGCCATTAGCGTGGGCGCGACGGCGATCGCCGCCGGCCCGGCCGAGACCGATCCGGGCCTTGCCGCGGCGATCAAGGCGCCGACGCGGACGCCCGCAAATGTCGCGCGCGACCCCTATCGCCATCCCGCCGCGACGCTCGCCTTCTTCGGCGTGAAGCCCGGCCAGACCGTGGTCGAGGTGTGGCCCGCAGGCGGCTGGTACACGGAAATCCTCGCGCCCTATCTCAAGGGCAAAGGCACGCTATACGCCGCCGACATCTGGCCGAACCAGCTTCGCGGGATACGCGCCAAGCAGGCCGCCGATGCGGCGACCTATGGCGATATCAAGCTTGCCGCCTTCCCGACTTTCGCCGCGAGCGATCCCAAGATCCCGGACAATAGCGTCGACGTCGTCGTGACCTTCCGCAACGTGCACAATTGGCGGATGGGCTATCAGCGGAACGGCCAGGACTATTCGGTCGAGGCGTTCAAGCAGATCTTCGCGATGCTCAAGAAAGGCGGCACGCTTGGCGTCGAGGACCATCGCCTGCCCGAGAGCGCGCCCGACGACCAGGAGCGCAGCAGCGGCTACGTCAAGGTTTCGACGGTGCGCCGGCTCGCCGAAGCGGCGGGGTTTCAATATGTCGGATCGTCCGAAATCAACGCCAATCCCAAGGACACCAAGGACTATCCGAAGGGCGTGTGGACGCTGCCGCCGAGCTTGCAGCTGGGGGCAGTCGATCGCGACAAATATCTCGCGATCGGCGAGAGCGACCGCATGACGCTCAAATTCCGCAAGCCGTGATCCGACTCCCGCACAAGCGTCAGTCGAGCAGCCCATGATCGCGCGCGAGCGCGGCCGCCTCGCCACGCGTGCGCGCGTTGATCTTGCCGAGGATCGACGAGACATGATGGTCGACGGTCTTCGCCGAAACGAACAGCTGCGCGCCGATCTCCTTGTTTGTCAGCCCGCGCTCGATCGCGCCGAGCACATCGACTTCGCGCCTGGTCAACCCGAAGCGATTGTTGCGCGTCGACGCGCGCGGGCCCCGGGTACCCAGCCGCAGGCCTCGTTCGGCGAGCGTTGCGCGCGCACGTGCCGCAGTGGCGACCGCACCGAGCCGATCGAGCAGCGCAATCCCCACGCCCGCCTGTTCCTCATCGCCTTCGACGAGCGCGAGCGCGCGTTCGAACGGCATGGACATTGCCGCCCATAGCGCAGCGGCTCCCGCGACGTCGCCTGCGGCAAGCCGGAGATAGGGTTCCGGTGCGCACGCCGGCGCATCCGCCGCCGATCCGAGCAGGTGCTGCCAGAACCACAGTCCGGCCCGGTCCCAGGGACTGGCATCGGCGGGCAGCATCTCGCGGGCGTGGTCGAGCAACGCGTGCGCCTGACTCTGCCCGCGGTCATCGATCCAGGCCTGCTCGGCAACGACGAGCGCGAACGCGCAGTAGCGCGGGGCTTCGCGGCCCTTCGTCATATGGTCGCGGATTTCGTCGACGAACGCGTCGACGCCTTCCTGGCCACGGCGAATCCGCAGCAGCGCAAGCGCGCGGACGGCAGGGTTGCGTACGAGATGGCTGGTCTGATTGCCGGCGACGACCGAACCCGCGATCTGCTCGGCGGCGTCCCAATCCCCCAGGTTGAGCGACGTGAGCGCGAGCCCACCAGTGAGATAGTCGCGCCAGGTATCGAGGTCGTGGGCGCTGCAAAAGGCGATACCGGCTTCGAACGCCGCTTTCGCCTCGTCGAGCCGCCGCGTGTGCATCAGCATCCACGCCTTGTTCACATGGGATCGTGCGGCATGCTCGTGGCTCGCCGAAGCGAGCCCCAGCGCAAGGCTGCGATCAAGCAGCTCGAGACTGCGCGCCGGATCCTCGTGCTGCAGCGCCGTGCCCTGGTTGTTCAACGCCGTCGCCAATATGTCGTCGCGCCCCAGCCGCTCCGCGAGTTCGATCGCGCGCTCGCTCCACCGTACGGCCTCGCCATTGCTGTCGGCGAGCATCGCCAGATGGCCGAGATTGGCATGAGCGAGCGCGAGCTCGGCGGTCCCGGGGAACGCCTCGAGCAACGCCACCGCTTGCGCGCCGGCTTCGTCCGCCAGGGTCCGGGCGCCGTTGAGATAGTGAAGTCGCGACAGGAATCGCAGGCAGTCGCCTTTGCGGAGTACATCGCCGGCGGCGTCATATTGGTCGAGCGCGACGCCCAGCCAATAAATCGCCTCGGACAAGTCGCCGATCACGTGCAATTCGAAGGCATAGCGCTCGCATTGGCCGGCGTCGGGTGCCGGCGCGGCGCGATCGAACAGATTGCTCCAGGCGCGGGCTGCGTCGCGGTGCGCCCCAAGCATCGACGCCTGCTGTGCGGCGTGCGGCGCCAGTTCGCGAACGCGCGCAGTGGCGCTCGCCGCCATCGCATGGTGGAGCCGGCGCGCGGCGCTCGCGCCGGTCTGATCGAGGCGTTCGAGTTCGAACGCGTGCAGCTGCCGCCGCCGCAGCGGAGTCAACGCGTCTTCGACCGAGCGCCGCGTCACTTCATGACGGAACGCCAGGCCATCTCCGTCGGGAAGCAGCAGGCCCGAATCGATGCATTGCTGGATGCTCTGATCGCCAACACCGGCCGCGGAGACCTGTTCGAACGACACGCGCCGCGGGATGATCGAGCAATAGTCGAGAAAACCTCGCGCCGCCGAGTCGAGCTGGTTCGCGCGGCCGAGTACGAGATCGTCGATCGAAACTGGGCGAACGCCGCCGTGGTCGAGCATTTCGGACACGAACAGCGGATTTCCGCCAGTGACGTCGTGGATAAGCGATCCGATGAGACCGCGCGCCGCCGCGAGCCGTCCGACCGCTGCAGACGACAGCCGCGCGAGATCGAAGCGCGAGCGGGTTGCGGGAGGCACGTCCTGCGCGCGCACGAGCCTGCTCCGCGCCCCCTGCTCTTCATTGCGCGAGGACACGATGACGAGCAGCGGCTCGTCGGCCACGCGACGCCCCACATAGCGCAGGAAATCGATACTACCGTCGTCGGCCCAATGGAGATCCTCGACGAACAACACGGTGGGCGTTTCGCTCAGCCGGGCGAGGGCGTCGCGGAACAGCGTCATGCGCGAGCCGCCTTCGTTGGCGCGATCGAGCGCATCGGGATCGACGATCGTAAGGTCGCGCAGCAGTGTGAGCGCCTCGGTTGCGGTCAGGTCTTCGCATGCCGCCCAAAGGCAGCGCATCCTTTGCTGAAGCCGCAGCGCCGCGGCACGCAACACGCTGGTCTTTCCGATCCCGGCTTCGCCGACGATGAAGACGATCCGTCCCTCGCGCGCGACGGCGCGCGCGGCGAGCTGGTCGAGCTCGTCCAGGACATGATCGCGTTCGAGAAGCATCGGTACCGACAATAGGGGAAAGGCGCCGATTGAAAAATAGGGAGGCGGCATTCGCAAAATAGGGAGTGCTGCCGATGCGGCCCCTGCGCGCTTCTGCGATTTTCCTCCTGCCAACTTCGCAGATGGAGAATGAAATGCCCCGCTACCTCGTCGAACGGACCTTTCAATCTGGTCTTCATATTCCCTGCACCTCGGACGGTGCGACGGCCTGCCTCAATGTGGTCGACCGCAATGCCGAAGCCGGTGTGACCTGGGTGCAAAGCCTGGTCTCGTCGGACAAGACCAAGACCTTCTGCATCTACGACGCCCCGGATCCGGCGGCGATCCAGACCGTCGCGGACCGTAACGGCCTGCCGGTCGACCGCGTCACCGAGATCCGAGTGCTCGATCCCTATTTCTACTTCTAGCCGACACCCCACGTCCCGCCGCCGAAACATACCTCCCCTCCGGGTGCAGCCCGGGGGCGAGGCGTGCGCACCGGGAGGCGACAACCATCAGGAGACAGACATGTTTATCGACAACGACAAGGCCCGGACGCCCGTGCGGCGCACATTCCACATCGTGTTCACCTTAGCGCTCGCGCTGGTGAGCTCCGCAAGCGTCATTGCGCTGGTCCCGCTGGGATCGGCGCTCTGAGCCTCGCGGCCGCGTGCCGCGCAATCACGATCGGTGTTCGACGCGCTCGCCAACCCGACCAACGTCGTCGTCACCGTCCGCTAGCCCGGCGGCCCTCTCAACAGAAGCGGAAGCGAGTCCCATGCGACGCACTACGACGCTGATCATCGGTGCCGGCCAGGCCGGGCTCGCGATGAGCCATCATCTCTCGGCGCGTTCGATCGACCATGTCCTGATCGAACGCGGCGAAGTGGCGAA
>Ga0068859_100001287_pt1 | contig 25606 bp, 26 predicted proteins | sample KBSSwiS22_FD_66585 | JGI IMG/M metagenome (GOLD analysis project Ga0068859, IMG submission 66585) | Switchgrass rhizosphere microbial communities from Kellogg Biological Station, Michigan, USA - KBS Switchgrass S2-2 | ecosystem: Host-associated > Plants > Roots > Rhizosphere > Soil ...
GTCCTTAGGCACCAGACCGATTGGTTGCCCGATTGGCAAAGCGGATATTGTCAGTTCTGGCAGGTACTCAGCCTGTCTGGCGAAGGGAACGCGCACCCATGCGTAGGCGGTCGACGAGCTCAAGCATGTCGCCAAACAGCTCGTGACAACCAGACAGGATCATCGGGTTGTCGCCGGACGGCAGCAAAGCACGATCATCCGTCTTGAGACCGATACATGTTTTCCCCAATGCGCGCGCATAGCCTATCTCGAACGCCACACCTTCGTCCACTGTGCGTCCGTCGAGCACGGCGACGACGTGATTGCAGTGCTTGAGCGCGTTGACGTCGGCTTCAAAGACTAGTTGTCTCGCCGCCGCAAGCGGCATGCCTTGCCGCACCATATCGCGCATCAACTTACCGTCGCGTTGCGGCAGAAACACCTCGGCAAATGGCTCCAGAAGCGCGGTCAAACGATCATTGAAGCTGCGTTCCATGTCATTGAAGAGTGGCGCTGCCAGATAGACGCGCACGGGTTCAGCTGCGTCACTCATAGCGCGCGATGATACTTTGTAGGTCGGTCGGCGTGTAATCGCCCAGCAGGACATGTCGTGCGACTTTCCGCGCGGCCTCGTTGGAATTGTATTCATCAGTCGAAAGAATGAAGGTCGGGTGATAGGTTTCCTTCAGCTTCCTAATCTGGTCCCTAAGATAATCGTCCTCCCCGGCTTTCTCGGGCGGACGGCCGCGGGCCATGTTCCGTTTCACTAAGGTTTTCGGCTCGGCCTCGATAAAAATAATCTGGCCTTCCTGGAGCGGTTTGTTACGCGTGACCAACTCACGCAGTTCTCTTGACTTCCGTTTGACCTCTTCGACGGTTGGCGTGAACGCGTAAAGGTCGAGCGGCGCTCGGTCCATGAAATGATAGCCCACGCCGGCTGCGTGCATGCGACGGTTCTTCTCCTTCAGCTCCTGGTTCAGGAACTCGTCAATTATTCGCTGCTCTGACTCACCGATCTTAGTCGAGGCGAAGTACATCTCCTTCGGCGGCGGACGCGTCCATTCTTCTAGCGTCTCGAAGCAGCGCAAATGCTCGAGCAAGGTCGATTTGCCCGCAGCAACAGGCCCGACAATGTAATAATGATAGGTTGCCCGCCGATCGGGTTCGATTCCCTCAATGATATCCGTAAATCTGCGCTTATCGAGAATAAGCAGCTGAAGAAACTCTCGGATCTCGTCTGAGGTCAGGAAGATGGTAATGAGATTATAGAGTTCAAGATTAGCCTCGAAGATGTCACTACAACGGTGCTTAGGGTAATCGCTATCGCTTCCGATCCAATGAATCATATAGTGATGGTTCGCTGGACTCTTGTCGCGGTTCTGACGCAGATAGTTTTTAAGCGAGCTGTCGGCGAGCGAGTGCCCAATCAGGAGCATCGTATTCTGTACGAAGCGTAGGAACAAATATTCGGCATTGACGCCGGGCGAACGGGCACGAGCGTCGGCAAATGAGTCCTCGGTGAAGATCAGTTGGGGGCTGCGCTTCTTGAGGTCCACCCGCGGAAGGATGCCGTTGACGTGATAAACGGTAGTGAGGGCCGGGCGGTCAGTGAGCGGCGGCTGCCAAGTGACGCTCAGCGCGTTCCCGCCCTCGCTTCCCGGCGTACCTTCCTTGATTTGCTCGCCGATCGCATGCGCCAGTAGGTCATCGAAGTTGAAGTTGACAATGAGCGGTACCCGCCGGGCCAGGTCGCGCAGCTTTGCGAGATAGGGATGCGCGCTCACCACATCGTTAATCTCCGGAGCAACATCACGGTAGATCGCCTTATGGATGGTATCGCCCCAGCCATACTCGATTTGCGCCGAGCGCAGGTCGGGTGCCGTGTCCACATCGGCAATCGAGCACACGCGATTGAAACGATGATATATGATCTGGCCGAGATATTCAGGCTGGAGGCCTGCATCTTCGTGAATTTTGAGCTCCCCCGGAAGCTTGTCCTCTATTTCCGCTAGTCGTCGTAGCAATTCCTTCCATGCGGGCACCTTCGCGTCGACCGAGATGCCTGCGCCCGTCACCAAGTTGAGGCGGTTCATTCTCAATCTCTGATAAAGATGGCAGAGATAGCGCGGCAACCGCGGATCACGTGCGATAGCAGCATCGAGCTTGTCGATCTTCATTCAGGCCTTGAGCAACGCGGCGATCGAACCGACCCCAGATGGATCATACTTCCCCCCTACACCACGGATGTTCCATAGCCCGGATTGGCGGATTGGCGCCATCGGCGATTGCAACCCGAGCCAACCAGATGTGGGTAGATCAATTGGCCGCATTGCGTCGCTGAACAACGCAATCAGCTGCATTTCAACGCGCGCGCGCATGCTGTCCTTGCTAGGTTCGTCATCAATGTCGAGCAGCACGACCTGTAGCTGCTGGAGATAGCGTGAGACTGCGATCTCATGAGCCTGTTCAAACGCCTTGATCTTGGGGTCGGCATCCTGCCCCTCCCCCCAGGTCGGAAGGTTGGTTTGGCCCAGCCCTGCTTCCAGCATGGCGCGCCCGACATGAAGGCGAAAGATCGAGCCGCGGTGATTACCAATCTCGTTGGCAGGCCCAAGATGAGTGCGCAGACGGCCGCGCAACGACGCTTGCGAGCCCGCACTGACCGCATGAGTGCCGATACGGACAACCCGATGCGCCTTGCTTCGAAAATTGCGTTCGGTGGGATCAAGGAAGATGTAAACGCCTCGCTTTGGCACCACGCTCATGGAGAGATCGGCGAATGAGAAGACGCGACCCGTCTCTCGCTCTGCGTCGATCCAGCCATAAAGGCGGTCGAGATCGCCGATACGCGCCGCCATGCGGTGGGCCTCGTTCAGCCAGACGAGGCGGTCCGGGGTCTCGAGGTCGAGCCAGGGCACGATTATCTCGAGCGCCTGTGGCCTTGCCCTGTTGGCCTCGAGAAGTGGGCGAGCATACGCGCCGATCGCAAGCACGCTGATTGTACGTCCCTCGGCGCGCCGGGCGAGCTGATCGATCGCCTGCTCCGCCCATGATCGCTGATCCGCGTCCGAAAGCGTGGACAGGTCGAGATCGTAGGGTTCGAGTATTCGATCGGGCTCGACGACGCCATACTTAGCTGACATGATGAGGCAGGGTGCGCCTAGATCGCGCGCTAAAGCTAGCGAATTCCGAAAACGATCCGAGGTGTAGAGATTGCGGGCCGGTGCCGCAGTCGACAGCTTGTCACGACCGCAGCCGATCAGAATCAGTGGCACGCGGCCGTCCTTGCCGACCAAGGCGTCGCGAAGGATGAGCTTCGCAGGCTCGAAGAGCTCGCCCTGCATCACATCCATCCATCGCCTCGGCAAATGTTCAACCTATTATCCCTTATGGCGGGGAGGAGCCACCTGTCAGCCTGCTAACCCGGCGCGTGCGGCAATCGCAAGAGGGGCCCTAGGCAATCACCTCAACACTTAGCTGTTCGATTGCGGCGGTCAGACCGCGGGCGGCGATGAGTGGCATCGCCTTGCCTGCAACGAGCTTGGGCGCGATAGCGCGGTCGAATATCGCTGCGCAGTCCATTCCGACCAAGCGCGAGCGATAAAGGAAGCCGTCGAGGGTCGTCTCGTCATGCACATATTGGGCGAGTACGCGGGAATGCTCCCATCCCTTAGCACCAGCAATATCGGTTGAAACGCCAAGCTGGAAACAGCCGTCAGTTCGTAAGTCCGCGAGATTGAGCGGTAAGGTCGCAGTCAATTCGACCACCGCGCGATCTTCAAGTTCTGACATCATGAGCAAGCGGTCCGCGGTCTCGAACCGATCGCGAATGATCGTCTCGGCGATCGCGGTTGCAAGCGTGCTTGCCGCGTAGAGCGTGTTGAAATTGCCTTTCAAACTGCTGAACCGGGCCTCACCGGGACCTGTGACGAGCGGGCTGTCCTTGAACACCATCGGAAAGATGCGCGAGAAGGATTTGGGCATGAACGCAGTCGTGACCTTGGCTAGGGCAGCTGCTTCGAGCTTCATGGCGATTATTGAAAATCGCGGGCCACGAGAGAGCGTAGCGCTTCTATACCAGTCGTCTTCAGAATCTCGATCGGACGACGCTGGTCAATGGCTGAATGTGGCTGCGAGAGCCAGCGCCAGGCAACACGCGGATCGACGATCGCCGCGATGATCTCGGCGAGTCCCGCGACCGGCCGGTTGCCCACGAACTGATCGCCCGGGTATCGGCGCTCACCATATTGGTTAACAAAACTGATGACCGATCCACCTCTCTCCCAGGCGGCAAGATCGGGGCGCGAAATGCCGCGCTCCCTTTTGAGATCGCTCGCTGATAGCGTCTGCCCTGCCCAGCGTTCGACAGGCACGACCTTGGCGATCGACTGCAATTGTGCACTCGCTTGGGTAGCTGATAGAGCCCGCCCTAGCCCCTCGCCCTGTGCTTCCTCGACATTAAAGTCAGGAAACATGGGCATCGGATTGCGCTGATTGGGCTTGGTTGGCTTTCTCGAACGGCGCCGCGATGCCAGACCGCGGACCGGGCGCCAATTGCTGCCGATCGCCGCAAGTAGGTCGCGCTTCAGATCGTCGTGAAGCTCATAGGCGTCGAGGACAAGCGTATCGATTTCAGCGAGCAAGCTCGCCAACTTGTCGGGATCGCTGTCCGATCGCGCAGCTGCGGCCGCATAAGCTCGGCTCAGATCGCCCAGACTCTCGGGAATGGACGTCGGAATCGGAGCGCGTTCGATCGAGCCGATACGAAAGCGTTTGTCGAACGAGTGTTCGGCGACGAAAGCATTGACCACGGGTCCGTTAATGAGTGCCGCGATGGCATCGAGATCGATCTCCGCATCCGCCGCTGGCCAAAAACCGATGAACTGCTGAGAAGCGCGCCGCCCGCCCCGGTCGACGGCAGCCGCTAGTCGCCAGTAGCCGCGGCCCAAACGCCCTGCGTTGGTCAGTATCTTGGGCGCATCCCAATCGTAGCCAAGGCCCGCATAGATTTCGCTGGGGCGAACATCCAGATAGCCGGGCTTACCGAGCACGAATTGATCAAGCGAACTGCTGTACATGAAGCCGGCTGCGCGGTCGTCGTCCGACCGATCGAAGAAGCGACTGGCTTCCGTCTGGCCACCTCGCCAACGCAGGCCCCAATGCCCTCGCACTTTGGTCTCGAGCGTCGGCAGGTCGGCAAGGACCGTCCAGACATGCTGAAGCGGGGGCAACCACAATCTGCCGTCGCCCGCTGCTTTGGGAGTACGCACTTCTTCGAGGCAATGCGATGGCTTGCGATCGACTGCGAAGGTCTTCTTGTCGGCGTCATAGACCGCGCTCGAACGAATGATCTGGCGCTCGTTGGTGCCGCGCAGGTCGCGCGCAATGAGAAGCGCTGTATCTAGCTGCGAAACATTGAACACACCGTCGGGCAGAGACACCAGCTCGACCTCGCGATAGAGCCGCTCGACGGTGCGGCGCTGATGGCGGTAGCGGCGGTCAAGCAGAAGAGTGTTAGGCACTACGAAACCTAGCATGTTGGGCCGGGCACGAAGCGCCGTTTCGAGCGTCATCACTGCCTTGGATCCGTCGATCGCGGCGGCATCCGGATATCGCGCCTTCTCCTTCGCGTTGAAGACTTCAAAGGGTGGATTGCACAGAACTACGTCGGCGCCCTTCAGGCGCGTTGCGAGTACACCCTTCTTGAAGAGATCGGTATTTTCGATATGCCAGCCATTGGCGTTGGGATAGTCGGCCAAGATCAGGGACAGCTTAGCGACCTCGCAGGCGAATGAGTCGATCTCGGCCCCCGAAATATGTTTCACTAAAAGTTCGTGGCGCTGCTCGTCAGTCCAATCGTGAGGCAGCCCATCGCGCATCTGCCGAAGTGCGGAACCGAGGAAGACGCCGGCGCCGGCAAAGGGCTCGTAGACCTTCGGCGGCGCGGCGCCGAATTCCCACAGGCGGAATCGATCTAGAATATAGTCGGCAACGTGCCGTGGCGTGCTGTGGGTGCCGAAATTAGCACGTGCCTGGGGGTTGACGAGCGTCGACTCGTAGACATAAGCGAGGTCGTCAGCCGAGATGTTGGCGACATTGAAGCCGCTGCGGAAGGTGGCCCAGACCGGCTCGAGCAAGGCAAGCGTGTTTGCGGGCCACACTTGAGTATCATTGCCGAGCGAATAATAGTCCCCCATCGAAGACAAGACGTCGGCGACACTGTCGGCCTCCCAGCTCTTAGGTCGAGGATGTTCGCGATCAGTCAGGATCTTGGCAGCGAGCAGTCGGAAGACACCCCGAAACAGGAGGCGCATAGCCTCGTTGTTGGTGACCTTACGCACGTGAGCGACCGCTTCGCGGATCATACGGTCGAGCCGGGTGTGGATCTCGCCCTCGATCGCCGGAATGAGCCCAACATCGACGAAGCTCAGTTGGTACTTCTTATCGACCCGGCCGATCGACTTGGCACGATAGATCGAATCGGGCCCCCATTCTTCGCGATGCTGGGCAAATCGTTCGGACAACTCAGCGACATAGAACCGCTCAATCAGCCGCGGAGTCTGGCGAGCATAGACCTGCCACGTCGAGACCTTGTCATTGTCAACAACGAAGAACAGCGGCGCGCCAAGAGACCGGTGGCTTTCTACGATGTTAGATGCCCTGTTAAATGATCCCTCGGCCACCGCAAAAGCCGCAGAACGGTAAGACGGCGGGGTTTGACTGAAGGCGACGAGCGGAACCCGGTGTGTGCCGCCGACCATCTCCGAAACGTCACTATATGCATAGTCGCGACGAATGGCGTCCTGGCGATAGCCAAGGTTAGTCGTCTGTTCGACGACCAGATCGAGGACCTGTTCGAATTTCATGGACGGCCGCTCGCGACCATGGGCGGGAAGGCAAGATCATGCTGAGGGTCCCCCCCTGCCGCAAGTAGACGCTCGCGCAAGTCTCCCACGAGTGGACCAAGCTCGACCAGGAGAGCGAGCGAGCAAGTCGGCAAGCGCTGATCATGTTCCAGTAATACAATGCGCCCTTCGCTTGGTAGTAGCGCCAGGCTTACCCTCTCGAGCCTTGGCCAAGGATGTGCGCTGCAGACATCGAAGAGCGCCTCAGCAACTGGCGCGAAGACGAAGATTGGCATTTGCAGGACACTCGCCGCGGACTGGACGATCGCCGTTGCGAGCAAATCTCCTGCGCTGAAGCAAGCTGACCGCCCCGCTTCCGCAGCAAGTGGCGAGAGCGCCTGGCGATAGGTTCGCCACTGCTGCTTACTGAGCGACAACGCGGCCATGATCTGCCCCGGAGTGAAGAGAATGGACATTGGCACCCCAAGGTGTTGGACAGCAACACTTTAAGATGTTGCAAGGCCGTTGTAAACGGTACAAATAAAGAACAAATTGATAGCCGCGCCGACTACCGATCGCCCACATCACCACTCGTACGGTAGCGTCTAGTGAAGCCTGAAAATCGCGTGTAGGACACCAGCTGGCCGCGAACCTGGCGGACGCTATGAACGAGGTGCGTCTGAAGCAGGTAGTACCACGCCGCCCTGCACTAGACCTACAGCAACGCCCAGCAGGAGGCGATATCCCTCTCGGATCTTGTCGCCAAGCTGCTGGAGCGCCAGGCGGCGGCCGGCATTATCTAAGGCCTAGGTTTCTTCGACTTCAGCTTGCCTGCCTTGGCGTTAATTGTCTTGGTGTCGTAGATGCCAGTCAGCACAAACTCGAGCACGTCCACCGCGTCGAAAAGGTCACTGTCCTCGACATCTTCGGAGCCGTGCGTCCCGAGATTTCCGATGTTGCGCAGCCCCTGCAGGTGATCCTTATGGGCTGAGCCGCTGGTGAACGAGTCGATCCGCTCATGCAGATCCATTCTATGCATCTTGCCCGCGTTCTTACCCATAGTCAGCAGCCGTTCTTTAGGCACGCCCTGATCATCGAGCAGACGTTCGACGGCGGTGCGAAGCCTAGCGGCACAGGCGGACACGTCCGTCCAGTACATGCGGAAGGCAAGCTCGAGTTGCTCCTTCACGTTCTTCGGCACGTTGTTGGAGATCCGGAAGAGGGGCGGCGCCGGGAACACAGCCTGGATTCGCAGCACGTCCTCGTACGCCCATGTGGAGCCGCCGCCGGGCAGCTCGACGTCGGTCTCGACAACCTCGATGTCACCGATCATGTGGATGACCTCGCCGCAGGTGGTCTCATCGCACCGCATGCTAGCCGACCAACGTTCAGTGGCGAATTCGAACTCCCAATCGTTGGGGTTTTTCGCACGCCAGTCGGAGACGTGCTTGGGTTCCAAAGAGACGAGGCCGTTCTTCTCCAGCTTCATCTTGCCGGTGGCGCAGTGCGGGCAGGGCAGCCCGGGCAGGTTTCTTTTTGGCGTGAGTCGGTACCATGTCTGGCGGTGGATCGGCATTCAGTTATTCCCTTCGCTGGACCAACCGTATGGAACTCCACTCTCAACCCGCAATAGATATCTGCGGATCCCAGTTAGAGCGCCTTGATTATGTCCTCGCAGCGGCCGTCCACCCCAACAAATGGCCGCTTACGGGATGCGCCGTAGTAGCATTCGAATGGCCACGTTAAAGCGCGAAACCGACTCTAAGATACACGGCTGAATACACGGAACCCCGCGTTTCATTGAAGCGGCGGAGCGTCGCCCCTTCGGAGTTCAGACCCTCTGCTCGCGCAGCAGAGGGTCGATAACCTCGCACGTTCGCGAATAATTCTGCGCTGAAAAGCAGCCTGTTTTTGTCAATTCATGAAGATTGAAACCCAGAACGTGCTGAGCCTGATCCAACCCATTTCGGAGGCTCTGCTCATCCGAGCAGCAGGCGCAACGGAGGCAGCCCGGCAAGCCTGTCGCGACTGGGAGTGCGGCAGTGATCCGCGTGTTGAGTTAACGTGGCTTAACGTGAGACAAGATTCCTCCCTGCTAATCCTAATGTTAACGCTCCCCGCTTTATCCGACCTTGACCTTAGATTAGCTCGTAATTGGATAAGTGGGGGAATCACGGATGATCATTGGTATCGATCTCGGTACTACCAATAGCGCGGTAGCCATCTATCGTGAAGGCGCACCTGTTCTCATTCCCAACCGCCTTGGTCATGTCCTCACTCCGTCAGCAGTCAGCGTGGATGGCGATTCCGTGTTGGTCGGGCTTGCAGCGCGCGAGCGTTTGGCCAGCCACCCCGACAGCACGGCTGTTGCATTCAAGCGCTATATGGGCACGGCCCGGCAGACGAAGTTAGGTCGCAAGTCATTCTCTCCTGAGGAGCTTTCTGCGCTTGTGTTGCGTAGCCTCCGCGAAGACGCGGAGTCGTTTGTCGGCGAGCCGATAAATGAGGCGGTGATTACCGTTCCAGCCTATTTTAATGATCGTCAGCGTCGCGCCACACGTCGGGCAGGAGAGCTGGCCGGCCTCAAGGTTGAGCGATTGATCAACGAGCCTACTGCGGCTGCTCTCGCATATGGCATCCATCAACTGGATGCCGAGAGCCGGTTTCTGGTCTTTGATCTAGGGGGCGGCACGTTCGACGTCTCCATCCTCGAAATCTTTGAGGGCGTGATCGAGGTACGTTCGTCGACGGGCGACAATCGACTCGGCGGTGAAGATTTCAACGATATCCTGATCGCTTTTGCTCAAGAGCGGTTTGGGCAGGAATGGGGGAAAGACCTCCGTGACGAGAGGTTGTTGCGCAAGTTGGCGGAGCAAGCCGAACGCGCACGCCGATCCCTAACAGAAGCTGATAGCGCTACTATGCGCGTCGTTTGGCGCGACAAAGCGTTTGAGTGCACGATCTCGGCAGCTATGTTCGAGGAAAGGGCGGCGTCGCTGATCGCCCGTCTGCGTGACCCCGTGTTACGATCACTGCGCGATAGTCATATCGATCCCAAGTCACTGGCCGAGATTATTCTGATCGGCGGCGCAACACGAATGCCTATTGTCCGTCGCGCTGTCACGCGCATGTTCGGCCGATTTCCAAACGTCGAAGTCAATCCGGACGAGGCGGTGGCGCTCGGCGCGGCCGTTCAGGCTGGCCTGAAAGCGCGGGACGCTGCGCTTAAGGAGGTCGTACTGACCGACGTTTGTCCATACTCGCTTGGGGTGAGCCACGCTCGGCTACTCCCCGACAACAGTCTTGAGGAAGGGTTGTTTTCACCAATTATCGAGCGGAACACCGCCATACCTGCGAGCCGCATACGCCCCTATCAGACGCTGGCGGATAACCAGCAGGAGGTGGTTTTTGGCGTTTATCAGGGAGAGGCGAGACATGTCTCCGACAATGTTCAAATAGGCGACTTGCGAATCCCGGTCCGTCTCGCCCCCGCCGGCAAACAAATCAATGTTCGTTTCTCTTATGACATCAACGGCCTTTTAGAGGTGGACGTGCACATCCCCTCTGAAGACCAGAATTTTCAATTGGTTATTGCGGATGATAATGAAGATAATGAGCGGAACCTCGCTCGACGACGTGAAGCGCTGGCTGCTCTGAAAGTTCACCCTCGCGATACTGAGCCGAACCGCGCAGCGATGGCGAGAGCAAACCGTTGTTGGCAGGATGCGCTCGGGGAAAGCCGCGATTTGGTTGAGCAATGGATCAGTGAATTTCAATCTGCCCTTGCTACCCAAGATCCGAGAACGGCTGACCGTGCGCGCGAAGAGCTTTTAACTGCCCTGGACCGCCTAGAAGGGGCGACGTTCCTGTGACGGTATGGAGCGAGTTGGAAATCGAGGCGGGTAGCGACGAGTTGACGATCCGGCGCGCGTACGCACGCAAATTGAAGGTGACGCAACCTGAAGATGATCCAGACGGCTTTCAGCGTCTGCGACAAGCATATGAACAAGCGATACGTATCGCCACCAGGCCGCGTCCAACCGTCGCAAAGATCGAAGGCACGCAGTCCACTGCAGGACATGTCGAGCCTGCGCATGGATCCGCTCAAACGACGCACGGGGTCGACGAGGCGAAGGACGAAACGACGCCGCTCCGCGCGTATCTGGAACAGCGTGGACAAGCGCTATCGGAAAATCTGCAGTCGGATGCTCCTGACAAATGGGAGCTGTGTTGTAATATTCAGGCAGAGATACTCGCTTCTCCGCTGCTGGATGATGTTGTCATGCGCAGCTCAGTCGAGCTGTGGATGGCGCATAAGATTGCCGCCCATGCTCCAAAATCTGATAAGTTGATCGAGCCCGCGGCTAATCTATTTGGTTGGGATGCTCGTCACTATCGGCAGCCATCGCCCTATGTAACTGACGTCTTGCGGAGACGGGAGGAAATAACTTTCGTCCAAGCCCTCGCGGACCCTCGTCACGAGCTGCATCGTGGATGGCGCGCGCTGACTGACGAGAACCTTCCGGTCTGGCGACGTCGTATTGAGCTTTGGCGGCTAGGTACCAGGACGCAGGTGAGTTCCCTCCTGCAGAAGATGACGACCACCCTGCCTGGTCTACGGTTTCACCTGAACGACGAGTCCCTTGCATGGTGGCAGCATCACTTACAGCGTTCAGTTTTGGAAAACACGCTATGCGCTTTAGCCGTTACGCTGCCCCTTTCTATCCTTGCAACCTTCGATTTGAGCAAATTGGACCAACCGTCGACCGGCGGCTGGACTCCGACCTATATTTCGGCTGTCGGCGCGTCTTGCTTGCATGCGCTTGCCATCAGACCCAACCTCGCCAGATGGTTACGAAATCATAGGTACGCTGCCGACGACCGGTGGTGGATTGCGGCACTTGCATTGATGCCGATCCTTGGATGGCTCATGCCCTCGACACAGACGGGATTGTCGGCTCTAACTATCGCCGGAGGCGCGCTTCTCAGCTGGCAGGACGCTTGGTTCGCGGCCTTTCCGACACGCGTTGCTCCTAGACGCTCCCTGGTTCAGATAGGATCATCCCTCTATCTGATGGCGATTGTTGGGGTCGTTATGACTGTCAGCCTGGGCATCCGCTTGGTGTTTTTTTGGGCAGTTGTCACCCTGCCATTTATCTTTGCTTATGATCGTGGCGTAAGAAATTTGTTCAATCGCGCGGGCCAGCTGACCATACGAACCAGGCGAGCGTTGACCCTATCGATATTCGCGTTGGTAACCTTCGTCGATGTCCTGGCCTTGAGTCGCCGCGACAGTTGGTTCCATTTCGGCACAGCGCTGTTCGCTTGTCCCCTGCTCCTATTGCTTTTGCAGGCACTGCAATTTGAGAAAGGAAGATGGCGGAGCGGATTTCTCATCTTGTTCCGGATATCGTTGGTCGCACAACTTGTTTTTGCACTTGGTTCAATGCCCTGATCGATCGTCAGCCTGACCAGTGAAGACGCGCGAATCTGAGCGCCAACCCAACCAAACTAACGGACTTGCCGCAAAAAGCGGACCAGCATCACGATTCCTATGAAGGTAGCTGGCAGCAGTAGACAGACAGCGGCAGGGACGCCAACGTCACCGTTGAGACGCGGTGCGAAATAGAAGAATGCCGAGATCAACGCGCTGATCATTAGCCACGCCAGGATCATCCCATATGCAGATCGTCGCACCGAGACTTCTGGTATTCCGCTCACCAAATCGGGCTTTGGCGAAACCGCCGCCAATCGCTGCCAGAGCCGCGCATCAATTGTCAGATTTCCGATCTCTGGGTTGCCGAAGGTCAGCTTCGCCATCGGCAGGAAGAACGAAGACCGAGGCTCGACGCTGATATGGTCCCATGGCACCGTGAACGGCTTCTCGAAGGGGCCGAACAGGCTCAACATGCTGACACGAAGGCCGGACGGACAGGCGCTAAGGGTCAGAATGCCGTTCATATTCACCCCGGTACCCATCCGCCCAGATCGCATCCTAAGTGTTAACTGGCTCGGCTCAGACTGAGCCGGATATTGCTTCTGCAATCTGAACCAGCCGGACATGAAGCCGAGCAAAGTCGTCACTACGATCCACGTCCCCACGAATAGGACAGGGAAGAACGAAAATATGCCCTGCGCCTGCGCGTTCATGAGGAGAGTGTTGCCATTACCGCTGAGTATGATCTAGCGGCCGAATAGACAATCGTCCGCTTCGACCATCCACTTTCCAAATTCAGCTGCTATCGCTAACTCCGCCAGGGCGGGGGACATCGCCTTCCTGGCGCAGTGGAGGACCGATTTGATGCAATATGCGCTCATTCCTCTTGGCATTCTACTCGTCGCATTCATCACCACCGCGCTCAAGACGTTCGGGGTCAATCAAGAATATCAGCGCGCCGTGTTGTTTCGGTTGGGGCGGCTGGGGACGACCAAAGGGCCGGGCTGGTACTGGCTCATCCCTTTCATTGATCGCGTCGTTACCGTTGATATCCGCACGATCACAGTTCAACTCGAAACACAGGAGACGATCACGCGCGACGGCGTTGCGGTCCGCGTCAACGCGGTCTTATGGTTTCGTGCAATCGATCCTGCCCGAGCCGTGACATCCGTCGAGGCTTGGCAATCAGCGGTCGTGCAGGCGGCGGAGACTGCAATGCGCGACGCAATCGGCCAAAGCGACCTTGATCAGATGCTGAAGGATCGTCTCGCCATCAACAAGAAGCTCTTGGAGCTGCTCACCGTCGCCGCCAGCCGATGGGGTATCGAGGTTGATGCGGTCGAGATCAAGGACGTCGACATTCCTGAACAGATGCAGCGTGCCATTGCACGCGAAGCCGAAGCCATCCGTGAGAAGCGGGCGCGGATCATCAAAGCCGAAGGCGAGAATGAGGCCGCCCAAAAGCTCGCTGAGGCAGCAACCATGATCGCGACCGCTCCGGGCGCGCTCGAGCTACGCCGTCTCCAGACACTCACCGAGATTGGAGTCGAGCATAACAGTACCATCATCGCAATGTTGCCCGTCGAGCTTCTTCATGCCGCCCAGAAGATTGCCGGGGCGCCGAAGGATGGGTGATCGGTCCGGGTGACGCCGCGCCATTTGCTCTCAGACCGCGGTAGAGTGCGTGGGAGCATTGGCCGGTGTCGGGCATTGCCTATCGGGTATTGCGTCCTTGGGCTTCCCGGAGCGTTTGGTGACATAGCCGCGCACTCCTTGATTAAGTCGGTATCAATGCTGGTGTCCTAACACCGGCGGGTGGCATATCTCATCGTCAAATTTTGGGCTTTGGCCGCAGCGGGCTGGGTGCTGTTCATTGGCACCACATATCTTTGGAGACGTGCCGCCGAACGCACGCAGGAACAGAAGTACCTCCGTATCAATGCAATCGCGCTGCTTCGTGACGACATTGAACGAGCCAAGAAGAGGTCGTTCGAAAAATGGCTTGAAAACGAGATGCCAGAAGGGCTGACAATCTTCTACATCGGCGGCGGTGTTCCCGTTATCGCCGAAGGCAAGGTGGAACGGTTCGACTTCTTTTTCAGCGCGCGGGACAATTGGTGGCAATTCCGCGTGGCCTATGAGGATGACCCTTCATACACACGCGGCCCATTGTGGCGAAGGGAAGGATGGTACGGCGCGGCACGGTTCGCCGCACGTGGGATGCCCAAAGCTGACGCGTTTGCTCTCATCTTGAATTGCGCCACCAGGTTCCGGGAAGAGCTACCCGCGCTGACTGCGCCGCGGTTGCCTGGCATGTAGCCAGCACCGGAACGGACAGCATCTAGATTGAGAAGCCGGGTCGGTAACCTAGCCGATTGGGATGCAACGCATCATTATGTATACAGAGCTGTATACACGGAAGGCCGTACGCCATTGAAATGGGGCAAGCCCACGAATTGGAGCCGCTGACCCCCTGCTCAGCTAGCAGGGGATCGATCCCAATCCCAGGTTCGCGAATAATTGTGCGCGGAAAAGCGCCGTGTTTTTCTCGTCCAATGAAGATTGACCCTGAAACCCGGCTTCACCCGAGCGGCACAGATCCAGAGGTCCTGCTCATCCGAGCAGCAGATGCCACCGAGGCCGCGCGGCGAGCCTGTCGAGCTTGGGAGCACGGTAGCGATCCGGAAGGCACGGTCGAGAGGGCAGCCGAGGCTCGCGCAGGCGGCCGAGGCTATCGCTGCAGTCCGGCACGAGGATGGCTCCCTGGCCGACGGAGGTATACCCGAGACACGCCGGCATCGCCTGGCCGAAGCCGCATTCCTACTGTTGCTGGCGGGAACGGATGAACATGGCGAGAGTGGCGATCTGGCGCTCAGTGCGGCGCTGTTTCGTCGCGCCGCCGCCTGGTAAGGATCGGCTCCGCAACGAGCGCCAATCTATTGCGAACGATGCCGATCGCGCTTCGGCTGATCCCACGACCCATATTGTATCGCCCTGATACGCCTAGCCGTCCCGCAAATAATTGCGCTGACGGCGCTCTCGTGCTCAAATGCACTCGGAGCCGCCACGCACGGCTCTGGGGCGTAGTAACCCCTAGCTTACCGGTTGGTGCTGCCCGTAGCAGCCCACACACCCTTGACCCTATGGTCGGGGAGCCTGCGACGAATGTCCAGGGCTCTCCGAGCCTAAAGGTCGTAGGGACCGGGTAAGCTCGGTTTACTAACTCCCCGATCACCAGGGATCATGGTGTGAAGTCGAAGCGGGGGCGTACCGCCATCGACTTCTGGGGGGAAAACCAAAACATGCGTCGAATTCCACACGCCTATCGCGTCGCAGCGGCCATCGTGGCCTGCACGATGATGTCGGGCGTCGGCATGGCTGAGTCCAGGGCAGATAAAGCCGTCCGCCTGCTCTCCGCGCTCACGCCGGACAATGTCGCCGAGCGGGTTACGCTCAAAGATGATGATCTGGCGGCGCAGGCCATGTTCACGACGGTGCCGATCTATCAGGAAAGGGGTGGCCTGTTTAGCGGCGTCCCCAGCGACAGTTTCTTGCGCGCCTTCGTGGACAAGCGGACGGGGCAGATCATCTGGCAGGATTATACGACCATCAACTACTCGGGTCCGAGCTGGCAGTTCTACGAGGTCGCAAACTACCAGACCAGCCTAGGCGTCACCCAGGTTCCGGTGACGGTCATCGATCGCAACGTCAACGACTGCAGCAAGCTTGGCGGCTGCTCCTTCACCGAGGAGTTGGGATTTAACCTCACCGACGAGGTGATCCGGGCCATCGCCAAATTATATGTGCCCGGTGCCAAATTGGGGATCTGGCGCTTTCGCCTCGAGGGGGAGGGGGGCGGCGATTTCACCGATGGGTTCGCAGTCGCCGAGGTCGCCGGCCTGGTGCAGGCGGTCGATCGTTGGCGTGCCGTCCATCCCATCACCGCTGGCTCCCCCGCGGCACCGATAGCCACACCATCGTCGGCGCCTCTGGGGGTCATCTTTGCGCCGCTGCCGGCCGGCGCTTACCTGGCGCAGATCCTACCCGGCAGCCGTGCTGAAAAAGCAGGCCTCACTGCTGGCATGATCATCACCGCGGTTGGAGGCAAGTCGCTCGCCGGGCTTTCAATGCAGCAGATGCAGGGACTCCTGACCGGACCCAGCCGGAAGACATTCTCAATCGCCGGCCATGCCAACGTCGACGTGCAGTGACTTTCAGCAATTAGGAGGGGGATAGATCAAATGGCTCTCGTCACCTGTCATGAATGCGGCAACCAGGTAAGCACATCTGCCAAATCGTGTCCCCAGTGCGGCGGTCCGATCGACGGCCAGCAGACCGGATCCGATGCCACGGCCACGGCAAATCATCGTAAGGTGTCGATCCTGCTAATTATCGGCATTGCGTTAATGCCTTATGTCTTCGCCTGGTTGCTCCTGCGCAGTGGCTACTCGAGACAATCGCGCATTATCGGCTTTGGTTGGATGGCGCTCTTCCTGGCTGCGCTTAGCGTTGGACGCCCGCTAGACAACGGCAATGGCAAACCTGCGGCGACCAAATCAGCTGTCGATGTTGATCCGAACCGTGCCGATAAGTACGCGACAGCTGCCCTTGCCAGGCAAGCCGTACCCTCGGCTCTCAAAGATCCTTCGTCGGCAGATTTTGGCGATGTCTGGGGCATGTCCGCCACGGTGGCCTGCGGCTTCATCAACGGGAAGAACAGCTTCGGCGCCATGGCGGGGAAAACCGCCTTCATCTATGACTCCGGGCGGGTGTTGTTCCAAAATGGCAGCTCCGCCTTTGCGAGCACCTGGAACAGGCTTTGCGTCGACAAACCCAAGACACCTTTCCCGACCGCTGTCGCCGGCATCAGGTGGGGTGCGAGGCCGACATCATCGCTGAAACCCTCTATGCCACCCACCGATGAGGGCCTTGCGCTTTATGTGCCCGCGGGGAAACCCGAACCGCTGGAGGGAATAGCGGTCACCGAAGCAGATTTCAGCTTCGACCACAAACATCTCTTCGCGGCCGATTTCTACATCAACGGTGAAGCGGGGCGCGACGCAGTCTTGAGGAAGTTCGTCGATAAATACGGTACGCCTCAACAATATGACGAAGGGGCCGGGACCTATTCCTGGAAATGGCCCCACCACGGCGGCTCGATCAACGTCAGCTACGATGAGAGCCACCTCCGAACCACGGTCAATTTCAGTCGGGGCGGCGACAAGTAGGCATGACGGAAATGCCAATACTCGATTGCATCCAAGTCACTGAAGGCAGCGGTTCGCAATCCCGACTGCCCGGTGTTCGAGCAGATGGTCACCAGCGATGACAGAAAATCACCTGTCCCATCATTTTCCCCCGAATCGGACGTGAGGCAGTTCGCGACCCAACTTACGCCATAGATCGGTCCCGCGCGCTTTCCTGAAAGCAGACTATGACGAATTGTTGGCCCTCGCTACGGTGCCGCTTTGTTCAGGGTTCCATCCCTACGTTCCCCAGCACGAACGCGACGGTGCCATCGACCTATTCGGTCATGACGATACGCAATGGCGACAGGTCTGGAAGGGCTGGATAGGTATGATTGATGTCGGCAGATGATACTAGACATCATACTGCAATTCTATGCCTCAATATCATCTGTAAACGTAAATGTAGATCATCTGCATCTGGATATTGACGGGTTTAATTAAGGTTGGTTTGAAATCGGAATTGATGACCATTTCCGCATGCCCATCTCCATCTACCTTGTTTACGCCAAGATTTGCACCAACGATATTATCAAAATGAACGGGATACGGAATTTTCTGGGGATTGGTCTGATAGGTCGGCCGGTCCTCCTGCATCACACCCCTGGGCATCGAATTTATATAATCAAATCTCTGAACCTTGCCATCGACGGTCATTTTTAAGTCGAAAATCAGCTTCCGGGTTTCCGGAACAAATTTTCGGTAGACCAGGGAAAGCGCACTTGCGTTGTTGTAGGGCACCATATCGCTTTGGCTGTAGGCAATTGGCGTAATTGCATTGATAGCTTGTAACGCAGGATCTTTGGCGCCTGCCAAAATGAACCCCTCAAATTTTCCGTCATTATTCTGGTCTTCGAAGCAGAACCGGACGATCTTCTCGAATTTCGATGCCCAATCTCCGATCATTGCGGCGGCAAACTTCGACATCGCCCGCTGATCGGGACCGCAGAAGATCATTTTAACGTCGCCCTTTTTTTCCGGCCGTATTAGTACCGGGGTGAGCTGCTCGCCGGGCTGGAAATCATGGGCGAAACGGTCCAGCGAAGCTTTGAACGGTACATCCAGCTTAACCACCGTCGCCTTTACTATTTGTGCCCGCAGAATCTCGTCTCCCGGCTTAGCTGTAAACGGCATCCCAATCGGATGCACGGGTTCCGCCGGAAGCAACATATCCGGCAAGGGAGCCGCTGCCTGGCGCGCGGCGGTCAATAGCAGCCACGCCATCGCAACGGCCCAACGTTGAACCATGCTTTTTTCGCTACGCATCATGTCCCCCTTGACCATAGATTATTTGATGCCGCTTTAACCGCACGGATTGGCAGCAAACTGGGCTTTTAAGGATAGATCGAGAAGCCGGGCATTAGTTCCAGCTCCGTGCGTCGTGAGAAAGCTTACAGCAGCCTGGCGCATTGGTTCTCGTGCATCGCAAATAGCCCTGCGGTCAAACTGCGCCATATTTTCAAACGCCAACTGTCGCGCTTGCTCGAAAGTCTCCAATACTTTTTCGCCCTCTGGTTGCGAGAGAAGTATTTCGAGGTAACGAACCCTGATATCTTCCGCTTTCTGCTGATCCTGATTCCCTAACAGACCGTCGTTTGAATAGATGCGAGGCAAATGGGCCAAGGGACCGGATTTTTCGTACAACGTCACGATCGGCTCAGCTGCGGCGGCAAGAGTTGCCAATTGACTTTCGTTCAACCCCTGGAGCTTTCGGATCAAAACGTTAACGGTGTCGTCAAAGAGCTTGTCAGCACTCGCCGCGATCGACGTGCGGACAGCATTCGATACTGCGGCTATGTATCCCGGGTGCTGCTGCTCGATCGTCGGTCTGCCATTGCTCGAAGCGACCATCGCAACACGCATGGAGTCTTCGAGATGATGGTCATTTTTTAGCTCCCATTGCGTAGGCCAGATCAGCATTTTTGTAAGTATCGATATTGATTGCTCGCGGGTGCGTTTGGGAGCCGGCGGGAGCTTCAACTGCTCGCGTCGAGCGAAATCAATCGCTCCTTGCCGCACGACCGGTGTCGGCATGAAGTCGTTCACAGGCGCGTTGAGTTCAGCTGGCATCTGCCACCGAAAAGTCAACGCGACCGATTTACCGATAACATCGCTGCCATCGACCCCTTTGGGTGCCACGGTGACGCTCGATGCGGCCTGATATGAAGCCAAGATGAAATAGCGATCTAGCCAGCGCTCTATCGGCTTGGCTGAAAGCGGCTCGACATTCGCCGACGCGGCGCAAAAGAGTTTGCGGTTCGTTTCGATTTGACATGTTATCGTTACGCGTGCCGCAGACTGATTGATCATCGCAGCTGGTGGGAAAAGGTCCTGCATTAGATCGCCGCCAATAGGTGTTTCCAAGCGAATATCACCAAAACGCAGTGGATCTTGGAAAGCGGGCGCTGGATGAGCGTCCGCTGCCGACAGCGCAATGTTGAAGGTCATAAGTCGTGCGCTATCGGTGTCCGGAACGGATGGATCGCGGCGAACACGGCTATTTAGGACACGGTCTGTCGCCGCGGTTAAAAGTCTTTGTGCATCTTCCTCAGCTTGGTTCCCACTTGCCGGTTTTGCGAGATAGGAATCCGTACGGACGAAGAACTGCTGCCAAGTTAAGGGGGTTCCCACAATTTCGGCCGGGAAGCAATTCAACGGGGTACCGTTATGGGCATCGACTACGCAGGTTAATCGCTGGTGTATGGGAGCCGATGGAACTGCCCGCAAATAACCCAAAGTCGCGGCGAGGACCGATGGCGCAGGAGCAATACGTAGATCCTCGGACTTTATCTCCATCGGGGGCGCCACCGGCCCGGAAGGTCGATGGCGGTCGGGAGCTGGTGCCACTTTGATGATCGGCGAAGATGCTTCCGGCAGCGGTACTGATGGCAGCCGAATAGCGCTACTGGGCTTATCGGGCGCCGCCATAGAGGCAGCTAACGCCGCAAACAAAATAGCCATGAATCGCTCCCCCTTGCAGGGCCGTATACAAGGGAATCTCTGAGATCAACATTTCAGTGTGTTTCAATCTAACACACTTAAAACATACCCAATCGTAATGATTGGCGTCAGGTGAAGAGTATACAAACGATGTATGAGATTACCGGAAGACCTAAGGAAACTGGTTGCCGTAGCGAGGACAAGAAGGTGTCGACATATCATCACGACCCTCATGATAGGCAGCCCCGCGTCTAAAGAACAGGCTTCCATTCTCCGCTGCGGTTAAATCCGTCCGACCTAAGCCTCTCAGGGTAGTCCAAGCGATCCTTCAGATGCGCCGGAACGACGCCCTTCATTCCCCTGTTCGTAGTGATCGCGTCGTTGGTAAATCAAGGCTACATTGTCCCCTATCCGACGACGAGCGGCCGAAAGCCGCCGGTCCGCAATCCAACCCGGCGCGGACGCAAAAAACCCCGCCAGCGCGAGCCAGCGGGGCAGGCAATGCAACTCAGGTATTATTAAAAGCGGAGGCCGAGCCCAGCGAGTGCCTGGTGGCGGTCGAAACCGAGCGAGCCCGATTGCGTGCCCGCTGATGCGTGGTACCGGCTGTAATGCGAGTACCGATATTCGCCCTTCGCATAGACTTTGGACGTGAGCGCGACTTCAATGCCGGCGCTACCACGCCATCCGCCACGGTTATCCGACGCGGCGATGACCGTTCCAGCACCATCGTCATAGCTCACCCTCGCCCTGCCATTGACGTAGCTGGCGCCGACGTAAAACAGCGTCGACTTGCTGAGCTTCGTGCCGATGCGGGCACCTGCGGAGAAATTACGCTTAGCCTTGAAGCACAGCGCGTCGCCGCCGACGACTTCGCTGCAACGCTTGTTGCTGGCAAGATCGAACGTGCCTTCGACGCCGACGATCCAGCTGTCGCCGACCGGCATGTCATAGCCGATGCCCACGCCGTAGATTGCGCCGTCTGTGCTTTTCTTCGCGGTAAAATTATCGCTCGGAAAGGCGGTGTCCTCAAATTTGAGCTTCCCCGAGATGTGGTCATAACCAGCATAGGCTTCCACGCGTGGGCCGGTGAAACCTTCCGCGAAAGCAGGCGCAGAGAAAACCGCAGCCGCCGCAACGACGGTCGCAAGAAGTTTGAAACGCATGTATTTCCCCTATTATCGAACGGTGATGATTGATCTTATTGTTCGACCCTGCGCGGCAGATATTGCCTGTGAGTGATTGGCGCAACTTGAATTTTAAGACATCGCTAAAACCATATGGATGTTCTACGTGCTGACTAGGGAAACCGAAACGGGTAAGCGACAGAATTCGGCGCGTGATGCAGTTTTTTCGGGGCGTTACGCAATCGCCACCAAGGAGGAAGCCGAATGAATTGGCCCGCGAGCGCAGTTATCGGTCTCATATCGATCATTGGCACGGCGACTATAACCGGATGGATGTTCATCAGCGGCTTAGCCCGGGGCGTCGTCTATTCAAAGCGCGTCGCTTACTCACGCGCAGATGATCCCTCAAACTTCTGGTTTTATATATCCGCCTACGCAGTCATGTTTCTCTGCACAGCCGGCCTGCTAACCTACTTTGCCATTGACCTCTTGGTCTGTCGCTAGGTTTGTAAACTACGCAATCGCCTCCAAGTTAGGTGTAAGCAACCCCTATGGCCCCGATACCAAACCCTAAAGGACGCTTCGCGTAGCTCTTGATTGGCTAGCTATGGCCGTCGGTATTGGTGGAGCAACCCTGGCGATCGTAAGATGGGTGAAGGCACGGACGCCTCTACCATATCGACGGACATAGCTCCCTGCGGCGCAGGAGCTATCATTCAGGCGCACTCGGCTCGCACTGGCCCGTCTAGCGCGGAGTTCGCCGCCAGACCTCTCCAGCCTAGTATCGCGGCGCCTCGGTCCGCAACAAAGGCGCGCGCATCACAGCTTCGGAAGGTTGGCCGACCCCCTAGTTCCGGCGGACGACTCGAGCTGGCACGGTAGGTCGGCTCGGCAGGAGTGCCGACCGGGGGCAAGGAGTTTATATGGACTACAAAGTTCGAGCGAACCAGGCGTGGAAGGAGCTTCTTCGCAGTGGGCTGCACGTGTGGAACTATGAGCACGATCACGACAACGTCGTGGGGGCGAAGGGCAGAGGATGGAAGGCAACGGTTTGGAGCTTGAGCACCGATGGGGCAGTGCTCCGTGAATGTTTCACATCTCCCTCAGAGTTCATCGCCGAATGCCGACAAGAGGTTCATCCCCATGCCCTGCGGGTTAGCATTGGTGGCACCGAGCTTCTGAACATGGAAGTTTACCCGAACGGCCGCATCGTGCAGTTTTGCGTCGAGGGGGAATGGCCGATGCTCATCTCCGGCAACTCGAACGCATTGGCCGTCCGTGAACCGGCGGTTTTGAAACGGTAACTCATACTAGCTGCGCGGGCATTCAGAGCCGTTTGAATGCCCCGCGAGCAGAGGGTCGGGGGTCTCGACCCGGCCGTGGAGGCGAGGTTCGGCACGATGAACCTATTTGTGTATCCAGTTGTGTATACACAGCCCTCCGGATTGCCATTTGATGGTCGATCATTCGGGTTGCTAGCTTGAGGCAAATTTCGCCAAGAGACGCGCGGGGTGTCGAGGGATTCGCTTGACCTGGGCACCAACGAACGTGACCGGCCAGGTTGTTCCCGTGATACGGGCGCTCGCTTACAAGATACGTCGGATGACGCCATGACGCTCCTGACGCCTTTGCGGACCCTCGGAAAAACGCGAGGGGTCACCAGAAAACATCTTCCTTTTCTCTCTCGCTTTTCTCCCTTTCCAAAATATATTCATCGTCATCCCCGTCAGGGAGGTATGGTGATATACTCCGATAGCAGTCAGGGATTATCAGGATCATATACTGGTATGCTTGCGCTATCTTACGCGAATAGCGGCCCAGCCGTCAGAAGGCGTCATGTGTAAATTTTGTGTTCCTCCCGGAAGGCTAGTTGAACGTCCCCAAAATGCCTGGAAGCCATACAAGTTTCGTACAGACCTGAGGCATCTAAAGGAAATAAGAGCCGGGGATACGGAACGTCGTGGCGCTCACGAAAAGTTCAACGACGAGGAGTCCATTCGCTTTTATGTTGATATTGAGGCCCGGGCGCGGCTTGTGACCGGCGGCGTCGTTCTCCGCTATTTTAACCACCATGAGCTACGGCTTGTCACAGCCGACGGAACGAAGCACCGGCTCGATGAACGGGATAAGCAGCGATTGCGACGGCGGTACTCTGAAGGGAAACGCGAAGCTCACGTTTGGAAAAATATGAAGTTTCTCGAACGTCCTCATCCTCGGTGGCTTGAAATCGCGCGTCAGATCGAAGCTCGCATGGAAGAACTCCGATCACAAAAAAAGGATTATTTTTTCTCAATCGTCGATGACAAGTGAGTCGCCCCATTAACTTGGAGCGAGTCGAACAATGCAAAGGATTGACAAGGCTTTCGTTATCGGAAGAGCAATTTTGCACCTCAAGGATAGGAATTGGGCATTCCTGCATGAACAAGGAATGCCCACAGCGCTCGTCGCACAGGACGGGTGGAGAGCAATGGTCTGGAGCCGCGTGAGTGGTAAGGCGTCAAGGACTACCCCAGGAATCAATCGGTCCAAATTTCTCGACAAATGCCGACAGCTGCAGTGTGCGTATGTCTTCGATTTGTGGCTCGACGGCGTAGGAAAGGTTCTATCGGCCGAATATGACGGTACTCAGTTCAAGTTGATCAACTTCAAGCGTGGTGCGTGGGAGACCGACTATTTCGGTCTTCCGTCACGTGAACGCCCGGTCTCAGCTGGCAACATGACCGTTCACTAAGGGCCAAGCCGGCGGATAATCTCCGGCAAAATTGCTGGAAATTATCCGCCGGTGAACGCCCGCATCCTGGGTAACCCCGGACCATTCCCCTTCGCTGACTAATTCGGGCGGATAAGGTGCCGACGGGCACCTGCCGCCGTGTTGAGGGGAGGGGGGATAGTGTCCCTGATATCCTCTGTGTTTTCTCAAATGAACCCGATAGCGGACGATATCGGCTGTGCATCCCTGATGCATGGCCGAATTCACCGGCCGCTCCTCGGGAACATCAAAGGAGCATTATCACGTGAACCAAGAACCAACTGCAGCCCGCAATTCCGGCACGCCCGATCGTTACCTCCGCGAGCCGGAGGTACTCGAACGGGTCGGGGTGTCCGGAGTGACCCTCCGCCGATGGGAGCCGCAAGGGCGCTTCCCGAAGCGGCACAAGATCGGCCCGCGCATCGTCGCTTGGCCAGAATCAGAAATCAACAAATGGATGGCGGCCAACGCCACATCCATCAATCAGAAAGCACCCTCCTAATGGAAAATCTGTTGAAAGAAGCCCAAACGCTTTTGCGGCTTGGTTACGTCCCACTTTCTATCCCGCTCGGCGGGAAGGCGGCCAAGCAAGCCGGCTGGACGACGATCCAACCTACCGAAGAGACCGTCGCGCGAGAGTTCGCGCGCTGTAGCAATCTCGGCGTGAGGTGTGGTGACCTCATGGCTGATGGCACGCGCCTCATGGCCCTCGACGTCGATGTGGACAACGCCGAGATCATCCGTTGCGTCGAGCAGGCAATCGGGCTGATCGTCCCTACAAAGAGAGGGAAGAAGGGTGCCACCTTGTTCGTCCGTGTCGATTATGAGCAGAAGACCACCAAGCTCAAGCTGCGTCGGGATGGCGCGAAGACGGCCGTCATCGACGTCCTGTGTATTGGTGCGCAAACGGTGGTCCCGCCTTCCGTTCACCCGGAGACCATGTTGCCCTATAGTTGGATTGCGGGTCAGCCGCTTTACGAGGTGGACTGCCGGACGCTGCCTGTCTTTGGACCGAGCCTGGTCGATGAAATCCGCGGCTATCTCGAGAACCCCGACGACCCCATCTACGCGCTGAACGACATGACCTGGAGAGGCGTCGGCGGTGGAGGGGACACGCATGATACTTGCGTCGCCGCGGTGATGGCAATGGTACGCCGCGGCTGGACTGATGCGGAAATCCACGAGCGCATCAACCGCGCAAAGCGCCGCGCCTGCGAACATGCTGGCGTCGCCTATAACTGGCCGGAGGCGGAGAAAGCCATTCAAGGCTGGATCGATACGGC
>Ga0068859_100001290_pt1 | contig 25584 bp, 21 predicted proteins | sample KBSSwiS22_FD_66585 | JGI IMG/M metagenome (GOLD analysis project Ga0068859, IMG submission 66585) | Switchgrass rhizosphere microbial communities from Kellogg Biological Station, Michigan, USA - KBS Switchgrass S2-2 | ecosystem: Host-associated > Plants > Roots > Rhizosphere > Soil ...
GCCCTGACCCGCTCTTGCGGCGATAACTCCTTACTTTTTCGTCAGAATTCAACATTCTCCCGTGGCGCAAACGTTGGCGAAACTGCTGCGTCTAAGCGCGGCAGAGGAGAATCCCACATGAAGTGTCTGAAGATTTTCGTGCTCTTTACTGCGCTAGCCCTGCCCGGATGGGCACAGGACTCCGGAGACGCTCCGGACCATGGCGTAGCGCGCATCAGTGTTCTCGGTGGTGATGTAAGCGTCCGCAGGGGAGACACCGGCGAATTTGTGGCGGCGGAGCTGAATGCGCCGCTCGTCGCTCTGGATCATGTCGTAACCGAAGTGGACTCCCGGGCGGAAATACAACTGGACTGGGCCAACTTTGTCCGGCTCTCGTCAGAAAGCGAAGTCCGGCTTGCAGAGTTGAAGGACCGCGATTTTCTCATTCAGGTTCCCGTGGGTACGGTGACGTTTCGTGTACTGCGAGATTCGCAGGCCCAGGTTGAAATCAGCACGCCGACGGTTGCGATTCGTCCGCGAAAGCAGGGAACGTATCGCATTACGGTGCGGGATGACTTCTCCACGGAAGTTACTGTTCGGTCGGGTGAAGCCGAGATTTTTGCCGGCGGTAAATCCGACGTTGTCCACAAGGGGCAGACGCTCGTGGTCAGCGGCGATCCGGAGAACCCTCAACTCGCCTATAGCAACGCGATCCCGAAAGACGACTTCGACAAATGGAACGACGCACGCGACCAGGCTCTGGATCAAAGCGACAGCTACAAGTATGTGAGTCGCGATGTCTACGGTGCTGAAGACCTCGCTGGCTATGGCCGATGGGTCTACGACCCGCCCAATGGCTGGGTCTGGGTGCCGAACGTCGCAGTATCGTGGGCACCCTACAGAGTTGGCCGATGGACGTGGGTGGACTACTACGGCTGGACCTGGGTTAGTGGCGATCCATGGGGCTGGGCTCCTTATCACTATGGGCGTTGGTATCACGCTCCGCGATACGGATGGGTGTGGTATCCCGGTGAGGTTCACGTGCGGTACTACTGGCGTCCGGCGCTTGTAGGGTTTTTTGGATGGGGAGTGAACGTCGGGTGGGTGGCTCTTGCACCGCGTGAGGTCTATCGTCCCTGGTACGGAGCGGGGCGGACAGTCGTCACCAATGTGACCTATGTGAATAACATCAATGTGGTGAACACCTACCGCAATGCACGGTTTGTTTCGGGGCGCAGCGGTGTCACGAGCATAGTCGCAGGCAACTTTTCGCGAAAGATCACCATCAACAACTATGTCGTCGCCAGAGACAGCGATCTGAAGCGAGCGGGAAATGCCGATCGCTGGCTGCCTCATGAGCCTTCTCGTGAAAATCGCCAGTTTTCAGAGCGCAGGGCCCCGCACGTCAACACAAAACCTGACGTCGATCCCCGTTTTGTCAGCACGCGTCCCGAGTGGAACACTCGCGATCGACGCGACAATACGCGGCGCGTCGACGCATCTCCGCGCAATGATCGTAATGACTCAGACCGTGGACGCCAGCTCGAAGGCAATCGCGGTCGCGGTGAAAACCCAGCGGCTCCCGTCGCAGGGAACCGGCCAGACAGCGTTCGCAGAGACGAAAATCCTCGGCCTGTGGAACGGGTCACTGCTTCAGGAAATGATTCCGCCCGTGGACGCCAACCTGAAAGCAATCGCGGCCGCGGCGAAAACCCGGCAGCCCCCGTCGCAGGGAATCGGCCGGACAACGCGCGCAGAGAGGAAAACCCTCGGCCCACCGAGCCGGTAACTTTCCCGAGAAATGATTCCGATCGAGGACGCCAGCCTGAAGGTAATCGCGGTCGCAGCGATATCCCGTCGCCTGTTGCAGGAAACACTCCCGGCACCGTCCGCAGGGATGAAAATCCTCGTCGTAACGAACCGGTGACGTTCCCGAGAAACGATTCGACTCGGGGGCGCCAGCCCGAAGGCAACGGCGGTCGTAGCGAAGTTCCTGCCGTGCCTGTCGCGGGGAACACTCCCGGCACCGTCCGCAGGGATGAGAATCCTCGTCGTGGACGCCAGCCCGAAAGCAACAGCGGCCGTAGCGAACCCGCTCCTTCACCTGTAGCCGGGAATCGGCCGGACAACGTACGCAGAGAGGAGAATCCCCGACGTAACGAACCCGTGACTTTCCCAAGAAACGACTCTGATCGTGGGCGTGGAAACGCCGGCAACTCGGTACCGAGCAGACCGAACGAACCGGAGCGAACACGCCAGGCGGAGATTAGTGCGGGAAGAGCACCGGTGTTCGCGCGGCCGGAAGTCGAACAGCCGCGACCATCGCCAGCTTCAGAAACATTGCGACGGGCGGAGCCCGCTTCGCGTACGAGCGCCGATTCGGTTCCGCAGCGAGCACCCCAACCCCAGGAACGTCCGGGACGGTTCCCGAGTGCCGAAAGGGAACAGCCCCGTGAGAATCCGCGCCCCGCATCTAACCCTGCGCCGCGGATGGAGCCGCGAAACAGCGCGCCACCGCCGCAACCGCAGGCATCATCGCCTGCTCCGTCGGCTCCGCCTGCTTCGGGCAACAACTCCTCGCCCGAAGAAAACAATTCCGGAGGACGTGGACGCGGTCGCGATCGCCGTTAGGGGTTATGGGGGCAGACTTGACCGTTGTCCGTTGACTGCTGTGCGTTGACTGTTGGACTTGTTACGTTGATCGTTCGACGAATTGACAACGTAACAAGTCCAGCAGTCAACGCACAGCAGTCAACGGTCACCTGTCAAGTCTGACCCCATACTCCCCACAGCGAGTGCTACAATAGCCTGTTGAATCTTAGGACGTAGAGGAAACATGGCTATTTGGAATAGAGAAAAGGACGGACCGGTCACTGAAGAGAAAGTGCTCGACGTTCTCAAGCGGGTTCAGGATCCCGATCTCCGAAAGGATATCGTTTCCCTCGGTTTCATTCGCAATCTCAAGGTCGACGGCGGGAAAGTCGCATTCGACTTGAACCTCACGACTCCCGCATGCCCCGTGAAGGATCAAATGCGCGATGAAGCGGTCGCGTTGGTCAAAGGGCTGGCGGGGGTTCAGAACGTTGACGTGAAAATGACCGCCGAAGTGCGTTCCACCCCGCAGATGGATCGCACCGCGCTGAAGGGCGTGAAGAACATCATCGCCGTGGGCAGCGGTAAGGGCGGAGTGGGAAAGTCCACAATTGCAGTAAACATCGCCGCATCCCTTGCAGCCGAAGGAACCGCTGTTGGCCTTCTGGATGGCGATATTTACGGGCCCACGATGCCCATCATGCTCGGCATCGATCAGCCGCCAAAGAGCATCAACAACAGAATGATTCCGCAGGAGTCCGCCGGTCTTCGGTTTATGTCTATGGGACTTCTCGTGAAGTCGGATCAGCCGTTGATCTGGCGCGGACCAATGGCGCATCGCGCACTGCAGCAGTGTCTGTTCGATGTGGAGTGGGGCAACCTGGATTACCTCGTTGTCGATCTGCCGCCGGGAACGGGTGACATTCATCTCACTCTGGCGCAGCAGGTACCGCTGACCGGTGCGGTGATTGTTTCAACGCCCCAGGACGTCGGCCTTCGCATTTCCATGAAGACGCTGCGGATGTTCCAGCAGACACGCGTGCCCATTCTCGGAATCGTCGAGAATATGAGCTACTACATCTGCCCGCATTGCAATTCGCGCGATCACATCTTCGGTGAAGGCGGGGCGAAGCGCGCAGCTTCGGAACTCGAGATTCCTTTCCTCGGAGAAGTTCCCCTCGACCTCGCGATCCGGGAGCAGTCGGATGCGGGCGCGCCGATTGTCGTTTCAAGACCCGAATCTGAAAGCGCAAAGACACTACGGGAGATCAGCCGGAGAGTTGCGGCGCAGGTGAGCATTCGAGCATTCTCCACATTGCCGGTGCTTGAAGTGGAGTAGGCATGGCGTCGGATGCCACGACTCCAACAAAAATCAAGAAGCTTGGCCCGAGCGAGATTCAGATTCTCTGGGCCGACGGTCATGAGACGCGTCATCTGGCCCCGTTGCTTCGCGGTTTGTGTCCCTGCGCTTCCTGTCAGGACGAGATGACCGGCAAGCGCGTGATCCTTCCAATTCACATCCCGGACAGCCTCGAGTTCAAAAAGATCGAGCTCGTCGGCCAATATGCCGTCCACTTCGAGTTCAGCGACAGCCACGGAACGGGCATCTACAGTTTCGAGTACCTTCGCGAGCTATGCCGATGCCCGCTGTGCGCCCGGTGAGACTGATCGTCGGAATCACCGGGGCCACCGGAGTGATTTATGGCATCCGGACCTTGCAGGTCCTGCGCGAGCTTTCCGTTGAGTCTCACCTTGTTATCACCGAGATGGGCAAGACGACGATCTCGATGGAGACCGATTACGCCATCGGCGATGTCGAAAGGCTGGCGAGCAAGGTTTATCCAGTGCGAGATCTTGCGGCGCAGATTTCGAGTGGCTCCTATCCGGTGGATGGAATGATCGTGGCGCCCTGCTCGGTGCGGACTCTCTCTGCCGTCGCGAATTGCTCCAACGACAATCTGCTGACGCGCGCGGCAGACGTGACTCTGAAAGAGCGTCGCCGTCTCGTGTTGATGTTCCGTGAAGCGCCATTGCATTCGGGGCATTGCGAACTGATGCTCGATGCGTCGAGGATCGGCGCGATTCTGATGCCGCCGGTGCCCGTGTTCTACACCCGCCCGCAGACCATAGCCGAACTCGTTGATCAAACTGTCGGACGCGTTCTCGATCTCTGGGGTTTGGAAATGCCGGGCCTGAAGCGCTGGGGTGTGTGAGGTTCAGGCCGCCGGTTCGATAACCGCAGCCATGGAGCCCAGGGATCTGGGAAGCCGCCAGTCCTTGCCGTATGCGTGGATCTGATCACGCTTGAGTTCTGCTCTCTCCAGTTCGCACGTCAGAAGAATGGTGGTCCCGACCGTATCCACTTCGACGGCATGACCAAGGGCTTTAGACTCCGTCATCCCAAAGATTTTGACGAGCATCTCAATGACGTAATCGTAGGTATGGTCTTCATCATTGAGAAGGATCACGTGATAGAGAGGCTGCACCTGATCCCTGGTCTCGTCTTCAACTTCCGGAAATACGCTCGTCGAGCGCGAACTCATCACGGACTCCCTTTCCGGGGAAGTGTACTCTCGCACGCGTGACGATGTCTAACGGCGTTCCCGGGCTTTCCAGACTGTCGCAAACAGAGACAAATGAATGCCTTCGAACGAAAAACAGACGCGCCGGGACCTGCTCTGGCCGCGCTTCTGACAATGTGTCCATGTCAATAAAACCATTGGCTTTCGCTGCTCTGAGTTGGTAGATTTCACGTTTGCTTTTTACTGGGCGGCGTGCCCTGTTCATACGATTCAGGAAGGAGTTTTATGGCTGATGGAAAAGGCCCGGGACGGATCACCACGAGTGGTCTGGCTTTCGGTGCACTTATGGCGATTCTCATCGTCGTCTCGCTCTGGCTGTTCATGGCGAAACCGTGGTGGTTCCCGACGCTGGCATCGGTTCACGGCGCGGAGATCGATGCGGTTTTCACGGCGGTCTTGATCGTCACCGGCATCGCCTTCGTCGTGACCCAGGCCGTGCTCGGGTACTTTGTGGCGCGCTACGGCGCATCCGGCAATGAGAAGGCGGATTACTGGCACGACAACCCGAAGGGGGAGTTCTTCCTGTTGACAGGGACGGCGTTGATCCTGGTTGTCCTCGTGTTCATGGGCCAGCGCGTCTGGCTGAAGTATTACTTCAGCGATTTGCCGAAGAATGCCGTGACCGTCCAGGTGACGGCGCAGCAATTCAGTTGGTTTATGCACTACCCGGGCGCGGATGGAAAGTTCGGGAGGACCGATCTGACACTTGTGGGCACCTCGAGTCCCGCCAATCAGGTTGGTCTTGACGATAACGACCCGGCGTCGAAGGACGATGTTGTCATCGAAAGAGACATGCATGTCCCTGTGAACAGACCGGTGGTCGTGCGGCTCCGTTCAAAAGACGTTATTCATAGCTTTAATTTGCCCTACCAGAGAGTGAAGCAGGACGCCGTGCCCGGCCTTTCCATTGAAGTCCCGTTCACGCCAAACGTGGCCGGTACTTACGAAATCGCTTGCGCGGAGCTTTGTGGAAATAACCACTACAAGATGAGGGGGACGATAACCGTCGAAGCCTCCGAGGCGGATTTCGAAGCCTGGCTGAAGACGAAATTATCTGAACGTACCGGGGACTAAATAAAATGACGGATACACACGGTCATCAACACGAAGGCGAACACGACCATCCCCAGCTGGGGTTCTGGCGCAAGTACGTCTTCAGCACCGATCATAAGGTGATCGGTATTCAATATCTGATCACGGCAATGGCCATGGCTGTGATCGGCGGAACATTATCACTGCTGATGCGTCTGCAACTGGGCTGGCCCCACGGAAGCTTTCCTTTCCTGGCCAAACTCATGCCCAAGGCATTCGACAATCTGGGTCACATGGACCCGGGTTTCTATCTTTCTCTTGTGACCATGCACGGCACGATCATGGTCTTTTTCCTTTTTACAGCCGTACTCACCGGAGGCTTTGGGAATTTTCTGATACCGCTGCAGATTGGGGCGCGCGATATGGCGTTTCCTTTTCTGAATGCGCTGTCCTACTGGGTGTTTCTGTGTTCCTGCGTCGTTATTTTCTCTGCACTGTTGGTGGAGGGAGGCGCGCCGCTCGGAGGTTGGACCGCGTACGCACCGCTGAGCGCTTTGCCTCTTATAGACCCGCACCAGGGCACGGGCATGACGCTATGGATTACGGCAATCGCATTGTTTACGGCGTCCGGCCTGATGGGCGGCTTGAACTACATCACGACGATCCTCACGATGCGAACCAAGGGGCTCTCGATGATGCGCCTTCCGCTGACTCAGTGGTCGCTCCTGATCACCGCTGTTCTCGGACTGCTCGCATTCCCGGTGCTTCTTGCTGCGGCGATTCTCCTGGTCTTTGATCGCGTCGGTGGAACCAGTTTCTTCATCCCCGGCGGCATCATCATGGGTGGCAAGCTCATCGAACACACGGGCGGGCACCCGCTGCTGTGGCAGCACCTCTTCTGGTTCTTCGGACATCCGGAAGTCTATATCGTGATCCTTCCCGCAATGGGAATTGCATCGGACATTCTCTCGACGTTCTGCCGCAAGCCGATCTTCAGCTACAAGATGATGGTCTACGCGATGGCGGCGATCTCCGGCTTGAGCTTTATCGTCTGGGGTCACCACATGTTCGTCAGCGGCATGAGCCCATTTCTGGGATCGGTCTTCACCATCACAACGCTGCTGATCGCCGTGCCTTCCGCCGTCAAAACTTTTAATTGGCTGGGCACGGTGTGGGGCGCTCGCATTCAGTTCACGTCTGCGGGGCTGTTCTCCATCGGCTTTATCTCATTGTTCGTCAGTGGCGGATTGAGCGGTATCTTCCTCGGAACTTCGGCGGCTGACATCCAGTTGCAGGATACGTATTTCGTCGTCGCGCACTTCCACCTCGTCATGGCGATTGCGCCGCTGTTCGCCGCATATGCCGGCCTGTACTACTGGTTCCCGAAGATGTTCGGTCGTTTCATGAACGAGACGGCCGGCAAGATTCACTTCTGGGCGAGCTTCGTCGGCGTCTACTGCGTCTTTTTCCCCATGCACATTCTGGGAATCGGCGGGCAGATGAGACGTATTTATGACCCCCTGAACTATAACTTCCTCCAGCCTCAGCAGATATTGAACGAGTTCATCTCGATGTCCGCGTTCTTCCTCGCGGCTGCTCAGATTCTGTTCCTCGTGAACTTCTTTGTGAGCATCTGGTCCGGCAAGCGCGTGACAGAGAACAACCCGTGGAAGGCCACGACGCTGGAGTGGGAAACACCTTGCCCGACCGGACATGGCAACTTTGGACCGGAACTGCCCGTCGTTCATCGCTGGGCGTTTGACTATAGCCCTCCGGACGCTAAAGAGGATTTCCTGCCGCAGACTGCACCCGCAGTGCCTGCGGCCAGGCAGCATTAATGTCGGTACTTTCTCAACTTCGGAGGCGCGGCAGCATCCTGCCGCCCCCTCCAACGAACTACGACGGCGGATCCGGAGGCTCGGGCGGTTCTTTCCCCTTGTCTCGCGCCTACATTGCCACGTGGATTCTGCTTACCGCGATCATCATGCTGTTTGCGGGCCTGAGCAGCGCATACATCGTGCTGCGCGGGCTTCCGCAGTGGCAGAACATTACGGTGCCGCGGATCGTCTGGGCGAATACGCTCGTCCTGTTTGCGAGCAGCGTCGCTCTCGAGTTTGCGCGACACGCCGTTCGCCGGAACCAGCCTGCGCTCGTGCGGCAATGGATGGCAATAAGCGGAATCCTCGGAATCGGCTTTCTCGCGGGACAGGTCGTGGCATGGCGGCAATTGGTGGCCGCCGGCGTTTACCTGGCGACGACAATACATAGTTCGTTTTTCTACGTTTTGACGGGGGTGCACGCGCTGCACCTGCTGGGCGGCCTGGTCGGCCTGGGAGTGGTTTTGCAGAAAGCCTTTGCCAATAAACTGACCGCCGAGAATCATGAGCCCCTGAAGGTGGCAGCACTGTACTGGCATTTCATGGACGTGGTGTGGATCTATTGTTTTCTTTTGTTACTTCTTGCCTGAGAGGTCTTAATGGAATCGACGAGTCTGGCGGAACAAGAGCGGGTTGTAGCTTCGGACTGGGGCGGCGGTAAGTCGCCGTTTGGCACATCATGGAGCAAGTTCATGATGTGGATCTTCATCATATCGGACGCTCTGACGTTCGCCGGTTTTCTAATCGCTTATGGGTTTATGCGCCGCGTCGCGCCGGCCTGGCCGGTGCAGATGGAAGTGTTCAGCCCCTTGCTGATCACTTTCATGACGTTCGTCCTGATCAGCAGCAGCGCCGTGATGGCCATGGCCGTCAGTGCTGCCCGGGCGGGGAACCCGAAAGAAGCCACGAAGTTCATGGGCCTCACGATCGTCGGTGGCGCGATCTTCCTGGGTTGCCAGGCCTACGAGTGGTGGCACTTTATTTCAGAGGGCGCGACCCTCACGCATAACCCGTGGGGAGTTCCGCAATTTGCGGCGGCGTTCTTCGTCATTACGGGTTTCCACGGATTCCACGTTTTCAGCGGATTAACGATTCTCGCTATTGTGGCTCTGCGTGCCGCGATGGGAAAATACTCGGGTGACAGCGTCGAGAACGCGGGCCTGTACTGGCACTTCGTCGACGTGGTCTGGGTTTTCGTTTTCGCGTTTTTCTATTTGTTTTAAATCAGGAGCTCTTGATGACATCATCACATGAACACGCGCATCCACATGGCTACAGGCAGTACTTCGTAACCTGGGCCTGGTTGCTGGTCATGACAGTGGCAGCTCTCGTGATTGGTTACTTTCACTTCCTGCCCCATGTCGTGAAGGATGTCGCGATCGTTGGTATCACCCTTGCGAAGATTTTTCTCATCGGGTCGATCTTCATGCACCTGAAGACGGAAAGAGTGAACCTGGTTATGCTGACGTTCTCTCCGTTGTTGCTGTCGATTGTATTGTTCTTCTTCACGTTTGGCGAAACGCTGGGGACGAATCCCACGCATCAGATTCAGAATCAATCGCCCACGTTCGTCCTGCCAACGGGAGAGGTAAAGGAGCACTGATCGTGTCGAGCCGCCGCATCGTCGCATTAATGCTGGCAGCTTTGGTGATCCTCGTGATTGCTCACACGCCGGCGCGCGCGCAGTGCGCCATGTGCGTGACCGCTCTTGAGAATTCTCCCGAGGGCCGAAGCATGGCGGCCAGCTTCAATCGCGGGATTCTTTTTCTGCTGGCTGTGCCTTACGCAATTCTGAGCACCGTTGGGGTGATTGTGTTCCGCGCGTATCGGAAGAAGCAGGCGGCGGACCGGCGGGCGAATCCCTACATTCCGAAAGACAATCCGACGAAGTTCAATTATTAACGGACAACAATTAGCCTGTAGATCCCTTCACCCGGCGCGAAGTGTCCTTCTCCCTCCGGGAGAAGGACGGCCCGAAGGGCCTGATGAGGGATCCGCAGGCTAATTTCCGTCCGTTAATAATTGAGCTTCGCCGGATTCCCGCGCCCAAGCCCTACCGCAAAACGAAATTCACGGTTACGGTCGTCACGACGTCCACAGGCTGCCCATTAAGAAGCACTGGTTGATAAGTCCACTGTTGCACAGCCTGAACTGCGGCATCATTGAGCAGGGGATGACCTGAAATCACGGAAATGTCCACCACGCGCCCAACCCTATCGATAGTGGTCTGGAGGAGAACGGTTCCCTGGAGGCGTGCGTCCCGGGCTGCTTGAGGATAAACCGGAGGAACCTGACGGACCAGATTCGCTTGAGCGACTTGCCCTCCAACGCGAAGAGCCGAAGGTGGAGGAGGTGGAGGCGGTGGAGGTGGAGGCGGTGGCGGAGGTGCGGCGCCGACGCCAGATACAGGGGCGACCGTGTTTGTGGGGGTCTGGGCCCTCGCTTCGAGTGCTCTGTTGAACCATGCGTCGGATTCGCTCAGTAGTCGTGCTCGTTCCGTCGCATCGGTCGTGATCTCCGCCTTCTGTCGGAGCAGGAGATTTCGGTACGTCATGGCGTCTGCATGCCGTGGGTCGAGGGCAAGAGCGGTATCGAGACTTTGCAATCCTTCGTTGATAACGGCAATCCGCTGCGTTTCGGGCAGTGGATCAGCCTTGTTATAGGCAATTGTCCAGTCCACAACTCCGAGGGAATAGAAGGCAGTGACGTTTTGTGGAGAAGATTTAGTCAGCTGCATGAACAGGCTTCGAGCCCTTGAGGCATCTCCGGAGCCCAGATACAGAGTCGCCAGCCTGGACGTAGCCTCCTCATTGTTGGGTTGTTTTTGAAGGACTCGCTCGAAGCTTTCCACGGCCTTCCTGCTCATTTCCGAATTCTGTACCGTGATGAGGGAGGCATAGACTGCTCCCCGGTAGAGTTCCGCATCGGTGAGGTTGGGGTCGAGTTCCAGCGCTCGGGTGAATGAATCCACAGCCAATTGAGCGTTGCCGCTTTTGAAGGCGGCAATACCACTGTTCATGGCATCCCGGGCCATGGTCCTGGCATCCGGGGTCTGTGCCGCGAGGCACACGACGGTAAACAAACATCCGCATATGAGCAGAATCCGGCGAATTGTCTTTTTCAATGGAGACCTCCACGGAGACTGGTTGCTTTCGCTGTAGACACCTCCCCTTATCAGTTTGTTCCAGGCTTTTGCCGGCGGATTTCCACTTGGCCACCTTGTCCAATCATCAGATACTGAATGCGTGCAGAACCTGCTTAATGCTCTCGCCACTCAATTGCAACGTCCACGCGATGTCACGGTCCAGGTGGCCAACTATCTGAACGGCAACTACGACGTTGAGCGCGATGCCATCGGTGCCTTTCTTGAGAGCCGGTTGCCCCAACTCGAAGACTACGAGCACGATCTGATTCTTTCCCCTCTGTTTACGCCCAAGCTTGTGGATCAGGCCATCTTTGCCGACCTTCTCGGGAAGGAATCCGTTCCTCGTGAGGAGTGGCCGGCATTGCTACAGCAGCTGTTTTCCCGTCCCACGATGGGGCATCTTGTCACCAGCGATCGGAAGGACCATGAGATACGACTTCGGGAAGTGACCCTGGAACGATACGTTCATCGGCTTCGCCTCGATGGGGCTATTCCGGATGCCCTCTTCGATCTCATCGAACGGACTTCAGGTTCGGATAGTTCGACCTTGAAAGCAGTCGCGCGCCGGGCGATCTGGGACGGCGGCTCACGGCGAAGCATTCTCCTGCGGTATCTCACTGCTGCCGGCAATCGTGGAAGCTATCAACAAGGTGATGTTATTCACCTTCTCGACCTCGCCGAAAGCTACAAGCCGGCGGATGTTGCCGCGCTTCTGACGATGATTCCGTCGTGGCAGCAGGGTCTTCAGCACGAGATCGACTCGTCCGGCAATCCCAAACCTTTCTTCACCCCACAGACACAGGGCGAGCACGGAGGCGATCGTGACCAGCGCCGTCCGGATGAACGGCGCGTCGAGATGAAGAAGAACGAACTGGCGACGCTGGGTCGCCTCCAGCAAATGCTTACGGATTAGATTCGTATGGCCAGGTTGAGATGGGGTGTGCTCGGCACCTCAAATTTTGCGCGCAACAAAATGATTCCCGCCCTTCAGCAGTCCGCGCACGCGGAGGTTTGCGCAATCGCTTCTCGAAGTCTTCCCAGAGCTGAGGCCTTTGCGGCACAGTTCGGAATCGCCAGGGCCTACGGGACTTATCGGGAATTGCTCTCGGCCAAAGACATTGATGTCATCTACAACCCGCTTCCGAACCACCTGCACGTGCCGTGGTCAATCCGTGCTCTCGAAGCGGGCAAACATGTTCTTTGCGAGAAGCCCATTGCGTTATCTGCCGCGGAAGCGCAGCACCTGGCGGAAGCCGCGGAACGCCATCGCCGCCTCAAGGTGATGGAGGCGTTCATGTATCGAATGCATCCGCAGTGGGAACGCGCGAAGCAGATCGTGGGCGACGGCGGCATCGGGGAACTCCGCACGATTCATTCCTTCTTCTCTTACTTCAACGCTGACGGAGGAAACATCCGCAATCAGCCTGACGCCGGGGGCGGTGGGCTCATGGACATCGGCTGCTACAACATTTCATTATCGCGATTCCTGTTCGGGTCTGAGCCGGACCGTGCGCTGGGAATCGTCCAATACGATCCTCGTTTCAACACAGACCGACTCGCGTCCGCGATCCTCGATTTCGGGAACGGAACAGCGACGTTCACATGTTCGACTCAACTCGCCTATTACCAGCGCGTAAACATTCTCGGCACCACCGGAAGAGTTGAGATTGAGATCCCGTTCAACGCGCCGCCCGACAAACCCAGCAGGTTATGGCATCAGCGCGGCAACGAGGTTGAAGAAGTTCAAATCGAAGTTTGCAACCAGTACACGATTCAAGCCGACCGCTTCTCGCTCGCGATTCTCAATGATGAGCCCGTCCCTACACCACTCACCGATGCCGTCAATAACATGAAAGTCATTGAAGCCGTGCTCGAGAGTGGAAAGCTCAACGCCTGGGTGCGAATCGGGAAATAAACGGGTGCTTGGCCGACTGCCTCTCCGGTCATCGAAAGAGCAGCCGGCCAAGCACCCGTTTACTTCCCGATCTGCCAGGTGCGAATCGCGTCGTTCGGGAACAACAACATGATGATGTTCAGCGTAAGGTTGTCGCGGACCGCGATCAACAGGACGATCTCAATGGCGACGGTCAGCGCCAGGGTTCTCACAGCCCCGAGTTTTCGGGCAATCAACACCCCGACAAGGCAGGCAATCAGATCGCCGAACGAATTCACGATCGTATCGCCGGTATAACCCAGTGAAACCGTCTCGGAGCGATAGCGCTCAATAATGTACGCCGAGTTCTCGATAACTTCCCACAACGCTTCCAGCGAAAGCGCCCCCACGAATTTCCAGGACGCGTCCCATTTGGGCCGCATCAGGTAAACAAGCGCGGCGAACAGAAACCCGTGAATCACATGCGTAAACGTGTAGGGATCGAAAAGCTGCTGGGAGTTTTCGGCGCTATTGATGTCTCCGCGCCAGAACGCGACGTAGCCGCACGAGCAAATCCATAGCCGTCCCTGAATCCGCAGGACAATCGCGGCAACAAGGAGAACGCCTCCGAGCAGCAACCAGGGTGCAGCCTTCTTCATCAGGCGTGGGGAGGAAGAGTTCTCGGCGCAAACATAGTGGCCGAAACTACAGGTGCAACTCCCGATTGTCAAGGCAGCATCCGCCGGGATATAACCCCGCGGGGGCTATCGATGACTTTTGACACTTCATCACGGCGCGCATTCCTCCGTTTTCTTGCCGCAAGTCCGCTTCTTGCGCTTCAGCAACCGGATGATTTTGTTATTTCGAATCCCGAACAGGCAATCAACGTTCTGGATTTTGAGGCAGCGGCAAGAAAGGCCCTCCCTCCGGCGCACTGGGGATACCTCACCACCGGCGTCGATGATGACGCGACACTGAAAGCAAATCTCGAGGGGTTTTCCCACTATCAGCTGAGGCCTCGCCGTCTCGTGGACACCACGAAGATCGACATAAGCGTTGAACTCTTCGGAACGAAATGGGAAACGCCGGTTGTGCTTGCTCCGAGCGGCACGTTGTTTCATCCCGAAGGTCCCCTGCCCGTCGCCAGAGCCGCGCAAAAGCAGAAGACGCTCCAGATTCTCGGCGGATTCCAGGAACGCAACCAGGCCATCGAAAAGGTGATGGACGCCCGCGGCGGACCGGTGTGGTATCAGCTTTACGCCTCGCAGGATTGGCCGACAACCGAGCAGACCGTTAAGAGGATTGAACGTTCGGGCTGTCCTGTCATGGTGTGGACGGTTGACATCCTCGGCGGCCGCAATCTTGAAACCGTGCAGAGATTGCGGCGTCTCGATACACGGCAATGTATGAGTTGCCACACAACCGATCCGCAGGTTCGACCCGGGCAGGCGGGCCAGAACACGCTGACGTGGGAAACGCTTCGGCGCCTGAAGAACACGACGTCGATGAAGATTCTCGTCAAGGGAATCGAAACTCCCGAAGACGCCGAGCTTTGCGTCAGGTACGGCGCGGACGGCGTCATTGTTTCGAATCACGGCGGACGTGCGACCAACTCCGGACGCGCCACCATCGACAGTCTGCCGGATGTTGTTCGCGCTGTCCGCGGAAGAATGCCTGTGCTCGTTGACGGCGGCTTTCGCCGAGGGACGGACGTCTTCAAAGCGCTGGCGTTGGGGGCGCGCGCCGTGTGCATAGGTCGGCCGTACATGTGGGGTGTTGCTGCCTTTGGCCAGCCTGGGGTCGAAACTGTGCTGGGGATTCTACGGCGCGAGTTCAACCTCGTGATGGCCGAATGCGGGAAGAAGTCTGTTGCGGAGATCGACGGCAGCGCAATTCTCAAGGCGCGCTGAGCCGTTTGACTGCAATTTTCTCCAAGTCTATAGTCGGGAGGCTCGTGCGAATGGAGGACAGCATCATGAGTGCAATGACCAGACGAACTTTTGTCGGATCCACGCTGGCTGGCGCTGCAGTACCCGTGCTGGGAATCGCTGCATCGCCGCAGACGGCTCCCGCCGATGGTGTCACAGCTGAAAAGGATGTCCTCTTCGGAAAAGGCGGCGATATCGACCTCAAGCTCGATATTTACCGTCCGCCCAAAGGAAAAGAAAAGCGAATGGCCACGATCCACTTCCACGGTGGAGGATTCACGGGCGGCAGCAAAGACACGCTGAGCGAAAGAATCCGGCCCTATGCCGCTCTTGGCTACACCGCGATTGCTGCGCAGTATCGTCTTGCCGGACAGGCAGGATTCCCCGCGCTTGTGCACGACGCGAAAGCGGCGATCCGCTGGGTTCGTGCGAACGCGAAGACCCTCAATATCGAACCCGGTCGCATTGCCGTGGTGGGCTATTCCGCCGGTGGTTATCACGCACTGTTTACCGCGGGTACTGGTGATCGGCCCGAGTGGGAAGGCACAGGCGGAAACGCGGGCGTCAGCACAAAGGTTGCGGCTTGTCTTGCGTACTATCCCGCGACCAACGTTCCCGGTAATATGATGCCGGCCGGCAGCACCGATGAAGATCGCCGCAAGGCCAACGCGGTGACCTACATTGCCGCTGGATTTCCTCCGATCGCAATCTTTCACGGCTACAAGGACACAACGATTCCCATCGACAACAGCATTACGCTCGCGAAGCAATTCCGTGATGTGAATGTGCCGGTGGAATTCCACGGGTTCGAAGGTGTTCCGCACGTCTTTGACAGTAATACTGAATTCGCTGTCCTCGCGGCACAACTGGCAGATCTTTTCCTGGATCGGCATGTGGTGAATCCCCGGACGTATCCTCCGTTCCAGGCGGGCGGTGGCGCACGCGGCGGAGGTGCGGGCGGCGCGCGTGGCGGACGCGGTGGCGTTCAGTAGAACTCGAGGCCTTCAATGAGCGCGAAGAAGAAAACCCGAATATCACGACGGAAGTTTCTCGGCTCGGCTGCCGGCGCAGCCCTTGTTGTGGGGACGAGTCCCGCCGGCTATTTGAGCCCTGTCGTTCAGGCGGCTCCTCAGAATCCTGCCCAGGCGATCACTCCGGACACCACGCTCGCGCTGGTCAACGGCCGCTTTCATACGATGAATGCGGCGAACGCTATTGTTAATGCCGTCACGATACGCAATGGCAGGATTGTCACCGCAGGGAACACGGCGCCTGCGGCCGGCGCCAACACACGCACTGTCGATCTCCGCGGCCGGACTGTCGTGCCCGGCCTGATCGAGGCGCATATTCACAGCGTGAGCCTGGCGAACCGTCCGGGCTATCACACGATTTTGGAAAACACGTCATCGATTCGAGAGGTTCAGGAGGTCCTTGCCGCGAGGCGGCGCGATGTCCCCGCTGAACAGTGGATCACGTCGATGGGAGGCTGGCATACAAACCAGTGGACGGAGCACCGTCACCCCACGCTGAGGGAACTCGACGACGCTGTGCCCGACCGCCCCGTGCTGCTCTACGAGCGATTCACCGGGCCTTGCGCCACAAACAGCATGGGCAAAGCGTTCTTTGACGCCGCAGACGCAGCGCCTAAGGTTCACCCCGATATTTTGCCGATCAACGTCTCCGCGACAGGTGTCATTGCAGGGGCCGGCGGCGGTGGAAACCCGTCGGCCTCGGCCTTGTTCCTCCTGCGGCGAATTCAGACTTTTGAGGACAAAAAACGAAGCACGCTCGATGCGATGAACTACTCGACGAGCGTCGGGTTGACCTCACACCTCGATCAGGTGCTGTTCCCGACGCCCGGTCCGCTGCACCCGAGTCAGATTCTCTCGAATCTCGACCAATATCGAATGTACGACTCCTGGATCGCGCTTCATCGCGAGACCAAGGCCACCGTCCGGCTCCAGATGAATTTTTTGCAGAACCAGAACGATCCCGCGCTGCCCGAATTGAAGGAGCGCCTGCGTAATGCATTTCAGTTCTTCGGCGACGACATGTTGATGACAGGCTCGATTGGCGAGTGGGCGGCGCCGCTCAACAGTGGTGCGGTCTGGCGCGACGCCCAGCGGCTTGTCGCCCAGGCCGGATGGCGCAATGAGAACGCCGTTCAGAATCTCGCCGGATTGCGCCAGGTTGTCGATGCGTACGAAGCCGTAAACAAAGAGTTCGACATCACGAAGCTTCGCTGGATGGTGCATCACGTTCCCGAGGTCAATACTGAATTGCTCGACCGCCTGAAGGCACTGGGTTGCGGTGTCCAGATGGCGGCGTTCCGCTGGGTGACGTCAAATAATCCGAACACTATCGTGGGACCGCCGTTCAAGACCATCATCAACCACGGCATTCAGGTAGGCATGCACGGCGATGGCGTCCACATTGCACCGTTGAATCCCTGGCTCCATATCTATTTTGCAGTGACCGGCGTCAATTCCTTCGGAGCGCGTGTGAACGGTGATCAGAACCTCACTCGCGAGGAAGCACTTCGCATGTTCACGCGCGGCAACAGCTGGTTCCTCCGCATGGAAGACAAGATCGGCACGATCGAGCCCGGGAAGCTGGCTGATCTGACTGTCCTCGATCGCGACTACTTTGCGGTGCCCGAGGTGGAGATAAAGAGAATCCGATCCGTCCTGACTGTTGTCGACGGGAAGGTCGTCCACAACTCCGGCGTCCTCTGAGCAGCCACGAAATTCGAGGGTGTTGAACCTCCGCTGTTGTGGACCTCTCGGATTTTGGACTACACTCCCGCCGAAGTTCCATGAATAGCGCCCTCGCGCGAGCCCCAGCCTGGAAGATCGCTGCTGGAATTCGCGACCGTCAGTTTTCATCGCTTGATGTAGTTGATGCTCACTTCCGTTTGATCCATCAACTGGATCCCGTACTTCATGCGTTCGTATCGCTCGATGAAGAAAGGGCGAGGCAACAGGCGAAGCGGGCGGATGAGGCCGTTGCATCCCGTCAGCCCGTCGGGCCCCTCCATGGCGTCCCGATTACCATAAAAAGCTCGATTGATGTTGCGCGATTGCTCTGCGAGACAGGCACGCGGCTGCGGCAGGGAAACATCGCCACATCGGATGCGCCGCTTGTCTCGAGATTAAAGTCCGCCGGAGCTATCGTCCTCGGAAATACTGCAGTCGCGGAATTCCTGATGGCCTGGGAGACGCGTAGCGCGCTCTATGGGACTACGAACAGTCCATGGGATCTCGAAAGAACACCCGGGGGCTCCAGTGGCGGGGAGGCGGCGGCGATCGCAGCCTGCTGTTCTGCGGGAGGGATCGGTAGTGACGGCGGCGGCTCCATCCGCGTCCCCGCACACTTTTCGGGGATTTGTGGACTGAAACCGACGCCCGGCCGCATTCCAGCTACAGGACACTTTCCCTCTTCCGTTGGGCCCTTCTCATTGATTGGCGTCGTGGGGCCGATGGCGAGAACGGTAAGAGACCTTGAATTAATGTTCGAAGCAACCGCCGGGCCGGACAATGCTGACCCAAATGCCGCGCCTGTCTCACTGCGCAAACCGGACAAGGCCGCGCTCCGCCAGTTGAGGGTTGGCTACTTCGAAGATGATGGAAGAGTGCCGGTAACAATAGAGACGCGCGGCGCGTTGCAAAAAGCAGCGCAGGCTTTACGCGATGATGGCTTCACGGTTGAGCCATTTCTTCCCGAGGGGCTTGATGAGGCGTTGAGACTCTGGCATGTCCTGTTCGTGGATGGCGTGTCGGTGCTGCTGCGCCAGAGCTACAAGAACCGTGAAGCGGACATGTACTCTATCGTTCGTGAAGTCCTGGATTTTTCGGAAAAGGACCCACCACTCACGATGGACATTCTCCTGAATACCCTCTTCGGGCGCGATGTTCTGCGCTCGCGATTCCTCGATCAAATGGACCGCTATCCGATTCTGCTCTGTCCCGTGGCCAGCATCCCGGCATTTCGCCATGGCGAACGATCCTGGGATATCGAGGGAAAGACCGTCGAATATCTCAATGCCTTTTGCTATTCGCAATGGTTCAATCTCCTGGGAAATCCTGCCGCCGTTGTTCCCATGGGATCGTCGCCCGAAGGCCTGCCGATCGGAGTCCAGATCGTCGGGAGGCCCTGGGAAGAGGAACAGGTTCTCGCCGTAGCTGAACGCATCGAACGTGCCGGAGGATGGCTGGAGCCTCCAATTCTGAAGGGAGCATCCAATGACTAAAGCGAGCAAATGGGGACTGACCGCATTGACGCTGTCGGGGATCTACCTGTACACATTCCCTTCCGCGACCCTCCCCTATTTCGGCATCGTGCTGGCACATATTCTGGTGGGTCTGCTCTTTTCGCTTCTTGTGATTGGCGCCTTGTTCAGGCTGGGGACGGCTTCATCAGCGATGAAGCTTGGCTGGCTCTCTATCGGCGCAGGCACAGTCGCAGGAATTCTTCTGACGTTCATGGGTGCAACACGACCGATGGCTCCGCTGTTCTATAGCCACATCTTTTTGTGTTTGTTCGGAGTCGTCTTTTTGCTGACGGGATGGGCAGGAACTCGGGGAAGGCCGATGCGAACGAGCAGCGTGCGGTTCGTCGCGTTTCTTGGCGCGGCCGTGCTGCTCGGGACTTCCGCCTGGGCCATGCGCGAAGTGCGCTGGCAGGTGAACAATCGCATCACCAATCCGTCCATGCCCCCGGAATCGCAGGACTACGAAGGCCAGGGAGTCAACGGAGATTTCTTCCCGAGTTCTGTTCGAACGAATACCGGCCACCGGCTCGAATCCGATTTCTTTATGAGATCCGACGCTTGCGAGCGCTGCCACTCCGATATCTTCAAGCAGTGGAACAGTTCAGCGCATCACTTCTCCTCCTTCAATAACCAGTGGTATCGGAAAAGCATCGAGTACATGCAGGACGTCATCGGGGTGAAGCCTTCGCGATGGTGTGCTGGATGCCACGATCCTGCACTGCTCTTCAGTGGAAAGTTTGATACTCCCGTGCGGGAGATCATCAATACACCTGAAGCACAGGCCGGACTTGGATGCGTCATGTGCCACTCGGTGTCGAAGGTCCACAGCTCGATGGGACAGGCGGACTACACGCTCGAATATCCAACGCTTGCCAAGCTCGCCGCCAACGAGAACCGTCTGGGTCGGGCACTCCACGACTTTCTCGTCTATGTAAACCCGGAACCTCATCGCCGTACATTCATGAAACCTTTTGTTCGCGAGGACAACGGCGAGTTCTGTTCCAGCTGTCATAAGGTGCACCTCGATACGCACGTGAACAATTACCGGTGGATACGGGGCTTCAACGATTACGACAACTGGCAGGCCAGTGGCGTGTCGGGGATGGGGGCCCGGTCGTTTTACTATCCGCCCAAAAGCATGCGTTGTGTCGATTGCCACATGCCGATCGTGGACTCCAAAGATATGGGCAATGTTGATGGCAAGATCCACTCTCACCGGTTCCCAGGCGCAAACACTGCGTTGCCCACGGCGAATAAGGACCAAGAGCAGTTGGACGCTGTAACGAAGTTCCTTAAGAACGGAATTCTGAGTGTGGACATCTTCGGAGTCTCACCGGCGCGTGCGGACAGTGACTCACAGGGTAAAGCCACAGGTTCGTCAGCTGGAGATCTCGCCACGACGTTTGCCGTAGGTGAGGAAGGTGAATCGACTGTAGCGCCCGTTACGGCGGAGGTCCGCCCATTGATCGCACCGCTCGACAGAGTGCAGGCTGAGGTCGCACCGGGAGAAATCTATCGGGTGGATGTTGTCGTCCGCACCCGCAAGATCGGCCACTTCTTTCCCGGGGGCACGGTGGACGCCTTCGATGTCTGGCTCGAGCTCGAAGCCACCGATGACGCCGGCCGAGTGATTTTTTCAAGCGGTGCCGTGACCCAGGATGGAAAGGGACCTGTCGATGCAGGTGCGCATTTCTATCGGTCTCTTCAGGTCGATGCCCACGGCAATCCGATCGACAAACGGAATGCCTGGTCCACGCGCTCGCTGGTTTATGTGCGTCTGATTCCTCCCGGAGCAGCAGACACGGTCCATTACCGACTAAAGGTTCCGCCGGATGCCAGGGGCAAGATTCATCTTCAGACCCGCCTGCACTATCGCAAATTCGCCTGGTTCAATACTCAGTTTGCGTTCGCCGGCGAGCGCCTCGCCGGAACTCCCGCCGCCACGCCCCATTATGACGATGGCAAATGGTCGTTTACCGCGGATACAACGGGAGTGTCCGGGCAGATTAAGGGAATTCCGGACCTCCCCGTCGTCACCCTGGCGGAGGCTTCCGCGACGCTGAACGTTGTGCGCGGCGCTGATCGCAAGCCCATACCCGTCGCAAAGAACGAACCGGACGACTGGTCTCGCTGGAATGACTATGGAATCGGGCTCCTGCTCCAGGGCGATCTCAAGGGAGCGGAAGCTGCATTCACCAGAGTCACGGAGATTGCGCCGAAGAATCCGGATGGCTGGGTGAATATCGGCCGCTCGCGACTGTTGGAGGGAAATCTCGAGGGGGCGCGCGACGTTCTCGAACGTGCTCTCGAGATTGCACCGGATCTTGCACGAGCGCACTACTTCTACTCGCGACTCCTGCGGTCGGAAGGAGCGTACGACGAGTCTCTGTCGCATCTGAGGATGGTCATCGCCCAGTACCCGAAAGACCGTGTGGTGCGCAATGATGCCGGCCGTGTGCTCTTCCTGCAGAAGAAATATGCAGAGGCGATCAAAGAGTTTCAGCAGGTGCTGGCCATTGATCCGGAGGATCTGCAGGCTCACTACAATCTGATGCTCTGCTATAACGGCCTGGGCAATGAAAAGCTCGCGCTGGAACATCAGGCGCGCTATCTCCGCTTCAAAACGGATGAAGCGGCGCAGGCGATTACCGGCCCTTATCGGAACGCTCACCCTGACGACAACAATGAGCGTCAGTCGATTCACGAACATACGTCGGCGACGGTGGGGAAGGGGAAAGCATGAGGGTCAATAAAACTCCCCTCCTCAGCCGAGGAGGGGTGGCCGCGACATCAAGCGAAAATCGCGAAGCATCATCAGTGGAGCGGCCGGGGTGGTGTGTTCAAGAGATTCTGGATCACACCACCCCGTCTGCGCGGCTAATGTGGCTTCGCGATTCTTTCTTACTGCGCGCAGCCACCCCTCCTCGGCTGAGGAGGGGAGCTTGGCTCACTCTTGTGACCCTCGCATCGTTCCTTTCTGTACTCGCAGCGCCCCAGGCCAAGCCGGCAGAATCCAGTGTCCAATACATCGACGTTACCAAGGCAGCCGGCATTACCTTTCGTCACAACTCCGGCGCCACCGGGAAAAAGTATCTCCCCGAAACACTCGGCCCGGGTGTGGCTTTCATCGATTACAACGGAGACGGCTGGCAGGACCTGTTCTTCACGAACGGCAAGGACTGGCCCGGCGAGCGCCGCCGCACTTCCACGCTCGAGCTGTACAAGAACAATCAGAACGGAACATTCACTAACGTGACCAGCGCCGCCGGCCTCGGGCGCGAAGTCTACGGCATGGGCACTGCTGTTGGGGACTTCGACAACGACGGAGACTCCGACTTGTTTGTGTCCGCTCTCGGGCAGAGCCTCCTGTTCCGCAACACGAACGGAGTCTTTCAGGACATCACAAAGGAAGCCGGGCTCTTTGGGCCTGACGAATTCAGTACAAGCGCCGCGTGGCTGGACTTCGATAAGGACGGCTATCTGGATTTGTTCGTTGCCAACTATGTTCAGTGGACCACTGCCACGGATATCCGGTGCACACTGGATGGCACGGAGAAGTCGTATTGCACGCCGGAATCGTACAAGGGATCGTCCGCCCGCCTGTGGCGCAACAAGGGGAACGGTACGTTCCAGGATGTGACAAAGGCCGCGGGAGTTTTCGATGCGGCTGCGAAAGGCCTCGGCGTAACTGTGCTGGATGCGAATCAGGATTCCTGGCCCGACTTGCTGCTGGCCAACGACACTCAGCCCAACCGTCTTTACATCAACACCGGCAAAGGCACGTTCACTGAACGTGGAATCATGGCGGGAATCGCATACAGCGAGCTCGGCAATGCTCGCGCTGGCATGGGTGTTGCTGCGGCCGACTACGATCGTTCGGGATTTCCCAGCGTTCTCATCACCAACTTCTCAAACGAAATGCTCGCCCTCTATCACAACGAAGGTAATGGGCTGTTTGTGGACGAGGCGCCGCGGTCCGAAGTAGGGCGATCCAGTCTTCTGACTCTGGGTTTCGGATGCTTCTTCTACGATTACGATCTCGACGGATGGCTTGACATCTTCGTCGCCAATGGCCACATCGAGCGCGGAATCGAACGGATTCAGTCGCGAATCAAATACGCGCAGGTGCCGCATCTGTTCCGAAACGGCGGTGCAGGCAAGTTCCAGGAAGCAACGCGCTCCATGGGACCTGCTTTCAACAAGCCCATAGTTGCGAGGGGCGCGGCCTATGGAGACTTCGACAACGACGGTGATCTTGATGTCGTCATGACGACAAATGACGGCCCGGCGGTTCTGCTCCGTAATGATGGCGGCACGAATCGCAGCATCCGGCTGAAGCTTGTGGGCACCCAGTCGAATCGAGACGGGCTGGGCGCGTCGGTTCGCGTTACCGTGGGCAAGGACACTCAGACTGCCATGGCGCAGAGCGGCTCCAGTTACCTTTCGCAGAGCGAACGTATTCTCACGTTCGGCATTGGTAAGGCGCAGGCCGCAGACAGCGTTGAAGTGAAGTGGCCAGGTGGGCGGACAGACCGCCTGGCCAATGTGAAGTCTGGAAGCGTGGTGACCATTCAGGAAGGCCGGTGAGAGGATTTCGAGTTCTATTGCTGGCCTGTCTTCTCACGGCGTCCGCGGCGTCCGCGGCGTGCTCGCGTCGAATGCCGGGCGGGTCTCAGTCCGGTGTCAACGTAGACGCGATTCAATCCAACAACCTTGGTGTCGCAGAAATGAACCGCGGTCGCCCCGCGCAGGCTCTGGGATTGTTCCGGCGTGCCGGGCAAAGCGATCCGTCCATGTTCACCGCACGGCTGAATGAAGGTATCGCGTTGCTGAACACGCAGCGGAACGATGAAGCGCGTGACGTTCTTCTTGATGCAACGCGACGCCAGCCGCAAAGCGCGCGAGCCTGGTATAACCTCGGTATTCTTTATCGGAACCTTTCCGAGTCGGATCTCGCCATCGATGCTTTCGATAAGGTTGCCCGGATCGATCCGGATGATGCCGATACGTTCTACTTTCTGGGCCAGCTTCACGCACAGGCGACACACTACGACCAGGCGATTCGCGCGTACCAACGTTGCCTGGAACTGGATGCCCAGCACCTCTCCGCCGAGTTTGGGTTGGCACGCGCCTATCAACTCTCCGGCAATGATGACGCTGCGCGGCAGCATCTCAGCCGGTTCGAGGAACTCACCCGGTCGGGAAAGGGGAAGCCCATCAGTCTCGTCTACGGCGAACAGGGGACATACTCGACGGCCGAGCCCGTTTCAGGTGGGAGCCTTGCGCCTGAACCCTTCATGGTCCGCTTTGCGGCTGTTTCTGATCGAGGAGGCATCCGCGTTGACGGCCCCACCGCCTCGACCCCAACGACTATCGCACCGCTTCTTGGCGGCGGAGCCTGCTTTATCGACTACGACAGTGACGGCCGCTACGACCTGTTCCTGCCGGGCGGCGCACGGGGCATCTCTCTGCATCGCAACGCGGGAGGGGTTTTCACGGATGTGACGGCCAACTCGGGCCTTCAACACAGCGAAGGGCTGGGCTGCGCAGTTGGCGACTATGACAACGACGGGCGCGACGACATTGCCGTTGGATTCCCCGACAGCGTCAATCTTTATCGGAACGAAGGCGGCGGATCGTTCCGGGATGTCACAGCGCAGTCGGGAATTCGCGTAAACGGACTTCCGCTTGGAGTTGCTTTTGTCGATTACGATCACGATGGCGATGTGGACCTGTACGTCTCGCGCTTCGAGAACTTTCCGCTCGGGCCGGGCGGCGCGTTCAACTTCCCCCTCGATCGCCAGCAAACCGGCGCGAACCTCCTTTGGCGCAACAACGGCAATGGGACGTTTACCGACTCGACAGTATCCGCGGGCCTTGCCGGAAATGCTGTGGGAATAGCCGCGCTGCCAACGGACTTCAACAACGACCGGGCTATCGACTTCCTCCTTACCGGCCTTGGTCCTTCGCCTTCTGTGTTCATGAATTCCCGGGAGGGGCCGTTCCGTCTGGCAGATGTGTGGAAATCTGCACTCCCATCCCTTGCGGCCGGTGCCGTTGCGTTTGACTTCAACAAGGACGGCTGGATGGACATTGCACTAACGCATTGGAGCCAGCCCGGTTTGAGTGTCTGGAAGAATCTCAACGGAACCGGCTTCGAGCGCGTCAATGTTCCCGAACTTCAGGGGGGCCGCGGATGGGGACTGGCCGCGGTGGATGTCGATAACGACGGCTGGCTCGATCTCGCGGTCGCAGGCGAGCGAGGCGGAGGCGGGGAATTATTGCTCCTGCGTAACCTGGGCGGCG
>Ga0068859_100001293_pt1 | contig 25566 bp, 26 predicted proteins | sample KBSSwiS22_FD_66585 | JGI IMG/M metagenome (GOLD analysis project Ga0068859, IMG submission 66585) | Switchgrass rhizosphere microbial communities from Kellogg Biological Station, Michigan, USA - KBS Switchgrass S2-2 | ecosystem: Host-associated > Plants > Roots > Rhizosphere > Soil ...
TAAGTGTGGTGATACCCTGTTAATTGTAGTAGCTGTATAATCTGCGCTTTTATTTTGTCTTAAATTATTTTAACCCGGTATTTTCTTCCCTGCCTTATACCTCTTTAAGTTTATCAATTACACATTGCACCAGTTTTTCTCCCGATTGTGGTGTACGAAAAACTAAATAACAGGATTTAACTGCTGCCCGTATTGTTTCTTCCGGCACATTGCTATATTGGCTTTGTATTTTTTTTACCAGGTAATCCTCCTCCCACAGATCAATGTCAGGATTGGTTGCAGGAACAGCTTGTTCACTGGCATCACTTTTAAAATAATCAATCCATTTTTTAAAAATTTTCTTACGGGTCATAACGGATGGGAGTTGGTGAAAGATAAATAGGCTTTTCAAAGATTAGCCTTTACACTCATTACTTATGCAGGGGCAGTACTTAATTTAACTGCACTTTTTACGCAAGTAAATACCGGGATATTACGTATCACTTTGTTTGATTTTTCGCAGAGTTTTAGAGTAGAAACCTAATAATTCACTAAAACCTTTTAATCTTATGAGTAATTCAGCTTCACTTCCGGAACAATCCCATTTTATTCCTTTAAGCCAGGCCATTGAAATGACCACTTTGTACAGGCAGCAAAAAGAAACAATCCTGGTTCCAGCATTAAGAGGCCAGGGCATCTTACCTGTTTGCGAAACCTTTAACCGTGCAGCTTTCGACTTCCTGCTGGCAGAACAAGGATGTGTTGGGCTTCGTTTTTATTATGGCATGAGCGCCGATCTTAAAGTTCATATCATTGCAGTTGGTGTAAATGATCAGAACGAAGACATGTTACCTGATGGCAATAGCGCTAAGGCTTCCGCCACCGATCTGAGTTCCGGAGACGCCATTGTTGAAGACAGTCAGCGCTGTCCCGACCTATGTCCGCCTCCGTCGCTGCTTAATAGTTAATATATTTACACTCTATGAGCTATGAAATAACACTGATCTTTGGTTTCAGTATTATTATCCCCGTGGTAATAAGTTGGATTCGGTTTAAACAAATCAATCCAGCTTATTACCCTTTTATTTTTTGCCTTTGGCTTGGCCTGCTTAATGAAACACTTAGTTATATTAGTTCAAAAATAAGCCATAACAATACGGTGAATAGTAATATTTATGTGCTGCTGGAATCTTTTTTGATTACCTGGCAATTTTATAACTGGAAACTTTTCACCCGGCTTAAATCATTATACATTATCATTCTTTGTCTGCTTGCAGGCGTATGGATTGCGGAAAATTTCATCATCGCTAAGATAACAAGCATCTGTTCCTATTTCCGCATCACTTATTCTTTCATTATTGTACTTATGAGTATTTCCGCAGTTAATATGCTCCTGGTAAGAGAAAGAAGATCCATGCTTACCAACCCGATCTTTTTACTTTGCATCACTTTTATTATTTATTATACTTACAATGCTTTGGTAGAAACCTTTTGGATATATGGATTAAATTCAACTGATAAATTCAGGATTAAAGTATACCTTATTAAAATATTTGTAAACTTATTTGCAAACCTGGCTTATACACTTTCAGTAATATGGATCCCCACGAAACAAAGATTTACACTGCCATCCTGATCGTTAGCATTATTGGCGGCAGTATACTTTTATTTTTTATTATTTCGATGTTATTGCAACACCGGAGAAATATTGCTTTGTATAAATCCAAGATACAAGCAGAAATAACTACACTTGAAAACGAACGCACAAGGGTATCTGCCGATCTGCATGATGAACTGGGACCCCTGCTTTTCACCGTTAAATTCAAGCTCAGCAGTATAGAAACAAATGAAGAAGATCAAAAAGCATTGGAGGATGCCAATACTCACCTGGACGATATCATTCAGCGAATAAGAGAGATATCCAACAACCTGATGCCCGGCACCCTGCTGCGCAAAGGGGTGTATTTTGCTATAGAAGAATTTATAGCTGGTCTTGCAAAAGCAAGCCCGGTACATATTTCATTCACATACAACACTGTTGTTGAATTACCTAAGGAAAAAGCGATTAATCTTTACCGTATTGTACAGGAAATTATCCATAATACACTTAAACATGCCAGGGCTTCATCGTTGCACATTAGCCTTAATGTAACAGGTTCAAAACTTATACTTACCAGTAATGATGATGGTATAGGTTTTGATTATTCCAATGAAAGAAAAGAAAATACCGGTCTCGGGTTACGCAATTTATTAAGCCGCTCCGAACTCATGGGTGGAGATATGTTTGTGGAATCACAACCCGGGGCCGGAACAAAATATACTATTGAAATACCGCTTCAATAATTCAATAAAAAATGAAATCGCTATACACCCCGATAAAAATTATTCTTGCCGATGATCATGAAATATTTCGTGATGGCTTTGCCGGCTTGCTAAAAAAACAGGACGAGATTCAACTTATTGGCGAAGCTTCTGATGGAAAAGATCTCATTGCATTAACGGGTAAATTAAAACCAGATGTGATCCTCACCGATATTAAAATGCCCAACATGGATGGCATTGAGGCCACCAAAATATTAACCCACAAGTTTCCCCAAATTTATGTAATTGCACTTTCCATGTTTAATGATGATAACCTGGTTATTGATATGATGGAAGCCGGCGCAAGAGGATATTTATTAAAAAATGCCCATAAAACTGAAATTATTGAAGCTATAAAGGCTGTACACAAACAGGAGATGTATTACTGCAAGCAAACCTCCAATAAATTAATTCAACTGCTTGCTAAAAGCAAATCCGGTTCGTATAAGGAATCCCTGCGCCCCAGGTTCTCCGGTAAGGAGGTTGAAGTCATCGGCCTCATCTGCCAGCAATGTTCTAATGTGGAAATATCAAAACAGCTTTGTTTAAGCATACGCACCATTGAAGGATACCGCAAAAAAATACAGGAAAAAATGATGGTTAGAAACACTGCAGGCATTGTGGTGTATGCTATCAAGAATGGAATATATAAAATTTGACCTCCTAAAAAAATTATCGAAATCGGAAGTTTTTCACCAATTGTTTGCTGAAGTTAAAACCCAATGCAGCAAAATGCCCGTACTTTTGTTGTTCATTACACAAAAGGCGTTTATGGAACTGAATGATCTATACCAGCGGGCGCTGGGTTTTGAATTTTTATCTGTGGAAGAAGGTATGTATTTATTTAATCATGCTCCCCTTACAGAACTGATGTATGTGGCCAATGAGCTGCGCAAAAAACAAGTGCCGCACGGCAAAGTTACCTGGCAGATTGACCGCAATGTAAATACCACCAATGTATGTATCGCCAACTGCAAGTTTTGCAATTTTTATCGCATCCCCGGCCATGCAGATGCATACATTACCGATATTGAAACCTACAAAAGAAAAATTGAAGAGACCATTAAATACGGTGGCGATCAATTACTGTTACAAGGTGGCCATCATCCTGAATTAGGCTTGTCTTTTTATGTTGATCTTTTTAAAACATTGAAAAGCTTGTATCCCAATATTAAGCTGCATACCCTGGGGCCACCAGAAGTTGCACATATTACCAAACTGGAAAAAAGTACACATCGTGAAGTGCTGATTGCTTTAAAAGAAGCTGGTATGGATAGCCTGCCCGGTGCAGGCGCAGAAATTTTAACGGACAGGGTAAGAAGATTAATAAGCAAGGGAAAATGTGGCGCACAGGAGTGGCTGGATATTATGCATGAAGCACACAAATTAAATATCACCACATCTGCCACTATGATGTTTGGCCATGTGGAAACCCTGCAGGAACGTTTTGAACACCTGGTAAAATTAAGAGAGGTACAAAGCCGTAAGCCTGAAAATGCAAAAGGCTTTTTAGCCTTCATTCCATGGACATTCCAGGATGTGGATACCCTATTGGCAAAAATTCGTGGCGTACATAATTTAACTACTGCCGAAGAATATATCCGTATGATCGCCATCAGCCGCATCATGTTACCCAACGTAAAGAACATCCAGGCCAGCTGGCTGACTGTTGGTAAGCAGGTGGCACAAATTTGTTTAAATGCAGGCGCTAATGATTTCGGAAGCATCATGATAGAAGAAAATGTGGTGAGTGCTGCAGGTGCGCCGCATCGTTTTACCAGCACCACTATTCAGCAATCCATAAAAGAAGCCGGCTTTGAGCCGCAGTTGCGTAACCAGCAATATGAATGGAGGGAAATTCCTGCATCAATTGAAGAACAGGTGATAGATTATTAACACTGCTTTTAAAATCAAAAAGGATGAAAAAAGAAGACCTTATCAAACAACTGCGCCGCTTTAGAATGGTAGCCATAGCCGAAGGCATTTCATTTTTAATTTTATTGCTGATTGCAATGCCCTTAAAATATATGTTTGATATACCGCAGGCAGTAAAATTTTTTGGTTGGGTGCATGGGGCCTTATTTGTAACCTTTATATATTTTGCTTTTGAAATTTTTACTTCTTTTAAAAAAGATGTTTTGTGGTTGGGCAAAGCCTTTTTAGCTTCCATAATGCCTTTTGGCACTTTTGTTTTAGACAGGGAATTGAAAATGGAAGAACAAATTTTAATTCGTAAATAAAGTTATCCCGGTTAATGGCAGAAGACCTTAAAATAATTGAAGGCAGTAAAGCTGAAATATATCAATCGCTTATTCCGCAGATAAAAGGTTTGCTTGATGGTGAACCTGACCTGGTTGCCAACCTTGCTAACGTTGCTGCTGCACTAAAAGAGCAGTTTAACTGGCTATGGGTTGGTTTTTACTTAGTTAAACCTTCCGGCTCCGCACAAGGTGATGAGGAACTGGTGCTTGGGCCTTTCCAGGGACCGGTGGCGTGTACACGAATAAAAAAAGGCAGGGGTGTTTGTGGCACTGCCTGGCAAAATGCCGCCACTTTAATTGTACCTGATGTAGAAAAATTCCCCGGCCATATTGCCTGCAGCAGTCTATCCAGGTCAGAAATTGTGGTGCCACTTTTTCACAATAATGAAGTATGGGGTGTGCTGGATGTTGATAGTGAATTGCTGGATCAGTTTGATGAAACGGATAAGAGATTTCTGGAAGAGATAGTAAAGCCCCTGTCTCTAACCCCTGTCCCCTAAAGGGGAACTTAGATTGTTACAACATACTTTGACAATAACAGAATTAAATTCATACCTGTTCAATAAACTAAAAGAACCCTAAAATATTTTACTCCCAAGTTCCCCCTTCAGGGGGCGGAGGGGGTTTCGGGGGGTATATCCTTCCATCCCCACAAGTACCTGCAGGCATAAGTGCGGTAAGGGCTCCACTTTTTACTTATAGTCAGCATTTTTTCTTTCATTGCTTTTTTATCCGTTGCATCTATTTTATACAGTTTGCACATAGCTTGCTGAATACCTAAATCATCTACTGCAAAAATATCTTCCCTGCCAAGGGTGAACATTAAGATCATTTCTACCGTCCACTGGCCCACACCTTTTATTTGAGTAAGGTATTTTATCAGTTCTTCATTACTCATCTTGTGTAAGCGTGTATCCGTTATCTTTTCTGTAATAAAAAAATTGCTCACATTCAATACATAATTGGCTTTGGCATTACTCAGGCCAATGGCCCTTAATGTTTCAAAAGGAGTTGTTGCAATTTGTTCTGCTGTGGGATTTTTTCCTCCATACAGGTCTAAAAATCTTTTTTGAAAAACATCAGCTACTTTGGTACTTAGCTGCTGGCTCATTATAGAATTGCATAAATGCAGGTGGATATTTTTTTTCCTTGTGAGCGTAAAGGGCGTTTCCTGCGGAAGTATCCTTTGCAGTTTTTTATCTTTACTTAAATGAACAATATGTGACATCGGGATGATTTAGGCCTCAATTTCTGCAAATTTTTTCATTGCGCCCACCCGAAAACGATCATTTTACAGAAGCTGTTGTTTAAAAACAAGCCTGTAAGCTCTTACAGCTATAGTAAATATTTAACGCTTCATTAGATTATTTGACGTTATTTTGCAGCTTCAAAATTAATTATGAAGAAAATTGTATTTGTTTCTATTGCTTTTCTATCCGTAACTGCTGTATTTGCCCAGGATACAAAAAAACCTCCTGTAAAGACTAACCTCTTAAACCGTGCTGCAGACCATTTTATGATTCAGTTAGCTACCGACCATTGGAACGGAATGCCAGACAGCATTAGTAACCATACTAAAGGTTTGTCCAGGGGCCTTAATGTTTATGCGATGATAAACAAGCCCTTTAAAAAAAGCCCCCAGTTTAGTGCTGCCTATGGTATAGGTTTTGGAACTGCCAATATGTATTTTAAGACCTTAAATGTGGATATTAAATCTACCAACACCAAACTGCCTTTTTCTTCTTTAGATTCTACCGACCACTTTAAAAAATACAAATTAACCACAGCTTTCCTGGAAGTACCGGTTGAGCTTAGGTTTGTTAAGAATCCTGAAAGAGAGAACAAAAGCCTGAAAGCTGCTATTGGCCTTAAATTAGGTACTTTAGTAAATGTGCATACCAAAGGAAAAACATTGCAAAATAAATCCGGCGGCACCATTAATACTTATACTCAAAAGGAAACCAATAAACGTTTCTTCAACAGTACCCGTGTTGCTGCCACTGCCCGTGTAGGATTTGGCAACTATTCTTTATATGGCAGCTACCAGGTAACCGCATTATTAAAAGATGGTGTTGGCCCGGTAATTCATCCCTTTGAAATTGGCTTTTGTATAAGTGGTTTGTAAACACCTTACTGTCAAACAATTAAAGCTTACAGCTTTTAATGCTTTATATTTTAAAAACCCGATGTTTAAACATCGGGTTTTTTCTTCTAAATCACGTAACTTTGCGCCTCACTCCTTAACATGAGCGACGAAATCAAACACGAATGCGGATTGGCCTTTATCCGTCTCCGCAAGCCTTTCAGTTATTTTCAACAACAATATGGCACAGTTATGTACGGCATAAACAAGCTGTACCTGCTGATGGAAAAGCAACATAACCGCGGCCAGGATGGCGCAGGCGTAGCTACTGTAAAGCTGAATACCGAACCGGGTTATCCATTCATGCACCGCATTCGCAGTAGTGCCAACCAGCCCATTGCAGATATTTTCAGCCAGATTGGAAAAGAAATTTCAGAATTAGAAAAATACCAGCCCGATATTAAGAGCCATCCCGGCCTTATGAAAGGGCACGCTAACTTTTTGGGTGAGGTGTTGCTTGGTCACTTAAGGTATGGTACACAGGGTAAGAATAATGTGGAGTTTTGCCATCCTTTCATAAAACGCCATACCATTCCTGCAAGAAATTTAGCCCTTGCCGGAAACTTTAACCTGGTAAATACTGAAGAATTATTCGGTTTGGTGAATATTGACCCGGGTGAATTTCAGCGCCAGAGCGACCTGGCTGCCATGATGGAGGTATTGCATCACTTTATTGTAAAAGCAGATGAGGACTTTCCGGGACACATGGATATTGCAAAAGTTTTAAAAAAGGCTGTGCCTTTATTTGATGGCGGCTTTAATTTCAGTGGACTGATAGGCAATGGTGATGGTTTTGTAATGAGGGATGCTCACGGTATACGTCCGTCTTACTACTATATAAATGATGATGTAATTGTTGCAGCAAGTGAAAGAGCCGCTATAAGAACTGCTTTTAATGTGGGGGAAAATGAAGTACAGGAATTAATGCCCGGCAATGCATTAATTGTAAAAGCTGATGGTAATTTTTCTATTGAAGAAATTATACCTGCCAAAGAAAGAAGGGCCTGCAGTTTTGAACGTATTTATTTCAGCCGCGGCAGTGATGAAAAAATTTACAGGGAAAGAATTCAGCTGGGCTACAACCTGAGTGATGTTATTTTAAAAGTTATCAAGTACGATCTTAAGAATACCATCTTCTCCTTTATACCCAACACTGCCGAAACGGCTTTTTATGGTTTATTAAAAGGTGCAGAAGACTATTTAAATAAAATAAAGATTGAACGCATTACCAGCTGGGGTAAAGATTTTGATGAGGAGAAACTCACTGAAATGATCACCCGAAAAATACGGTTTGAAAAGATCGCTATCAAGGATGTGAAGCTGCGTACTTTTATTACTGAAGATGCCAGCCGCAATGAAATGGTACAGCACGTATATGATATCACTTATGGTACCGTTCGTAAAAATGAAGATACACTGGTGGTTATTGATGACAGTATTGTAAGGGGCACCACGCTTAAAGAAAGTATCATCCGCATGCTGAGCCGTTTGCAGCCTAAAAAAATAATCATTGTTTCTTCGGCTCCGCAAATACGTTACCCCGATTGTTATGGTATTGATATGAGTAAACTGGGCGATTTTATTGCCTTTCGTGCAGCTATTGAATTATTGCACGATACCAAACAGGAACATATTTTAACTGAGACCTTAGAAAAATGTAAAGAACTGCAACGTAATAACCAGTTGCACACCATCAACCTGGTGCAGGAAATTTACAAGCCCTTTACTTTAAAAGAAATGAGCAGGAAGATAGCAGAGTTGATAACACCTAAAGATCTGGATATTCCTATACAGGTGATCTATCAAACCATTGAAAGCCTGCACGAGGCTTGCCCTACCAATACCGGCGATTGGTATTTTACCGGCGATTATCCAACCCCCGGCGGCAACCGCGTTTGTAATAAAGCCTTCATGAATTATATGGAAGGAAAGAATGTGAGGGGGTATTAACGTAGGAACACTGCCTGTGGCGTGTTCAGATGGTACACGCCTGTGGCATGTACCTACCCAAAAATCTCATTCAGTATACCAGCCAGCCTTACACCACCCTTCAGTAATTGGTTGTTCAATGTATCCAGGTATTTAAAATTGTAGTTATAATCTAATTTTTGATCCACCTCTTTAATGTCTCCATAAATTTTTTCTGCCACTGCATTTGATTCTACCAGCCAGTCTGCAATAGAATTTGCCTGCAATTGCTTACGGCTTTCTTTTGTGGTGAAGTTTATAGCCGTTGCATATTCTGTATAACTTAATTGTTGAAAGTTGATCAGCTGTGTATCCCATATCGTATGCAAATTATAAGATGCGCCAAACCACATTACTTTTATTTTGTTGCCGCCCTGGTCTTCTGTGCGCCCTACGTGCAGCGGCTGGTGCACATCACCCACAATATGTATTAACAGGCGCAGGTACAATATTTTTTTATCCTGTTCAAGATTTTTGTTTTTTAATTGAGCAATTAAAAAATTCAATTTAGTATAAGCATCCGTTGCACTGTCTTTAATTAAATAGGCTTTTATGCTATCTGCACTCATGCCAGGTTTAAAATCAATATAATGCCAGCTGGAAAGGTAGTTGTACGATGGATCTGATTTTATAAAATCGGGCCAGTTACTTGCCATGGCAACAGATTCGTTGCCTAATATCTCTGCAATAGCTTTTTTAGTACGTTTAGTAAGATAGCTATCTGCAATCTGGCCAACAATGCGGTGACCCAGCAATCCCCATGCTGTGCTTGTGAATGGAAGATAGAAGAATGCACTGCATAGTATCAATTTTTTTACCAGTTTCAATTTCATTGTAAAAGATTTAGAGTTCAAAGTTATAGGTAATGCAGCCAAAAACAACTGCGTTGTAAAATAGGTATTTATTCCATCACTTCAAACAACAGCAACTGGGCTTTTTCCTTTGCATCAAAATTATTATCGGCAACAAAGAGTAAGGTTTTATGGCCGTTGGGTAATACCGGGCCAAAGGTTACACCCTCAATATTATCAATGTACATTTTAAGGTCGTCCATATTCAGCAATAGTTTTTTTGAGGCCGGGATAAAATTTTTATTCTCTTTAAGTGAAATTATATTTTTTATATCTGTTGCTGCACTAAGATCGGTAATAAAAATTTTTATGGTGCATGTGGCTCTTCCTGTGGAGAATGAACGTTCAATCACCAAAAATTTATTGTTGCCAATATTTAAAATGTCCGGCACACCATTTATTTTAAACGCAGTGGGCGGAGTTGACTGGTAAGCAACGGGTTCTAACTTGTAAGCATATTGTGCAATGTTTTTTTTCCTGGCCACATCAAATTTTAAAATACGGATGTAAGTATTATTTTCTGTTACATCTGCACGTGGCCCGTCTTCGTACAATGGTTCTTCTACATTTACAAAAAGCGTTTTATAATTATCAGCAAAGCTCATTCCTTCCAGTACACCATTCTGGCGGGGCCCGTTTTCGGTGGCATGCATGGTAAGGTTAGCAGGTAATTCAAAGCTGCTGTTGTATTTGCCATTGGGCGCTATTAAGATAACTGAAGGGTTTTCAAGCACCGTATCTTTTTCTTTTACAATCCGCTCTCCTTCGCTGCTCCAAACTAATTGGCGGGATAGTGGGTTATAACGTATTGCTTCAGGGTCGGGTGTATGCAACCGGTCTTGTTTTTTATTGGGATAAACAGTGTTATCCGGTTGCAGCATGTTTTCAACGTCAATAAAATGTATACTGTCAATGCCATTGGCGTTAATAAAAATATTGGCTTTGTAAAAACGTGCCGGGTTAATATCGCTTCTGTCATCGCATATAAAGTAATATTCGTTGTGCTGTGCATCGTAATCAATACCAGATAAACCACCAACGGTAGTATTTTTATAATTCAGGTTATAAGGTATATCGTATTCGCCCAAAAATTTTATTGCGCTGATATTTTCTGCTGAAGGAGTAGTGGCAATTTTTTTAAGATTGCTGCAGGATAGCAGTAGCAGGGAGCTGCAAAAGAACAAAAAAGAAGATCGCAACATTGGTTGGTATAGTTTTAGTTTACAAATTTGGTAAAAGAACCAATATGTTTTGTTAATTACCCGTTTATCTGAAAATTATTTTATTTTTATACAAACAATTGCATTGAAAACATTGCTTATTATACGGCATGCTAAAAGCGACCAGAGTTTTTTTGGCAACGACTTTGAGCGTCCTTTAAATGATAGGGGTAAAAAAGATGCCCCGGAAATGGCGAAACGGGTAATGGATAAAGCTGTTGCCATTGATGCTTTTGTTTCCAGCCCCGCAAAGCGTGCAAAAAAAACTGCCGAATTATTTTGTGAAACTTACAAACAAAAACCTGAGGATATTATTTTCATCAGCGCATTATACCATGCACCTGCCCGTGAATTTTACGAAGTGATCAAAGGTTTGGATGACCAGTTTGATACAGTGGCCATTTTTGCACATAATCCCGGTATCAGTTATTTTGTAAACAACCTTGTTAACGATGTAGGAGTTGATAATATGCCCACTTGCGCTGTATTTGCTGTACAAATGAATATCGGCCAGTGGAAAGATTTTGCCAAAGCAAAAAAAGAATTTTTATTTTTTGATTACCCGAAGAATAGTTGATCGGTCATTTCGCAAAGGTTGTCAACCTTATAATTTCTTCTCAAAATAAACCCTGTATTCTCACTTCTCTTTTTCATTTATAAACTAATTCCAGCTCGTACCATGAAAATCACATTTCTTTTCGCATTATTAATTGTTTCTTTTTCCGTTTTTGCCCAATCAAATGAATACGCAGTAAAAAATAATGGTGATACTGTAAGGGGCCAGGTTAAAGTATTTGCAAAAACTATAAGGATTATAAAGGCCCCGGGTGATACCACAACTCTTAATTCTGAGGATGTATGGGTAGTGGTAAAAAACAAAACGGTAAAAACTGTATTACGGACAGTATTGTATGGTTATACCGACAATATTGAAACAGTGCAAAATCCAACTTACACCGATCCTGTTTATGATACTACTCTTTTATTATCGCCGGTGATCAGCGGAGAAAAGCTTAATTTATTTGCTGTGAAAGATGTACGCAGGGTAGATTATTTTTTTGTGCAAAGGCAAAGAGATAGCTTGCCTGTTCAACTTTTATATTCTGTAGGTGGCCACATGCCGGATAAAACCTCCTGGGGTCAAAAGTATGAGTATATAAGCTATATTTCCAGGTACAGGATATTTGCAGATCAATTACGGGATATGATAGACGATTGTGATTATTTCACCGAAGCGGATTTTGAAACGCTTGCCTACCTGGAATCAAGTTTAAAAAGATTTATACGTCAATTCAATAAAAAATGCGGCCATTATAATTCCAATTCAAAATAAACAGCGGTTGCAATGGGGTTGTGGTAATAAGGTGCTATCTCATAAAATCCATATTTTTTATAGAGGTTGATTGCTGGTGTCATGTGGTTTAGCGTATCCAGCCTTAAGTATTCATAGTTGCAGCTTTTAGCAAGCGCTATTGATTTTTCTAATAGTATTTTTCCAATGCCCTTATGCTGGTGCGCAGGTTGTACATACATACGCTTGAGTTCTGCAATAGTTGCTGTACTTCTTCTTAAAGCAACACAGCCAATAAAATTTTCATCTTCTTTACAAAGTATAATTCCGCCGTCTGCAGCATTATACATTATTTTTAAATTCTCCAGTTCTTCATCAAAATGCTGAAAGCCTAAATCAATATTCAGCCATGCAGCATATTCTTTAAACAACTGCGAAGCTGCTTTATATTCTTCATCGGTTTGTACTATTATATAATCAAGCATTTTTTACTGTTTTGTTAGCAAGATAAACGCCGCTAAATATCAGTACCGCTGCGGCAACTTTATACAATTCCAATTGTTCATTTAAAAAAAGCATAGCAATGAATGTAGCAAAGAAAGGCTGGGTGTAAATGTAAAACCCTGCAGCAGAAGCACCCAATATTTTTATACCATATACATTAAACAGGTAAGCTAAAAAGGTTCCTGTAAAAACAATCAGTGACATGGTTGTAAAATCAATGGCATTAAAGCTCGCCCATTTTATTTCCATAAATTCATTCCAGCCAAATGGCAATACCATCACCAGGCCAAGGGTAAATATCCACCGTACGATCATTACCGGGTTGTATTTAAGCATCAATGGTTTTACCAGTATAAAATAAATGGTGTAAGAAACAGCATTGATGATAATTAATATATCCCCCAATACAACCTCATTCCTGTTTGCAGTTCCTGTTCTTGCCAATATTAAAACTGCTGCGCCGGTAATACCCAATACCAACCCTGCAATTTTAAAAATGCTCATTCTTTCTTTTAATATCCATGCCGCAATAAACACAATTAAAATGGGTGTGGTAAGCATTAATAAAGATGCATGAATAGGATAAGTTAATGAAAGTCCTTTTAAAAAAAGCAACTGGTTAATGGCAATACCTGTTAAAGCGCACCATACAAAACGCATCCTGTCTTGCTTATCTATTTTTACACGTGTTGGTTTTAATAAAAATAATATCCAGAATAAGATCACACTAACGCCAACCCTTACCACGTTTATACCAAATGGTTTTGCCAGTTGTAAGCTAGTTAAATGTTTTACTGCGCTTAAGTTTATTGCAAAAAAAAGATTGGTAAACAGCAGCGCAAGATGAGCAGTAGTTTTTTTATTAAATGACATAACGGTTTAGCAAAAGTAAGATTATACTTGTTGCTGTTTTTTGTACACCGAAAATTCTTTTCGGTCTGGTAAAAGCCGAAAAGGATTTTCGGCGTACAAACAAAAAAGCCATTATGCTTTTACACATAACGGCCTTATACTTACTAACCCTAATAAGTGAAAACTGATCTTATGCAGTTTGCATTTCCTTCACCTTTTCTCTTATTTTGGTTTCTATTTCTGTAGCCATTTCAGGATTATCCAGCAGTAATTGTTTTACTGATTCCCTGCCCTGGCCTAATTTATCACTGTTATAGCTGAACCAGCTGCCGCTTTTTTGTACAATACCCAGTTCAACACCCATATCAATTATTTCGCCCACTTTGCTAATGCCTTCTCCGTAAATAATATCAAACTCTGCCTGGCGGAATGGTGGCGCCACTTTATTTTTTACCACTTTTACTTTTACATGATTGCCTATTGCTTCATCGCCATCTTTAATTTGCGTCATACGGCGAATATCCAGGCGCACTGATGCATAAAATTTTAATGCATTACCACCGGTAGTAGTTTCGGGGTTACCAAACATTACGCCTATCTTTTCACGAAGCTGATTGATGAATATGCAGCAGCAATTGGTTTTATGGATGGTGGCAGTAAGTTTTCTTAAAGCCTGGCTCATCAACCTTGCTTGTAAGCCCATTTTACTGTCGCCCATTTCTCCTTCCAGTTCGCTTTTAGGTACAAGGGCTGCAACAGAGTCAATCACCACTACATCCAAAGCACCTGAAAGAATTAAACGGTCAGCAATTTCCAAAGCCTGCTCACCATAATCCGGCTGAGAGATCAGCAGGTTATCAATATCAACACCTAATTTTTTTGCGTACACGCTATCAAAGGCATGTTCCGCATCTATAATAGCACACATACCACCTGCTTTTTGTGCCTCTGCTATTACATGCGTTGCCAATGTTGTTTTACCACTACTTTCCGGGCCGTAAATTTCAACCACCCTTCCTTTAGGTAAACCGCCAATGCCTAATGCCATATCTAAACCAATAGAGCCCGTGGAAATAACATCAATTTCCATATTGGTCTTTTCATTCATCATCATTACCGATCCTTTGCCAAAATCTTTATCGATCTTATCAATCGTTAATTTCAGCGCCTTAAATTTTTCTGATTTTTCAATTTTTTCTGTTGCGTTGCTCATGTGTTTTGTTTTTAAAGTGATGTATCTGGTTTTGCGTTGTAAATGTATATTGTGATTCAAAGATAATAACTTTATTTTATCAACAACTAATTATTTTAGTATTTTTTTGATAATTTCTTTAGTTGGGGGTTTTTAGGCCACTTGCCCAGGTATTCAGGCTTAATCAACGGAACGGCCTTTTTTACATGTAGCATTAAGTTAGGTTGCGGAATAATCAGAGCAGGAGGGCCCTGAAACAAAAAACCCATCCCGGGGAACCGGGACAGGTTGTGTTCAAGCATGAGAAAAATCTACTAATGTAATTTCTCGAGTTTTCAGGTTAGGCATTAAATACGGGCCTTCAGCATACTTTTTATATATTATAGTTTGGAAAGGGTCTAATGGTTAATAGCTACCACAAAGAGAGGTTAGTTTTTTGATGTAAACAATACCACAAAGTGGTAATTTTTTGGGGTAAAAGCACTTTTTTCGGCGAATATATACTTATTTGTTTTAATAAAGTGGCTTCATATTAAAATATATTTTTTCGTATGCTTTATAAAACATGCGAAGGGTTTATAAAAAAGTAACGTCAAACAAAAACGATATGCAGCAAAATAGCTAACTACATATTGCTTCGTTTATTCGTTCACTTAAAACCCTGACCATGCATTTTAAAAAAGCCCTTGTTTCAGCGGCATTGGTTTTGATTGTTTTTTTGTTTCAGCAATGTTCAAAAAAAGATACCGTTTCTTCAACAACAGAAACAGTAGCATTACCCAACCTGCCAGTAACACCTTTTAGTTATGTAAACGCTTACCCGGCATTTATCCAGGCTTCATTAAACGTAAATGACAACACACCTGCTGATAATGCTATCACTAACGATGGTGCTACCTTAGGGCGGGTATTGTTTTATGATAAACATCTTTCAAAGAACAATACTGTAAGTTGCGGCAGTTGTCATAAGCCGGATGCATCATTTAGTGATAATACTATTTTAAGCAAAGGTTTTAATGATGGATTAACTGCAAGGCATTCGATGGCTTTATTGAATGTGCGTTTTTACAGATCTGGTAAAATGTTTTGGGACGAACGTGCGCCTACGTTAGAAAAGCAGGTGTTACAACCTATTCAAAACACAGTGGAGATGGGACTTACATTAGCTGAATTAGAAACTAAGGTAAAGGGCCAGAGTTATTATCCTGCGCTTTTTCAAAAAGCATTTGGCAGCACACAAATTGATTCTGTAAAAATTGCAAAAGCCCTTGCCCAGTTTGTACGTTCCATTGTTACCTATCAAAGTAAATACGACCAGGTGAAACAAGGGTTAGCAACATTTACTGCTGATGAAGCCGCGGGAGAACAATTATTTATTACATCACCTGCTGCTGGTGCACCTGCATGTGGTGGTTGTCATACACCACCAATGTTCATTACATCTGCACCGGTTGCACCCTTTGCATTCCCTGATCCAACAGATGCAGGTATCAATAATCAAAATCGTTTTAAATCGGGCAGCTTACGCAATATTGCTTTAACTGCTCCGTATTTTCATAATGGAAAAGTAGCTTCATTAAGTGCCATGTTAAATGGTGGCCCTCCGGGTTCGCCTACTCATGTGCCTGCACATAGTGTTGCACCTGCAGACGCTCCAAAAATATTGGCCTTTTTGCAAACACTTACCGACAATACTGTAACAACGGATACAAAGTTTTGCGATCCTTTTAAATAAAAGTTCGACAAGCTCACTTTGACATTCGGCAAGCTCTTGCTAACATTTAGCAAGTATACCCTAATAAAAAGAAACAAATAAGGGCAATGAGAGATCAACCTTTCATTGTTCTTATTCTGTTTAGTATAAAGTTCTTTCCGTTGTTATAAAAAAGATCTTCTAAAAATTCATCCACATCAATTGCTGCCAAACCATTGGAGTTAAATTGTTCAATCAAACCATCTCTCATATCTTGTTTTAATTGCTGTAATCCATCTGCATTTTTACAACAGTCAATGGCATTGATCAAACCATCAAAATCGGTACCCAAACAAATTTGTTTGGCTGCTTTTTTAAGATCGATGGCATCATTCTTACCAGCCACCCACAAAATATGAACGATATTATTGATCAAAAACCTGCGGTGCATTTCCACATAAAGAGAAGGATCAAGGTTTTCAAAATCTTCGCTTGCCCATACACCATCATCATCGTTCTTTAACGGCAATGTTGTTGGATCAACGGGACCAAAAAAGAACCCGGCTTCCATATCACTGATGTATTCCACATCATGCGGCGTGGTTACATTCAATAAAATATTTTCATCTGCAAAACCTAAAATGCGTTGGTCAAAAGAAAGCCCGATGATGCCCCCCGATAAAAAAATAAATTCAATATCCTCATCGTATAAATTAATACTGCTGCAGTTGTGGTAAATTTCTTTATCGTGTTTACTTTGCGGCTTTAAATGCGCCACTTCATACACTTCGCCTTTATGAACAGGCGCCTGCAGTAAATACTTTGCCTTATCTGCAATTGATATTCCTGTTGTGCCTGCATGTGTACAAATGATGGGTTGTTTAAAACTATCATCATCATTTTTAAACCAGGTGTATAATTCCCATCTTGTTTTTATACTCATGTGTTTGATATCAGCCAATATTTTTTTATCCATCATTAGCTGGATCACTTCTTTTCCCCATGGCGAAATACCTTTTTTGGTGGGATAAAAATAAGCCGGGTTAATAAACTGTATACCGTGTGCATGATTACAAAACGGGTTTTGCTGCATGTGGCAAACATTAATGGCCACTACTGTATGGCTATCAGTAAACTCATTAAAATTAGCAGTAAACCTCACTTTTGCATCCGGGGCATTGGGGTTATCAAAAAAACAATGCAACCCTTCAACTATGATAGCGCCAAAAACGGTATTGGCATCAGTTTCATCAAAATCGGTTGTTTTGCTTACCACTTTAAATTGGGCACCGGGTATTTCGGGTACGGCTCCCAGTAACCAACGCAATTCTTCCTTTATTAATTCGTAACTGTGCACACCGGTTGCCAGGTATGCCAGTTGTGTTTTATCAATAAGATTTACTTTGCCTTTGTTTACGATCTTTTTTTCGCTAAGGCCCTGGCCGATCTTTTGCTCAGGTGCATGCAATATCACCCCGATCAGTTTTACATCATTTTGCAATAACTGTGTAAGGTTGGATTGTGAATTAAGCGTTTCATTAAACAGCTTATTAATGCTGAGGTTGATATCTCTTGATAAAGCAAGTTTTGCATCAATAAAATCCCATGGAGACGGTTTTGAGGCAGGATCGGAAAACTGTGGTTTTAAACCCGGATGACAGTGGAAATCGAAGAATGGCATAATGGTATCGTTTTAATTATATTAAATATAGTCATTATGTTTTGAATCCAAAAGAGGAAATTATTATGTTGGTGTTATATTTTTATAACTGGTACAAGGGCAGATTGCTATTATACTTATTGCTTGCAGATCATGTACAAAAGCAAAAACCTTCCTGGCGGAAGGTTTTACTAAAACTATTTCACAGGTATACCTGGCTGTATAAGATATTACAAAGCCAGTTCTTTTTCCTGCATTATTCTTCTCATGTTTAAAAGGCCATAACGCATACGACCCAGCGCCGTATTAACGCTGCATTGAAGTATGCCTGCAATTTCTTTAAATTTCATATCGGCAAAATGCCTGAGGATGATCACTTCTCTTTGTTCTTCCGGAAGCATGTTAACCATTTTCATAACAATGCTTTCGCTTTGATGTTTCATGATCTTTTGTTCTGCATTCATTTCTCTAAAATCAAGTACGTCAAAAATATCCTTATCATCACTGGTACGGATAATTGGGCCGGATTTAATCTTTCTGAAATGGTCGATGCAAAGGTTGTGTGCTATACGCATAGCCCATTGCAAAAACTTGTTTTCTTCTTTGTAGTTTCCTGCTCTCAGGGTTTCGATGATTTTAATAAAAAGGTCCTGAAAAATATCTTCTGCCAGGTATTTATCTTTTACTAATAAATAAATAGAGGTGAAGATCTTGCTCTTATGCTTTTCGATAAGAAGTTCAAAGGCTTTTGTATCTCCTTTGAGGAATTGCTGGATAGCTTGTTCGTCTGTTAGGGTGTTAGTGCTTTTCATAAAATAGATTTTAAGTAAACGTTTATTGGTAATGCAAATATCTAAAGAAGTTAATTCGGATTTTGTAGGCCTTGCATTATAAAACTGTAGAAATTATACTAAAAACCTGCTGGTAATTTTTTTAGTGCTTTGCAAACTGGTTTATCACTTACCGTAATACAATCTCTTTTTCATTCATTAGTTTGCGCAGGTTATTAAGGCCAAATTTCATTGTATCCAAAGCTGTGCTGAGACTGCATTTCATTATACCCGCAATTTCTTTAAAACTCAGGCCGGCATAATGATTTAATGCAATCACTTCCCGCTGTTCATCAGGAAGCATTGATATCATGCTTTTAATTTTACTGTGGCTTTCGTAATAGGTTCCATTGGGTTGTGCTACGGGTACAGAAAAACTAACGGGCTCAACTTCATTGCTGTTCTCTTTATCAGTTTCCATTATAAAAGCCAGTTTGGTTTTGCGTGTATGATCAATACACAACTGCTGGGCCAGCTGTGTGGCCCATTGCAAAAAATTATCCTGCTCAGCAGTTTTACCTGCCATAAGGTTATTGATGATGGTGATAAAAACTTCCCTGAAAATATCTTCAGCGATGAATTTATCCTGTACCATCGAAAAAATTGAGCTGTAAATTCTGTCTTTATACAATTCCACCAAGGTGGCCATGGCGCCGGGGTTGCCATTTAAATAAAATTGGATAAGCTTCTCATCAGACATTTCTGTTTGGTTGTTCATAGGATCAGTTTATTTTTTGGATCTGGATATTGAGGGATAAAGGTTTACTAAAAATACATAAAATACTGTAGTAGACGAAAGCTTTATTTATAGAATTTTTTCTATAGTACAGATTTATATAATCCTAATATTTTAAAGATCCCAATTGTGTAAAAATCAGACAGACTCCATCTTTAATTAGCCCATTCATCTTCATGCATTTGCAGTTGGTATAAAACCGGTACGAAACCATTCGTTTTGACTGCACTTTTGTTATAAAGTAAGCAGTCATGAAAACATTTATTACTATTTTTTTATTACTAATAGCATCGGTATATACTGTTGCGCAGGAAAACAACCGGGGGAGAATAACTGTTGCAATTAAAAGTAGCCAGCAGCCGGCAGAAAATGCAACCGTGGAATTACATAAGGCAAAAGATTCTGCCCTTGTAAAAATAGTACTTACTGATAAAACCGGTACTGCAGAATTTGAAAATATACGTTTTGGTACTTACATCATTAAAGTAAGTATGGTGAATTTAGCAACACAATATTCAGCAGTATTCAGTTTATCTGCTGAACGACCTGTGGTACAAATTCCTGCAATAACATTACAACCGGGTGCTACACAATTAAGCGCTGTTACAGTAACCGGCCGAAAGCCATTTATTCAAAAACTTTCCGACCGTATTGTGGTAAATGTAGAGAACAGTATTGTAAGTGCAGGCAGCAGCGCTATGGATGTGCTGGAGCGCTCACCGGGAGTTAATATTGATCAGAATGATAACATTACACTGCGTGGTAAATCGGGCGTGATAGTGATGGTGGATGGAAAAGCTACGCCAATGACGGGTGCTGACCTCGCTAATTATTTAAAGGGCTTACCTTCTTCTGCTATAGAAAGAATTGACATTATCACCAACCCTTCTGCAAAATATGATGCAGCAGGCAACTCGGGCATCATCGATATTCGTATGAAGAAAGATCAGCGCCTTGGTACTAACGGAACTTTTACCACAGGTTATGGCCAGGGCGTTTATCCAAAAACCAATGCGGGCACTACATTTAATTACCGTAATAAAAAGATAAACATTTTTGGTAACTATAATTATGCTTACCGCATTGGTTTAAATCATTTGTTGTTAGACAGAAATTTTTATGAGAACGGCGCTTACAATGGTGGCGACCTGAAAGATAATTATTCCAAATCGCCAGTAAGTTCCAATACCGCAAGATTGGGCATGGATTTTTTCCCTTCTAAAAAAACAATCATTGGCTTTGTGGTAAATGGCAACTTTAATCACTACACAAGGGATAATGATAACAGTTCTATTGTACTCAATCCGCAAAAGCAGGCTACCAGTACTTTTAATTCTTATGCCACCAATAATGACCACCTTAGTAATGGTGTAGCCAATATCAACTTTAAACACACATTCGACAGTACCGGAAAAGAACTAACCGCCGATGCAGATTACGGTGTTTACAATTCCAAATCTTTAACCGTAAATGCCACCAGCTATTATAAATTAGATGGTAGTGCATTACAACCTTCGTATATACTTGATGGTGATCAAAACGGTAAACTCACTTTTAAAACGGCTAAGGTAGATTATGTAAATCCTTTAGGTAAAGAAAGCAAGTGGGAAGCGGGTATTAAAACAAGTTTTGTATCATCTGACAATGATGCCAAATTTTATGATGTAAGCAACGGCACGCCACAAAATGATGTAAACAAAACCAATCATTTTCTGTACAAAGAATATAATAATGCAGGTTACATAAATTTTCATACCGCTATTAAAAAGTTTGATATGCAGTTTGGTTTAAGGGGAGAACAAACCAATATCAGTACCGAACAAAAGATGGGTAATTTAAAATTTGATTCCAGTTATTTTCAATTATTCCCCAGTGCGTTTTTTAATTATAAATTGAAAGAAGATCAAACGCTTGGATTATCAGTAAGCCGCCGCATAGACAGGCCGGGTTACTCTCAATTAAATCCATTTTTATTTTTAATTGATGTAACCACTTATGCAACGGGTAACACAGGCTTACTACCGCAACTTACCTGGTCGTATGAATTAAGTTATACTTTAAAGAACCTGAATTTTAGTTTGAGTTACAGTCATACTAAGGACAATCAAAATATTACATTAGCAAGATTTAAAGAAGTGTTCCCCAACATTCCTTCAGCTGATAATGTAACGGTGCAAATTCCTATCAACTTACAGTCATCTGATTATTTTGGATTGTCTCTTTCAACACCCATTAAAATTACCAGGTGGTGGAACATGGTAAACAATGGCAATATCTATTTTGAAAAATTCCACGGCAGTTTCAGTGGTACTACTTTAAATAATGGTAAACCTGCGGCTGATTTAAGAACCAATAACACATTTACTTTTAACAAAGGGTGGACTGCAGAACTAAATGCCAGTGTTAATACCGGCGGGCAATATGGTTTTATGGTGCTGGATCCGCAATGGGGTTTAGCAACTGGTGTACAAAAATTAATTTTAAAGAACAAGGGTACTGTTCGTTTCAATATTACTGATATCTTTTGGACCAACTTACCTAAAGCTGTTATCACTTACAATAATTATATAGAAAAATGGCACGCTTACAGGGAAACAAGGGTTGCCAATATAACTTTTACTTATCGCTTTGGTAATAATAAAGTACAGGCAGCAAGGAGAAGGGCAACAGCATCGGAAGAGGAAAGGCAGAGGGCACAGTAGTAGCCCCTTCGTCCCCAGACTACTGTGGGGAGAACTTGATTATGTAGAAGATGGAAACGAAGATTAACGTTATAAACAATTATTGATTCAAAGTTTTATCATGAAAAAATTATTGATTGTTTTAGTCTGTTTTTCGCTAACTGCCTCTGCGCAAACGCCGCCGCGTAAAGCAATAATGGGTATAATACCAAAGCCTGTTGCCAATGGTATTTTGGCGGACAGCGTTTTAGTGAACAGTACATTTGGCGCATTGCATTTGCAAAAGGGAGATATCATTACTTCAATAAATGGTGCTGCCACTGCTTCAATGGATGCGTATAGTAAAGCAGCATCAAACATAAGAAGTGGTGATAAAGTTGCGATGCAATTTATCCGCAACAGCAAAAGCATGACTGCAAATGGTACTGCAATAATGCGGCCTTATGAACAATCAGACATTGCTGATGTGCAATACGACTGGGTGAAATTTCGCAATGGTTATTTAAGAGCAATTACAAGAAAGCCAAAAGGCAAAACAAATTTGCCTGCTATTTTATTGATACCGGGTTATGGTTGTGGCAGCATTGAAAATTATATGAACAGTTATAATGGTAAGATTCTTACCGAATGGCTGAAGGCTGGTTATGCAATTGTTACCATTGAAAAATCGGGTCTGGGTGACAGTTATAATTGTGTACCCTGCAGTGAAGTGGACCTTGCAACAGATATTGAAAGTTTTGATGCCGGCTATAATTACATGGAGCAATTGCCATTTGTTGATAAAGGCAGGTTATACATTTGGGGTCATTCAATGGGTGGCATTATTGCTCCTGAAATTGCAAAGCGGCATCAACCAAAAGGTGTAATGGTTTTCGGTACCACCTTCAGGCCATGGAGTGAATTTTTACTGGAGATGCACCGGGTACAAAAACCACTATTAGAAAAACAAACTTATTTGCAGACAGAAGATTTTATGAGAACCATTCAAAAGATCTACTATGAATTTTTCATTCTTAAAAAAACAAGAGAAGAGTTATTGAAAAATTCTGGGTACAAAGATTTAGTGATAAGTGAACTGGGTTATAAAGAAGGCAGTAATGATATGTGGGGAAGGCACTGGGCTTTTTGGCCGCAGATAGATTCATTGAATCTTGCACAAAGCTGGCAGAAAATTAATTGCCCCGTTTTAATTCTTCATGGTGCTGCAGATTATGAATCCTGCAGCATTGTGGAACCACAGTTGATAACGAGAACGATTAATGAAGTACATCCTGGTAATGCTACCATGCAGGTAATTCCTGAGTTAGATCATTTTATGATGAAAAGTAAAGACTGGGAAGAAGCAAGAGATAATTTTAATTCGCAACAATACAACAAAGGCAATTTTAATTATGCCATTGCAGAAGCCACTATCAACTGGTTGAAAGCGCATTAACAATTTCCCACAAAGCCGCTAAGGCCACGAAGACAGTCTTTGTGTTCTTCGTGCCTTAGTGGGAAACTATGCTTTAATATTTTTTTGATTAAACTTCTGCAGCAACTGCAAATGTGGTTTCAAATTCGCAACAGTATCTTTCCGCAAAAACTGTCTTAAGTGTTTACAAAAATGGCTGTAATCGTAATAGCCATATTTTTCATAACTAAAATCATCTGGTGCATTAGCCAATTGTTGTACGGCTTTACGTATGCGCAACACCTGTAAAGCCTTTTTACTGCTAAGGCTGGTGGTAGTTTCAAAATAACGGTGTAATGTTCTTGCTGCAATATTATACTTTGCTGCAAAGGTTTCTATGGAAGTAGTGAAATCATTATTACTATCACAATGTTGCAATATCTCCGATACAATACGTATCGCTTCCCACGAACCAGAGTAGGTTTTGATGATGGAGTGAAAATAAGTATTTAAAATATTGATTCGTTCTTCAAAATTGGCCGCTTTTTTTACTTTATCAATCACTGATTGTTCCATTAAATAACTCAGCGGATAAATATATTCCCGGTATTCACCAAAATTCACTTTGGTTTTAAAAATGATAGGAGATATTTTAAATTTAATACCAAATAATTTATTACCCTGGCGATGATAACATTCAATGGATTTATTGCGGGGTAAAAATCCATCCGTCTTCATGCTGAATTTTTTATCATCCACCTGCATAACGAATGGTGTGCCCAGATTAATGAGGTAAGTATAACCGATATTTGGAAAAAGTGCATCTGAAAAACCTTTGGGATTTTCTTTCAGCAATGCATCAAATTTTGTTTCCCAAAAAAAATCAATAAAGCCTTCCAGTTCGGGCAATGGTTTTACCCGGTGGTAATTGTTTTCAAAATGATCGATATGGAAGAATTCGATGTGCTGCAATGGCTTACTTTGTACTGCTAAGATATAACGCTATAACAGTTATAAGAGTAAATTTTACACCAGTGGTTGCAATACTACTTTAGCAATTTATCCACCAATAAAGCCCTGTATAAAAAATGCAAGTATATTAATATTTACTTTTTCAATAGGATGTGGGGTGTTGGGCAAAATTCCCAGTTGGGCGAAGGACAACTGTTTATAAACCGCAAGGGTTTCATCAAGTGTGATCATTTTATCCCTGTCGCCCAACAATAATAAAGATGGTGTGTTGATGGTTGTGTAGTCTTCTAATTGCAAAACATTATTTTTTCCGAGAGATAATAAAAGTGCGGCAGTCTTCTCTAATAACAATTTCCAGTCTTGTGGTGCATGGCGTTGTTGTAATTGCTGTGCAAATGCCGGTATTTTTTGTTCAATCGTGGTGGCATCCAGCATTTTTATTTCTTTGGTGGCAATGACTTCGTCCCAATAGAACTTCGTGGCCAGTGTTATCACTTTGTTTATTTGTTCAGGATGATGTTTGGCAAGATACATTCCCACATAACCGCCCATGCTGTAACCAAAAATATTTGCCTGTTCAATATTATTTTGCTCCAGATAATGCAAAACATCTTCTGCAAATAACCTTATTGAAAATGGTTGCTCTGGAAAAGTTGCCCCACCATGACCACAGAAATTAATGGTGTGAACAATATATTTGTCCTGCAATTCATTGGCTAATGGTTGCAATTGATCTTTAGCGCCGATTGCTCCGTGAAGAAGGAGGAGGTGTTGCATGGGGTAAAGATATTTATTTACCAGTTATACATATGCATACTCAAATTTCACCTCGTTTACCTTATGAAAATCTTTCAATGCTTTACACAGTTTTTTTTCCAGCACATGTAAAGTAGCGGCAGAATCTATAATGAGATTATCATCATAAAATATGCTGCCCCACAATGTATCGGCGTCTTTTTCTAATATCAATTGTATTGTC
>Ga0068859_100001294_pt1 | contig 25552 bp, 31 predicted proteins | sample KBSSwiS22_FD_66585 | JGI IMG/M metagenome (GOLD analysis project Ga0068859, IMG submission 66585) | Switchgrass rhizosphere microbial communities from Kellogg Biological Station, Michigan, USA - KBS Switchgrass S2-2 | ecosystem: Host-associated > Plants > Roots > Rhizosphere > Soil ...
GCTCGTGTAGCTCAAGTCGGAGAGACGGTAACTCGCTACGTAAGCCTGTTGCATCTTCAAAGTCTGCCACGCTTCCAGATCGCTGAAAGTTTCCGCGTTGTTCGATCCACGCAAAAATGACAGGAAGCAGTCAAACCGATAATCCGACCGATAATTCGCATCCAGCAGCACCGGGGAATTTCCGTGCAAGTCCGGTTTGTAACCCGAGCTTCGGAAGCCTCGTCCAGCGCGTACAAGCTCGTGCCACTGGGCCAGAAAGTCCTGCATTGTAGACACAGCGTTCGTATTGGTGTCTAACAGGAACGTCATCTTCACTGCCTCCAGAGGCTCATCCCATGAAGGCATCATGTAAGGCAAGGAATCCCGGCGAAATTGCTCTGTCTTGAACTTGGTCTCCGGGAAGGCCACGGTCTGCACAAGCTGCTTGCGCACGGCCAGCAGGGACGGGACGGCTAACTGATCGCCAACGCCCAGAATTGCGTTCGTGAAATCCGCGTACCACAGGTCAGAGCGCTGGGGCTCCAACTGGTTCACACCCACCGCAGCGGCTGAGCCCCATGTATTTCGTTTTGTTGCGTCGTCGATCAGCCGTGACATGTTCTAACTACAGGAAGTAATTAAGAGAGATGAATCTTTTCGGGACGTACGGAGGTACTGTTGAAGCGAATAATGACAATGAAAAACTTGGTCGTCTCAAGGTTCGAGTACCTCATGTTTACGGTGCCACTGGTGGAAGCGCCGGTTACATCGGTACCAATGATCTGCCTTGGGCGCTCCCGGCAGGAATGCCTGCGGGCGGTTCTCCCGGTTCGGGCGGCTTGTCGCATCTCCCGCAAAAAGGTGACAAAGTGTGGGTCAGGTTTCTGGATGGTGAACCTGAGAAGCCTGTCTGGGAATGGGGAATGCAGTCGCAAAGCGACGCGGAGAACTTAAAGCTTCACACTTACGACACTCAGGACGGAAAGGTCACCAGCCCCAATCGAGCCTTCTGGACGCGCTACGGACACGGCATCGAGCTTAACGCTGGCGCGCTGGTTGCAGCTACCAGCGGCGGCTACCGCATCGTTTTTACTGACTCCAGCCAGCCGGGTGAAAATGACGGCTCTATCCTGCTCTCCACGTCTGCTGGTAATTTCCTCCAGTTCGATGACACGGCGGACACTGGCACGGTCAACGTCAATCAAGACTTGAACGTCATTGCGGGCTCTGGGCTGGTTGGCAAATCCGACAGCTACGACTGGACGACTGATTCTCAGGATTACAAGATCACATCCGGCGCAGGGTACAGCGTGACCGCCAGCGATGACATCACCCTCACCACGGCGGCAGGTTACAGCATGGACGCCATCGACAGCGTCTCTATTTCCTCCTCGGGAGCGGATATGTCCATTTCCAGCGCCACCAACATGACCCTCGATTTTGCGACGTTGTTTTTGGGAGAAGGAGCCGTTGAGCCGTTCGTGCTGGGAAATCAGCTTTCAGCTTTTTTACAGACTTTGCTCGTGTACCTCGACGCCCACACCCACAGCAACGGCAATAACGGCTCTCCTACCGGCCCACCCATCCTTCCAACGGAAGGGGTCGTCCAGCCCGAAGTGTCTACGCTCGTTTCCAGCAGCGTCTTCGCAATCTGATTTTTCGCGTTCTTTACGTCGTATGCCGATTAAAACGAATATCACGAACAAGACTCCCCGCCGTCAGTTGTTCAAAAAGGAAATCACTTTGATGTCTCGCGGGTTCTCCAACCCGGAAGCATGGCCCGGCGGCAAACTCACAGTGTATCCGTGGGATACCGAGGTCGACGAATACCTGATCGAGCAAGCGCGAAAAACCTCCCGGCAGCAGCTTGTATACGGCCTGCTGAACAAGCTGTGCGATCTGAACGGCGGCAAGGTCGAAGAATTCGTTGCCGAAGAAGTGAACACTGTGCTCTTGGTGGCGCGGGCACTGTCGACCGAAGGCACCGTCAATTACACGTCCGAGTGCCCGTTCTGCGCGAAGAAGAAAGTCGAAACGATCAAAGTGCCGGACGAATTGGAGAAGGTCGGCGAAAAACCGGAAGGTTATCCCGGCTACGATGACATCACACTACCGGTCTCAAAGGACGTGGTACGTATCCGCCCTCTGCTGGTGAAGGACGAATTGATCATCGAACAGCGCGATGACACTCAGCGGCGTTTGGTCTCGGACACGCGCTTGCGGATGCTGATGCCCATTATCTCCGTTGGTGACGGTAAGCCTGACACGCTGGAAGAGTTGGTTGGCTACGTCAGGATTTTGCATCCCACTGACGTGAAGTATCTTGAAGAGCAGCAAAAAAAGCTTTCGCCTCATTTGAACGCCAACATCCCGCACAAGTGCGATGAGTGCGGCAAGGAATTCACTCACCTGCTGTCCTTCGATCAGCAGTTTTTTCGTTGATGCCGCGCTAAATGCACGGCAGCACCGTTTCCGATTACTGTTCGATATGGCGTGGGATGGCAAAGGCTTTGTGATTGACCTCACCAGAGTCCCGGATGACATCCTTAGGTTTTTCATTACGTGGCGCGAAGAAAAAATTGAAGAAGAAAATCGTCAAAGATGACAGACATGATTGTAGACGCGAATTCGCTCTTTGCACGTTCGTGGTTCGCGGCCCAACGGATCGAGCCTGATCCGGCACAGGCCATCCGTCTGGCAGTCAACACTGTCCTCCTTCTGCTCAACCCGGATACCAATCGAATTGGTTCCAACTTCGACCGGCTACTATTCTGTTGGGATGGCGCGCAGAAACCAGACAAAGGACGCTCGGAAAAACCCCCGGAGTATCATCCCACCAAAGACCTGCTGCGTGAAGTGTTCACGGTCATGTTTGGCGCGGCGCACGCGGAACACCCGCACTATGAAGGTGATGATCTGGTTGCCACGGCAGTGGGCAACAGTAAAGCTGACCGCATTTACGTGGTCTCCGGCGACAAAGACCTGATGCAGCTTCAGACAGCAGCCCACATCTTCTACTACTGCCTGAACACCAAAGCCGTGCTCTCCACCGCCTTCATCAACCAGAAGTGGCATATCAAGCGCCCCAGTCACGTTTCCATCGCGCTCGCCATTATCGGTGATCCTGTGGACAACATTTCCGGTATACACGGCTGGGGGCCGAAAAAAGTTCAGAAGCTTTTCACAGACATCACGCCGGACATGGACTTTGCCACCGTGCTGGAAATCATCGACGATAAAATCCCGGAAGAGCACAAACCTGATTTTTACGAGTCACTGGAGAAAACCATCCTGAACTTTGACGTGCCGGGTGTGCCTGATCCGGCTCCCATTGTCTGGGCTTCGATGCAGGACGTTGCCGATCTTGGTCTTCCCAATGTCGACAACATTTACCGGGAGTGCTACGCCGTATACAACGACGCACCGTATTAAACGTTCAGGATCGGAATCATACCGCCCGAAGAGCGGTTGAAGTAACGCATCACTGAAAATTCCAAGAAGGCACCGCCGGACGCATTGCCGATCAACTGCACCTGCGGATAATTCGACTGCACCTGAAGCGTCACGACCTGATTCGGCTGGAGGGTATTATTCAGCACACTTCCCTGCGCGCCGAGATCAACCCATGCCGTGCCGTTGTACTCCTGAAAGTCGTAATTCATGGTGTTGTTACCAGAATTCTTCAGGATGATCACGGCATTCACCGGGCCGGTCTGAAACATCGTGAACAGCGTAGACAATGTCTCGCCGACAACCTGTGAATCTGTGACGACTGTATTCATATTGTCCTAACTACGCACCGTGAATGCTGAGCAGTTCGTGCGCTGCACTTTTGATCCGCTCAACCGCCGCTCCTGACGCAGGAAGACCCGCTTCGATTGGTACACAGGAACGTAAAATCTCACGCGCAAGTTGAACCTCGCGCTTTTCTTCACTCGGCTGGCCGGTGACAGCGCCCACCATATCGGTCGGACGCGATTCCGGCGGAGTAAATCCAAGTCCACCGGGCCCGCTCATTGCTCGTGCTTCGCCAATCACTTGCTGAAGGACAGCGTTCATTAAAAACGAATGCGCCACGTCAGTGTGGACGCGAAATCCGAGGTTTTGTTGATGCTGACCGACCGAATCTTGCGGCAGATGAGCGCGTTACCGCCGGAGAACAAACCCTGTTCCGAAATGATGTAGCCGTTAGCGTCATTGACACTGAGCGTGAATCCGACGCGAACGGTGAACGGGCTCAAAAAATCGATGGTATCAACCGCCTTGGTCGTCAGGCTGTTGCTGAGCGTGATCGGGGCCTCCAGCGCTACGTCTGTCACCTTGGCCGCCGTGGTACCGGTACCGACGCCGAAATTCGCGCAGACATAATTCTGCACGGGAGCCCGGAAACCAAACGCATACGCGACGATCTGGCGGCCCTGATCCACAAAGAGATTTTCACCCAGCGGGACTTCGTGGCGCTCCAGACCCCAGCCGGTCGGCTGCTTGCCTTCAGGCTTGGCGATCCAGCCGTACTCGATGGCCTTCCACGTCGGAAGCTCAGTGCCATCGGCCAGCGTGATCTTCGAAATTGTTACTAGACCTTTGGGCCTCATACTCCAAGCAAATCAAAAGCTTCTCTTTCAACCTCAGCCCGCTTCTGGGGCGTCATGGTTCCCGTGGCGGTGCCTGAAACAGCAGAAATGGCCGCCCGGCGGCGCATCCGGCGGCGTTCCGAAAGTGTCCTGACCATCTTACGAGTTTCTGACTCTAACTGAAACTGGTGTTGGCAGTCAGGGCATTTTGCAACGCTGGCGGCGTTGACCTCGTCCACCACGGGATCAGCGCCGCCGCAATTCGGACAAACCAGACCTGCACCGAAATTAAATTCCGCGACCGGCGGTTCCTCAAGGGGAACCTGTTCAACCGGCGTGCAAACTGTCAAAACAGCGTGCTTATACGGATTCATTACACTGCAACCTGCATGTCGGTAATATCCAGCGGATAGTACCGGTCGATTTGCAAACTGAAGAGCAGGTTGACTGCTCCGCTCTGCGTCATGTCGGCGTCAGTGAAACGAAGTCCCTTGATGATGCAGCCTTCCAACGCGTAAATCAGACCTTCTTGCATCGTGTTCTGACTCGACTGCGCGCCGCTGTTAATGTCGGCCACCAACTGCTGCATATTCGGCACCTGCCAGCGCATGATGCCTTTGCCCTTCACTTGCGTGGTCAGGCCGACGCCGCCGGTGAGAGGGTTGGAAACGAGCCAAAACCACTTTTCCAGCGCTTCCGCTGTGCGCTGGCCAAAGGCGTAGCGCACCGGAATTTCGATGGCCGGAGTCGGCGTGTCGCCACCGATCAGGTAGTTCGTCTGCTGCATGTACTTGACCTGAATCATTTCCCGGCTGCGTTCCGGGAAAGGAAACTTCTCAAGCGCAAACTCGACGTTCTCAGTCCAGTCGATACCCAACACCGCAGGAAGTGAAAGGGTGACCTTCCACAAGTCCACGCGCTGCAAGTCCAAGTTTGAGTTCTGAGAACCAAACGTGTTGTTGAAGTTCATCCGTGCCATAAGCTTTATGTCGTGACTGTGTTAAGCTGCGCGCCCGACGAATTCACGGTCAGGTTGACGAAGATCGTCTCCGCCACATCCGTGGGGATGATCGCCAAATCAACGATGACCTGATGCCGGTTACGGGTTGCAGGCGTATTGTTCGTGCTGTCCACAACGAGCTTGTACGCCTCCAGTCCGCGCTGGTTTTTGATGCCGTCCAAGAATTGGCCAAAGGCCAAGTTGATCAGCGTCAAAAGCTGCGTGTCGTTCGGTTCGAACACAAACCGGCGTCCGATGTTGCCCAAGCCGACGACGATATTGTTGACGAGGTTGACCGCGTGGATTTCCACGAGCTTGCTTTCGGCCACCTGCATCGTGCGGTCGCCCCAAAGCATGATCTGACCATTTTGGCGCAGGATCGGATTGACCGAGTTGCCATTGCCATACATCGCCTGTTTGACATCCTGACTGATTTTGCCGAACTGGATGTTGGTCGCCTCCGGGATGAGACCGCGAGTCATACCCGCTGCCGCATACCACGGGAAGTCCGCCGTAAAGGTGAAGCCCAAGCAGCGCAATGCGCCAAGGGTAGGCGGCACGAGCTTTTGCAGCCCGCTGAAGGCGTCATTGATCGTGAGCCAGTTCCAGAATACGGCCAGCCGGAAGTTGTTGATACGGCCACGGCCCGCATAGACACCCTGTCCATTGTGCCAGTCAACCGCTTGGCGCGCCGACAAATTGGCCGGAACATCGGCGAGGGCGAGAGCTTTCGCTGTGCCTGCAACCTGAGTCAGGGCCTGCTCAACGACAATACTGATCTTGTCCATCGGAACGGCCAAAATGTTCACCGTCACATCGTCATTGGTGAAACCTTGCAGACCCGTATTCGTGTCGTTCAACGGGTTGACGGTGCCGACAAAGTCGCTGTCCTGTGGATTTGCACCGTTGTCGCCGCCAGAAAACTGGCCGCCGGTGTTGATGACCGATGCCGGAGGAATAGTGACCGTGCCCGCGTTGATCGCGCCTTCAGGCATGGACTTCGGAGATACCGCGAGGTTCTGACCGAGATAGCTTGCATCCCACGGAGCAGCGGTATTGGCAGCGTGATAAAGCTGTCCGCCCCCGACGCTGTTCACCTGAGTGATCGTGATGTATTGGCTGATGCCGTTAATCGCGTTGGTGTAATACAGCGGATTATCGGTCGTTCCATTTGAAAGCTTCGGATTGTCCGAGAGATTGTCGAACACTTCGACCAAGCTCGAATTCCAGAAGATGTTAAGCTTCTTGCTGCCGGGCGCTGAGCCGGGGCCAACCTGCACATTGAGGCCCTGCGTGCTGGTGTTGCCATTCGCCCATTCACCGGCTTCGGTAGCCTGCAAATACAGGAACGCCGTGGTGCCTGTGGCCTGATACAGAACGCCTGCATCGTAATTGTCCTGCAACGGCAGCGCCTGATAACCAACGCGGGTCAAATCGTTTGTTTCGAGATAGACCGTGTTGCCCACGACCTGCTTCACGCGAATTTCCGAAGTGGTCGACTTGTTCGCTTCGCCGATCTTGTACACGTTGCCGACTGCGATTTGAGTCCCAGCGCTCTGCACCGTGAACTGGAAATCATTTTTGGTGCCGGTGACAGTACCAAACTGAGTCAGCGCCGCGTCCACCACTTGGGACGAGTTTGTCCCGTAGGTGTAAGCGTTCAACACGCTTTCCGCGTTGTTGGCCGCGTTCGAGAAATTGGAAAAGCTGATGGTAGCTGCACCATCGTAGTTGTCTTGCAACGCCACTCCTGATGGATCGAGGCTGATGGTACCGCCGCCAGCCGTAATCACCTGCGCATTTACCGTGGAAGCTTTGCCTGCCTCCTGCACGCGGATATAAACGTCCGTGTTCGCAGTCGGGCTCAGTTGCTGCGACTGCTGCAACGTGGTGCGGAGCGTGTAGCTCCCCAACGTGCCCGAACCATTTTCCACCGCGAGCGGTGTATACTGATTTCCCACCCGGACAACCGTGATGGAATTTGAAAAGGGAGCGGACATGGCCACGGCATCGGCCAAGAAATAGCCATTGCCAACGGGAGCCGAATTGTCACTGGTGTACTCCGTCGTCAGCGGATTGCCGAACTTCAAAACGAAGTCACGCAACGAAGTCACCACTGTCGGCGTGTCGAATGGGCCCTTTGTGGCTGCGCCAATCAACCCCGGCAAAAACGGGCTTTGCGTCGTCGGCAAAAAGCTCTGATCAATGACGGTCGTGTAAACGCCCGGAAAAGTTAGATTGTTGGTTGCCATATCAGTTCAAATTGCTTTTGTCACTTACTTTAACTACTGCGGTCAACGAGACATCGCCGAAGGCGTCCTGTATACGTTGACTCACTAATTCGAACATTTGATATAACTACACGGTGCTGATCCCAAATTTTCCGAACGAGTTTGACTCAACGAATCCCGCCGGGCTGACGACTTGGGTGTTGTTGTAAAGCTGCTCCCTCAGTTCCACCTGACACTGATCATCCGGTGGAACATTTGGGCGACTGTTCAACGTGGAGTTGTTATCGCGCAAGCGCACATCGTCTGATCCAAAGAAGATGAAACTCCTCTGGAGAGTTGTGGGATCAACTGTAGACTGGCCATAAACAAGCTCCCACACAGCAGGATGAATTTCGTAGCGAAGGTCTACATCAAAGCCTTCGAGGACAGCCGTGAAGCTCGTTCGAAACTCGACGTTCTTTCCCTCCTCTGGCTCTTCGGGTGTGAGGCTTTCAATATCGCCGTCCAAATAAAGACGCACGAGTCGTGGCCCCCAGCCGGGATAATGCACGCGAATCCAAGTTTGTGGAGTGCCGCCGGTGCGCCAGAATTCCTGCATCAACTGCTCGATGTAAAACGCCTGCGTATCCGGTCGATTGCAGAAGTGATCGATTTGAAAACGAAAGTCCCATGCCATGGGAAAGCGCGAAGTCGTGACGTTGCCCAGTTCGCACTTGCCTAGTCCGACACCGTTTTGCACGGGGCCGTAAATGGCCGAGCCGGTGTCGCTAACCGTCGGCCAGTTGATATTGCGCCAGCGGTGAATCGAGAAGTTTTGGTACGCACGGTACTTCCATCCCTTCCTGTATACAGAGATCACTGGGTAACGTACCGGTGAGGGGAATGGTTCGTACAGCGGCGTGCCCTGCGCGTCCTTGAGGCTTAGCAGATAAGTGAACGGGTTTGTTTCCTGTGCCCAAAGATTGGTGAACTGGCTGAAGGCGTCCATGGGCGACGCGAAGACAACTGGAACGGGATACCCAAAACGAACGAAGAAAAGCTTATTGAGCCAGCCCTGAATGGCAAGTTCGTGGTAGCGCATGGATGTGCCACCCATCGCGCCTGCCTTCACCGTCAGTGTTTCGTCGGCCATATCCTAACTATGGCCGACGAAAAAATTTAATCACGGACTGGCACAAGCAGGCTGGTCTGCATCGGCATCGTGGTGCCGTTCTCCAGTTCCACGTCAACGAAACCACTGCCTTGGCGTGACTCACCCTTCACTTTTCCCTTCGCGCCGGAAAAGCCATAGATCGGGTCATCAATGACCGCCACAGTTTTTCCACTCGCGACATCGCCACCGAGAAGGTTGTTCACGGCTTCGGCCACGTAGTTCTTGTTGCCACTCTGGAGCGACTCCGTAACGACTGTTTTGATGTCTTTCATTTTGTGTAACTACCGGCTTCATCAAAAAGACCGGCGAGTATTCGTTCGATTGCGTCTTTGTCAGGCTCAAACCAGCTACTTCCCAAGCGATACATTCGCCAAGTGTCTTCGGCTGATCCGGCAACCTTAACTACGAGCTTCCCATCTTCAATAGTGATTTTCATGTCCTCCATCATGGCCTTGGTACGCTTCTGCATATCCTCAAGCCTCTGTGGAAGGTCAGGAATCTCCTTTTTCCGCGCCTCATTGGTGAGCCAGACGATCATGCGGGAAGCCGCCAAATCACGTTTATGGCGGTCGTCCAGCTTCTTCTGAAAAATCTCCTGAGTCGCATCAGAGATCGGTTTGAACAGATCGATCATTGTATACACTCCACGTCGATTACGAAAACAATGTCGGACACTTTTTTAGCATTGGTCAATCCTCGCCATGTTATAGTTGTTTCGGCTGGATCAAGATTCAGTACCGCGCAAATTCGATCTTCCATGTAGGTTGCCCAGCTATAAAGCTTGGGAGCATTGTGCTTCGTCGGTTCCAACAACCACCAATGTTTGTGCTTCCACTGATTGTGCGTTTTCCAGTTATCGACACGCTTTAAGACTAATGGATTTTTTCCGAAATAACATGCGCCGACTTTTCCACCCGGTTCGATCCAACACTTCAATCCCAACTTTTTGAGACGGCGCATCGCCGGATGCTTCGTCTCTCGCCACAAATCATCGAGGTAGTGATCGACGTTGTCTACGCCTCCGGTAGTGGACGAGTCTGCATGATCTCCGCCGGGGCTGCTTCTCCCATGTTGATCACTGGGCGCGCATCCCCGTCTGCCGGGATCACCGTTTCGCATGTCATTCCGAGCCATACGTTCGTTTGCTGCCAGAAGGCACTGGGTTCCAGAACCGTGTTGATGATCATGTGACGGTACCCGTCGTAGTAAACCATGTCACCCCGTACCGGAAAATAGTCTAGCTGTCTGATCAGGAGATTTGCGATCCAAAACTTATGCTTCTGCTGTGGAACGATTCCCACCCGTGTAAGCCGCCAGTCCGGGCGCTCTTTGTTCACGATGGCCGGAACATCCAGCACCCGCGAAAAAGCCGTTCTGTCGTCCAACGCAACATGCCAGAGCGCGTCGTACTTAACTGCCCGGCGATCAACCTCCATAAATTTCGGTGGAGGATTCGGACTGAACTTTTTTACCGCTTCGGCGTGGATCATCAATGCGGTCTGAGTATCCGACAGCTTAAAAATCTCCGGGTCGTACAAAAACTGCTTACGCTCTGTATATTTCACACTGTAACTATAACTGATAAGAAATGAAAAAACCTAGCGCACTGACACAATTCTTAGAGGAAATTCAGGGAGAAGCGATTGTCTCCGTGGTTGAAACAAACAAAGATTCAAAACTCATTGTATACATCGATGAGGAAGCTGCTGATTCGGAGGAGGAAGGCATCGTAATCTCCAGAGAGGAAACCGCACTGGTTCTTGCCGATGCGTCCATCATCGAGCGATTTCACGAAGCTCTGGGCAGCCCGAGGTCAGCTTCGATTGTGCTGTGTGATTTAGTCCTACCAGAAAAGTCGCTGGATGCTCTCGAAAAGCATTTCATCGCAGTGGATGAAGCGTAATGGCCACTCAAATCCAACAACTCGAAGGGCAAGCGGTAACCAATTTTGAGATCACTTTACCGCAGCAGCCGACGTTGCCCTTAACCAGCGGGATCGTGACGTACCTCGGCAGTGAGATGATCGAGGACGTTTTTGGCCGGAAGGAATACCGGCACAAATTCGCGACTTTGATCCCTGAATTCGTGAACGACATCCTGCGCACGGCCATGGCCAGCGGCACGCCCGCTTTTCGCTTTCGTCTCGGACTGGGCAATCCTCAGCAGACACAGTGGCTCCCTTGGCAGGAGCACTTCATCGTTCATTACGGCGCGGTCGTGGAAGGCATCAGCAAACAATCCGGCCACGCGCTGGAGATTACGACTTCCGATGCTCTTTTCATGGTCGGGCGAGCTAACAAGACTACCGCGCACAAAGGGACGATCAGTTCCATGGTGGCAGCCATCGCACAACAAAACCAGCTTGAAGCGGTCATCGAAGAAACCAGTGGGCAGTACCTTTTCATTCAGAATTTTATCGACGATGTGCAGTTTATCCGGGAACGTTTGGTACGCCGGGCCGTGAACCCAAAGGGGCGAGGAAACTACTTGTTTTTCATCCTCGACAATGTGCTGCATTTTCACAGCCCCGATTACCAGACTTCTGTGAAGGAAATTCAGTACTTCCAACAGCCCGGATCAAATCTGGTGCTAGTGGATCGCAGCCAACAGGGATGGGATGAAGGCATCGGTGGTACTCGCGTGATCGCGTACGATCCACTAACTGGCGAAACGAAAGAAATCCTCAGTGATCCTTCCCGTGCCCTCCGCTACGCTAAAGGCATCTATCAGTTGGATTCAGTGGACAGCGGGGAGCGAAATATCTTTTACCATCTGAGCGCGAATCGACCGAACGAAGCCAAGGCCATCGGCCAAAACACGTACGAAAATGCCCGGCTGAACACGTTTGAGCTTAATGTGGATTTTGACAAAAATATCTCCACGCGCACAGGTGACATCGTCAATCTCGTGGTGACCCAGCAGTCCCAAAAGACCTCGCCGTGGTCGGGGCTGTACCTCGTAGCGGGCACGGTGTATACAATCGCAAATAACGCCGTGGTCATGAAGCTGATCCTGCGCCGTGGTGAAATTCAACCTGATCTGAGCAACGTGGTAACGCAGGCGGCAAATCGTCAGTTAGTGCCGCAAGCACAGGCTCCGGGACAGGACATCAACGTAGCGGAAGCGCAGAGTTCGATACTGACAAAAGGAGCCGGAGATCAACAATCCGACTCCAATTTCTCGAAGATTCAAAGTCCGAACACCCCGCTCGGTTAACCCGAGATTGGGCCGGGGTATTCCTTCGCTTGGAAAAGCTGCGGAGGATAAAACGGATCGTCCTTGGCAAAGCCCATCTCCGTCCAACGCCGCTGCGAATCGATCTGCATACGGATATTGCTGGAAGTTTGACCCGTGGCCGCATCACTGCCAGTGCAGTAAAGCTCCATGATCGGGAGATAGCCCTTGTTGACGAATTGGGTGACCTGACCGCCCCTGACAATCGTCACCGGATTCATGATGGTGAAACGCGTACCGGAAATGCTGTCATCATTCGTTTCACGAAGGCTGACCGTAGTAGCGTTGACGCCGGTATTTTCCAGCGTGACCAGCATGTTGGTGGCTGCGCCTGAGATGGTAGGCGGATAGTAATCCTGCGCTTGTAAGCGCACAGTCACGTAACCCGAGATCACAGGTGCCTGCACCAGTGTCTTTCGAACTAGCGGTTGTGGATATTCGCCGGGATACATAATGTCCTCAGAGCGTAAATTTCAGCGGTTGACCGTTACTCTTCCGGGCGACGATTCGGAGGCTCGTTTTCGGCCTTGTCTTCCTCTTTCTCGTCTTCCAGTTCGTCGGACGGCGGTTCCGGCGGCATACCGTCGCCACCTTCGTCCGCGTTTTCTGCCGCAACTGCGCCTTCCGCCGCGCCCGCTTCTTCAGGAGTTTCCTCCGGTGCGAGTGCGGTCGCAAGTTGGCCGAGGAAATCGCGCATCTGGCGCAACAGGCCAAGTGCGGTGTCCTCTTCAGTGTCGGCACCAATGGCCGAATCGCTCACGGGCGGTTCCATGGGCTCCAACGGCTCCGCTGCCGGAGACGCGGACATCTCATCGGGGCCGCCCATCATTGCGTCGGCTTCCATCTCTTCAACTAGCTTGAGTGCTTCAGTAATCGTTGTGCTCATAGAATCGCCATTTGAATTAACTACACTCTCCATCAAAAAATTTTTCAAAGTGTCCACATCCTCATTATCGACCATGGGGTACGCGCCTCCGGGAAGTGGTTTATCTTTGCGTCTACGATTTGGCTGCTGCGGTTTTACCGGCTGCATCGGCTTGGGCGGCTTCGCAGTGGGCTTGGGCAACGGCGGTGGTTTGACCTGCGTAAAGTCTGTTGTTTCCTCTTCAGGTTCCGGCGTATCGGCACGATCTTGCGTATCGACAGGCCGATCTGTGGGAATTTCCGGCGGAGGCAAAACAGGGCCGACGCGATTGCGCAAACGCTGGCGCTGTCGCATCGTGGCTTCGCGCTCTTTTGCGGCTGCCATTTGACCCGGAAAATCTGTCCAGCGCGTCTGCGCGTACTTCGTGAGCTTGTCGAGTTTTTCGGCTGTGTCAGGAATCTCTTCTGGGAATGTAGACAACATGCCGTAAATGAAACGGCGCGCCGCGAGGATGTGCTTGCACAGTCCCGGCCTGCCGGAAGGATTCGTCTTACGCGGGGCACGGTTCCACGCTTGATTCATGGACTGCGATCCAACCTGACCGCTTCCACGCTGTTTATTCGCCCACGCCCAGCGGAACTTGTAATCCGGGCACGAACAATCAACGAGACACTCCAAATGCTGAAGCGGCGTGTTCGGGTTTTTCGGCTTCAGGAATTTGACGTACCCTTTCCAACGCAATCCCGTAGTGCTCGGATAGCTCTTGTAATTGAAGGCATAGTACATCGTGTTTTGATGTGAATGCACTTCCAAAGGCGGCCCGCGCACACTCAGCGAACGCGTCACCCGTTTCGGCTCGGAAAGTCGAAAGAGCTTGTCGTAAGTTAAACGCTCAGCCAGAAAGTATTTCATCGCTGCTCAGGCACCAAAGCCAGATTGACGCTGCCGCTACCCCGAAGAACTCTCAGCGGTACCGGTACGTTTGGATCAAGTTCACCCAGCACCGTCTTCAAATGCTGGGCGGTCTGCAATCGATAGGTGCGTGGTTGCTTGTCAGCGGCCATGGAGGGAATGTAGGGCCCGATTGTATACAACACGTCTCCGCTCGTTAGCCCGGCACGTGACGCAGGTGTATTTGCATTCACTTTGACGATGCGAATCCCGTTGGTGCTGTGCTCGTCGTAATCGAAACCCAGCTTCACACGTGGCTGCATGATCGTTTGTGCTGTGACTGCTTCGGGCAACGGCTGGGTCATGTGTTGGACAATTTCACGCTGAGCCAGATGCTGCTTGTCGAGTTCACGCTGCTTGCGCTCTTTCACCGTTTTGAAAACGTCACCTGCGACACGTTTCTGTGCCGCTGTTTCCAGATTGCGTGACCATGCGACCATGCTTCGATCTGGGTCGATTCCCAGCATGGACTGCACGCGATCCCGACCTTCCTTGTCCAGCGTCACCGGAATACGGTTGCTGTATACATGGATGTCATTGGGAGCTTTCTGGGTGACAAAGGCCACGTTGTGCCTCTGAATCAAAGTGTTGGCTGCCTCAAACGTCGGCACGCCCGGATTCACCAGTTTTAGCGCCCTGAAGCTGTTCACCACGTCATCCCAATCCTTGCCGTAAAAACCTCCAGCCGGGGCTCCATAGCCAAACGCCAAGACCGCTCCTTTGGGAGCGGCCTCAAGCATAATGTCCACAAGCGATTGAGCGCGCATTGTCGATTTAACTACGTTCTTGGAACCATGGCTGACCTGAAATTGAAAAAGGCGAGTATTCGAAACTGGATGTGGTTTCGAAACGTGGAACTGGAGTTTCCAGAACGTGGACTCGTCATGGTTATCGGTCAAAACCACGCCTCCAACGGAGCCCTTCAGTCTGTGGGATCAGGCAAAACCGGAATTGGCGAAGCCATCAGCCGGGCGCTCATGGGTGTTCAGGGCCGTTTTCAATACGTCAAAAGCTACAGCACGAACAAGAAGGGTGATACCTACGTTCGCATCGAGGCACTTTTGTACGACAAGCCGCTGGTGGTGGAACTGGGCTATAAGTGCCCGGAGATGAGCCCCACCGGGGAAGCTCTGCGCTTTCATTACGATGGCAAAACCATCGAACGCGGGTTGATCGCTGAGACCCGTGCTGAACTGACCAAACTCATCGGTGTTCCACCGCTTTTGGCAAGCTGGACGGTACTGGTGGATGGCGAGAATCTCAAATTCAATAAACTCGGTCAGAGTGAATCCGTTGAACTGGTGATGACCGCACTGCGCCAGCCTCCATGGAACGATTACCATGAACAGTCCAAAAAAGTGCTTGGGCGCTTCAATCAGGAACTGGCCAAGGATGAAAAGGCTCACGAAGAAGCTCAGCGCCGGGCACATAATTCTCGTCTGGACTGGGAAGACGCGAAAGAGGTTGTGGCACGCGAGCAGAAAGATTTCGACAGTCGCAAGCGTGAGAACCAGCGCCTAATCACTGAGCAGGAAAAAGCGATTACCTCCAAGCATGAAGCCATTAAGCGGGCCAAGACCCAGCAGGATCAAATCACCAAAAAGCTTCAGGAAATCGAGCATCAGAAATCGACCGATTATCACACGCTGGAAATCCAGCGCAACGATCTCGCTGACACAATCCGCGAATTTGAGGGTAAACGGCCCACCCTGCTAACAGCCCGCGAAGAAGCTTTGGAAACACATCTGGAAGCAAAACGACTGTTCCAGACTTATGAGGCCAGTGGCAAAGAAAAAGACTGTCCCACCTGCGGTAAACCGATGACGGTGGCCATCGACAAAGCCAAGTTGGAAAATCTGCGCCAGAAAGCAACAAACGCAGAGCAGGCGTATACGAAATCAAAATCGGCCTACGATACCAACGAACAACGCATCAAGGAACAATCCAAAAAGCACACTCTGATCGTCGAGAACATCAGCAAGCTTTCGGTGGAGCAAGAGGTTGAAAAACTCAGCACACAGTATGAGGAACTGGAGGATGGTATTGCTGAAACACTCCGCCAAATCCACCAGATGGAGATCAAGCTGACTCAGTTGCGCGCCGGGGTATCCGACCAAGCGCTCAAGACTGCCGAAGCCACCTTGACCGAACGGGCGCGAGTTGTGGGGCTCGACGAAGAAAAAATAAAAGCAACTGCTACCGCGCTGGCAGCTTCACTGGCAACAGTGCGGGTGGTCGAGTACTGGAATCACGCTTTCAGTCCCTACGGCATTCCCAACATGGTGCTCAAGGAATCCATCGCCCCGCTGAACCGCGAGGCGCGCCGCGTCTCCAGCATGATGACCGGTGGAACGTTGGAGATCACGTACAACACGCGCCGGGAACTCGCCAACGGCAAGGAAAAAGCGGAACTGGTGATCGAAGTGGACAATAAGCTCGGCAGCACCGAACTGGCTGGAAATTCGAAAGGCGAAGCTGGGCTGACGAACCTGATTGTTGCTGAAACGCTTTCAGAAGTGGGCCAAGTGGCGCGCCGCATCGGATACCGCTGGTACGATGAAGTGGTGCCCCATCAGGATCAAGTGGTCTGCCGCAGCATTTACTCGCACCTTCGCCAAATCGCCCACGACCTTGGCATATTGATTTTTATCGTCGATCACAACCCGGTAGCCGCTGACTACGCCGACCACGTGCTGCTGGTGGAAAAACGCGGAGTCAAACCGAACATCACTGGCACCGCCAAATGGAAATAGCTTATGCCCATCGAAAAACTTGATGATCCACAGATTGCCGTTGATCGGCAGCGCAAAGAAATCGCCGTGTTTAACGAATGGCGCGTCATCCGGGATTACCAACCGTACACCGACGAAGCCGCTGCGGTTGAGGAAGCCCGCGCATGGCTGAAGTTGCGCACCACGTCGGAACCGAGGGTGATTTATCCGAAGATCAAAAGTATACGCGCATGGGGTTAATCGAGCCCCGTGTAGTTCGCAGCCACCACCAGATTACGGGTATTGAACAGCTTGTCTTTGATGTCGTTCGCGTACGCCTGCGGTTGCAGCGAAATACTGTTCGGCACCACTGACGTGGCAAAGTTGCTGTTTCCGTGACCGGGCCGGTGCACAAAGGTGAACGAAAAATCTCCGGCAGTCGGCAAATTAAAGCCTCCTGACTGACTGCGCCGCCACGGGCCGATCATGGCGAACCTGACTTCCTTCACGTAGCCGATGCACGAAATACCGGGTTGCGAATCATCGATGAACATCATGTGCAGCCAGCAGGTGACCGGGTTAAACACGTCCTTCGCGCCAGTGATTGCCGTTTGCAGGGATGCGTTGCTGTTGGCCTGAGATTCCATCAAACCAGCGTCCACAGTGCCGCCGGGCGGCGGAGCGGGCGCATTCTGCGGCGGCGTGTTGTCTGTCAGTACAATGGTGCTGGCCGGATTCGCCGCGATGGACGTATTAGCGTTGCCACGGCTGATCGGAAGAATGAAAGAATGCAGGCGTGCGCCAAGCTGAAGCAGCGTCAGCGCGCCTTGCGGACAAAATTCTTTATCGTCAGCGTGCAGCCGAAATGAAAACGGAATTTCCAGCGGGTTCGTCTTCAAGTACTGATGAACACCGTCAGGAAGCACAACGTTGGAAAGCACTTTGTAATCGGCAGAGCGGATCAATTCGACCGTGTCCGGCATGGCCGGGAAATCAACCGACAGGGCGTTGCTGAAAGCCTGCTGCGTGAAAGCCTGCTGATTCTGCAATGCAGAACTGGTCGTCGGCAAAGCCACCAGCCTGCCGGAAGCCATCGAATTGTCGCGCCTGATGATTGGATCAGCCATATTAGAGTGGGCCTACGTTGTACATACTCGTTCCTTTGCCGAGGACACCACCGCTGCGCAAATAGCGAAGCTCTTCCTGCCGACGTTGTTCGTCCGCGTTTTTGTTTTCCTGTTCGCGGATTTTCTTCGCTTCGTCAATCGACTTCTTGGTATTCTCCGCAATCTTTTGCTGGAAGTCCGTGCTCTCTTTGAGCATGGCGTCGTTCTGTTCCGGCGTAACTCGAAGGTTGCCGAACTGGGTAGCTGTATACTGCGCCAGCGGCACGAGCTTTTGCAGGTCTTTCTGAAACTGCGCCTGTTTGATCGCGGCTTCGCGTTCAGTGAGATCGCTGAACGAACCACGGCGCTGGCCGATCTGACTCACCACTCGGTCGATGATTGCCTGCGCCTTGCCCTGATCACCGGTACGAACCGCCGCATAAATCTGAGACCGCGCCGTGTCGAAATAGTTGGTCTGCATCGTGGCCAGTTTCGCGTTATTGGCCAGACGGTCTTCAATCGACTTCGCTTGAATCTTTTTGATGTACGACCAAATGACCAGCGCGGCTCCCAGCGCCGTGGCAATCAACCCAATGGGCGATGCGATCAGGCCGAGTGCGATGCGAATAACGCTGAATCCAGTTTTCAGGATCGTGCCAATCGGCGACAACGCAGCGCGCAGGCCGCCCAAGATTCGACTGAAGAGTCCTCCGGCACCGGCGGCTCCTTCGACTGCTTTACCTGCCCCGCCGATAGCGGACGACGCAGCTTGCTGCACTGCGTACTCCTTCAACTGCATTGCCGCGAATTTCGCCGCCAGCACGACTTCCCAGAAAGCCTTTGCTGCGCTTCGCAACTGAACAATCGCAGCGAGGATGCTGATGTCGATGGCGACCATGGCACCGACGGCCAATGGCTTATACTTCAGCAGCGTTTGCAAAAAGTTCGCGACAGCATTGGTCAAATAGTTGATCACTCCAACCACTGGATACAACGCCCCTTGAGCCAGTGATTTGAGACTGGTAAGAATGCGCGTAAAACCTTCACCAGTTGCTTGCATCTGCTGCTTAAAGCGCTCTTGCACCGTAATCGCCGCACTCTGCGCTTTGCGCGAATCTTCGATGGCCTGAATCATCGCGTTGATCTGCTCCGCCGTCGTACCGAATTGCTCCGCCAAAATATCCAAACGGAACATCCGATCAAAACCACGGGCTCCAGCAAGCTGCGAAGTGGCGTACTTGTAGAAATTGTCGATGGCTTTGTCTACGCCCGCTGTTTTCAGCAACTGCTCAGGATTACCGATCCCGAGGACGCCTGCCGACAAGAGACCCTCTGGCCGAGTCATGCGCGAGAGAAGCTGTTCGAATTGGCCAACCTGACCGCCAAATTTTTTGAGCGCGTCTTCGTATTTTCCGACCAACTTAACGATCTGCGGGAATTCCTGCACGCCGCCGGGCTTGATGACGGCCATGGCGCGCCCAAGGTTGGTTGCCAATCGTCCAACTTCGTCAGCGGCAAGACTGGTATTGTTGACGATGGTCGCCACAGCATCAGCGGTTGCTTTGAACGAGGTCTTTACCTGACGCTCGGTCACCACGGCCAACTGGGTAGCTTCGTGCACCGACATGCCGAGCCCTTCGCGTAACTGCACGACCGTCGTGAGGACTTCGTGATAATTCTTGCGTGATTGCAGGCCGTAATTGACCAATTCTTTCTGGGCTTCCGTGACCGTGCGGAAAGCGATCCCGGTCTCGCGCTGAATCTGGAGATTCTGGTTGAATAGCTGCCTGCGGGTCTGCCAGCTTGAGTTCGCTTTTATCAGGTCGTCGTTAAGCTCGTGATTCAGGTAAAACAGACGCGACATGACGGCGACTGCGCCGCTGAGAATCAACAGGTTACCCGCGTGCAGCCGGTTCAACTCTTCGGTGAGTTTGATTTGCTTGCCGACTAAATCGTGGCGCGCTTCCAGCTTCAGGTATTCCAGTTCAGCTTCGCGCCGGGAAAGGCGCTTTTCATCAAGGAGTTTGTGGATGCGCTCGTACTCAGCGTCGTAATTGGCGATGATCTCCTGCTTCGTTTTGCCAAGGGTAGTGAGCGCCTCTTTGAAGCTGCGCGCCAGCGGTGAAACTGCGGACGCCTTTTCAATAACGGCCAGCGTGGTGCTGACGGCTAACATGGTCTTCAGGATGTTGCCCAAAGCGTCGGCGGTCTGCTTGGAGGACTGATGCGTCTGCTCCATGCCATGGGCCATGGCGTGCACGTGCTCCGTAATTTTCCCGAACTCTGTTGAGGCTTCGGCCATATTGACTTTCAGTTATCCGTGTATACATTGGCACTGTGGACACACTAACTTGGGCCGCCGTTGCCATCTGGATTGATCAAAAGAACCAGACAGATCGGCTTCAGAAAGCCCTTGAGCGTGTCGAACAGGCGCTCCCAGTAACTACCCATTTGGAAAAACAAGATAGTTCCCACGATGGGTTTACGCTTTTGAATCGTGCAGCAGCGGAAGAAGTGACGCGAGATTGCGGGCACAGCAACTGCACTGACTTCGGGTCTTCAGACATCCTTTACAGCTAACGCCACTTCGTCCACGGCTTCGGCATCGCGTAGTGCTTCGGCATCCAGCGATCCCGTCCTTTGATCGTCAAAGAAGGTTCAGCCGATTTAGCGGGCGGTTCAGGAGCCGGGGTTACTTTGCCGACCGTGTACTGTTTCATCAAAGGAAACTTGTAGGGATCACCGAAATACGCCTTCGCCCTCTCACGCGCAAATTCACCGGTACCGGAAGAGTTGTGTAGTGCTTTCTTGCGCGCAATACGCGCCTGCAACTCTCCGTAGTGATCGCGTTCCCAAGGTTCCGCTTCACCGATCAGTGAATCAACTATGGCCTGTGCTCGATTCATCCATTGAGCATGGAATCGACCACCTGCTGGGCCAGCGACTCCATCTTCTTTTTCGTGACGATGTTTTTTGATCCCATCGCGCCACCAGTGGACATTTCTTCCGCATCAAAACTCTTGAAACTGTTTTTCTTGGCCTTCTGGTTGGTGTCGGCTGCCACCATATTGATGTAATCCTTCGGCTGGCGTTTCATGGACGCGAGACCACTGCGCCGGGCGTATGCTTTGCCCTCACGTGAGAAAGGAAGCTTGCCAATGTCATCGCGACCTTCACTGACCGGATTTTCTGGCTCCTTTGGCTCTTCAGGCTCCTTATTGTCTTCCTTTTTCTTTTTGCCAAAGCTGCCTTTGTTTTTGCAGAAACCACAGGTACAGCCAGCTTTATGGCCGCCTTCGGAGATCATGGCCTTAATCTGATTGGTCGAATCACGCATGACCTAACTACGGGGTCGCGTGCGAGGGTCTTGAGGGGGTCTTGATAGGGTCTAAAATAATTAAATTTTTCTATTGACCCACAGTTCGCGTGTGTATACATTGCTCTCAGGTTACGGCGAAATCGTAATCTGTTGCTGAAGCTTCTGAGTCGGAAGCGTGAGGCACTAAACCAAAAACTGAAAGACAAACTATGAAAGCTGGACGTAGCATACAGGCCATCTCCGAACAAATCCTCCACGAACACAACGCCAAGCGCGATTTCATCCTCCCCACCACATCCCTGACCATGGTGCCCACCGAGGATAAAAAGGACATCCGCATCGGCTTCCGCATGAAAGGCGAAGCGCAGTCCTTCAAGCCCACCAACCTCTGCTTCGAGCAGATCGCCGACCGCGTCGGAATACCGCGCAAGTACGCCGAGCGTATGCGCACTGAAGCCCCGGAACTCCTCGCCACCAACGTCAATCACTGGTTCCAAAACGCTCCTGAAAAACGGATGCTCCGCACGCTCAACCACGGCGCGAACGTCGCTCGTGCTTTCCTTTCCGAACGCTATCGCCCGCTCGACAACTTCGACCTCGCGGCCATCGTGATGCCGAAATTGCAGGAAGCTGGCTGTGAGATTCACTCCAGCGAGATCACGGAACAGCGCTTCTACATCCAAGCCTCCACGCCGAAAATTCAGGCGATCATCGACCAAACGGTCAAAATCGGCACGCACAACCGTATTCAGCGCACGGTGCAGGCTGGCGTCATCATCGGTAACTCGGAAGTCGGCTGCGGCTCGATCTTCGTGGAGCCGATCATGTATGACCTCGTTTGCACGAACGGTCTCATCCTTCAGCGCACGCTGAAAAAGAACCACGTTGGTCGCCGCAGCGAAGGCGAACTCTTCGGCGACGAAGCCAGCTTCGAACTGTTCAGCGACGAGACCCGCAAGCTCGACGACCAAGCGTTCTGGGGCAAAGTCAGCGACGTGGTGATCGCCTCGCTCGATAAGATCAAATTCGAAGGCAACATCGACCGGCTCCGCGAGACCCAGAAGCAGACGCTCGCCGAGAAGCCGAAGGAAGTCGAGGAAGTGGTGGAAGTGACGGCGGCGCGCTTCAACTTCAACGAAGAGGAAAAGGGCTCGCTCCTGATGCACTTCGCGCAGGGCGGCGACTTCTCGAAGTACGGCCTGATCAACGCGGTGACCCGCACGGCGGAAGATGTGCAGTCCTATGACCGGGCTGTGGAACTGGAACGGCTCGGCGGCCAGATTATCGAACTGCCGAAGACGGACTTCGTCAAAAACTAACCATTAACGGGGTGCCCGGAGTCGGGCACCCCTACCATTTATGCCTGTTGCTCAATTTGTAAAAGACATTGTGGAAGAATTGAACCCGCCGCCTTTTAAGGTTGGCGATATAGTTAAACACCCCGACGGACGAAAGGTCAAAATTGTTGACGGTCAGTACTGGGGAACTCACGGTTTAAGCAACTTTTGGTACTGGCGCGCCGTAAAACGCAACGGCAAGCTGGCTAAAAAATTAGAACACGGTTACGGCTGGAGACCTTAAATATGCCGATGTCACGTCCACCCTCTGGTCGACCGATGCTGCAACCCAACAAAGCCTACGATGTGGCTGATGCTGAAACGCTGAAAACACTAGCAAAAGAGAAACGCTGCCAACAGCGGATTATCACGGACGGCGGTCACCACTATGTTTACTGCGGCGGATATTTTCATGGCCCGGCAGTCAAAACTAAAAAAGGATACCGCTGCGAACACCACGCTGATTTATGATTCATCCTCCGCTAAACAAACGAGAAGCTCAGGCTTACCGCTACACCCAATGGGGCGGCAATCCGAAGGGTAATGACTACAATCCCGCCTGCTGTGCCTACAGCATCTGTGGTTCGGAACGAGGAGCGCTGCCGTGTCAGTGCTCCCGCAAGCACGGGCATGGCCCGGCAGGTTTATACTGCAAGCAGCACAGCCGGGTTGTTGCTGACTCTGCTGCCCGAACGCTCGCATGGCTACGTGGCAAGCAGAAGCTGACCGCTGACGAGAAGAAAGAATTACAGAAACTTGAAAAAATCATCGAAGTGAAAAAAGTATGAGTGCCGCGATTACAACTCCCATTACGGACGAACAACTCAAAAACCTGCTTTGTTCCGCCTTCGAAGGCGGCAGCAATTACTGGATCGACCGCGTCGAGATCACCAATCGCCCAAAGAAAGCGGAGTATTTTCACGAAAGCCCAGTGTACGGCGGCGAGCTTACCATCCACGTGGACGAAAACGAAGTTGTTAAAGGCAAAGAGGTAGTCAAGCTCAACCGGGAGGCGTTGGACAAGGGCTTGCAAATCTTTCACGACAAGTATCCGCATCACTGGGCTGACTTTATCGCTGAAAATGACGACGCGATCACTGCCGACGTGTTCGTCCAGTGCTGTGTGTTTGGCGAAGCAATTTACGGCTAAAATATGAAAATAAAGTATCGATTAAACGGACTCTACGTGCACCGTGCTGGCAATATCAGCGACACAATTTGTCTCGCAAATACGATCTCTGGTGCTCGTAAAGTATGCCGAGCGCTCAATGCCATGGCCGCCCGCACCAAAAGTGTAAAACCAAAGTGAAGATCGCGATTCTCACCTACCAGCACAACGAGCACGGCAACGTGGTGAGCTACCATGGCAGCAAAACTGCCGCTGAAAAGGCGCTGGAGCAGGATAAAAAAGTGGCCGAGGAAGAAAGTTACGACCTCAGCAACTCAGATATTACGGTTCGCGAAGTTCCGGCCACGAAAAAAGGATTTCTGGAATTTCTAAATCGATTTACTCCCGGCAGAGACAACGGCTAATTTATGAAGATTAAAAGCGCACTCGAACAGGCAAAACGCGTTCAAACTGAACTGGATAAACTCCACAATCAACGTGCTCAACTGGTAGCCGATCACAACAAAGCTTTGGCCATCGTTGACGCTCAAATTACCGACAAGCGCGGGCAGCTTTCTGTGGTGATCGACATGACGCTGCAAAATGTTTCGTAATTTGTAGACACACGCCGTTCTAAGACGGCATGATTACGCTTACCAGTGAACAGGACGCGGTCGTCAAATACGAAGTAAAGCCCGGCGAAGCCCTCAAAATCATTGCTTACGCCGGTACTGGCAAAACCAGCACTTTTGTCGAGTACTCACACTATCACGATCACCCGATGCTCTATCTGGCTTTCAATAAGTCAGTTGAGCAGGACGCCAAAGATCGCTTCGGCCCAAACGTTCGGCCCAAAACCATTCACGCGTTGGCTTACGCCACAACCGGCAGGCCCTACCGAACCATCGGCAATCTCCGGTATTTCACCGTGATGAAATACCTCAAGGCCGATGTATACGCTGCCACCCTCGTCACCAGAACTCTCGACAATTACCTGAACAGCGCCGACGAAATTATCGACGAGCGCCACGCCGCCGATGACGAACTGGGCAAATTCAAAGCGGGCTACAAAGCTGAGTTGGTGGACGGTGCCCGCGCCATCTGGGAACAAATCAAACGCGGGAACGATCCCTTCCCGATGACCCATTCCGGCTACCTGAAGCTGTATCAGTTGATGAAACCGCGCATCTCGGCGCGCACGATCCTGCTGGACGAAGCGCAGGACACAAACCCAGTCACACTCGACATCGTCCACCGTCAGATGGGTGAAGGAACGAAGGTGCTGCTTTGCGGTGATCCCTTTCAGCAAATTTATTCGTGGAGGGGTGCCATCGACGCCATGCACATGATCGAAGCGCCGGAACTGTTCCTGACCCAAAGTTTTCGTTTCGGGGACAACATCGCCAAAGTCGCCAATCATTTGCTCCATGACTTTTTCCACTGCGAAAAGCCTGTCATTGGCCGTCAGGACATTCAGGACGAATTGGCGGAGTCTCTGCCAGCGGATGAGCCTTACACCATCATCTGTCGCACGAACGTGGAAATCTTCAAACAGGCGCTTCGCTGTGCGGTCACCAAGACGCCGATGTGCATGGGCGGCGGCGACGGTTTCACCAACTTTCTGGAAGCGATCATGGACGTATACTACCTGTTCGCCGGAAAGCACGATCAGATCAAAGAGCCGCAGATCAAATTTTTCAACAGCTTCGAGCACTTGAAAGCATTCGCCGAAGCCCGGCTCGATCCTGAGTTGCAGGCACGAATTAGAATCGTCGAGGACTACGACGACATGCTCCCGACCCATGTGGAGAACGTTCGCAAGAATATCACTGTGGCGCGCTTGGCCAAAGTCTTCATTCTGACGGCGCACAAAGCGAAAGGGCTGGAGTGGAACAACGTGATGCTGACGAATGATTTCGCTGATCTGTTTGACGAGGAAGGACACTTACGCGAAGTCAGCACCGGTGACCCGGACAAAGATAAG
>Ga0068859_100001296_pt1 | contig 25535 bp, 21 predicted proteins | sample KBSSwiS22_FD_66585 | JGI IMG/M metagenome (GOLD analysis project Ga0068859, IMG submission 66585) | Switchgrass rhizosphere microbial communities from Kellogg Biological Station, Michigan, USA - KBS Switchgrass S2-2 | ecosystem: Host-associated > Plants > Roots > Rhizosphere > Soil ...
GCAATGTTCCAGAACAGGGACAGGTTGGGAACCTGGCCCTGTTTGTCATACTCGATCACGTAGACGTTCGAAAGTAACTCATCAGGTTTTAGTGGCTCATTGTCACTGTTGTCGACCACATAGACCACGTCCACCTGGGGCGCGATGGCATCGAAACATTGCATGGCCACCTGGGGACGGTTGGCCGTGGGGATGATTGCGTAGCGAGGAATCATTCGGCCAGCATTCTGAAGATCGGGATGCCAAGGGACCGTGCCACATGAGCCTCAGTGGAGGCGCCCGTGGACTGCTCCCAGCCAGGAAGGAAGGTGATTGCGTCGCACCACATAAGAATCATGATGTCGTTGCGAAGAAGGCATCCGTATCTGTGCTTTGACTCGTGGTAAACCTTGTTTCCGATGCACTCGCCCGTGTCATGATCCGCTGGAATGTCCCATGGGTTCACCGGATCGTGCCCGAGCGCCTCCAGCTCCTTGGCTCGCTCAGCAAAGGCTTCCCGGTTACCGTTCTCTTTTCCCGCAATAGGGCCTGCTATATAGATCCGCACAGACTTCCTTTCTAGAGATCGATCCAGATGATGTCATCAGGATTGAGGACCGAGATCGGGGTCTCGTCACAGGCTTGGATGCCACAGGTCAGCTCAGTGACCCCGGCAGCAGGATGACCCAGGATCGCTACGTTACGGACAGCTTCGGGCCCCTCTCCGTCTCGTACGCTCTCGTCCATGCTTCCGCCCATCGATACGCCTGTGCCTGATATGTCTGATCCGCCATGAAGGCACGGCCCATCTCGGCCTGCTCCTTGCGCAGTACCTCATCATCCATCAACCGCTTGACCTGCGTGAACCACTGCTTCGGGGTATCCGCAGCGAGCCCACATCCGGACTCACGGTTGAGGCGCCGGTACTCCTCCCTGGGAGAGTAGACGAAGGGCACCCCGGCCGCTAGATACTCAATTCCCTTCAATCTGGACTTGGCCGCGTTGAAGGCGGTAGGCGCCAGCGGCACCATGCCCACATCACAGTGCTCGGCGATCGTGCGCACCCACTTGTCCAGGCCCACGCTGCCGGTGAATGGTGGCTGCTCCTTGAGCTTGGCCACCGCCTGCACCTTGGACCGGCCCCCGATCACCTGGAACGGGTAGCCGGCGTCGATCAACTGCTGGATGGCCCGACCAGTCATCTGCAGGTCGTTGGGGTGCGAGGCCGTGGTCCCAGCCCAGCCAAAGTGTCCAGTCTCCAGCTTGTCGTACTCCAGGCACCGGGCCGGGACGTAGTTGTCCAGGACCACACATCGACCATGTTGTCCGTAGGTTCGCTTCAGGGCCGGCGTGGACACTGTGACCAGGGTGGCCTCTTTACAGGACTCCGCAGCGTGGCGGTGTGAAAAGTCGGTGCCCGAGGTAGGTCGGTACATGTTGAAGGCGATGTTGTTGGGATGGATAGATGACATGTCATCATCCATGTCCACCACCACGGCAATGTGGTTCTGTCGCATCATCCGGATCAGCTGCGGCTGTAATGGATGAGCAGGTCGCTGCATCACAATAACGTCAGCATCTTCCGGAACCTTGGCCCCGACAAGGCGCCCTTCCTGGACGTTGACCTCGAACCCACTCTTTCCATCGGGGGGAATGATGGTGACGTCGAATCCCTGCGAGCGCAGGACATCGGCCGGCCAAATGACGCGGTAGTGGCCACAACCGAAGGCGTCTGCCGGGAGTACGTAGACTTTCACACCGTCTCCACGGCACTCATCGAGATCCAGTCGTCAGTACCAGTGGTCATGGTGCCGCCACCGGCAATACGACGCCATCGAGCGATGATGGCTACCGGTCCAGACAGAATGCTGGTGAAGATCTTTGTGCCGGACAACTGTAGGTGTGTGTTGGCCGGGTTTAAGACCAGGTGAGCTATGTCGTTGTCGGTTCCGCCAATGCTTACGGCGCAGCGAACCGATGTGTTTGCCAGGGTCGTTAAACACGTCACATGGAAGTCGATCTTGATATCAGTTGTCGTAAAATTCTTGGTCAACGTGATAGTGGGCGAGCCAGGCATGTCCACATTGACGGCAGAGACCGTGGTGCCTGCCGCAATCGCATTATTCAGTGACGTTGAACCAAGAAACCAGGGTGCTCCATTGGTGGTGGCCACTCCCACGATGAAGTTCCCCGACGGCGGAACCATGTCCACGTAGACCCGAGCGTCAAGTGGTAGAGGTCCGACCATGGACACTGCTGTGACAGGGACAGTGTCATTATCAAAGGTGATGACACAGCTCGCTGGGTCGCTGCCGTCATTGACCGTGGCCAGTCGTCGAGTCCAGACCAGCCCAAGGGACTTTGACCTGTCAACAATGGACTGCGCCCCAATGCTGATCAGCTCGGGAGCGTCAGTCGGGTTCGGTCCGGTCATGTTCCCCCATATACCTTTCGCAACAGGTGCCCCATCGCGCCACCTTCAACCAGTGCCATGGACCAGGCCAACTCCAGCCACAGACTCTCCTGCCAACGGATGACGTTGTACGAATCGTGGCGTGGGTCCGGGGCCGTACTCAAGGCCACTCGTTCGAAGATGGTCTGACGGTTGGCCAGGTTCTGGGCAACTATTGCCGCCTGCGCTCCGTCCGCCAGTTGAAGATCCTCAACCTCTGGCACTTCGAAGCCACGGTTGGCCACCGAGTGAGGGGCGGCGGGGTTTACAAACGCTTCCCCTACAACCGGGATAGATGGATCAGTAGGCGAATTGGAAATGACCACAAACTTGTTTGGTGCCGTAATCAAGTCTGAGGTTGACACAATCGAGGCCCGAAGCACCTTGTGACCGTGGTCGAAGTCAAGATCTGGAAGGCGCCCATCGCTCGGATCGAAAGATCTGATCCAATGCATCTTGGCGTCATTCCCGAACCAAGGAGAGAAGTAATCCCCGGTTTTCGCGAGCGCCTCAACGATGGATCCGCGCCCAGCGCCCGCCGTCCAGGAGCCCACCGCCGGCAAGGCACTCGGCTCCATCACGTAGGTGATCGGCAGGTCATTTAAGACGCTCTGTACAACCGTCATCGTGGGGGCCTTGTCCCCAACAATGCCTCTGGTGATCTGTTGGTCCACCAGGAACATCTCGTCATTGAGGGCGACACTGCCCAGCTTTCCCGAAGTGAAAACCTGCTCCGAGAGGTCGGTGAACATGTACTTCCCCAGCGGGTACTCCGTCCCATTAGGGAACACCATGAACAGCAAGATACGGTCAGTGAGCACGTTGATCGACGCCGTATCAACGACACCAAGAGACATACTCAGCTGACGCTTGATGGTCCGAGTCGTGTCATGAGTCAGAGTCGCTCCCCGCAAGGGATGAATCTCACCCAGGATTTCTCCCGTGACCCCATTGATTCGGTCAAACCGAAACGTGCACTGACGCTGACCTACCCACGGATCAAGATCCAGAAGAGGATCCTCGGGGAAGTTAGTGAGGTGTTCATGACTCACGTCGGATCGGCCTCGCTCGGAGTATCCGTCACCTCAATGACCTGAACCGGAGCCATGTACAGCTTCCGGTTATGCAGCACCCGACCACTAGGCACGATGACGGTAGCGAACCAACGGTTTCCACCCTCATCCCGGACACAGATGTAACTCACGTCATCCCAGGCCATGTCCCGCAAGCTGGTGAAGTCGGCCAGGGTGGGCGGGGATATCGCAGCCGCCTGCACCAGGACCGTGCGCTGGAACTGTTCCCCGCCACGTTCCGTTGGTCGGAACGCCGTGAAAAAGTCCTTGTTGTACATGGCCTGAAGCTGGACAAAGCTCGACTCAGGGAACGTGAAGTCTTCAGAAACCTGCCCCTCCCACACCGAGGAGTACGCCAGGTTGCTAGAGCCATCCTGGCGCTCATTGGTAGAGAACAGCAGCACATGACCTTGGGAGATACAGCCGCCCGAGGCCCCAGGAGACGGGATGGTGATGGTGACTGTGCTGGACCAGGGGCCAGCGAAGTCGTAGACATCCACGCCCCGGATGCGGTAGCTGGTAAGGATCCCCACCCGGGCCTCGTAGTCACTGAACCCCGTCACCGAGGGACCGGTGGCCCGCATGATGGTCTGCCAGTCGGTGTCCACGGTGTCCATGCGCTGCAGCTCGTAGGATCCGAACCAATAGTCCGGCGCCCGTACGCTGAAGTCGTCGTAGTAGAAGATCGTTGGCGTTGCTGCAGCAGTGTCATCTCGGGCTAGGAACCCGGCGTTGTTACCGGTGGTCAGGCTGGTGTCGGTGGTAAGGATCATCCAGTCTGGCTCTGGGTCGTTGATCCCCCACACCTTCCCCATGAGGATGTTTCCCCTGATCTGGAAACGCATGAGCCGGTAGGCCGACGTATTGGGGTTCAACTGGGGGACCGTCATGGTGACCAGGTCTACGTCGACACTGGCTACCCGTCTCGTGATCACTAGTTGGGTCGAGCTTGGTCCATATTTAAATCTGAGACTGTAGAAGTTGCTGCTGTCGGTAAGTCTCCCCACAATCCCTGTACTCAGTAACCCTGACTCGGCAGTATCAGCGATACGAACCGTGCCCCTAATGTCCTGGTCGGGACCGCCAACATTCACCCAGACGAACCGACTAGAGGCAGTCGCATTTGGAGCAATCAGACCCTGGGTGCCGTTCACGGAGAAGTCGGTGGCGTTACCAGACGTGGTCCAGGCGTGTCCATCCGAGGCTGTACCCCAAGCATTTGACACGGTGCGGGTGAAATCATCTGTGGCTACGCCGGTGTTTACAGGCAGCGCCCAGGTGATCCGGTTGTAAAGCAATGCCGACGGGATACAGCAAGGATTCAGGCCGCAATCCAAGCCGATACCGGTCAGGGTCTGGGTGGCAGTAGCCACTGTGAATCCGGTGATAGTGGGCATGCTCTGGGCGAACATGAGGACGGCGTCGGAGCTGTCATCATCCGAGGCGGCGGTCACCCAGGGAGAGCCCACACCTTGGGGGCTCCAGTTGAGTTCAGCCTGTGACCCGCCCGGCGGCTGGTATGTGGCCTCGTAGAGCTGGTTCGGTGTGGGGACCAGGTTGTAGTAGTTGCCAGGTATGCCAGACAGGGCCGGGGCCGAGGCGCCAAGCACCTCCCAGCGGTTGCCCGCCAACTCACCGGTGGCAGTGAACCTGAACCGAGGTGCCGGCGGCGCCAAGGCGCCCATGGTGGAGGTCGGGCTCAGGGGGAGAGTGACTTGTTTCCAGCCATGGATGATTTCTGTCAGGGCATCGAAGGTGGCTGGTGTGATAGAGGCGGCGCCGGTGGTGCCGCTGACCCCAGTAATCTCAAGCGGAACTGAGGTGTTGCCAAAGCGGCGGGCGTAGAACCGCACCTGATCAAAGACCGTGGCCCCAGTCAGAAGATCGTCATAAATCTCCTGCTCGGGCGTAAGAGAGCCATAGACGGGGAAGGCGACCTGGCGCCCGTAGGCATGTACCGCAGTGAGAGGGCCGCCAGAACTGTGCAGGCTGATCTGGGGAAGAATCTGGGTCTCTTCTGCAGTGAAGGTTTCACCAAGGTGATTCTCGACCGGGGCCGGGATGTTTACCTGTACGCCCCGCTGCTCAGGTAGAGCATATAGCTGTCGAAGGCCATTGATCTTAGGAAAGTCCGAGACCAACCCCTGACCAAAACTGACAGCTCCAGGATTTACCCAGGAGAGAGTTACCGTGTAATCCCCAGCAGACAGTATGGGGTCTGTATTAAAGCTACGGTCCCTTAGTGGGAATATAAGAACGCCGTTATTGTAAGTGCCGGCAGCGGCAACGGAAGGGCCCGGCCAGATATTTCTACCGCCGTAGACAACGCGGGTTTCTTCGCAGTAAATGACTCGGAGAGCCACGTAGTCGAGGAACAGTGTGGCACTGCCCGAAGGTAGGGTTGGCACGTTAAAACTTACATTGACCTGAAGTCGACTAACACCAGCAGATGCCTGGAAACGTTGTAAATCAACGTATCGCCACGGCATCACCGGTGCGGCATTAGCGAATGAAACTGTCGGATCCCAGAGATGGTTAACATCTCCGAAGTTAAGGATCTTATACTCCTGTGCAGCCCCCGTACCATTACTCAATGGGTCAACGGAAGTGTTCAGAGTTAGGGCGCCGGTGTTGGCTATACTGACTTCTTCTATCGTCAAACTTGAGCTACCAGAATCGGTAGTTAAGGTCACGCTAGTTACTGGCGTAGTCAATTCCGGGTCGACGAAGGGAATGGTGACGCCGTTAGCGTCAATCGCAAGGATATTACCGCTATACACAAGGGAAACGTTCAAGATTCGCTTGTTCGCAAGCTGCGGATAAGCGTCAACATTAAAGAAGAAGGATGCAAAGCCCAAAATCGCGTTGTGCACAGCAAGGATGTACTTCGAATCACCCGAGACCGCCACCGCCTCCGCTACGGTGTTAGCGTTTGAGAGGCTCATGGCGGCTCCGGTAATGCCACCGTTATTGCATGGTATAAGCACTTGCTGAATTGGTCCGGTCATAGCCTCCATTCCTCGGGGATAGATTCCAATGACGGCAGCCTGTCCGAGGCATGGTTGCGCTGGGACTTCGTTGATGTAGCAGCGTCCATCCCTTACTTGGCTAGTCTGTGGAAGATAGAACTGGTGACCGATTTCCCGTGAGTTGACAGCTGGCGAAAAGATGATGTCTTCATCCCTGATGGGCACCCACTCCTGACCAAGGATCATGGGGACATGAGGGTTGTAATTGCCCATCAGAGTGTCCTTACCGCTAGGCGCGTGTCCCGAGCTGCCAGCTGTCGGTTAATCCCAGCCCCCACTGCAGAGCCTGTCTGCTGAGCCTGTTCCTGGGTCGGGAGCTGTCCGTTGAAGTCAACTCGGATAGCGCCAGGACCGAACACAATGTTGCTGACCATGTCGCTGGATACGGATCTCAGCTCAGGGATCTCCAGCTTCATACCTTCAGCGAACCGTTGGATGGTCTTCTGGCCAGCGATCATAGGGTCACCAGTGCCGGACAATGGGCCAGTTTTGGCTGGCGAGAACGGCCAGTGGTCGCGGATGACCTGCGAGATTGAGCTAATGGCTCTGCCTACGGGTCCGAGTTTGCTCAACATGCCGTCGATGAGACCCTGGATGAGGTTGCGCCCGGCATCAAAGAGTAGGTCACCGAAGTGGGCTGCCGCCGTAACAATGCGGGCGCCGATACCCTTCATGGCCCCAATTGCCTGGTCAAACGTTTCAGTAATGCCACCGAGAAGCCTGGCGAAGAAGCGGCCAATAGCTTCGGCCACATTCACAGCTCCCTGCCCAAGGTCATTCAGGAACTGGAGTACTGCTGGGCCACCGGTGTGGACCACCCATTCGCCGACACGCTCAAGCCCTCCGACAAGGAGGCTAATAGCTATGGCGATTTCGATAAGGGCGCCGGTCAAGAATTCTGCTGCATGGGCAAAGCCCTCAATCGCCTTTTGTCCATTTGGAGATGCGATGAAGGCGGCCAGGAGGTGGATGTCCATGGCCAGGTCTTCAATGACGTTGGTACCGCCAGCCTCGTTGGTTGACTTGAAGAAGGCGGCAACAAGCTCGATGACAGAGTTGAACAGGTCCCCAAGAGCAAGCAGCGTGTCGCCCATGTCCTTGAGGAACTTCTGGAATGAGGGATCCTTAGAGGTTCTTAAAAGGAAGGCGCCGAAGTTGAATATAACCTCGCTAAGCTTCCCCCCCAGGAAGTTGAGGAAGGGCAGGATGGAGATAGAGAATGCAGTGACGCCCTTGAGGAGTTCAACGAAGCTGGGGCCGAACTCCCGAAGGAACTGGATCGTCGCTGGGAACAGTTTATGAACGAAATCCACAAACGTCGGCGACGCGAAGAACAGTGCAATGTCCCGGAACATCTTCCCCAGGGCAGTGGCCAGGGCTCCGAACCCTCTCAGAAACTCTGGCCCAAGCGCCTTCTGGATCTTGGGGATAACCTCACCGAGAGCTTTGAAGAAACTCTGCTGGGAGATGGTCGAGAGCTGATGGAACAGGTCCCGCAATGGGAGCAGCTGCTTGACAAAGTCCCGGGCAGCTGGAGTCAGGTCCTTGAGCGCTGCATTGAGCTCTTTAGCGTTTTTAGCCGCAAAAGCCTCACCGATGGCAGTTCCTAGCCCCCTGAAGGCGAGCATGAGCACGCCCACCTGGAGACCAATGGCCGCTATGACAGCCGGAATGGTTCCAGCCACCGCTACGAGAGCATTGATGGCCTGGATGGCACCGATGACCAACTCAACAATGGCGCCGACCACCGGGATCAGCAGCGCGATGAGGGGCGAGCTGCCGGACACGTTGAAGGCGTTGCCGATGGCGTCGCGGAAGCCTTTACCGACCTTGTCGATGGGTCCGCCTGGCCTGCCAGCGTCATTGAACGCCTTCTCGACACTTTGGAAGGTCTCCTCGACAACCTGCCGGACAACGTTGTTGTCCTTGTCGACAACGGTCTTGACCTTCCAGCGGACCCGCTTACCTTCTAGGCCCTTCTCAACCCGGTCAACTAGCTCGGGGCCGGACCTCTCCAGCTCGTCGCCCATGCCCTTACTGAGGGCTTTGCCAAAGTCATGGCCAGTGTCTTTGAGAGTGGTGTCCTCAACGTGTTTCGACTCGGAGCGGATGCCCCGATCAAGCTCACGTTCATAGGCGCTGGTGTCTGCGTGGACGCCAATGAAGGCTTCGCCCTCATGGGGTCTAGTCACGACAGCACCACCCTCTAAGCAAGAAGTGTGGGCAATATCGGATGATGCGCCACGAGCAGATCATAGACGGTTTCAGAAGCCCAAGGATAGGAAGCTGTCGGCAGACATCTCCATCTCCTCGACGGCCGACTCCATCTCCTCCGGCGGCGGTTCTTCCAGACGCAACGTGAACATGGTGACGTCCTTTGGGTCCATGTTCTTCAAGGCGACGAGAAGGAGCGCATCAAGCCACGCCGCCAGGGAGAGCTGAGTGGGATTGACACCCTTCAGAATCAGCTCAGCGCCAAGGACACTCCAGTTGGACCGGGCCATAGCGACTAGCCGAAGGGCAACCCACCAGGGGCGTGCAGAAGCTGTCGTGATGACATCCAGGCAGACATGTTCCAGGTCGTCAGCCGAGACGGTGTCAAGGAACAGGAGATCCTTGCCATTTGTCACCAGCGACAGGATCAGGTCATCAGGATCAAACGGATCGGTCATCAAGATGGCCAACCAGTCAGCCGCCGGTAAGGCTGGGATCTCAAACTCTCGCCCACCCGCCTGGATGACGACCGGCCAAGGCTTGAGAGCCCAGACCGGATCACCCGTCAGTTTGGGGACAGTGATGCGCCCCGAATCAGGCTGCAATGCGCTTCGGGGGACGGCCGCGACGGACCTTCGGCTTCTCCGGCTCGGAGTCTTCCTGGCCGTTGATAAATACCAGCAGGTCCTTCAGCTCAATCGTGCCGTCCTCCTCCAGTTTGGTGAGGTAGGACCGATCCTCTGGGTCGACCACGATGGTGGCCAAGATGCCGAACATGCGCTCAGCAGAATCCAGCTTTTGCTCCATGTCGATGCCGTCCTTCTCCAGGATCTTGGCATGTCGGAGCAGGTGCAACATCTGCAAGTCGGTCAGATTTTTGATGTGGATGTCCCGGCCACCCACGGGAACGGTTCGACCACCGTTGGTTGGTTGTGTCATGCCGCAGATACTAGAGGTCCGTCCGGATAAAACGGAACCCATGTCGACGGGCGGCGTTACGTAGCGGCTCGGTCAGGTAATGCTTGCCCTTGACGCCGGGATGCGAGTGGCCGATTTTCCCCGGCGAACCTGGGATGTGTGGCATGTAGACCACCCGACCAGCCCGCCGCCAGAAGAATTTCAGCTGGGGCCGGCGTCGGCTTCCGAATCGGATGACACCTTTGGATGCCTTGGGGAAAATCCAGTGCACCTTGGCACCATCATGTACCGACCTGGCGTAGGGGAGAGTGCTACCAACGGTCCCATGCACCGAGGTACCAGTGAGATGGGGACCGTCGCTGTGAATACTGTCAGCCAGGTTGCCCACGCTGTAGGGACCACCTCGGGCCAGGATCTTGGCGCCAAACTCAGTCTCATACAGCACCTGACGTACGAGCCGTTTGGCTATCTCGGCACTATGGACCTTGGCGAGGGCGTGGTAGATGATCACCCTGGCCATGTATGGTCCAGGTATGATCTGTTCAATTCCCGAGTGTGGACTGTTGGCCGTGGGTCGCGGCTGGTGCGGGAGACACTACACACGCTGGCAGCGACACGGCGATCCATACTTTGTGAGAAACCTTCCCAAGGGTTCTGAACCCTATGACTCTATTCTGAAGTACGGCACATCCCGCTGGGAAGACTGCCTTCTGTACCTTGGGCCACGTGATCGTGGGACTGGCTACGGGCAGACCTACGGCAAGAAGCTGGCCCATCGCGTCGTCTATGAAAAGTGGTGGGGTCCCATAGCCCCCAGTTTGTTGGTGGATCACATATGTCACAACGATGCCACTTGGGTTGGAACCTGTATGGGTGGAAGATGTAATCACAAAACTTGCGTACACCCGGGACATTTACGACTCGTAAACAAGTCAGAGAATGCCTTGGCTTCTAGGCTCGCGGCAGGGCGGACTCATTGTAAAAATGGCCATGAATACACACCAGAAAATACATATCTACAGCCACAGAGTCGTGATCGTAGCCTAAGCGCCCGTACGTGTCGAACCTGTCGACGGGTCAGCAGGGAGACTCGCAGTTCGGCATCTGCACGGTGATGGTGAGTGACCGCTCCACACAGCCACCGTTGGGTGATCCTTGCGTCTGTCGCTCGATGACCACCGACATGCCCTCGAACAGTCCTATGTTGTTCGTGAAAAATGCACGGAAACAGCAGGCAGCGCGACGTAGCGCTATCGAGTCATACCAGTTCTGTAGCGCTGCCGCGTTCCAGTCAGCACACGATGGCATGGTACCGAGGTCATCCATCACCACTGGGACACAGCGCACGATGCCGAACTTGAACGTCTGACCCCAGGACACCGGAGGGCAGACAGCGTTGGCCTGCCGGATGATGTCCTGCTCCGGGAATGACGTCGAAGACGGGTACGTGTCCCCCAGTGCTACGTAGGCCAGGCCCTCGCAGCACAGGTCATTGACCATGTCCAGGTCGTGAGCAACATCCAAGCCCACCCGGTAACAGATGTTGGCCGGCGCACCCGGTAGCCCAGTCACAGCCTGGGACAGACAGGAGAGGGCGGCCACCGCTAACTGAATGACCGGATCTGTCATGGCCAGGTCTGTCTACGAATCTGCGCAATGTCAGGGCTGGCGATCTTCATACGGGATACGAGCCGGTACGGGTTCATGGTCCGGATGACCTGGTCCACCGTGGTGAGCCCAGTGAGCCCATTTTCCAGGAGCTGATCCACGTCGGCCAAGGTGACATTGACACCTTGGCGGGAGATGGAGGTGACTCGCTGTGGCAGCCGGCAGGCAGCCCCAGTGCAGCTCCTGGCCCATTCACAGGCAAGTTCCCCTGCTGCATGTTGGAGTACCGAAGGGACCGGTAGCCCCCACAGATACGTAACCTCCCAGGCTGAGTCATCAGCTGGGGCCAGGGGGCCGGTGACCGGGACGTTGTAGTCGTTGGTGGTTGGCCAGCAGTCGGTGGGCCCTGAACCAACAACTGCTGGCCCCTGCCGCACCAGCCACTGCCAGTTATCCACCCGGTATGTGCTGGGATCAACCACACCCGAGCCACTGAACCGGACCTCCACGATCCCCGATACCGGTGGAGTCAGGAAGATCTGACAGGCGGCCCGGCAGCCCATGCAACCGCCACTGCTATTAGGGCAGGAGCAGTTCCGCCAGGCACCGTCGAGGATATAGGGAAGCCAGGTGCCCTCGGACCAGAAATACCCCGGCACCCAGTTGGCGCAGTCCCCACAGTCTCGACGACAGGGGCGCACTGTTCTGGTGCAAGCCCCGAACCGACGACCGGTGGCAGCCCAAACGATCAAGGCGCCATATTCAGCAGCGGCTATCTGTAACTCGGAGCTGTAGGTTGCCCACTCGTCACAGCACCCGGTGTCCACCGTCCAGTTGCAGGGCATTCCGGGAACGGAGGTAGTGAACACGGTTAACGTCGCCATGAACACCACCTCCGTCTCAGGTTAGACCCCTAACCTTAAATGGATCTTGAATCCATCTCAGGTTACAGTGGCCCGCTCGGCGTCAAGCTGCTCAGCGTGATACAGCCACAGGCCGCCGTGGGCGGAGGCTTGCGGGTGAGGAACATCCGCTTGTGCTGCGTCGACAGGATCGGGGTCAGCAGCGGGATGTTGGTGGTGCTGCCGGCCGGGTTGTCGGAGTAGTCCACGTAGTAAGGACCAGTACCCCACGGAGAATTGCTCCGGGTCCGGGCATTCAGAATGAAGCTGGCCGTGTTGTTTTCAAAGGTGACGTCACCAACGGTGCCCTCAACAACCCAGGGGAACAGGACATATCCGTATTCCTGGCCGCCAGTGCAGGGAACACCAGAGCCGGAGATCCGGGTCCATCCTTCGAGGGCAAAGTTGGCGTTGGCTACCGATCCTTCTTGCGTGGACCAGCCGGTGTTGACCGGGGAGGCGGCGTCGTTGGCAACCAACGGTTCCGCGCTCATGATGTTGACCAGCTCTGGGTCCACGTTGCAGAACGTGATCACCAGGTTGATCCACTTAAGAATGGGTGGGTTGGTTTCCCGGACGCAGAAGTTGCCATCACCATTCTTGACGAAGAACTCCTGCCGAGCCTCGTACTCGTTGGTCATGGCGACCGAGATGATTCCATCCGAGACCACGGTGGAACACCCGGTCACCGGAAGACCACACGAGTTCAGCAGTGTGGCCCGGACCCTAGGGATCTTGAACGGGGTGTAACAGACCGCAGTCATTTCTTGCTCCCACTCTTCTTCGGCTCTTTAGGCGACGAAGACTCAAGGGACTGGTACTGCTGGAACCGCTCGTACAGGTAGTCGGGAACATCGACTGCCAAACGACCCGGTTCCATCGTGGTTTTCACGTCATGCCGAGGGTTCTCAGCGAGATCAAGGAACACCTTGATCTCGCTGTTGTCTTTCACCACGTAGATCATTAGGCGCTCCCCGCCGTGACACAGTTTCGAGTCACTTGGGTGGCCCACACGCCACACTCGATCGCCACCGCATAGATGCGCTCGGCCAGCAGCATCTGCTGGTTGTTGCGACGGTCGAATGTCTGCCGTGGATCCGGAACCTCAACATCGGACTGCCAGATAACCACCCGACCAGAGGCGTAGAGCCACTCAGTGTTAGTGTCCGCCGGCTGTCCGGTGGGACCACTGCCGTCGTATCCCTGCCCAAAGACGTACGGGGTGTTCAATACCGTCCGCTTGACCCTTCCTGGCCCCTCATAGAGCAGAAAGCTGGTCTGCAGGTGGGCACTGAGTCCTGGCCGAGCATGGATGATGCCCCCGATGACGCCGTTGTCGGCGAGGGCCTGCTCCAGCACCTCGATGGCCTCGGTGACACAGCCACTAGGACCAAGGTCGATGGCTCCTCGGAACAGGCCAGGGATACCGCCGATGCCGCCAGCTGGTGATCCCTGCCAGATCCGACGCTCTACCGCTCGCTGCTCCCGTAGGGCCATCCGGGTGCGGACCTTCTGCTCGGCTTCTTCGAAGCTGTAGCCGAGGGCGCCGCAGGTGTATGAGGTGATGACGGCGAATGGGGCTCCGCTCACCGGGAACTCGTTGGTGGAGAACGTCTTAGAGCCGCTCACCGGTGGACAGTTCATGGCGTACAGGAACACGTCACTGTTGCAGGTGTCTGGCACGTAGAGCACGCCGCCAGCCTGCGAGGCCGGCACGGGGAATGGCATTGGCCCCAATGCCACGTCGAAGATGCCGTACGGTCTCGGCGGCGGCTGTGGGGTTGCGATGAATTCGGGGGCGTTCATGATCGCCATGTGCGGGCCTCCTTCCTGCCTAGTGGCGAAGGGGGCTGGTCATCCCAGCCCCCAGAACCACTTAGCAGGTCACGATCCGCTGGACCCCAGTAGAGCCGCTGGGGCAGATCGGAACCGTGTAGACCCGGCTGACCGGGCACATCCGGATCATGGCCCACCCTGTTTCCGTGAACAGGTGGGTAACCTGGTTGGTGGCCAGCTTGGTCGAGTCGTAGACCGAGTTCAAGGTGATGACATCGTTCAGAGCCCGGATCCAGGTGCCGGCTGGGTAGACCAGGAACTGCAGGCTGGTAGGCAGCTCAGTGATCGGGGTGTCAGCACCCGGAACACCAGAGGCGGCACAGTTAGCGAAAGCGTCCTGCCAGTCGTACACGTACTGGACGCGGGCACCACGGGCCGTGAAGGCGGCCGTGATGGCGCTGTCGGCCAAGGTGATGGCGTCTGGCCCACTACCGGTGGCGTTGCGCCGGATCCAGTCGGCCCGCATCTGGGCGAGGATCCACCACGGCATAACGACCTCAAGCGTGGCGCTGCGCTGCATACGCAGCCGGTACTTGATGTCGACGATGGCCATTTCCACGGCACTGAAGACTTGGCTGACCACCGACAGGTCAGTGGCCCACGGTGCGAAACCGGTCAAGGTGACAGCGGTCGAGCCGGCCACAACATCAGCGATCTGCTCACGGTTGATCTGGTGGGCCGAAGCTGCCAGCGCGCCACGGGTGAAGGTGGCAGTGAACTCCGGGTAGCCACGGATGGCCAGGATGTTGCCGGTGAGGCACAGACCTGTCACACCCAGGCGGGTGTCAACGAAGTCCGGGCAGGGGATCTCCAGACAGGTCTTGACTGTCCCGGCGGCCACCTGAGCCTCGGTGAGGTCGAAGAAGCCGGTCGGGCTGGAGCAGCTACCGCCACCGAAGATCGAGTCGAACTCGATACCGGTGTTGTGTCGGATGCCGCCACGACGGGCCTGGACCTCGGGGGCGTCGTACATGCCGTCGGTGGTGATCTGCAGACAGATGTCGTAGTCAGTCTCCGACGGGGCACACCAACCCTGGGCGGCGACCAGGGCGTCGCGCTCTGGGTGCTCCTCCTGGATTTGCTTGTACCGCTGTTCCACCGACCGAAGCAGGGACCCACCCGGGAGGCGGGTCTCGTCGGCCACCTTGAGCAGCTTGTTGTAGTCGGTTTCGTCACCGTTGACGCTGAACTCGTCCGGGTAGTTGCGGACCAGCTGAGCGACCGGGTATGCCTGCGCCTCAACGGTGCGGACACCACGCCGGGACATGGCTACATGGCTGGCGGAGCGGGCCTCGAACGCCTTGGCCACGTCCAGCATGGTTGGCAGTTCCTGGCCAGCCTCATAGTTGGGAACGCCAGCGGCGGCAACAAGCGTCGAGTAGCGAGGGCGCTCGGCGATCCGGATGACCGGGGCGGGGACCGCATCGACGATGTCGGAGACGCGGACGTTGATGACCTCGGCCGGTGGGGTGGCGGAAGCGGTGAGGGTGTCCTCGGTGGCCGGTGGAGTGTCTACCGGAGGCGGTTCCTCTTCGGTGGTCACTGCCGCGAATCGGTCCTCGAAGTTTTTGCGCTGCTTGATCTCTTCCGGGACCGTGATGCGGGTGAACTCCTGCAGTTCCTCCATGCGCTCAAGCTGTTCCTGGGTGACGGTGTGAATGTCAACCGAGGACTTGAGTGCGGAGAACTCGTCATTGGCCAGCCGGAGGAAATCCTCCAGGGCGGAGACGGAGAACTGGTCAAGCTTTTCGGGAATCTGGAATGTCATGGTGGGGCACCCTCTCGGGATACGTGGTTAACGTCTCCCGGTGCAGGCCCACAGCAACAGCCACCGGAGCGGGTCTGGCCCATAACGCAGCACCCGTCGATCTAGGTGGATCGTAGATCAACGGGTGCACATCGTCAACTAACGGATGAGGGAATAGGTCCCGCCGCCGGCAACGGTGATTTCGACCTTGGCCGCGTGCTCACCTTGCACGACCTTTGTTTCCCCGTTCGGTAGGCGCACCTCGAAGCTCGGCTCGGAAGCCGGGGTACTGCCCTGACTGCAACCACACATCTTGACCTCCAGTGGTTAGTAGAAACTACGGATCCAGGCTTTGATATCTGGGCTATCGATTAAACCCTCTAGCCGCCACATCTGGTGTGCTCCATCAACGCTCTCATGGAACGAGCGCAGGATCCTATGGAGTTCAGACTCCACGGTTCCTATACTGCCGCCCTGGCCCGCGTCAACCTTCCCGATGAGCTGAGCCAGACGATCAACGGCCGACACATCCTTGCTCGTTCCAGCGAAGTGTCCAGTCCTGCGAGCTACCGGGATCTGGTTCAGCTCGTTCATCATTTTCTTGAGCGAGTCTGGCGTGGATGACGGGAGCTTGGGGGCCGGGGACTGAGGGGCGTCGATGTTCTCCAGTGCCTGGTCGTATGCCCGCTTCAGATTCGGGTCCGACTCAGCGTCCCTCATCTTTTTAAGGTCGGCCACCATCTTCTCAACATCAGCAGCATCGTGCTCGCCATGCGGATTACTGATCCGGTATCGCATGTCTGCTACATACCGTGCAGCGTCTTCCCGGCCAGCTCTCTGGAGCTTCTGTGCTAGACCCATGCTGGCCGAGTCCCCGTGCATGACCCCGCCGTCTTCCTCAAGCGTTGCCCAGTCCCACTTCCGATCAGACGAGGGCAAGGATTTAGGTATCGACGCCTGAGCATTCGCCTCAGCCTGCGCTGCCTTGATCGCAGCGATGCGGTCACCGCGATCCAGGCTGGTGCGCTTGATCCCGAGCTGGGATTCGAGGGTGGCTAGCTGTGCCGGGGTCATGTCTTCCAGCCGTGTCCCCGGTCCCTGTTGATGAACTTCCGGTGCCGCCGGCAGGATGTCCTCGGCTGTGATCTTTGGCCGGATACCTGGAGCTGCTGGTCCAGTGGGCTCGGGCTTGCCCCCACGACCAAGGCGCTCCAAGGCTCTACCTTCGAGGCGTCCGCCGATATTGACTTGCACGATGCTCTGAATCAATGACGCCTTAGTGTCTTTGGATAGAGGCCTGGCGCCAGACGCCTTAGCGATCTCTACCAGCTCACCCTTGGTGCGGTTCTTGAGGAAGGCTTGCCCCTCCTCCCGGCTTTGCATGGTGCGCATGGTTTCCACGGCACTCTTCGCGGACTCAGGTGGTGGGGCGGCAGCCACCTTCTTGGCCAGGGCCCGGCTCTGCAACTGCTCCTTGGGTACGCCCAGCACCTCGGCGGCCTGAGCGGTGACCTTCTTCTCCTCCGTGGTCAGCTTCGGCTTCTCGGGCTCGTTGGTTGCGGCCTTAGCTCGCCATTGCATCCTGGGGAAGCGGGAGGTGATGTCCTTGGGGGTGTTGCCAGTGCCAAGAGATGGGTCATCTCTCCATGCACCCGTGGAGCGACTCTGCCGCTCACCTATGTAGCCGCCCTTACCGTCAGCCACCACCCGCACCTGAGTATTCGCGGAGGGAGAGTAGCCCTCAGCACGTACGGTTCCGGCTGCTTCGGGGCCACGGGCAGGGCGACGGCGCGTTTTCTGGAGCCGGTCAGCTAGTGCCTTCCAGCGTTCACTCTGAGCCCCAAGGCGCGCATCCTTGGCTTCGGCCTCTTTCAGCTGCTGCTGAAGCTCCTCCCGATTGAAGGGAGAGGGCGTCTTACCAGCAAGCTGGTCCTGGATCTTCTCCAAGGTGATCTGACTGTGTACGACACGTTCCCAAGAGGGAGAACCCATACCGTTATTCATGTTATGAAGCGCGCGACCGGCGGCGGCTGGGGTATGGACCTTCTCTCCACCGGTCCCATCGAGCATGTCCTGGATGTGACCCAGCATCTTACTGTCAGACTCATCCATGTCCAGGCCCTCGGCAATGGCCTTGGCATCGACATAGTCAGGGTCACTGGACTTCTTGGTGACCAGCGGTGCCGGGGCCAGCTTCTTGGGGACGGCCTTCTTGGCAGCTCTTTCCGCTAGCTCTTTGCCAGCGATCTTCTTAACTAGATCCTGAAGCAGCTCATCCTTGTTTTCGCCTTTCAGTTCCCCGAAGCCGGCGATCTTGGCTGCCTCTCGGATGTCACTGGGTCCAGCACTGTCGACAAGTTTCTTAGCTTCCGGGTCGAGCTGTACCTCTACTTCCTTGGGCGTGACCGCTGGGGCTTGACGAACATACTGCCGCATGAAGCTGGAGGCGTTTTCCTGGTCCCTAATGTCCTGGCGTAGTTTCTCTACGGCAGCCGAAGTGGCTGCACGTTCATCCGGGGACAGGTCACCGCGCAGCTCCTTCTGCATTTCAGCCAGATCTTGCTTATTGAGGTCGATGTCGTTTTCTAGACGACGGATACCTTCGTCCGGCGTGATCTTTCCACTAGAAACATCATCACGAACCTCAGTGATAGAGCGCCCAGCGGCAGAGTCGGGGCGACCAGCAAGCGCACCGGCGTTAACCCAAGCCCGATCGAATGCTTCTTTGCGATCAGGGGCCTGGATGAGCTTCTGTGCTGCCGGAGCATTCGGCTCAACCGGCCGGCGAGATGGAATCCCGGCAAGCTCTGAACCACGGCCACGTTGCGTGCCCGCCTCGCTTAGGACGGTCTCGATCAGCTCGCGGCGATTCATTCTCTTGGTGTCTTGGCCCTCACCAATCCGCCGGTCCTCCATGAACTGGCGAAGGTTAGCGACCGTAGGCTTTTTCCCGTTGAAGAGGTTCTTGATCAGGTCCTCGTTGGTGGGTTCCGAGGCAGTGGGAGCAGCTGGTGCAGTCGACTTAGCAGGTGCACTGGGGGCACCGCCGCCACGGATCGCTTCCTTGATCTTGTCCTTAGTCCAAGACTGCCGGGCAGAGACACCCTGAGCTTCGGCGTGAGTCAGGAGTTCAGCCTTGGTCATTTTGTCGATGTCGGGAGCGGTGCCCGGCTCCAGAGTGGGCGCAGCGGGGACAGCCTTCTTGGCGGCAGGAGTAGATGGAGCGCTAGGTGCGCCCTCGGCTCGACGCCACACAAAGGAGTTGGGGGAGGCGCTCCCTATCTGCTCTCCCTTGTCATCAAAGAACCGGAACTGTTGGTTACCGCCACCCGGGCTCCGCTCAATCCGTGCGACAACCTTTGACTCAATCTTCGGGTTATCAGTACGTCCTGGCAGGTAGTGCGATCCGGCAATCGTGTCCCCGACTTTGACATCTCGGGGACGGATACGTTGTGGCGTCCCAGCGGGAGCTGCTTCTGGGGCGGAAGGTGCCGCTTTCTTGGCGGCCTGACGGATCTTGTCCGTAGCAACGACACTCTGTGACGTCTGAAGATCAGAGGCGAGTTTCTCGTACTGATCGGCGAACTTCCCAGCCTCATCAGCCTTCTTACCGTCACCGGCATCAATGAGTCTGGTCTGCTCTCGGCGCCAGTGCTTAGCCTCATTACTAGCCTCACGCCGAGCATCAGGAACGCTGAGGTCACCATCCCGGAACGAGTCTCTGATTTGCCGGTACTTGAGACCACCATCGTCGGCAGAGATCTGGTTATCAGAGAAGGCTCCTAGTGCCGCCTGATGCTTAGCGTCTCCCTGCGGGAGAGCCTTCGTGGTCTTCTTAGTCGGCGTATGTGGCGAACCCTCGGGCACTGGAGGTCCGGCCTTGAGTCCTGTTTTCTTGGCAGCCGGCGCAGCCTTAGCCGCCCGCCGAGCCTCCAGCTTGGTGACCTTTTCGGGGGCTGGTTCGGCTCGCCGCTTGAGTCCAAACTCCTTGGCAATGACATTGGCCAGTTGGTCCTGAGACTTGATGTCATCGGCTAGGTGCGGATCGACGCGCCCCGTCTTCTTGTCTTCCTCCAACTGTCCACGGTTGTGGGTGATGTCAGATTCAAGTTCCCGAAGCATGTCCTCCGGGTTCTTCTTTCCGGAGGCGACACCGAGATAGGCGTTGTTCCACTGCCTGCGCCGCTCACCTTCCGACGGGGAGGGGATATTGGCTTCGCGTACGGCACTACGAATGTCCGGGATCGGTGCTGCCGGCGCCTGGGGTGTGGGCACCTCGGGAGTCGGCGCAGCCGGCACCTCGGGCGCCTTGGCCTGGGCAATCTCAGCCGTGCCCTTGCCCTGGGTATCGGGGCCGCCCAGGGCAGGGTGAGCAATGGGCTCGTTGCGAGGTGGTGGTCCCCCGGTATTTGGAGCACCTTGTGCTGGCGGCAACTGGGCTGGCTGCTCAGCCTTCACCTGCTGCGTGCCCTGCTGAATGGCCTCCTGCTGCAGCTGAAGGTCCGACTTGGAGCCCTGCCGCTTTGTCTGACCCTGCTGCAACTCCAGGACCCGTTGTTCACGCTGTTGAGGGGTCAAGCCAACACCACGAGGGCCGGGACTTAGTGGCTCATGGTCACCTTTGCCGGTCTTCGGGACAGCCACTGCCATGACATAGAAGCCGCCCCGGCCATCGGACTGGACCTTGGAGATGGCGAACTCCTGGTCCCGATCCAGGAACACGGCACGGTCGTTGGGGGATCGGGCCGGGATGATGGCCTTGGTGCCTCGGGGGGTGGCAATGACCATGGTGACCTTGCCGGGACCATGACCCATCGGCGTACCGATGACAGTGGCCGAGTAGCCGGGGTCCTTGATAACCCAACCAGTAAGATCTTCGAGGCCACCCTGTTCGCTGCCCAAAGTTTCTGGAGTCAGCCCAAAGGCATCGGCATTCATGGTGCGGCTGAGGATGAGTGGCTCGGTAGTGGTGATGGCCGAAGCATCCATCATCTGGACAAACTTCTTGGTGGATTCGTCCATGTCGCCGGAGCGAAGGTGCTCGTTGGTCTCGTCTAGATCGGCGTGCAGGCGAGGGTATCCCTGCCCTCCCCCGAATCGGGAAGGCTTGGCCCGGTTGAAGGCGTACTGGGCAGCCTGTCCATCGGACTGGAATGTGCGCGGCTGAAATTTGTCCAGGAAATTGGTGATGGCATTGACGGCGTTTTCCGCCATCTTGAAGGTCTTGCGGAAACGCCCATGGCTGTCTCGCGGGTGGAGTAGTTCCTCCCGCGAGCCCCAAGACCCACCAATGCCAGCCATATCTATCCCTGCGTTGCGACGGGTGGAGTTGTTGCTTGTGCCGCGTCCGAGTTGAGCTGATCGATGCCAGGAATCTCCTGACCCGGCTGGATCACCCGGCTGAACCGGGCGTCGGCCATAGCCGCCATCGTCCAGGCATCCATCTGGTCCGGCCCGATACTTGAATCGTCAAGGATCGGGTCCTGCCCTGACGCTGGAGCCGCTGGAGCTCCACCAGGTGCCGGGGCCGCTGGTGCAGCTGGAGCAGGAGCAGGAGCAGCCGGGGGCGCGGCTGCCGGTGGGGGAGTCTGGTAGCTAGTCACGGCTCAGCACGCTCTCTAGCCGAGCAGCCCGCTCACGTTGGGCGTAGATCTCTTCGTCGTCGAGGATGTCTTGGAGCCGGGCGGCTAGCTCATCCCGGTCGGCCTCATCGAGCTGAGCTGTCACGCTCGCAGTGAGAGCCTCCACGATCCCGGTTGGTGGCACGAATGGCTCATCCATCTCCTCGGCCTCCTCAATCCATACCGACCCAGCCGCCACGAGGGCCAGCTGCTCATCGGATTCCATGGAGTACACCGGGAACGCCGGAGCATTCACGGCCAGTGCGGCAGTGAGTTCCAGGCTTCCCTTTTCTCGGCGCCAGTCACCGGACAATGGGGAACGGCGGAGCTTGGCCACCTTCTTGGGGGTGGCCTCGGGGACCACGGCGCCGGCTACCCAGATGCCGTACTCGTCTTCCCCGGCCCGGACTACGGCGATCTCGTCGCCGGTGTTGTCGTAGTGCAGGGCCGCCGAGGCATAGCCAAGGTTGATGTTGGCGTGGCGAGTGTCCATGACAATCTTGCCCACCGTCAACACGTCACCTTCAGCCGTGACCACTTCACCGAGGTGGAAGGGCGCGTATCCCTGCTGCGAACGTGGGGCTAGGACACACTCCCGCATGGCCACATCACGGTGACAGACACCCCACTCAGCCAACCGGCCTTTGACTCGGCCGTTGTTGTCGACACTGAGCCGGAAACCCTTGGGCAGCTTCGGGTCTTCGAACCATTCCCGAGGTGGGGTCAGCATGTAGCCGTCGTCGGACATGCTGGCCGTGATGGAAGCCTGATCTGAGATCTCGACGCCATGCTTCTTGGCGGCGGCCATAATCCTCGCCTTGATGAGCTTCAACTGCTCGGGCTTGTAGAAGGAAGCGTTGTCCGCCTGGTTGATGTAGGACCAGGCCGCCCGAATATGTTCGGGAGTGTCAATCGGGTACCGCTTCTTGCTGTCCCGGTAGCCGGGGTCGGCGTAGGCAACATCCCCGTAGGGCTGGGCCGCTCCGCTCGCGTATTCGTCCATGGAAAGTTGCACCCCTTCCTTCGCCGAGCGGTCCCATGGGGCTCGGATACTTTGATCGTTGAAGGCTGTCGCCATCTCTGGGTAAATGTCAGAGATCACGTTACGGATCTGGGCGATTTCTGTCTCCGGCACATCGGGCAATCCGCCGTGGGCACCAGACAACAGAGCCGCAGCCGCATAGACGGCATGGAATATCAGGGTCAGTCGCCCATTGATGATGTCGCCCAGCGGCAGCCGGTACGAGGTCGGATCCGTGGGCGGCTTACTGGCGTCGTAGTACATGAACGACCGGCGCATCTTCTCCGTGTCCTGGCCACCATTCGCCCAGGCCGTGATGCGCTTGACCGCATCATCGTTGTCGAACACAGAGTCACGGGGAGCCAGTGGCAGCCCCCGCCAGCCGCTGGTGTTGACCACGAACACATGGTCGTCATCGCCGCTGTATCCCACAGCCTTAGCAGTCGCCTTCACCGGAGCACTGTGGCCACAGCCGCAGTCCTCCTCTGGCCCCATGTCCATGACCATGTCCGGGTCATCTTCGGGCCAATCCCCGTCAGTTTCGAACACCATCTGACGTAGTGCAGCGAAGGCCGGGATAGACACCAGGGTGGTCCCACCGATGACGAACTGGAGCATATGTTCGAACCCGGTCTCAGGGTTCACGGTGACGTTGACCCGGCCACCGGGGTCCACGCTCGGACCAGAGACACCCATCTCGGCCAGGTATCGAGCCCGCTTAGCTTCGGGGACGATGTCCTCATCCAGGTAATCGCCATAGCCCCAGGCAAACTCCAGGCCCTTGTCGTCGGGGCCGTAGGTGATCCCGAGGATGCGGCCAACGGTCATGGCACCTTCGTGCCCATTGCCCTGCATCAGGCGGGCATCCAAGGGAAGGGGTAGGACGCGGTGGCTGAGCGATCCTGGCTCGAACACTCGGGTCCGGCGGGGTTCGCCAGTGGGGCGACCGATGGGAGCCAGCGGACCGGCCCAGGCGTACTGCCCCATCTTCGGCTGCCGGTCGAGCAGGGCCTGGGCAGCAGTGAGTGCCTCCAGGTCCCCGTACCCGCCCACCATGGAGGCGGTGAGCGAGTGGTGGTGCGACTCTAGGGACCCATGCCCGGGTGGGCCACCAGTGGCCTTGGTGTGCAGGATGTTGCACAGTCCCTTGGGGTCCTTGGGGAAGTATTTGGTGAGCTGGCGGACGCACCGGAGGAAGTCTCCGGGTACATTCCAGCGAATCTTGGCGGCACCTTTGCCGGCCAGCCAGTACCGCTGCAGCTGAAGGGGCATTCCCCTCGGACTCGGGTCGACCATTACCCCTCCTCGTTCAAAATCACTAGGTCACATCGGCAGTTGATAACCGACTCTGGTGGTCCTATTGGATCACCAGGGAACTGGAGAGGGAAGCCGTCTACATAGAACGGCATGCCAAGATCACGAACCTGGCCATCAACCTCGCGGTGAGAACTCCGGACTCTTTGATCGTGTTCAGTGTCCCAGCGCTTCTGCAGCAGACGACCAGTAATCCGACTTTGCTCAAGTCCCGCAGCCAAAGTCCCAGCGCCGTAGGCCCGAGTCGTCTCAGTCTGGGCAATGACCTGAGCACGATTCGGCCATCGTTCCGATCCCGTGAAGGAAAGGATACGATCCACTCGTTCCGCGATCTGGTCCTTGGATTCACCAGCATTTACTCCATCGGCAATCTCGCTGAACACCAAGTTGTAGACCTCATCCGGAATACGAACCAGGAAGTTCTGCGTCTCGGCTAACTGCGCCATCACAAAGGCATGCCGGGACACTGGCGGAACATCAGTAGCCTGGCTCCAGGCGTTGAGTCCAATCTGACCAATGGTGGAGAGAATTGTTTCTACTTCACCATCCCACTGACCCTGGGCGCTGTAGATGGCCGTGGGATCTGGCTGCAGCTTGTGCTGATTCCATGGCGCCATCACTGCCGCCTTGGCCCGAGCCAGCCAACGGCGCAGGGCCCCGGCCACCACACCCTCCAGGTTGCTTTCATCGTCACTACGACTCATCGATGAAGCCTGCTTGCTTCAGGTATTCACCCAGCAGAGTGACCTGGTGCGGCTTCTCGCGGGTCAACAGCGTGATGCAGTAATGATTGAGCGCTGTCTCCAGTGCCCCAGCGTCGAGCCCAGGATCCACATGGGAGGCCAGAACGTGGAGATGGTCCCAGGCCCCGTCCAACAGCTTCTCGGCCTTGTCCTTGCCATGTACCTGGATCTTGGTGTGCAGCTCATACGGGGGCACGGAGAACTGTTGCCGGTTGACGTTGCCGGCCAGTCGTTTCCCAGCCACCTCCAGAGCCCGGAGCACGGTGGCGTTGGCCATGACGAGGACATTGGCCCAGGCCGGCACCGATGCGGAGGCGGTGACACCGGCCGGTACTGGTGGTGGACCACCGGGTGCGTTCTGCGCCTCGGTGATCTGGGGGATGGGGCCGCCGGCCGTGGGGGAGATCCCGGTGGGTGGCGCCGGGGGCGGGGGCGGACCCGCCCCCGGCGTGCCCGGCTGGGTCTGTGGCGTAACGACGGTCTCGGGGGGTAGAACGTCGTCGGTGTATCCCGCCACTTTCCGTACTGCCGGGATCTGGAACAGGTTGGGGTCCCGGAGCATCAGTTCACGGGTGAACTTTTGAAGATCTTCTTCGACGCTGGGGGCCGCGCTGATGGCGTAGTCACCTTGGAGGAGGACTTCTGCCTTACTGACCAGACCCTGATCGTAAAGCTCACGGGTCTCTTTGAGCCGCTCTGGACGCACGGTCAATGGGGCCGTGTCGTACCAGTAGATGTACTTTTCGGGGTCTTGTCCGATGCGCTTCAGGGCAGGGATGAGGTAGCCAGTAGTCAAGGCGTCACAGATTCGAGTCATGAGCGGCTCGATATGAACCTTGATCTGGCCTTCCATGATCTGCCAGGCACCCCAGTGATTCGCCTCGCCGACACCGGTCAAGATGGACGGCTCGATGTCCATGGCCAGGGCGAACCGGCGTAGGGCCTCCGAGCGTAGATCCATGGCCTGTTTGGACAGCTCACTGGCGAAGGAGATCAGTTCGATCTTGCCCAGGGCCTCCAGGGGCATCTCCACCACGGTCGGCATGACCCCGGCCGCCGTACCCTCGCCTTTCAGGCC